>Ga0075434_100000086_pt1 | contig 50533 bp, 46 predicted proteins | sample RhiMethybrSRZTD3_FD_75298 | JGI IMG/M metagenome (GOLD analysis project Ga0075434, IMG submission 75298) | Populus rhizosphere microbial communities from Tennessee, USA - Rhizosphere MetaG P. TD hybrid SRZTD3 | ecosystem: Host-associated > Plants > Roots > Rhizosphere > Soil | place: USA...
GCCCGAAGCTGGTCTCGAAGAAGTGGACGAGCGGGAGCTTCAGCAGGCGCAGCTCCAGACGTTCGATCCTCACGGCGCGATGATATCATTCGCCCCGCATTGGCGTTCCGCTACATCGCGATAGAAGGTCCGATCGGCGCGGGAAAAACCGCCTTGGCGGAGCGTCTGGGCGCGCGGCTCGACGCGACGGTCGTGCTGGAGGAGAACGACAATCCGTTCCTCGCCGACTTCTACGCGGATCGTCCCGGCGCCGCGCTGCAGGCGCAGCTCTTCTTTCTTCTCAGCCGCCATCGCCAGCAGACCGCGCTTCGCCAGGCCGATCTCTTCAGCCAGACGATGATCTCCGACTACGTGTTCGACAAGGACAAGATCTTCGCGTACCTGAACCTCGACGACAACGAGCTGTTCATCTATCAGCGGCTCTTCGAGCTGCTCGCGCGCGACGTGCCGCCGCCGGATCTCGTCGTCTATCTGCAGACGCCGACCGACGTGCTGCTGCGGCGCGTGCACACCAAGCGCCGCGATCCCGACGCGGTCGCCCTGCAGCCCGACGACGGCTACCTGAAGGAACTGAACGAGGCCTACCACCATTTCTTCTTCCACTACACGGCGACGCCGCTGCTGGTCGTCGAGACGTCGCAGTTCGATTCCGACGCGAGCGACGAAGCGCTCGCCGATCTCGTGAAGCAGATTCGCGCGATGGGACCGGGCACGCAGTACTACGTTCCGCGGACTCGATAGTCGCCCCTCGACTTCGCTCGGCGCGAGCGAAGTCGAACGGTCGCGAACGTCGGAGTTCGCTCATCGAGTGCCTTCGAGTCGCGCGCAGAATTGTGATTCCATTCGACTTTCAGAAAGATCCCTTGACGCCGCGCTGATTCGGCCTACATCTCTCGTGCACCATTTCGCGGGGACTCGCACGTAGGCACGCGCAGCGCCGCGCGCGGCGAACCATTCCTGGTCTGCGTTCGCGTTCCACAGCGATCGACGACGAGCCCCCACACGATCGACGACGGGTCCCCACACGATCGACGACAGCACCGACCGATCGGCGGCAGCACCATTCGATCGGCGACAAACCCGAACGACTCTTGACAGGAGGAGTGCGCCATGACGCGTACGAAAGGAATCGTGCGGCTCTTGCTCGTGCTCGCGACCGCCGGACTTGCCGGCACGTTCACGCTCGCCGTGCAGGGCCAGGGCGGCGCGACCGAAGCGCCGACCGGATTCGACAACCTCACCAACGGGTTCGTCAACCAGGCGGACTTCGATGCGTTCCGCGCCACCTTCGAGGAGCGCGACGGCATCGCCGAAGGCCTCGGGCCGGTCTACAACGCGCAGAGCTGCGCCGAGTGTCATCAGAGCCCGGTGACCGGCGGCGGCAGCCAGGTGAGCGAGCTGCGCGCGGGCCACAACAACGCCTTCGGCAGTTTCGTCGACGCGCCGGGCGGATCGCTGATCAACGACCGCGCGATCGATGCGTCGATTCAGGAGCGCGTGCCCGGCACCGAGAACATCCGCACGTTCCGCATGTCGACCAACGTGCTCGGCTCCGGCTTCGTCGAGGCGATCAACTCCAACACGCTCGTCGCGATCTCCAACGCGCAGCCAGGCCAGAGCGGCGGCCTGATCCAGGGCCAGGTGATTCAGGTGCCGGTGCTCGAGGTGCCGGGCGCGGTGCGCGTCGGCCGCTTCGGGTGGAAGAATCAGAACGCGAGCCTGCTCTCGTTCGCCGCCGACGCGTATCTGAACGAGATGGGGATCACCAATCGCCTCCTCACAACCGAGAACACGTCGATGGGGAATTCCGTGGCCGCATTCGACCACGTCCCCGACCCCGAGGACACCGAGAACGACATCGACCAGTTCGCGAAGTTCATGCGCGCCACCAAGGCGCCGCCGCGCGACGCGGCGCTCGCCGCGACGGCGGACGCGCAGGCCGGATCGAATCTCTTCGACGCGATTGGCTGCAACATCTGCCACACGCGTTCCATTACGACTTCTGCAGTCGGCACCTCGATCAACGGCGGCGCGCTGATCGTACCGGCGGCCTTGGGGAACAAGATCATCCATCCGTTCAGCGACTTCCTGCTGCACGACATCGGCACCGGCGACGGCATCGTGCAGAACGGCGGGCAGTCGACGGCGAACAAGCTGCGCACGCAGCCGCTCTGGGGCGTGCGGACGCACGACCGCCACATGCACGACGGCGCCACGCTCACCTTCAACGAGTCGATCCTCCGCCACGCCGGCGAGGCGCGCGGCGTCATCTCGAACTACCGCTCGCTCACGAACACACAGCAGAACCAGCTGATCACCTTCCTGAAGTCGCTCTGAGCGTCCGGGATTGGGGGTTGGGGCCATTCCGCAATACAGCCCCCAATCCCCAATCCCCAATCGCCATTCCCCATTCCAATCCCCAATCCCCAATCCCCAATCCCTTCGCTCTGCTAAGCTGTCGCGAATGGCCTGGTTCAAGAAGACCAAGAAGCCAATCGCCACCTCGTCGAAGGAGAAGCCGAGCCGCGTCCCCGAAGGGCTCTGGGTGAAGTGCCCCGGCTGCCAGCAGGCCATCTACAACAAGGATCTCGCGGCCAACCTGAGCGTCTGCCCGAAGTGCAGCCACCATTTCCGCATCGGCGCCGCCGAGCGGCTGCGCATGCTCTTCGACGGAGACTGGGTCGAGCACGACAAGGATCTCGTCTCCACCGATCCGCTGCGCTTCACCGACACCAAGCCGTACACCGCGCGGCTGAAGGCGAGCATGGAGTCGACGGGGCTCAAGGACGCGATCATCACCGCCACCGGCACGATCGACGGCCTGCGCGCGGTCGTCGCGTCGATGGAGTACGGCTTCATCGGCGGCAGCATGGGCGTGGTCGTCGGCGAGAAGATCACGCGCGCGATCGAGCGCGCGATCGACGAGCGGCTGCCGATCGTGATCGTCTGCTGCTCGGGCGGCGCGCGGATGATGGAAGGCGCGCGCTCGCTGATGCAGATGGCGAAGATCTCGGGCGCCCTCGCGCGGCTGGATCGCGCGCGGCTGCCCTACATCGCCGTCCTCACCGATCCGACGACGGGCGGCGTGACGGCGAGCTTCGCGATGCTCGGCGACCTCAACATCGCGGAGCCGAAGGCGCAGATCGGCTTCGCGGGCCCGCGCGTCATCGAGCAGACGATCCGCCAGAAGCTGCCGGAAGGGTTTCAGCGCAGCGAGTTCCTGCTGGAGAAAGGGATGCTCGACCTCGTCGTCGATCGCCGCGAGCTGAAGCAGGTGATCGTCAACGCGCTGCGGTTCATGGGCGCGCTGAAGGCGCCGGCGCCCGTCGTCGTCGAGGAAGCGGTCGCCACCGAGCCGGCGCCGCAGGCGTAAACGGCGCGGACGTGGCCCTCGTCGGAATGGATCCGCTCGCCTACCTCTTCTCCCTCGAACAATTCGGCATCAAGTTCGGCCTGGGCAACATCTCGGCGATCGTCGCGGCGCTCGGCCATCCGGAGCGCGCGTTTCGATCCGTGCACGTCGCGGGCACCAACGGCAAGGGATCGGTGACGGCGATGGTGGATGCGGCGCTGCGCTCGGCCGGCCACCGCAGCGCGCGCTACACGTCGCCGCACCTCGTCGATCTCACCGAGCGCTTCACGATTGACGGCCGCGCCGTCGACGAGGCGTCGCTCGTGGCCGCCGTCGATCGCGTGCGGCAGACGGTGGATGCGCTGCGCGTCGACGGCACGCTCGACGTGCAGCCGACGTTCTTCGAGGTGACCACGGCCGCCGCGTTCGAGCTGTTCCGCGACGCGCGCGTCGAGGTCGCCGTGCTCGAGGTCGGGCTCGGCGGCCGGCTCGACGCGACCAACGTCGTCTCGCCGATCGCGACGGCGATCACGTCGATTGCGTTCGACCACCAGCTGCATCTCGGCAGCACGCTCGCCGCGATCGCGCGCGAGAAGGCGGGAATCGTGAAGCCGGGCGTTCCGCTCGTCGTCGGGCCGCTCGAGCGCGAAGCCGGCGACGCGATCGCCGAGATTGCCGCGGAGCGCGGCGCAGAAGTGATCCATGCGTCGGCGGCGGACGCCGACGGGTTCGCCGTCGGCCTGGCCGGCGATCATCAGCGCGCGAACGCCGGCGTCGCCGTCCGGCTGCTGCGCCTGCTCGACGCGCGCGGCATCGCCGTGCCGCGCGACGCCGTTGCCGCCGGCCTGGGCGATCCGCAGTGGCCGGGACGCCTCGAGACGCGGCGCCTCGCCGGCGGCCGGGAGATGCTGCTCGACGCGGCGCACAACCCGGCCGGCGCCGCGGCGCTCGCGTCTTACCTGGAGGCGGACGCCGGCCGGCGGCGGCCGCTCGTGTTCGCCGCGATGAAAGACAAATCCGCTCGCGAGATGTTCGCGGCCCTGCTGCCGGCGGTCGATCGACTGATCGTCACGCGCGCGTCGACGCGGCGGTCGGCCGATCCCGAATCGCTCGCGGCGATCGCGCGCAGCGTCGCGCCGTCGCTGCCGATCGACGTCGAGCCCGCGGTGGACGATGCGCTCGGCCGCGCGTGGCGCGCGTCGCCGCGCATCGTCGTCGCCGGGTCGATCTTCCTGCTCGGCGACGTGCTGAAGCTCGTCAGCCGCGCCGACGCCGACGGCGCGCCCGCCGCGCCGGACCGGACGTGATACCCTTCGAAAATTGCGCGCCTTTCTCGTTTTCCTGACGCTCGTCGCGTGCGCGGCGCCCGCGATCGCGCAGCCGATCCCGCCGGCGTCTCCCCCGCCCGCGGCCGCGCAGCCGGCCGCCGCGCCGGCGCCGCAGAAGCCGGCCGCCGAGACGACGATCAGCGACCGGCGTGAAGGATCGAACGATCAGAAGGACTGGCACTTCATCGGCCACGTGGAGATGGATCGCGGCGGCGACACGAAGATCTACGCCGACGACGTCCGCATGTACACGGGAGAGGATCGCGCGATCGCGACGGGCAACGTCCTGTTCGCGCAGGGGAACAACCGCATTGCCGCCGAGCGCGCGGAGTTCAACACGGAGACGAGGCTCGGCACGTTCTACAACGCGTGGGGCCTTGCCACGGTGAAGGCGCAGCCGCAGGCGGCGCGGCCCGGCACGATCGCGGCGCCGATCAACACCCAGGAGAACGTCGTGTATTTCTTCGGGGAGAAGATCGAGAAGATCGGCCCGAAGAAGTACCGGATCACGAACGGCGGCTTCTCCACGTGCGTGCAGCCGACGCCGCGGTGGGATCTCCACGCCGGCACGGTGCTCCTGAACGTGGATCACTACACGCTCCTGACCAACGCCGTGATGACGGTGAAGGGCGTGCCGATGCTGTATCTGCCGATCCTGTACTACCCGACCAAGCGCGAAGATCGCGCGACCGGTTTTCTGATCCCGACCTACGGCACCTCGTCGCTGCGCGGCCAGTCGATCCACGACGCGTTCTTCTGGGCGATCAATCGCAGCCAGGACGCGACGATCATGCACGACTGGTACTCGAAGACCGGCCAGGGCGTCGGCAGCGAGTACCGCTACAACTTCGGGCCGGGCGCCAACGGCAATTTGCTCGCGTCCATGCTCGACGAGCACTCGACGACCTACGTGCTCGACGACGGGACGGAGAACACGACGAGCGCGAGCCGCAGCTACGACATCCGCGGCAGCGCGAACCAGATCCTGCCGGGCAACCTGCGCGCAGGCGCGAGCATCAGCTACTTCTCGAGCATCGTGTCGTCGCAGACGTTCAACACGAACATCTACGACGCGTCGCGCAACAGCCGCTCGATTCGCGGCAACGTCGCCGGCGCGTGGCGCGGCTACACGATGAACGGCACCCTCGACTACTCCGAGTATTTCTACGACGCGAACAATTCCGCCGTCAACGGCAGCTGGCCGCGAATCGCGCTCGCGCGCAGCGAGCGGCCGATCGGGAACTCGCCGGTGTATGTGTCGCTCAACGGCGAGGTCGCTCGCCTGCTCGCGCGGTCGAAGACATCGTCGACCGATCCGGAGACGGGCGTCACGACGTCAGCCGATGTCGACAACGGGCTCGGCCGCGTCGACTTCGCGCCTCAAATCCGGTACCCGTTCAAGAAGTGGCAGTGGTTCACGATCAACAACACCGTGGTCTGGCATCAGACGTACTACGCGCGGAGCTACGCGCTCGACGCGGACGGGAACTCGACGAACACGGTGGTCGACGTCCCGCTCAATCGCCCGGTTTTCACATATCAGGCGCAGATCGTCGGCCCCGTGTTCAACCGCGTGTGGGACACGCCGGGCAGCGGCTACGCCGAGAAGTTCAAGCACACGATCGAACCGGTCCTGACGATCGACCGCACGTCGGACGTGCCGGAATTCCAACGCGTGGTGCGCTTCGACGGCGTCGACTTCTTCGTCGGCGGCGCGCGCTATACCTATGGGGTCAACAACCGGTTCTACGCGAAGCGGAAGCAGGCGCCAGGGCAGCCGGCGATCTCGCGCGACATCGTGGACGTCGAGATCTCGCAGAGCTACTACACGAACCAGGCGCAGTCGCTCATCGACCGCCAGTATCAGACGACGCTCCTCAGCGGAAATGCACCGAGCAACTTCTCGCCGATCTCGTTGCGCGTCCGCGCGATGCCGACCAACGAGGTGAACGCGACAGTAAGCGCGGAGTTCGACAGCCGCTATCATTCGCTGCGCACGATCTCGGCGCAGGGGGGCTACTCGACGCCGATCCTGCAGACGAGCGTCGGCTGGAGCAAGCGCGGGCTCATTCCGGAGCTGCAGGGGTTCAACGATCCGGCGTTTCTCGATCAGTCCATCAACGTGTCGACGAACCTGCGCACGCGGGACAACAAGTACGGCACGCAGTACTCGGCCACCTACGACGTGCTGCGCGGCGGCTTCACGCAGCAGTCGATTCAGGGCTTCTACAACGCGCAGTGCTGCGGCCTCGCGGTCCAGTACCAGACGTTCAACTACGGCGTGAACTCGTTCTCGCCGATTCCCGCAGACCATCGCTTCTTCCTGTCGTTCACGCTCGCCGGGCTCGGCAACTTCTCGCCGATGAACGGCGCGCTCGGCGGAGTGCCTCGCTGACGCCTCGCGCGGTGAGCGAGATTCTCGTGACCGGCGCCGCGGGGTTCGCCGGCGGCCATCTCGTCGATCTGCTCGCCGCCGACGGACGCGACGTCGTCGCGTGGCACCGCCCCGGCGGCCGGCCGCCGCGTGCCGCGCCGCGCACGCGATGGGAGGCCGTCGATCTGCTCGATCGCGCACAGGTCGACGAGGGGATCGCGCGCGTGCGGCCCGCGGCCGTGTATCACTGCGCCGGCGCCGCGCACGTCGGGCGATCGTGGGACTCGACCGAGCCGACCTTCGCCGTGAACGTCCGCGGCACGCACCATCTGCTCGACGCGCTGCAGCGCGCGGGCGCGGCGGCGCGCGTCCTCGTCCTCAGCTCGGCGCTCGTGTATGCGAGCGCGGACGCCGCGCTCGCCGAGACCGACCAGCTCGCGCCGAACAACCCCTACGGCCTGAGCAAGCTCGCGCAGGAAATGCTCGCGGCGCGCACCAACGGCGCGCTCGCCGTGACGATCGCGCGGCCGTTCAACCACGTCGGGCCGCGCCAGGATCCGCATTTCGCCGCGTCCGGCTTCGCGCGGCGGATCGCCGACATCGAGCGCGGGCGGTGGGCGCCGGAGATCTCGGTCGGCAACCTCGACGCCCGCCGCGACATCACCGACGTCCGCGACACGGTGCGCGCGTATCGCCTGATCCTCGAGCGCGGCGAGCCCGGACGGCCGTACAACGTCTGCTCGGGCCGCGCGCTGTCGATCCGCGAGCTGCTCGATCTGCTGCTCGCGCGCGCGCGCGTGCCGATCGCGATCAAAACCGACCCGGCGCGCCTCCGGCCGAACGACACGCCGCTGCTCTTGGGCGATCCGGCGCGCCTGCGCGAGGAGCTCGGATGGACGCCGGCGATTCCGCTGGAGCGAACGCTCGACGATCTGCTGGAGTACTGGCGCTCGGAGAATTAGGAATTTGGAATTTGGAATTTGGAATTCGTCGTCACGCTGTTAGGCTTCCAAATTCCACATTCTTAATTATGCGTGCTCTCGTCACGGGCGGCACCGGCTACCTTGGACGCGCCATCGTGCGGGCGATGCATGCGCGCGGGCACGACGTGGTCGTCTTCGCGCGGCACGCGTCCGCGAGCGGCCTGCCCGGCGCGCTCGTCGACGGCGACGTGCGCGACAAGGCCGCGCTCGAACGCGCCGCCGCGGGCTGCGACGCGCTCTGCCACACCGCCGCGCTCGTCAGCATCTGGCGGCGCCGCCGGGCGGACTTCGACGAGGTGAACGTCGGCGGCCTGCAGAACGCGCTCGACGTCGCCTTGGCGCGCGGCATGTCCCGCATGCTGTACACCTCCTCGTTCGTCGCGCTGCCGCCGCGCGATCGCACCGAGCCGATCGCGGCGAACGACTACCAGCGGACGAAGCTCGCCGCCGATCGCGTCGCCGACGTCGCCGTGGCGGCCGGCGCGCCGCTCGTCCGCGTCTACCCCGGCGTGGTCTACGGACCGGGATCGTTCACCGAGGGCAATCTCGTCGGACGGCTCGTCGCGGATCACCTCCGGCGCAAGCTGCCCGGTCTCATCGGCCCCGAAAACCGCTGGTCGTTCGCGTATGTCGACGACGTCGCCGCGGGGCATGTCGCGGCGCTCGAGCGGGGACGCCCCGCCGCGCGCTACGCGCTCGGCGGCGAGAACGCGCCGCAGCGGCGCGTCTTCGAGATCGTCGAGACGCTCACCGGGCGCCGGCCGCCGCCGCGCATCCCGTTTCCGGTGGCGGTGCTGCTCGGCGCCGCCGAAGAAGCCCGCGTCTCGCTCGTCGGCGGCACGCCGCTCGTCACGCGCGGCGCCGTCGAGATCTTCCGCCACGACTGGTCGCTCGACAGCAGCGACGCGGTGCGCGATCTCGGCTACACGATGACGCCGCTCGCCGACGGCGTCGCGAAGACGCTCGCCTCGCTCGCCGATGCACTCTGAGCGCGCGCGGCAGTGGGTCCACATCGGATCCGGATCGTTCGCGCTGCTGCTCCGCGCGCTCACGTGGTGGCAGGCCGCGGCGCTCGCGGCCGTCGCGCTCGCGTTCAACGTCGTCGCGCTGCCGCGCGTGGGCGGGCGGCGCCTCTACCGGCCGATCGACGAAGCGCGCGGCTTTCCGATCGGCATCCTGCTGTATCCGCTCGCCGTCCTGCTGCTGATTCTGATCTTTCCGTCGCGGCTCGACATCGTCGCCGCCGCGTGGGCCGTGCTCGCGCTCGGCGACGGCGCCGCAACGCTCGCCGGGCAAGCAAAGGCCGTAAAGGAGGCAAAGGCCGCAAAGGAGGCAAAGAGCGCAAAGACAGGCAGCCTTCCATGGAACCGCGAAAAGACGGTCGCCGGCACGATCGCGTTCATGGTGTTCGGCGCCCTTGGCGGGGTCGCGCTCGCCTGGTGGGTGCGGCCGAACGTCGTGCCGCTGCCGCCGCTGGCGTTCACGATCGCGGCGCCGATGGCGGCGGCGATCGCCGCGGCGTTCGTCGAGACGCTCCCGATTCGCCTCGACGACAACGTATCGGTGCCGGCCGCGGCCGCGTCCGTGCTATGGGTCGCGAGCCAGATGGATGCCGCGTCGTGGCAGGCCTCGCGCGGCGTCGTCGCCGCGGCGCTTCCGTGGGCGATCGCGCTCAACACGCTGACCGCGTCGGCCGGTTATCGGGCGAGGACGGTCTCGACCTCGGGCGCGATCGCGGGAGCGATCGTCGGGATCCTGATCTACGCCGGCGCAGGCTTCGGCGGCTGGCTGCTGTTGTTCGCGGCGTTCCTCGCGGCATCGCTGACATCGCGCCTGGGCCTGCACCGCAAGACGCTCCTCGGAATCGCGGAAGAGCGCGGCGGACGCCGCGGCGCGGGCAACGCGATCGCGAACTGCGGCATCGCGGTGGTCGCGGCGGTCGTCGCCGTGACGACGCCGCACGCGCACGGGGCGCTCGTCGCATTCGTCGCCGCGCTTGCCGCCGGCGGCAGCGATACGGTGGCGAGCGAGATCGGCAAGGCCTGGGGCACGTCGACGTTTCTCGTGACGACACTCGGCCGCGTCAAGCCGGGCACGCCGGGCGCGATGTCGCTCGAGGGGACGGCCGCCGGCCTCGTTGCCGCGGCGGCGCTTGCGGCGCTCGGCGTCGCGCTCGGCCTGATGCCGGCTTCCGCGATCCTGCCGGCCGTCGTCGGCGCGACCGCCGGCGCGCTCCTCGAGAGCGCGCTCGCCGCGACGCTCGAAGGACCGGGTATCCTGAACAACGACATGCTGAACTTCATCAACACGGCGGTCGCGGCGGCCGTCGCGGTCGCGGTCGCGTGACGACGGCGGCGGGGTTCGGCGTCCGCCGCTCGCGGACCGCGTGGCGCGCATATGTCGACCTCGCGCGGCCGTTCACGCTCGTCGCGCCGGCGCTCGGATTCATGTCCGGCGCGCTGACGGCGGCCGGCGCCGCGCCGCGGGAACCGTGGTCGCCGGCGCTGCTGGTCGCGCCGCTCATCGGATCCGCGATGGCGGCGCTCCTCAACGCCGGCAACAACGCGCTCAATCAGATCTACGACCTCGAGATCGATCGCATCAACAAGCCGAAGCGCCCGCTGCCGAGCGGCCGGCTCACCGTCGCGCAGGTGTGGTGGTTCACAAACGCCGCGTACGCCGTGTCGCTCGTCCTTGCGTGGCTCGTCGCGCCGGCCGGCAGACACGAATGCTTCTGGCTCGTCGCCATCGCCGTCGTCTGCACGTACGTGTATTCGGTGCCGCCGCTGCGCACCAAGCGGCTCGGCATCTGGGCGAACGTGACGATCGCGATTCCCCGCGGCGTGCTGCTGAAAGTCGCCGGGTGGTCGTCGGTGAAGACGATTCTCGGCGTGGAGCCGTGGTACATCGGCGCCATCTTCGGCCTGTTCCTGCTCGGCGCGACGACGACGAAGGATTTCGCCGACATGGACGGCGATCGCCGGGGCGGATGCCGGACGCTGCCGATTCAGTACGGCGTGCGGCGCGCCGCCTGGATGATCTCGCCGTCGTTCGTCGTCCCGTTCCTGATGATCAACGCCGGCGCCGCCGCGCACATTCTCACCGGCGACTTCGTGCTGCTCCAGATCCTCGGCGCGGTGATGACCGGCTACGGCGTCTACGTGCTGTACCTGATGCTGCGGCGCCCTGAAGATCTCGCGGTGGAAGAGAACCACGTGTCGTGGGCGCACATGTACCGCATGATGTTCGTCGCGCAGATCGGCTTCGCGCTCGCGTATCTGCTATAACCGCCAGAAATCGCCCGTCAACCCGACGCGCGCGAAAATCTCCATCGCTTCCTCGCGCGTCGGCCGCCTGAAATCGGCGGCGAGGCGGTTGCCGTACCAGCGCTGGGCGAGATCCCACGCCTGCGCGAGCGTGAGGATTGCGCGGCGCGCGACGCCGAGCCGCGCGCACCACCGATCGACGTCCTCTTCCGACCGGAAGAGCAGGATGTTCGCTCAGGTGAAGAAGATGTCGTCCCAGAAATGCGCCGCGGGGACGAGCAGGTGCACGACCGCGCCGCCGTACGCGCGCCCGCCGGCGACGCCGCAGGCGAGCGCTTCGCCCGACCACGCGCAGCGCGCGTCGATCGATCCGTCGCGCCCGAGCGCGGCAAGGATGCCGAACGCATCCCACGCGCAGGGCGCGTACCACGCCGCACCGCCTGTAACGGTGCGGAATGGCGTCTCGACGCCGGAGAACGGCGGCGCCCAGGCGATGGTCGACGTCCCTGGCTGCAGCACGATGACGTGCGCGTCGGCGAGCGCGTGAAACGCCGCGTCCACCTCCGCCGCGCCCGTGCCTGTCGCCCGCGCCGCCGCCTCGACACTGGGCGGCACGCCGTGCTCGACGACCGCGGCGTAAATCGCATCGCGGACGATCGCGTCCCGGGTTCGAAAAGAAGGCGGCACGAAGGCCTCTGTTGCGCTATCGTATTCCTTACATTTGGAGGCACGCTCGATGGTTCGTACCACGATGAAACGGCTGCTTGTTGCGATCCTCGTCGCGTTCATGGCGGCGTCGGTCGCCGAAGCCGCGCCCAAGAAGGTGCGTCACCGCGCGAAGCACTCGACGCGCGTCTCCTCCGGCGCCGTCTCCGGCCGGACGACGGCGGCCGCCTCGAAACCGGCGGCGAAGAAAAAGCCCGCCGCGAAGGCGAGCGCGACGAAGCCCGCAGCGAAGAAGCCTGCGGCCAAGTCGAAGACGGCCGCGGCTCGACGCAAGCCGACGACGAAGCCGGGCTAAGGCGCCCCGCCCGCCGCTTGACAGCGCCTCGCCCTCGCCAGATGATGGACTGGCGAAGCAAAGGCGAATGTCATGGCGGCCTCGTATCCACTCCTCTTTGATCTGGGCGCGCGCAAGCCGACCACGCGCGACGTCGCGAACACGGTCCGCGCCGGCGGCACCGCGGCACTGACCGAAGCCGAGCGACGCGCCGATCGCGCCCGCTACCAGGAGATCACCTGCCGCTCGGCGCTCAACCCCGTCAAGGGGATGCCGTTCGAGTGGACCCTCAACCCGTACCGCGGCTGCACGCACGGCTGTCATTACTGCTACGCACGCCGCTACCACGTCCAGTTCGAGATGAACGCCGACGACGAGTTCGCGTCGGTCATCCTCGTGAAGAACAATTTCGTCGACGTGCTCGCCCGCGAGCTGGCGCGGCCGTCATGGAAGGGGGAATACGTCGCCGTCGGCACGGCGACCGACTGCTACCAGCCGATCGAGGGCCACTACAAGCTGACGCGGCACTCGATCGAAGTGTTGCTGAAGCACCACAATCCGATGGGCGTCGTGACGAAGGGACCCATGGTGGTGCGCGACAAAGATCTGCTTCTGGCGCTCTCGAGGGTGGCTACCTGCACGGTGTACATGAGCGTGCCGACCGTGGACGAGCACGCCTGGGAGCTGCTCGAGCCGGGCACGGCGCATCCGCTTCAGCGGCTGCGCGCCGTCCGCGAGCTGGTGGACGCCGGCGTCAACGCAGGCGTCCTCATGAACCCCATCGTCCCCGGCTTCTCATCGTCGCGCGCGAAGCTGGAGCGAACCGTCAAGGCCATTGCCGACCACGGCGCGCGCTTCGTCGGCTGCAACGTGATGTTCCTCGAGGACGGCACGCGCGCGCACTTCATGAAGTTCCTCGAGCGCGAGTTTCCGGCGTGGCTGCCGCGTTACGAGACGCTGTACAGAAAAAAGTACGCGCCCGAGGAGTATCGAAAGCAGGTCCAGGGAATGGTGCGCGCGCTGCAGATGCGCTACGGGCTCAACGCGCGCGAACGCGAACCGCATCAGGAATCACCACGCGACGCCGAGCAAGTCGGCTTCGCGTGGTGATTATCGGGTTCACGCCACGTCGCCGTACGCGAGCGACGGATCCGGCGACGCCGACAGCTTCACCGACGGCTCGACGACGAGCGCCTCGTTGCGGGCGGCGACCTCGAAGTGCGAGCCGTCCTTCCACTGCGCGCTGATCGGCAGCTTGATCTGCTCGTCGATGAAGCGCTTCAGGAACCGCGCGCCGAACGCCATGCTGTAGCCCTTCGCCACGACGAGCTCGAGGGCCTCGTCGCTCACCTTGATCGTCTTGCCGGCCTTGGCGAGCGTCAGCGTCACCTGCTGCAGGTAGATCCGCGCGATCTCGCGCACCTCGTCGTGCGTGAGCGGGTTGAAGAGCACGACTTCGTCGATGCGGTTGCGGAACTCCGGCGGGAATCGCCGCTCGAGCTCGCGCATCACTTCGCCCTGGACCTGCTCGATGCCGACCGCGCGGTTGAGGAACCCGAGCGGGCTCGTGAGCTTCCGGAAGTTCTCCGCGCCGAGGTTCGACGTCATGATGATGACGGCGTCCGACAGATACACGCGCTTGCCGCGGCCGTCGGTCATCCATCCCTCGTCGAACGCTTGCAGGAACAGGTTGAGCGTGTTCGGGCTCGCCTTCTCCACTTCGTCGAGCAGCACGACGCAGTACGGGTTGTCCTTCAGCTGATTGGTGAGCACGCCGCCGCGCTCGCTGCCGACGATGCCGCGCGGCATGCCGATCAACTTGTCGACCGAGACCGAGCCGTCCTGATACTCGGACATGTCGACGCGAACCATCTTCTTGTCGTCGCCGAAGAGGAACTCGGCGACCGCCTTCGCGAGCTCGGTCTTGCCGACGCCGGTCGGCCCGAGGAACAGCAGCACGCCGTCCGGCCGGTCGAAGCCGTCCTTGAGCGGGCCTTTGTTCAGCACCAGGCGCCGCGCAACCGCGTCCACGGCGTTCTTCTGCCCGATGACGCGATCCTGCAGCCGCGCCTCGATGTCCTTGAACCGGTCGGTGACGTCGCGGAAGACCATGTCCTCGGGGATTTGCGCCGCGTGCGAGATCACGGCGACGATGTCTTCCTTTTTCACTTCCCAGCGGCGATCGATCTCGGCGCGCACGGCGGCCGTGTCGAGCCAGCCGATCACCTTGTCCGGAAGGTGCAGGTGCCGCATGTAGCGCGGCGAGAGGTCGAGAGCGGTCTCGATTGCCTCGTCGAGCAGGCGCACCGAGTAGTTGCGCTCGAGGCGCGGGCGCAGGTTGTAGAGGATGCGCCGCGTCTCCTCGATCGTCGGCTCGCAGACGGTCACGCAGCGGAAGCGCCGCGCGAGCGCCTCGTCCTCCTGGATGTACTCCTTGTACTCGCTGAGCGTCGTCGCGGCGATCATGCGGATCTCGCCGCGCGCGAGCACCGACTTGAAGATGTTCGCGGCGTCCGACGGCGCGCCGAGCGCGGAGCCCGCGCCCACCATCGTGTGCGCCTCGTCGACGAACAGAATCAGGTTCGGCCGCTCCTTCAGCTCGCGGATCACGTTCTGGATGCGATCCTCGAACATGCCGCGCAGCATCGTGCCGGCGACCATCGTGTTCATCTGCAGGTTGACGACCTGGCAGTCGCGCAGGCGCACCGGCACCGTCTCCGGCTCGAACTCGATGCGCCGCGCGAGCCCTTCGGCGATGGCCGTCTTGCCGACGCCCGGCTCGCCGATGAGCATCACCGAATTGGCGCGCTCGCGGTGGCACAGGATCTCGAGGACCTGCTGTATCTCCTTGTCCCGCCCGAAGACCGGCGGCAGTTTGTCCTGCCGCGCGAGCAGGTTCAGGTTCGTCGCGAAATGCTTCAGGAACGGCGGCAGCTCGAAGCGCTTCTTCAGCCGCTCCTCGCGCAGCTCCATGTCGCGCATGCGCGTGTTGAGCCGCGACACGAGCACTTCGGGCTCGACGCCGTGGCGGCGCAGTATCGAGACGGGCACACCCTGCGTCTCCTCGAAGACGGCGGAGAAGAGATCGGCGGCTTCGATGGTCTGCCGGCCGGCGCGGCTGGCGTGATGGAGCGCGAGCTTGAAGACGAGCTTCGTCGCCGGCGAGACGCGCAGATCACGCCCCGCGAACGACGGCATCATGTGCAGGTGCTCCTCGATCGCCTGGAGGATCGTGTGCGGGTTCAGCTCGACGTCGCGCATCACCTCCGCGAACATGTCCCATTCGACCTGTGCGAAGGCCAGAAAAATATGTTCATTGGTCAGCAGCGCGTGCTCGCGTCGGCGCGCCTCTTCAATCGCGCGATCGACGATTCGCTGCGCGGTTTCGCCAATCTTGCTCGGTGAGATGTCGAGGTCGTCTACGTGCACCGTCTGCCTCCACGGCGGGAGGCAGCAAGACGTTTGCCAGCGCTCTACCGTGGTTTAGCGGCCACACTCGAACAGAAAAATGGATAGACCGGACAGCTGGTCCGGCTGTTGCCCAAGGCGGAGCCGGCTCAGGACCGGTGGGCCTGCAACGCCTGAATTCGTTGTTCCGTAGGGGGATGCGTGCTGAAAAGGCCCGTCAGACCCTGCACGCTGAACGGCTTGATGATGAACATGTGCGCGGTCGCCGGGTTGGCGTCGAGAGGCACCTGTTTTGAGGCAGCTTCGATTTTGCGGAGCGCGCTGACGAGACCGTTCGGGCTGCCCACAATGTCCGCCCCGCCCGCGTCGGCGTCGAACTCGCGCGACCGGGAGATGGCCGCCTGGATCAGCGCGGCGGCTATGGGGGCCAGGAGGATCGTCGCGAGGAGGGCGAAGGGGTTGCTGCCCTCGCGGTCGTTGCGGCTACCGCCGCCAAAGAACATCGCGAAGCGGGCGGCGAACATGATGGCGGCGGCCAGCGTCGCGGCAATCGAGCTGATCAGGATGTCCCGGTGCTTCACGTGCGCGAGCTCGTGGGCCAGCACGCCTTCGAGCTCCTCGTCGGTCAGGATTCGCAGGATGCCTTCGGTCGCGGCGACGGCGGCGTGGTGCGGGTTGCGTCCGGTGGCAAAGGCGTTCGGCGACGCCTCGGGGATCACGTAGCAGCGCGGCATCGGCAGCCCGGCGCGCTGGGCGAGCTTGGCGACCACCCGGGACAAACGATGGTCCGGGCCGACCTCCTGCGCGCCGTACATCCGAAGCACAATTTTGTCGGAGAACCAGTAGGACCCGAAATTCATCACCGTGGCGATCAGGAAGCCGGCGACCAGCCCCGAGCCGCCGCCGAGCGCGCCGCCGATCCACATGACCAGCGCTGTCATGACGCCCAGGAGAAATGCTGTTTTGATCGTGTTCGACATCACCCAATCACCCAATCACCCAATCAAATTACCCAATTACTCGATTCTTCGATGACCCGATCCCGCTGTCACCAGCTTACAACCGAGCGATGAGCCCCGCCAAAAGCGCCGCGCGGTCGGCGAGCGACCCGATCTCGACGTGCTCGTGGAGCGCGTGCGCGCCGTCGCCGACGGCGCCGAGACCGTCGAGCGTCGGGATGCCGAGCGCCGCCGTGAAGTTGCCGTCGGAGCCGCCGCCAGTCGCCCCTTCCGGGAGATCGAGGCCGAGCTCGCGCGCGACGCTGGAGGCCTCGTTGTACAGACGCACCACCGCGGGGGTGCGTTCCAGGGGCGGGCGATCGAAGCCGCCGGTCGCCGCGACCGCCGTCCGGGCGTCGATCGGCTGAAGGCTTCGGAACGCGGCTTCGACGGCGGCCGCCGTTTCCGCCGTCGGCGCGCGGACGTCCACGATGGCGCGCGCCTGGTCGGGGATCACGTTCGAGCGCAAGCCGCCCGACGCCTGCACGACGTTCACCGACACGCCGCGCGAGAGATCCTGGAGTGCATTGATGCGCAGGATCTGGTGCGCGAGCTCGTGGAGGGCGCTCGCGCCTTTCTGCGGCTCGATGCCCGCGTGCGCCGCCACGCCTTTCACGATCACCTCGAAGCTGCCGCAGCCTTTGCGCGACGTCTTCACGGCGCCGCCCGGCAGCGACGGCTCGAGCACGAGCACCGCGCCGCTGCGCCGCGCCTCCTCTTCGATCGCCTCGCGCGACGTCCCGCTGCCGACCTCCTCGTCCGTCGTCCACAGCATGACGATGCGGCGCGCGAGCGGCGCGCCGGTCTCGAGGAGAGCGCGCGTCGCCAGCATGCCGATCGCGATGCCCGCTTTCATGTCGAAGATGCCGGGACCGTGCAGCTTGCCGTCGTCGCGCGCGAGCGGCATCCGCGCGAGCTGCCCGACGGGCCAGACGGTGTCGAAGTGGCCCAGGAGCAGCACCTGCGATTCGCCGCACCCGAACTCGGCGAACAGATGGTCGCCGCGGCTCGTGCGCGGCAGCGGCGTGACGCGTCCGCCGATCGCCGTCAGACGCGACGCCAGCTCGGCGCCGCACGCGTCCACGGCCGCCTTGTCGGTCGTCGGCGACTCGAGGCGCACGAGCGCCTCGACCGTGTCGAGCATCCACGGCAGCTGATCGTGGCAAAACCTCCGCAGGTGCGATGGATCCATAATGGTGGCAAGGGCACAGACGTATGCAGAGGACGCAGCAGCATCCGTTGGAGATTATCGCGCGCGGCGGAGAGTGTCGCCGATTTGTCGGCGGCCGCCTGCCTCTGCGGCCTCTGCGGCCTCTGCGTCCTCTGCGTCCTCTGCGTCCTCTGCGTGCTCTCCTCTGTGCGTCCCTCTGCGCCCTCTGTTCTTTCCTCTGCGTCCTCGTCGCCGGCGCGGCGCAGCAACCACCATCGCCGCGCCCGTTTCCGCAGCCGACGCGCCCCGCGCCCGCGACTCCGCCTGCGCCCGCGCCGGCGCCCCGGGCGCCCGCCGCTGCCGCTCCGAGGGCGGAACAGCCGCCCACGGAAACGACGCTCGGCGTGCCGATCTATCCCGGCGCGCAGTTCATCGCGTCGTACGACGCCGGCCGCGGCCAGCGCTACTACATCTTCGGCTCCGCCGGCTCGTTCGTGGAGCTCGTCACCTACTACCGTACGATCCTGAAACAGAAAGGCGAGCTCGTGTACGACGTCCCTGCGACGCACGAGTTCGACGTCGGCCGCTACCGCGAGGAGACGATGGCGTTTCCGCCGGGCGTGACGATCAAGGACTTTCAATCCGACGTGTCGCAGGGCTACCCGAACCCGAAGCCTGGCGGCCAGCCCGCGCGCTTCCCGACGATCATCCAGATCGTCCCCGTCACCGAGCGTCCGTAGGTGACCGGGGGGAGTGACGGGTTTTCACGAAGAGGCGAAGATCCACGAAGAACACGAACTTTCTTTGTACAAAGTTTGTATTCGTGTGCTTCGTCGGATTTCGTGCCTTCGTGAAAAGCCGTCTCTCGTTTCCATGCACCGTCAGCGGAACGTCACGCGGCCGGTCATCACGCCCAGCATGAACGGCGGCACGACGCGCGACACGCGCAGATCGATCCGCCGATAACGGCGGCCGCCGGCGCGCCGGCCGAGCGGCAGCGTCGACACGACCCACGACCCGGGATCCGGCAGCGCAATCGTCGCCAGCCATCGATCGTCGACGCGGACGTCGACGGTCACCGCCGCGGCGGCCGGCCCCGGAAACACCGCGCGCAGCGGCAGCGTCATCGATGCCGCGGCGGCCGGCCCGAAGAAGGTCGCGCGGCCGGACGTCCATCGAAACGGCGTCCCGGGCGGGTCCTCTTCCCACGGCCGCAGGCCGGAGGTGACCGCTTCGGTCCACGGCGGCTCGCGCAGGTACGCGAGCGCGCCGCCGAGCACGACCGCGGCCGCCGCAATCCACGCGCGCCTCGTCATCGGAAGCGCAGGAACAGCGCGCGGTACTGCGCCCATGTGGTGTCGACCGTCGGCAACACGCCGATCCAGTACTGCGTCATCTGCGCGATCGAGAGCAGCACCGCGGCGGCCGCCGCGATCGCGATCGCGTAGCGCGCCGTGCGGCGCGTCGCGGCCCACTCGAACGTCGACGCCATGAAGGGCGCGGCGAGGCCGAACCCGTCGGTGAACGCGCGGTGGCCGAACGACCCGCCGTACTGCCACTGCGGCCAGCTCGCGACGAGATACGTCTGCAGCGCGAAGACGACGATGGCCGTCAGCGAGAGTTTGCGCGTCCAGCCGCGCGCGACGAGCACGCCGGCAACGCTCAGGAGCAGCACCGGCGACCAGAAGAACAGCCCCTTCTGCGTGCTGAACAGGACCGCGGCCACGCGCGGCGACCCGAACGAGAACCCCATGTCGTGCGTCTGGTACGCGTTGACGACGAACGCGCCGGTCGCAAACCGGTAGAGCGCGAGCTGCGGCAGGACGCAGACGGCGCCGACGATCGCCGCCACGGCGAGCGCGCCGCAGCGATCGACGAGCGCGCGCACGCGCGCGCGCGCGTCGCTCCACCGCTCGACGCCGAAGAGCGGCAGCGCGAGCAGGAAGATCGCGTTGGTGTGCCGCGTCAGCACGATGAGCGCCGCGACGGCGCCGAGCGCAGCCGAGCGCAGCGGCGTTGCCTCGCGCCACCACGCGTCCACGATCGCGATCCACGCGCAGGTGAGGAAGAAGGCGAACGCGTGGCTGAACGAGGCGTCGTAGACGCCGTAATGAAAGAGGTTCGTGCCCCACGTGATGCAGACGAGCGTCGCGAGCACGACGCCCGGCGTGAAATACCGCGAGAGCAGGCGCCGCAGGATCGCGAGCCCCACGAGGAAGTACGCGAGGCCCGCGAGGCCCGCCGCATGCTGGTAGTAGACCGAGAAGCCGTCGCGCGGAAAATTCGACCAGCGCGTGAGCAGATCCGCCGCGGCGAAAAACGGCGCTTCGAGCACGGCGGTGCCGATCGGATGCAGGTTCACCCAGCGCCCGGTCGCCCGCCAGCGGCGGATGCCGGTGAAGTCGGGAAAGCTGCCGCCGTACCACTCGCGCGACAGCGCCTCGAGCGACGGATCGTGGTAGATGAACGCCGCGGGGAGATAGACGTAGTAGCTGTAGCCGTCGGATCGGATCGGCGGTGGGTCGGCGGCGAGGCGGCCGTAGAGCGCGACGTACGCGAGGAGCGCGGCCGCAGCGGCGGCGGCCACGAACCAGCGCACGCCGCGCGCGGCCATCAGATCTTCACGTAGATCTCTTTGGCCTTCCGGAACTCGAGCGATTTCTCGTCCATGCCCTGCTGCGCGTACTCGCGCACCTGCTGCGTGAGCTCCATCGAGCAGAACTTCGGGCCGCACATCGAGCAGAAGTGCGCCACCTTCGCGCCGTCGGCGGGCAGCGTCTCGTCGTGGAAGGCGCGCGCGGTCACCGGATCGAGCGCGAGGTTGAACTGATCGTCCCACCGGAACTCGAAGCGCGCCCTCGACAGCGCATCGTCCCACTCGCGCGCGCGCGGGTGGCCCTTCGCGAGGTCGGCGGCGTGCGCGGCGATCTTGTACGCGATCACGCCCGCCTTCACGTCGTCGCGGTTGGGCAGCCCGAGGTGCTCCTTCGGGGTCACGTAGCAGAGCATCGCGGTGCCATACCAGCCGATCATCGCGGCGCCGATCGCCGACGTGATGTGGTCGTAGCCGGGCGCGATGTCGGTCGTGAGCGGGCCCAGCGTGTAGAACGGCGCCTCGTCGCACCATTCGAGCTGCTTCTCCATGTTCTCCTTGATGAGATGCATGGGGATGTGGCCTGGACCCTCGTTCATCACCTGGACGTCGAACTCCCACGCGATCGTGTTGAGCTCGCCCTGCGTGCGCAGTTCGGCGAACTGCGCCTCGTCGTTCGCGTCGGCGATTGAACCGGGGCGCAGGCCGTCGCCGAGCGAGAAGGAGACGTCGTAGGCGCGCATGATCTCGCAGATCTCGCGGAAGTGCGTGTAGGTGAAATTCTCCTGGTGATGCGCGAGGCACCACTTCGCCATGATCGAGCCGCCGCGCGAGACGATGCCGGTGACGCGGCGCGCCGTCATCGGGATGTACCGCAGCAGCACGCCGGCGTGGACGGTGAAGTAGTCGACGCCCTGCTCGCACTGCTCGACCAGCGTGTCGCGGTAGATCGCCCACGTGAGATCTTCCGGGCGTCCGCCGGCCTTCTCGAGCGCCTGGTAGATCGGCACCGTGCCGATCGGCACCGCGGAGTTGCGGATGATCCACTCGCGCGTCTCGTGGATGTTCCTGCCCGTCGAGAGGTCCATCACGGTGTCGGCGCCCCACAGCGTCGCCCACCGCAGCTTCTCCACTTCCTCCTCGATGGACGACGACACGGCGGAGTTGCCGATGTTCGCGTTGATCTTCACCAGGAAGTTGCGGCCGATGATCATCGGCTCGAGCTCGAGGTGATTGACATTCGCCGGGATGATCGCGCGCCCGCGCGCCACTTCGTCGCGGACGAACTCGGCCGGCAGCCCTTCGCGGATCGCGACGAACTCCATCTCCGGCGTGATCTCGCCGGCGCGCGCGTAGCGCAGCTGCGTGACGGCCTCGCCCCCGCGCGCGGCCGCGCGCCGCGGCTCGACCCAGGGCTCGCGCAGCTTCGGCAGGCCGGCGTTGACGTCGTGATCGTGCGGGCCGCTCGTGTCGTAGACGCGGATCGACGCCGCGCCTTTCTCGAGCGCGATCTCGCGCATCGGCACGCGCACGCCCTGCGGGCCGTCGACGAAGACTTTTCGTGAGTTGGGGAACGCTGTGGTGAACTCGGACATCTCCGCACTCCCTCCGCCCGCCTTCGTCCGCCTGAGCGGACGACGGCGTGACCAGGTTCCAAGGGTCTGTTCTCAATCTCGCCGACGCGCGCTCAGCGCGACGGCGGATACCCCTGGCGGCAAGCTCGGACTATAGCATTCATTCGCCGTACACACGAAGCTCGGCGACCGACCAGTGCGCGCGGGGGTCGGAACCGATCTGGCGCAGCCGCAGCCACCGCCCGCGGACGCCGGCAAGCTCGAAGGTCAGCGGAATCATCGCGGGATCGTCGAGCGCGCCCGCGACGGCGCGCGACGCCGTGCGTCCGCGCCAGACCGCGCTCCACGTCCGCCCGTCGTCGGACGCGTCGATCGCAAGCGTCCTCGGGTAATCGAGAAGGCGCCCGCCGAGGCTCACGACGATCGCGTCGACGCCGTGCGGCGTTCCAAGATCGATCGTCAGCCATTCGTTCCCGCATTGCGGCGCGCCGCTCTCCCAGAACGAACGCGGATTGCCGTCGGCGAGCACTGCTGCGTCGAGGACGCCGGTACTGGCCGCGGCGGATTGAATACGCAGCGCGCCTCGCCGGATGGGCGCCGCGGATTTCGCGGATCGCACGGCAGTCGCGCGGCCCTCGTGGTCGACAATCGCGAGCGCGCGGCCGACGGCAATCGGGTCGAGCGCATCCGTGTCGCCGGCGTCGAGGGCCTCGCGCACGATCGTGTAGTGCACGGGCTCGAAGCCGCTATAGCCGTTCACGAGCGGATGCTGATGAAGCGTCGAACGGTACAGCGCCGCGCTGTCGTCGACCATCGCGCCGAGCGGCACCTCGGCGACCGCTGCGGCATCGGGAATCTCCATCGCGCCGAACCGCGGCGGAAGATCCACCAGCGGCACGCGAACCCACGCGTCCACCGCCGCGATGCCGAGGACGACGACGGCCAGTGCGGCGCCGGCGCGCGGCGGCACGCGCGCGCGCAGCCGCGCGAACGCCACCGCCGCGGCGACGGCGAGGCACAGCATGCCGAGCATCGCAAAGCGCGCCGGCACGCGCACGTTGGAGAAGCCGGGCACTTCCAGCAGCCATGCGTACGGCGCGCGATACCAGAACGGGACGCCGCGCACGGTCGGCTCGGGCCCGAAGCTGAATGCGTACATCACCGCCGCGGCGAGCGCATAGAAGCCGAACGCGGATCGCCCGGCCCACGCGCGCGCCGCCGCCGCGCTCGACGCGATGGCGAAGAGCGCACACCACAGCGCGACGGTGAGCGGCTTGGTCGCCGACGTGACGCTCACGATCGTCGCGCCGCCGATCTTGACGTGCCACGGTCCGACGACGGGCGAGATGGCCGCAATCGCGAGCGACGCGGCCGCCGCGCCCCACAACCCGCGCGACCACCGCGTGCGCCGCGCCGAGCGTGCGCGCGTCCCGATCGCCGCGTACGCCGCCGCGACGGCGACGAGCAGGAGAATCGCGACGCCGGGAAAGAGCTGCTGCTCGGCGTTCCCTGTCGGCGGCAGAAAGACGGACGCCGTCGTCAGCGCGGACGGCGAGAAGAGCGCGTCCACGGGCGCGCTGAACGCACGGATTTCCGCGTACGTGCGCTCGACGGCGAACCGCGCGTTCACCTGCGCGTAGCGCACGATGATCGGCAGAAGCAGCAGCGTCGCGCCGCCCCACGCCGCCGCTGCAGCGGCCGCGCGGATCGGAGGGCCGGCCGTGAGAAACCAACCAGTCCACAGCGCGAACAGGATCGGCAGGAAGATCAGGAAGTACGTGTTCGACAGCGCCTGGCCGATCCACATCGCGGCGAACAGGATCAACCATCGCCGGCGTCCGTCGCGCGCGTAGCGGTGCAGCGCGAGCAGCGCGAGCGGCGTCCAGAACACCCACAGCATCTGCACGTGCGAGATCTGCGAGATGCGATACGGGCTGAACCCGAACGCGAGGCCCGCGACGGCCGCCGCGTCGTGGCGTCCCGTCAGCTCGTGCGCGAGCGCGTGCCCGGCGATCGCGCACAGCGGAAACGACGCGAGGAACAAGACGTTGTAGGCCGTGATCGGCGACGCGCCGAGCCACTGCATCGGCGTCGCGAACACGCTCAGGCCGAGCAGGTGCTCCGAGAGCGCCAGCGTTCCCTTGAGCGGCCAGAACATCGGCGCGTCCCACCAGCGCGCGGTCAGCGGCACCGCGTGCGCGTTCCACCAGAGCAGCCACGTGCTGAGCAGCGGATCGCCGGTGTCGTGCGGCACGGCCGAGGTGAGGCGGAGCACGAGCGGCCACGTCGCGGCGACCGCGAGCGTCGCGTACGCGGACAGGGCGAGCGCCCACGGCCCGAGGCGTCGACCGGTCGCGCGCGTCACTTGCCGGTTCTCCGATTGCGCGCTCGCGCGAACGGCGCGGCGCGCACCGCGCGGCATTCTGGTTGCATCGGGACGCCAACCCGTGATCACGAATACCACGCTGCAACGATCGCTCCTCGCGCTCGCGGCGTTGAATCTCGCGGTCGTCGTCTGGGACATCGTCGGCGGAGGCATTTATTTCACGGTCTTCGGCGTGGTGGTTTCGTCGTGGGAGGTCGCGAAACCGCTGCGGTATGCGGCTGGCTGCGCAGCCACAGCGGTGTGGCTGCACGACCGCGCCGCGGTGCGCGCGTCGTGGGACGCCTGGCCGTCGTGGACCGCGCGGGCCGCGGCGGCGCTCGCGCTGGCGTCGAGCGGCGTCGCGATCTGGTTCGGCGTTCGGGCGGCCGGCGGCGCGGACGCCTACGGCTACGTCTCGGAAGCGGCGCAGTGGTTGCGCCATTCGCTCGTCGCCGACGATCCGCTCGCGGCGATAACGCCGCAGCTCGGCGCGGCGGTGGCGCCTGTCGGCTACACGCTCGCGCCGGGCGGCGGCGGCCTCGTCGCGGTGTATCCGCCCGGCCTGCCGCTGACGATGGCGTTCGCGCAGTGGCTCGGCGGCGCGGGGGCGGTGTTTCTCGTCGTGCCGGTGTTCGCGGGGATGGCGGTCTGGTTCACCTACGTCGCCGGCGCGCGTGCGGTGAGCGATCGCGTCGGACTCGTTGCCGCGATCGCGCTGTCCTGCAGCCCGCTGTTCTTCCTCCAGTCGTTCGAGCCGATGAGCGACGTGCCTGCGGCAGCGTGGTGGGCGGCGGCATGGGCGATGGCGATGTCGGCCGCGCCCTGGAGCGCGTTCGGCGCGGGCGTCGCGGCGGCGGCCGCGATCCTCACGCGGCCGAACCTCGCGCCGCTCGCAGCGATCGTCGCGGCGAGCGTCGCGCTGTCGGCGCCGCGGCTGCGACGCGTCGCCGCGTTCACGGCGCCGGTCGTCGCCGGAGGCCTGCTCGTCGCCGCCTTCAACGCCGCCCTCTACGGATCGCCCGTCATGTCGGGATACGGCCCGCTCGGCACGCTGTTCTCGCGGGCGAATGTCATGCCGAACCTTCGCGCGTACGCCCGATGGGTGAACGGTCTGTACTCGCCGGCGATCCTCCTGGCGCTCGCGGCGCCGTGGCTTCATCGTCGTGCCGCGATGTGGCTCATGCTCGCGTTCTCGGCGGGCGTCGCGCTCTCGTATCTCTTCTACGTGCCGTTCGCCGACTGGCCGTTCGCGCGATTCCTGCTCCCCGCGATTCCCCTGCTGCTGGTGCTGTCAGGCGCCGTCGCCATCGCCGTCATCGAGCGGCTGCCGCCGGCGCTGCGGTCGGCGGCGGCGATCGTGTGTGCGGCGCTCATCGCGGCGCGCGGCGTCGACGTCGCGAATCGGCTGCACGTGTTCGACATCGCCGCCGCGGAACAGCGCTACGAGACGATCGGCTGCTACGTCGGCCGCACGCTGCCGTCGAACGCCGTCGTCGTCACGTCGATTCACAGCGGCAGCGTGCGGCGGTACGGCCATCGGCTGACGCTGCGATGGGACGCGCTGCCGCCGGACGGGCTCGACCGCGCGATCGCGCTGCTGCGCGACCGCGGCTACGCGCCGTACGTGCTGCTCGAGGATTGGGAGGAGCCGCTCTATCGCGATCATTTCGGGAGGGCGAACACGTTCGGCGCGCTCGACTGGCCGCCGGCGATCGAGTATCCCTGGGCGGGGCGCGCCCGCGTCTACGCGATCGACGATCGCGCGCGCCATCTCGCCGGCGCGCGCGTGGTGACCGCGCCTATCCCGACGTCCGACTGATCGAACGCCGCGCCGCGACGGGAATCACGAACTTCTCGGCCGTGTGCGTCGCGGAGAAGCCGACGACTTTCACGTCGACGAGGCCCGCCGCTTTGCCGGCCGCCATCGTCGCTCGCTCGGAGATTTCGGGACGGCCCTTCGGACGGATGATCCAGATGGCGCCGTCGGGCGTCAGCGACGCTTTCAGCTTCTCGAGCCGCGACAGCTCCGCCTCTTTCGTGACGCCGACGAAGATCGCGTCGCTCGGCCTCACGACGCGGCCGATCGACAGATGCGCCACCGCCGCCTCGAGCTCGGCGAGAAACGGTTCGTCGTCGACGCCGATGGCCGACGCGCGCCACTCGGGCTTGACGCCGATCTTCGCGAGCCGCGACGGCGGGTGCTGAATCCTGTCGGCCCACTTCGCGGCGGCGGCGCCGAGCTCGAACGACGCCGTGCCGTCGGGAAAACGCACCGACAGCGTGCCGTCGCGCGCCGCCACCTTCGACATCGCGGCGAAGGGGATCGCGAGGCGCATGTCGCCGCCGCGAAAGTGCAGGACGTCGGTCTCGAGGCGCGCCTTGCCGCTCGCCGTCCTGCCGTTGAACCGTGCCGTCACGAGCGCTTCACTTCCCATTGCGCGTCTCCTTCAGCAGCGCCGCGCGCTCGGCGGGCGGAAAGCGCTCGATCGCGTAGCGCAGCGTCGTGCGCGGAATCGCAGGTCCGTGCGCGCGGAGGTAGCGCTCGAGCCGCGGCATGTCGGTCTTGCCGGCCTCGCGCAGCGCCCACCCCACGGCCTTCTGAATCAGATCCTCGCGGTCCGGGTGCAGGCGGCCGGCGATCTCGTACACGACGTCGAGCGATTCGCCGCGCCGCGCGCGCGGAATCAGTCCGACGATCGCGGCGCGGCGCACCCACAGATTCCCGTCGCGCGCCCACGCGCGCAGCCGCGCCGCGAGCTCCGGATGCTGCACGATCAATGGTCCGATGAGCAAGCCGCAGATCGCGTCGGTCGTCGCCCAGTTCGCCGAGTGGTTGCCGGCGAGCCAGCGCTTCCACGCGGGCAGCAGCCGCGGCGTGAACTCGCGGCGGTAGCGCGCGACGACCTCGATCGCGACGCCTTTCACCTCGAGGTGCCGATCGGCGATCAGCGCGTCGGCGAAGGCCATCGCGTCGTCCACGGACCAGTCGCCGCGGTGGGCCGCGTGAACCTGCCGCGCGAGCGCGCGCACGCTCGACGTGCCGACATTGTAGAAGCCGAGATCGTCGCCGCCCCGGAAATAGCGGCTCGCGTCGAAATCGTCCGCCGGCCGCGCCATCCGCGCGAGCGCCCGCTTCGCCGCACGCGCCGCCTGCGCCGGCGACGAACCGGACGTCACGCGAGCTTCCGCAGGATGAAGCACTTCAGGTAATACGTCTCCGGCACGCCGAGCAGGACTGGATGATCGCGCCCCTGCATCCGCTTCTCGACGACGGTGACGTGCGCCTGCGCGTCGACGCTGGCGTCGAAGACGATCTCGGCGAAGGCGGCTTCGTTGACGTTGTACGAGCAGCTGCAGGTCACGAGCGTGCCGCCGGCCCGCAGCAGCTTCAGCGCGCGCAGGTTGATCTCCTTGTAGCCGGCGCGCGCGTTCGCGATTGCCGCCTTGTTCTTCGCGAACGCCGGCGGATCGAGGACGATCGTGTCGAACCGCTCGCCGAGGCGCTCGAGCCCGCGCAGCTCGTCGAAGACGTTGCCGACGCGCGCGTCGATCCGGACGCCGTTGCGCGCCGCGTTCTTCTCGACGCGCGCGATGGCCTCCGGCGACACGTCGAACGCGATCACTTCGTTGCACCGCCGCCCCATGACGAGCGCGAAGCCGCCGTTGTAGCTGAAGCAGTCGAGCATGCGGCCGCGCGCGTACGCCGCCGCGGCGATCCGGTTCTCGCGCTGATCGAGGAAGAGGCCCGTCTTCTGGCCGCGGCGCAGGTCGACGTCGTACTCGATGCCCGATTCGGTGACGGCCACCGTCTGGGGCACCTCGCCGGCGAGCACGTCGACGCGCTGCTCGAGGCCTTCGAGCGAGCGCGCGCGCGGATCGTTGCGCGCGAGGATGCCGCGCGGTTGGAGCGCGTCGGTCAGCGCCGCAACGACGGTCGGGAGCAGCCGATCCATTCCCTGCGACAGCGCCTGCACGACGAGATAGTCGCCGTAGCGATCGACGACGAGCGACGGCAGCAGGTCGGCCTCGCCGTGCACGAGCCGGTACGCGGTGGCGTCGATGCCGAGCGACGCGCGAAACGCGAGCGCCGCGTCGATGCGCCGCCTGACCAGCGATTCGTCGGCGATCTCGTCGCCGTAGGCGAGCATGCGCAGCGTGATCTGCGAGCGGTCGCTGAAGAGCGCGGAGCCGAGCGTGCGGCCGCGCGCGCTCCGCACCTGCACGATCTCGCCCGCCGCCGCGCGCGCGTCGGCCACGTCGGTGCGGTAGATCCACGGATGACCGCTCCGCAGCCGTTCTTCACCACGCGACGAGATGCTGACGGTGGACACGTCTCGAGTTCAGCGTTCAGAGTTCAGCGTTCAGGGTTCTTGTTCCGGTTCTCGTTCTCGTTGTCGTTCTCGTTCTCGTTCTCGTTCTCGTTCTTCGTTCCTCTGTGACCCACCCGACTCACCTGACCGACCTGACCGACCTGACCGACCTGACCTGCCTGACCCACCCGACCTGCCCGGCCCGCCATAGTACAATTTCGCCGTGCGCATCGCGATCGGCGCCGATCATGCGGGCTTCCCGCTGAAGGAGCACCTGAAGCAGACGCTCGCGCGGCTCGGGCACGCGATCGACGACCTCGGCACGACGAGCGAGGCGACCGTCGATTACCCGCCGATCTGCTTCGCCGTCGCGCACGCCGTCGCCGACGGCCGCGCCGATCGCGGCATCGTCGTCGGCGGCAGCGGCCAGGGCGAGCAGATCGCGGCCAACAAGGTGCCGGGCATCCGCGCCGCGCTCTGCAACGATCTCTTCACGGCGCGGCTGTCGCGCGCGCACAACGACGCCAACGTGCTCTCGATGGGCGGACGCATCGTCGCGTTGGCGCTCGCCGACGCGATCCTCGAGGTGTGGCTCGCGACGGCGTTCGAGGGCGGCCGCCATCAGCGCCGCCTCGATCAGATCAGCGCGCAGGAAAAGCGGTGTAACACGTAAGCGCACGGTGCCGACCATGGCCTTGCAAACGACGATTCCACTCTGGCGCACGCTCGCCGAAACCGACCCCGAGATCGCCGGCGCGATCCGCGACGAGCTGCGCCGCCAGAACAGCGGCCTCGAGCTCATCGCCTCGGAGAACTTCGTCAGCCGCGCCGTCCTCGAGGCGGCCGGCTCGGTGATGACGAACAAGTACGCCGAAGGCTATCCGGGCCGCCGCTACTACGGCGGCTGCGAGTTCGTCGACGTCGCCGAGCGCGCCGCCATCGCGCGCGCGAAGGCGTTGTTCGCCGCCGAGCACGCGAACGTGCAGCCGCACTCGGGCGCGCAGGCGAACATGGCCGTCTACCTGACGCTGCTCAAGCCCGGCGACACCGTGCTCGGCATGAACCTCGCGCACGGCGGCCACCTGACGCACGGCCACCCGCTCAACTTCTCCGGCAAGCTGTACACGATCGTCCCGTACGGCGTCGGCAAGGCCGACGAGCGGATCGACTACGACGAGCTCGATCGCCTCGCCGACGAGCACAGGCCGAAGATGATCGTCGTCGGCGCGAGCGCGTACCCGCGCGTGATCGAGTTCGCGCGGATTCGCGCTACAGGCGCGCGCGTGAACGCGCCCGTCTTCACCGACATGGCGCACATCGCCGGCCTCGTCGCCGCCGGTGTGCACCCGAGCCCGATCCCGCACTCGGACTTCGTCACGACGACGACGCACAAGACGCTGCGCGGGCCGCGCGGCGGCCTCGTCCTCTGCCGCGAGCCGTACGCCAAGGACCTCGATCGCGCGGTGTTCCCCGGCGTCCAGGGCGGGCCGCTCATGCACATCATCGCGGCGAAGGCCGTGTGTCTGAAGGAAGCGGCGGATTCGGCGTTCGTCGACTATCAGAAGCAGGTCGTCGCGAACGCGAAGCGGCTCGCCGCGTCGCTCACCGCGTCGGGGTTCCGCCTGGTCAGCGGCGGCACCGACAACCACCTGATGCTCGTCGACGTGTTCTCGCAAGGGATCACCGGCAAGGTGGCCGAAGCCTCGCTCGGCAGAGCGGGCATCACCGTGAACAAGAACGCGATCCCGTTCGATCAGAATCCGCCGATGGTCGCGAGCGGCATCCGCGTCGGCACGCCGGCGGTCACGACGCGGGGCATGCGCGAGACCGAAATGGACGCGATTGCGGATCTGATCGCGCGCGCGCTCAAGACGCCCGACGACGATCGCGCGCTGGGGATGGTGCGGGCCGAAGTCGAGAACCTGTGCCGGAAGTTCCCGCTGTACCCGGAGTAGCCGGCATCCCGGCGTGCGCGACGACCGAAGCCGTCGCAGCGGTGTTCGCGCCCGGCGGCGCGCTCGCGCGCGCGATGCCCGACTTCGAGCCGCGCGCGGGGCAGGCGCAGATGGCCGCGGCGGTCGCGCGCGTGTTCGAGCGCGGCGGCGTGCTGCTCGCGGAAGCGGGAACCGGCACCGGCAAGACGCTCGCATATCTGGTCCCCGCGATCCTCACCCGCGAGCGCGTCCTCGTCTCGACGGGCACGAAAAACCTCCAGGAGCAGATTTATTTCAAGGACATCCCCGCGCTGCGCGGCGCGCTCGGCATCCCGTTCACCGCGGCGTACATGAAAGGCCGCGCGAATTACCTGTGCCTCCACAAGCTCGATCAGCTGCATGAGAACGGCGGCGATCTGGCGCACGACGTCTTCCTGCCGATCATCTCCGAGTGGGCGAACCGGACCGACACCGGCGACCGCGCGGAGCTGCAGGATCTTCCCGAGGACGTCGCGTTCTGGAGCGAGGTGGCAGCGACGGCTGAGACGTGCCTCGGCGCCGAATGCCCCCGCTACAACGACTGCTTCGTCACGCGCATGCGCCAGCGCGCCGCCGAGGCCGACGTCGTCATCGTCAACCATCATCTGCTGTGCGCCGACGCCGCCGTCCGCCAGAGCAACTTCGGCGAGGTGATTCCCGCGTGCAGCCGCGCCATCCTCGACGAGGCGCATCAGCTCGAGGACGTCGCCACGCAGTACTTCGGCCTGAGCGTCAGCACGTACCGCATCGAGGAGCTCGCGCGCGACGCCGAGCGGCTCGTCGCCGGCGGGCGCGACGATCGCAGGACGCGCGACCAGGTCGCGCGCGCCGTCGAGATGCTCCGCGAGGCGGCGCGCGACTTCTTCAGCGATATCGCGTTCGCGCATCGCGCAGGCGGCGCCGTCCGCGGCGAAGAGCGCGTGCGCGCGACGCCCGAATCGCTCGGCGAGGCGTACGACACCGCGGCCCGCGTCACCGGCGCGCTCGATCTCGTCGAGAGCGCGCTGGCGGCGGCGCGCCAGGCTCCGCAGACGGCCGACGACGCTCACGACGACGGCAACGCCGCGTCGCGCTCGGCCGACGACGCGGAGATGTTCGCGGCGCTCGTGCGGCGCGCCGCCGCGCTGCGCGACGAGCTCCGCTTCCTGCTGCGCGCGCGCGACGATGCCTACGTCTATTTCGTGGAGTTCCGGGGGCGCGGCATCTTCCTCCGCGCGTCGCCGATCGACGTGTCCGCGATCGTGCACGACCTGCTGATCGACAAGATGCGCACGACGGTCCTCACCTCGGCGACGCTCACCGTCGACGGCAGCTTCGACTACGTGCGCTCGCGCCTGGGCATCCGGAACGCCGAGGAGATCCGCCTCGCATCCGAGTTCGACTTCTCGCGTCAGGCGATTCTCTATCTGCCGCCGCGGATGCCCGATCCGCGATCCGACGCCTTCGCCGCCGCCGCCAGCCGCGAAGTGATCGAGATTCTGAAGGCGACGCGCGGCCGCGCGTTCGTGCTCTTCACCAGCTACGCGACGCTGCGCGCGGTGCAGGCGATGGCCGAGATGGCGCTCGACTATCCCATCTTCGTCCAGGGCTCGGCGCCGCGGTCGCAGCTCCTGAACCGGTTCCGCGCCACGCCGAACGCCGTGCTGTTCGCGACGTCGAGCTTCTGGCAAGGCGTCGACGTCGCCGGCGAGGCGCTGAGCTGCGTGATCGTCGACAAGCTGCCGTTCGCGTCGCCGGGCGATCCGATTACCGCCGCGCGCGTCGACGCGATCCGCGCGCAGGGCGGCGATCCGTTCGCCGACTATCAGGTGCCGCTCGCGATCCTCGCGCTGCAGCAGGGGCTGGGCCGCCTCATCCGCCACCGCCGCGACCGCGGCGTGCTGGCCGTGCTGGATCCGCGCCTGCGCACGAAGGGCTACGGCCGCCGCTTCATCGAATCGCTGCCGGCGGCGCCGATCGTCAGCGATCTCGCCGGGATCGAGGCCTTTTTTTCCGCCTGAGCCATCCATTTCCCGCTCGGCGGCGTCTATGTTTCCGGTGGTCGCACGGAGCATCGAGCGCCGGCCAACCTGGCGCGGCAGACACCGGGTCGCGGTCGTCGCTGGTGCGCTCGTCGTGTGCGTGCTTCTCGCCGCGGCGAAGGTTCGCGCGGCCAGCGGCGACACGCCCGCGCTTCGCCTTCATGGGCTGGTCGAGCCCGTCCGCAGCCACCCGGTCGTCGTGCCGCGCCTCGCCGGATCGAATACCGGAACGCTCGTGGTCGTCCGCCTCGTCAAGCCGGGCACGCGTGTCAGGCGCGGCGATCTCCTCATCGAGTTCGATCGGCAGGCGCAGATCAAGACGGCGCACGATCGGCAGGCGGAGTACCGCGACTTCGTCGAGCAGATCAACCGGAAGCGCGGCGAGCAGCTCACCGCGCGCGCGCACGGCGAAGCGGAGCTGACGATCGCGGCCGACGCGGTCAGAAGCGCCGAGCTCGAGGTGCAGAAGAAAGAGATCGTGCCGGCGATCACCGCCGAGCAGAATCAGCTGACGCTCGACGAGACGCGCGCGAAGCTCGCGCAGCTGCAGCGCACCTTCGAGCTGCGGCGCAAGGCGGACGCCGCCGACGTCCGCGCGCTCGAGATCCAGCGCGATCGCGCGCAGAACGCGTGGAAGCATGCCGAGAGCAACGCCGAGAAGATGCGCGTCGTCTCGCCGATCGACGGCATGGTCGTCCTGAAGTCCACCTGGAAGAGCGGCACGATGGGCGAGGTGCAGGAAGGCGAGGAGGTGCGCTCCGGCCTCGGCGTGATGGAGGTGATCGATCCGTCGGCGATGCGCGTTCGCGCGAAGATCAATCAGGCGGACGTCGCGATGCTGCGCGTCGGGCAGACGGCCCGCATCACGCTGGACTCGTATCCCTCGCGCACCTTCACCGGGCGGCTCGAGCAGCTGTCGCAGATCGGCGCGGTGAGCACGATGTCGAACCGCGTCCGCAGCTTCCTCGGCATCTTCAGCATCGACGGGACCGACGCGCACCTGATGCCCGACCTCGCGGCGGCGATCGACGTCTCCGGGGATCAGCCGTGAGACGCGGCGCGGCGATCGCCGCCATCGTGCTCGTCGTCGCGCTGTCGGTCGGCGCGGCCGCCGCGCTGCGCCGCGACACGTCGCCGTCCACGCTCCCCACGGCCGTCGCCGCGAAGACGACGTTCGTGGACTTCCTGCAGCTGCGCGGCGAGATCCGCCCGGTGCGATCGGTGATCCTCACGGCGCCGTCGACCGGGAGCGACCTGCAGATCGTCGAGCTCGCGGCGAACGGATCGAAGGTCGCCGCCGGCGATCCGGTCATCACCTTCGATCCGACCGTGCAGCAGCGCACGCTCGAGACGAAGCGCTCGGAGCTGAAGCAGGCGGAAGCCGAGATCGATCGGACGGAGGCCGAAGAGCGGCGCCGCGTCGCGTCGGCGCGGAGCGAGCTGGACGAAGCGCGCAAGGCGCTCGCGCGCGCGCAGCTCGAGCTGCAGGGCAACGAGCTCCGGCCGCGCCTCGAAGCGGAGAAATTCGTCATCGCCGTCGCCGACGCCGAAGCGAACGTCCGCGAGCTCGAGCAGAAGATCGAGGGCGAGACGATCGCGGCGCTGGCCGACGTCGCGATCGCGCGGCAGAAGCGCGACAAGGCGCTCTTCGACGTGCAGGAGACCGAGCGCATTCTCGCGTCGCTCCAGGTCCGCGCGCCGGCGGCCGGATCCATCTCGCTCCTGTCGAACTTCCGCGCCGGCGGACCGGGGCGGCCGGCGCCGGAATTCCGGCGCGGCGACCGCGCGTGGTTCGGCGCGCAGATCGCGGAGCTGCCGGATCTGACGGCGGTGCAGATGACGGCGCACGTCGACGAAGCCGATCGCGGCCGCGTGCAGGCGGGAAGCGCCGTGCGCATCCGCGTCGACGCCGTGCCCGATCACGAGCTCACCGGCGCGCTCGGCGACATCGCCGTCGTCGCGAAGCCCGATTTCACGACGTGGCCGCCGGTGCGCAACTTCGACGTCGTCGTGAAGATCTCGGAGAGCGATCCGCGGCTGCGATCGGGCATGAGCGCGTCGGCGCGCGTGGAGCTCGATCGGCTGAGCGGCGTCCTCGTCGTGCCGACGGCGGCGATTTTCCAGAGCGGGCCGACGACGGTCGCCTACGTCGTCGGGCGGCGCGGCGTCGAGCGCCGGCCCGTGAGCGTGCTGCGCCGCGGCCGCGATCAGACGGCGATCGCGTCGGGACTGGCCGACGGCGACCGGGTCGCGCTGCGCGATCCGGAGCGCGAGGGCGGCGCGAAATGACGACGAAGTGGACCGCGTCGATCTTCGTCGTCGCGCTCGCCGCGGCAATCGCGGCGGGCGTCGCCGCGGTCCGCGCCGTGTCGACGAGCGGCCCGAAGACGGTGCCGACCACGCGCGTGCAGCGCGGCCGCGTCCAGGTGAAGGTCTACACCGTCGGCGAGTTGCGCGGCACGCGGTCGATTCAGCTGGCCGTGCCGCCGATGGGCGGCCAGCTGCAGATCGTGAAGCTCGCCGACACGGGCGACGCCGTCAAGAACGGCGACGTCGTCGTGGAGTTCGACGCGTCGGAGCAGGAGTTCAACCTCGAGCAGGCGCGGTTCGATCTGCAGCTCGCCGAGCAGGACATCGTCAAGGCGGACGCGCAGGCCGCGGTGCAGGCCGCCGAAGACGAGGTTGCGCTGCTGCACGCGCAGTACGACGTGCGCCGCGCGGAGCTCGACGTCCAGAGCAACGAGCTGGTGAGCGCGATCAAGGCGCAGCAGAACGTCATCGCGCTCGAGGAGGCGCGGCAGAAGCTCGCGCAGCTCGAGTCGGACGTGAAGATCCACCGCGAGACGAGCCGCGCGTCGGCCGCCGGCCTGAGCGAGAAGCGCACCAAGGCGCAGCTCTCGGTGCAGGTCGCCGAGCGCAACATCGAGAGCCTGCGCGTCCGCGCGCCGTTCGACGGCTTCGTCACCGTGCGCACGAACTTCAACGCGTTCGGCGGCATCGGCTTTCCCGGCGTGATGCCCGACTTCCGCGTCGGCGACGCGACGTTCCCCGGCCAGCCGATCGCGGATCTGATCGACGCGTCCCGGATCGAGGTCGCGGCGAAGCTGCAGGAGCAGGATCGCGCGAACGTCGCGCCGGGCCAGGCGGTGGAGGTGGCAGTGGACGCCGCGCCGGACGCGACGCTGCGCGGCACCGTGCGCACGGTGAGCGGCGTCGCCTCGCGCGGGCTGTTCGACGCCGGCACGCGGCAGTTCGACATCGCGTTCGACGTCGCCGGCAGCGCGCGCGTCAGGCCGGGCGTCTCCGCGGCCATCGCGATCTCCGGCCAGGCGTTCGACAACGTGCTCTACGTGCCGCGCACCGCGGTCTTCGACGTCGCCGGGCGGCCGACGGTCTACATCCGCGGCGGCGGCAGCTTCGACGCGCACGAGGTCCGCGTCCGCGCGTGGACCGACAGCGTCGCGGTCGTCGAGAACATTCTGCCGGACGCGGAAGTGGCGCTCGTCGATCCGAACGCGGCGGGCGGCGCGCGGACGCGCAGCGCGCCGCCGGCGCCGCAGCGCGCGGCGCGATGACCTCCACGCTCTGGCTGCCCGATCTCGGCCGCAGCCTCGACAACCTGCTGCTCCACAAGCTCCGCACGCTGCTCACCATGCTCGGCATGATCTTCGGCGTCGCCGCCGTCGTCGCCATGCTGTCGATCGGCGCCGGCGCGCAGCAGCAGGTGATGGCCTTCATCGAGGATCTCGGCGTGCACAACCTGATTGTCGAGGCGCGCGAGACGACCGAGTTCCAGGCGTTCCAGAAAGTGCGGCAGCAGTCGCCGGGGCTCACCTTCAAGGATCTGCGCGCGATGCAGGCGACGGTGCCGGGCCTCGATCTGATCACGCCGCGCAAGCGGTTCGTCCCGTCGCAGGTGATCCCGAAGCCGCAGGGCGAGCTGCCGGCGGTGTACGGCGTCGAGCCGACCTACAGGCAGATCGCCGGGCTGAAGGTCGGATCGGGCCGCTTCTTCACCGACGCCGAGGCAGCGCGCGCCGCGCCGGTCTGCGTCCTCGGCGACGCCGCGCGCGTCCGCCTCTTCGGCCTGAGCGATCCGATCGGCCGCTTCGTGAAAGTGAACGGCCAGTGGTATCAGACGATCGGCGTCGCGGCCGCGCAGGCAGTGGCGCAGGCCGACGTGCCGGGGCTCCCGAGCCAGGATCGCAACAACGTCGTCTACGTGCCCACGGGCGCGACGATGTTCCGGCTCGAGGACAACTACAGCCAGTTCCGCGACGAGATCGACGGTGTCTACATGCGGCTGAAGCCGGACGCCGACGTCGTCGCCGCGGCGGCGACGGTGCGCGGCATCCTCACGGCGTCGCATCGCGGCGCCGAGGACTACTCGCTCGTCGTCCCCGCCGAGCTCCTCGCCGAGCAGCAGCGCACCAAGCGGATCTTCGACGTCGTGATGGTGGCGCTCGCGTCGATCTCGCTGCTCGTCGGCGGCATCGGCATCATGAACATCATGCTCGCGAGCGTGCTCGAGCGGACGCGCGAGATCGGCGTGCGGCGCGCGATCGGCGCGCGGCGCGCCGACATCATCCGGCAGTTCGTCATGGAGACCACGATGATTGCCGTCGCCGGCGGGACGCTCGGGCTGCTGCTCGGCGCGTCGATGTCGCGGCTCATCGCGAGCTTCGCCGGCTGGTCCACGATCATCAGCAGCGGCTCCCTCGCGCTGGCCTTCTCGGTTTCGGTGCTCATCGGGCTGGTATCGGGCGTCTACCCAGCCATGAAGGCCTCCCGGCTCGATCCGGTCGAGGCGCTCCACTACGAGTAGAGTAAACTACCTCTTTACATAGGCTTCGCTCTCATTCGAGGAGGGTTCCATGGTCCGCGGATTGAACGGCCGGCACCTGTGGTTGATGGCATGCGCCGCCCTGTTCGCGCTGTCGTTGACGCTCCCGGTTGCCGCGCAGTCGACCGGCATGGTCAGAGGATCGGTGAAGGATCCAAGCGGCAAGCCGGTAGAGGGCGCGAAGATCTCGATCGACGCCGACGCGAACAACCGTCACTTCGAAACCAAGTCGGACAAGAAAGGCGAGTTCGTCCAGATCGGCCTGCCGCCCGGCGCCTACAAGGTGAGCGCCGAGAAGGACAAGGTCGTCGCGGCGCCGATGCCCGTGCAGGTGCGCATCGGCAGCGGCAACCCGATCACGCTCGTCCTCGGCGCCGGCGGCGGCGTGTCGCCCGAAGCCGCCGCGAAGAACGCCGAGCTGAAGAAATCCTTCGAGGAAGGCGTGACGGCGAGCCGCGCCGGCAATCACGACGCCGCCATCGCGGCGTTCACGAAGGCCGCCGAGCTCAACGCCAACTGCTACGACTGCTACTACAACATCGCCTACTCGGAGTCGCAGAAGAAGGACTACGAGAAGGCGGAGGCGGCCTACAAGAAAGCGATCGAGCTGAAGGCCGACTACGCCGAGGCGTACAACGGGCTCGCGAACATCTACAACGCGCAGCGCAAGTTCGACGAGGCGGCGACGGCGAGCGCGAAGGCGATGGAGCTGAGCGGCGGCGCCGCGGCCGGCGCGGCCGGCGGCGGCAACGCGGACGCGATGTTCAACCAGGGCGTCATTCTCTGGAACGCCGGCAAGGTGGCCGACGCGAAGAAGCAGTTCGAGGGCGCGATTGCCGCGAACCCGAGCCACGCCGAGGCGCACTATCAGCTCGGCATGGCGCTCGTGAACGAGGGCAACCTGCCGGCGGCGACGACCGAGTTCGAGACGTATCTGAAGCTCGCGCCGAACGGCCCGAACGCGGCGACGGCGAAAGGAATCCTGGGCACGCTCAAGAAATAGTGATCGACTCCGCCGCGATTCGCACCCGGCTGGCCGACGTGCGCGCCCGCATCGAGCGCGCGGCCGGCCGGGCGCGGCGCGATCCCTCCTCGGTCCGCCTCGTCGCCGTCTCGAAGACATTTTCCGCCGACGCCGTCCGCGCGGCGGCCGATTCCGGTCAAGTGGACTTCGGCGAGAACAAGGTGCAGGAGGCGCTGCAGAAGATCCAGGAGACCTCGGACCTCCCCATCCGCTGGCATCTCGTCGGCCACCTGCAGTCGAACAAGGCGAAGAAGGTCGGCCGGTTCGACATGATTCACTCCGTCGACGATGCCGCGCTGGCTGCAAAAGTGGACGAAGCGGCGCGCGCCGCGGGGCGGCGCATCGAGCTGCTCGTGCAGGTGGATCTCGCGCGCGAGGCGACCAAGCACGGCGCGCCCGAGGACGCGCTGCCGGCGATCTTCGACGCCGCGCGCGGTGCGCAGGCGGCGCCGGTCGTCGGGCTGATGCTCCTGCCGCCGGAGGTCGACGACCCCGACGCGGCTCGGCCGTATTTCCGCGAACTGCGCGCGGTCCGCGATCGCCTGCTGGCACATGGCGTGGATGCCTCCATGCTCCGGGAGCTGTCCATGGGCATGAGCCACGACTTCGAGGTCGCCGTCGAGGAGGGCTCGACGCTGGTCCGTGTCGGGACGGCCATTTTCGGAGGCCGTTCCTATGTTCGACCCTGACCTACTGGAGCCAAAGCGTGCAGCCGATAACGCTGAGCGGAGATTGCTACGTATGAATGTGAGCCCGCTCGACCTCCGGCAGCAGCGATTCCGCAAGTCCCTCCGTGGATTCGACCCCGTCGAGGTGACTGCCTTCCTCGCCGCCGTCGCCGACGACTACGAACAGGCCCTGCGCGAGGCCGATCGTGTGCGTCAGGACCTCATGCGCATGGAGGCGGTGCTCAACCAGCACCGCGAGCACGAGCGCAATCTCCAGGCGACGATGATGACGGCCCAGAAGCTGTCGGACGACATCAAGGGGAACGCCGAAGCCGAGGCCCGGCGGATCGTGGCGGCGGCCGACGCCCAGGCCAAGCTCCTCGTGCGCGAGGCCGAGGGGAAATCGGAACTGCTGCTCGAGAAGACGCAGGCGCGGCTCGAGGACATCCAGCGCGAGATCGACGGCCTCAAGCTCAAGCGCAAGGACGTCGAGACGACGATCGAGGCGAGCATCCAGACGCTGCGCAACACGCTGGAGTTCGTGCGCGAGCAGGAAGCGCGCGAGCGCGACGAGCGGATCCTGCTGCACCGGCCGCGCCTGGTCGAGCAGATCGAGTTCGAGACGGCCGCCGACGCGCCCACCACGCGCAAGATGATTGGATAGCGTCGAGATCGCGGTTCGCGTGATCCCGCGCGCGAAGAAAACCGAAGCGGCGGGCGAGCGCGGCGGCGCGCTCGTCGTCCGCGTCGCGGCGCCGCCGGTCGAGGGCGCCGCGAACGACGCCCTCATCGAGTTCCTCGCCTCGTCGCTCGGCGTCCCGCGGCGCGCGATCCGGATCGTGAGCGGCGAGCGCGGCCGCCTCAAGCGCGTCGCCATCGCCGGCATCACGAGCGCCCAGGTCCACGAGCGTCTGAAGCCCTGAAAGGGACGGACGGAACCACGAAGGCACGAAGAATCACGAAGACCACGAAGAAGATTCTTTGTACAAAGAAGACTTCGTGATCTTCGTGCGTCTTCGTGTCTTCGTGGTTCCCGCCCTACAATGAGCGCTTGCTCGCCGACTTTCTCGTTCACAACACAGCCGAAGTCCTGACGTGCGCGGGGCCGGCGCCGCGGCGCGGGCGCGCGCAGGGCGACGCGGGCTCGCGGCCGCGCGCGTCCATCGCCGCGCGCGGCGGGACGATCGTGTTCGTCGGCGACGAGGCGGCGTGGCGGCAGTCCGGCTCGCTCACGGCCGACGCGGTCGTCGTCGATGCGCGCGGCGGCGCGGTCGTGCCCGGCTTCGTCGATCCCCACACCCACGTCGTCTTCGCCGGCGATCGGCGCGACGAGCTGCGGCGGCGGCTGGCCGGCGCCTCCTACGCGGAGATCGCGGCCGCCGGCGGCGGCATCGTCGGCAGCGTCGCCGCGACGCGCGCGGCGTCGGACGAGGCGCTCGTGTCGGCGACGCGGCGGCGGCTCGACGAGATGCTGCGCTGCGGCACCACGACCTGCGAGGCGAAGAGCGGCTACGCGCTGACGGTCGACGGCGAGCTGAAGATGCTGCGCGTCGTGCGGCAGCTCGCCGCGTCGCACGCGATCGAGATCGCGCCGACGTTCATGGGCGCGCACGAGGTGCCGGTCGAGTACCGCGATCGCCGCCGCGACTACGTCGACCTCGTGATCCGCGAGATGATTCCGGCCGTCGCGCGCGAGCGCCTCGCGGAGTGGTGCGACGTGTTCTGCGAGGCCGGCGTCTTCACGCCGGAGGAGAGCTGCGCGATCCTGCAGGCGGCGCGGCACGCGGGCATGAAGCTCCGCCTCCACGCCGACGAGCTCGGCGCGAGCGGCGGCTCGCGCGTCGCCGCCGAGGTCGGCGCGCGATCGGCGGATCATCTGATCTTCGTCGACGAGGCGGCCGCGGATCGGCTCGCCGCCGCCGGCGTCGTCGCCACGCTGCTGCCGATCGCCGCGTTCTACCTGAAGCTCGGTCGGTTCGCGCCGGCGCGCATGCTGATCGAGCGCGGCGTCGCGGTCGCGCTCGCGACCGACGTCAACCCCGGCGGCGGCTTCTCGCCGTCGATGCCGTTCGCGCTCTCGCTCGCCTGCTTCGGCATGCGGCTGACGTTCGAGGAGGCGCTCGTCGCCGCGACGATCAACGCGGCCTACTCGCTCGATCGGCACGCGCGCGTCGGCAGCCTCGAGGAAGGCAAGCAGCTCGACGCGGTCGTCGTCGACGGCCCGGCGATCGATCTGCTGCGCGTCGGCGCGGACACGATCCGCCTCGTGATCAAGCGCGGGCGGATCGTCGCCGGGCGCGAAGCGTGAGATAACTGACCGATGGCCCTCGTCGACCTTCCCGTCCGCGCGCTCCTCGGCCGCTTCAGCTCCTCCGATCCGACGCCGGGCGGCGGATCGGCGTCGGCGCTGTCGTCGGCGACGGGCGCATCGCTGCTGATGATGGTCGCGTCGCTGCCGAAGACGCGCAGCGGCACCGACGAGGATCGCGCCGCGCTCGCGGCCGCCGCCGCGGAGTTGCCCGCGATCCGCGATCGGCTCGCCGCGGCGGTCGACGAGGACACGGCGGCCTACGATGCGGTCGTCGCCGCCTACAAGCTGCCGAAGGGATCGCCCGACGAGCAGGCGGCGAGAAAGGCGGCGATTCAGCGCGCGCTGGGCCTGGCGACGGAGGTGCCGCTCGGCGTCGTGCGGCTGTCGGCCGATGCGCTCGGGCGCGCCGCGGCGATCGCCGCGCATGGGCATCGCGGCGCCGCGAGCGACGTCGGCGTCGCCGTCGCGCTGCTGCGCGCAGGAGCCGAAGGCGCGCGCCTCAACGTCGAGATCAACGTCGGCAGCCTCGCCGACGCCGCATATGCCGAGAGGGTCCGACGCGACTGCGCCGCCGCGTCGCAGGCCTCGACCTCCGCCGCCGACGAAGCGGATCGATTACTTCGGGCGGGATAGATCGTGCAGGTAGATCGGCTTCTCCTTGACGTACGCGTCGACGTGCACCTTGAACTGCCACGGGTAGTTGACGCCAGGAAACAGCTCGACGACACGCGAGTACGCGGTCTCGACGACGGTGTGCGTCTCTTCGTGCGTGACGCTGATCTGATCGGGATCGATCGGCAGCTCCGCCTGCGCGGCCATGTCGATCACCTGCTGCCGCAGCTGATCGTCGGACTTGTCGCCGCGCGATTCCGCCGCGTACTCCACGGCGTCGGAGAACTTGTAGTTCGCCGAATAGGCGGTGAAGACGTGCCACGTCGCGTTCGCCACGGCGGCGACCAGCGCGAGCTTGATGGCCGTCCGGATCATCAGTGGATCTGGTGGAACATCCGATCCCAGCGCGTTCGCGTGAAGAAATGCGCGAACACCGAGACCAGCCCCTTCACCGTCGCGCCGGCGCCGTCCTCCGCGTAGTCTTCACGGTCCGCTTCGTACGACCAGTAGATGACGAGCGCCTTCCCCTTGACGTAATCGCGCGGCAGAAAACCCCAGTAGCGGCTGTCCTGCGAGTTGTCGCGGTTGTCGCCCATCACGAAGAAGTGCGTGGGCGGCACCGTCACCGGCCCGTAGCGCTCGCGGACGTCGAAGGAGGTCACCTCGTGGAACTCGGAGTTCTGCCCGGGCGGCTGCAGGAAGTGGACGTACGGCTCGTCGAGCGGCTTGCCGTTGATGTAGACCCTCTTCTCGCGCAGCTCCACCGTCTCGCCCGGCAGGCCGATGACGCGCTTGATGAAATCGCGGTCGGGCTCCTCGGGATACTTGAAGACGATGACGTCGCCGCGCCGGATCCGGCCGACCGGCAGCAGCCCCCGCTCGATCGGCGTCGCGGTCGGCCCGAAGACGAACTTGTTGACGAGCAGGTGATCGCCGATGAGGAGGTTCTCCTCCATCGACCCGGTGGGGATCTTGAACGCCTGCACGACGAACGTGCGGATGAAGAGCGCGAGGATGACCGCGATCACGATCGACTCGAAGTACTCGCGCGCGGTCGACTTCTTGAAGGGCTCCGCCACGGTCAGCTCTCCGACTCGGTGCCCATCTTGAGCACCGCGAGGAACGCCTCCTGCGGAATCTCCACCTTGCCGACCCGCTTCATGCGCTTCTTGCCTTCCTTCTGCTTCTCGAGGAGCTTGCGCTTCCGCGTGATGTCGCCCCCGTAGCACTTGGCGAGGACGTTCTTGCGCATCGCCTTCACCGATTCGCGCGCGATGATGCGGCCGCCGATCGCCGCCTGGATGGCGACCTCGAACATCTGGCGCGGGATCAGCTCGCGCATCTTCGACGCCAGCGCGCGGCCCCGGTCGTACGCCATGTCGCGGTGCACGATGATCGACAGCGCGTCGACCGGATCGCCGTTCACCAGGATGTCGAGCTTCACGAGCGGCGACGGCCAGTAGCCGGTGACATGATAGTCGAGCGACCCGTAGCCGCGGGAGATCGTCTTCAGCTTGTCGTAGAAGTCGAGCACCACCTCGTTGAACGGCAGCTCGTAGGTGATGAGCACGCGATCGGCGGAGAGATACTCGAGCTTCTTCTGCACGCCGCGCTTGTCCTGACAGAGCTGCAGGATGCCGCCGACGTGCTCGGCCGGCGTCATGATCATCGCCGTGATCACCGGCTCCTCGATCGTCTCGATCCGCCCCGCGTCGGGCAGCTTCGCCGGGCTGTCGATCTCCTGCACCTCGCCGTCGGTCGTCGTCACGCGGTAGAGCACGCCCGGCGCCGTCGTGACGAGATCCATGTCGAACTCGCGCTCCAGGCGCTCCTGCACGATCTCCATGTGCAGCAGCCCGAGGAAGCCGCAGCGGAAGCCGAAGCCGAGCGCCGCGGAGGTCTCCGGCTCGTAGAAGAACGACGCGTCGTTCAACCGCAGCTTCTCGAGCGCGTCGCGCAGCTCCGGGTACTCGTGGCCCTCCACCGGGTAGAGGCCGGCGAACACCATCGGCTTCAGCTCCTTGAAGCCGGGAAACGGCTCGACGGTCGGCCGCGCCGACTCGGTGATCGTGTCGCCGATCTTCGCGTCGCTGATCTTCTTGATGTTCGCGACGAGGAAGCCGACCTCGCCGACGCCGAGCTCGTTGACTTCCACCGATTTCGGGTTGAAGACGCCGACGGTGAGCGACTCGTAGTCCTGCCCTTCGGCCATCAGCCGGATCTTCATGAACGGCCGCAGCACGCCGTCGATTACGCGGACGACGATCACGACGCCGCGGTACGGGTCGTACCACGAGTCGAAGATCAGCGCCTTGAGCGGCGCTTCGGGATCGCCTTTCGGCGCGGGCAGCCGGTGGACGATCGCCTCGAGGATCTCGGGAACGCCGGTCCCCTGCTTCGCGCTCGCCAGGAGCGCGTGGTCGCCGTCGAGGCCGATGATGTCCGAGATCTGGCGGCGCGCCTCCTCGGGCTGCGCGCCGGGCAGATCGATCTTGTTGATGACGGGGATGATCTCGAGATCGTTCTCGACGGCGAGGTACGCGTTGGCGAGCGTCTGCGCCTCGACGCCCTGCGACGCGTCGACGAGCAGGAGCGCCCCCTCGCACGCCGCGAGCGACCGCGTCACCTCGTACGAGAAGTCGACGTGCCCCGGCGTGTCGATCAGGTTGAGCACGTAGTCCTGGCCGTCGTGCGCCTTGTAGGTGAGCCGGACCGGATGCGCCTTGATCGTGATGCCGCGCTCGCGCTCGAGATCCATCGCGTCGAGCACCTGCGCCTCCATCTCGCGCGCCTGCAGCGCGCCGGTGATCTCGAGGAAGCGGTCGGCCAGCGTCGACTTGCCGTGGTCGATGTGCGCGATGACGGAGAAGTTGCGGATGCGTTGCGCGTCCACTAGCGGATCACGTCTATTCTGATCGGAAGCCGCAGCGAACGCCAGGCGCGGTCGGTCGTGAGGACGGGCAACCGTCGAGTCAGCGCCAGCGCGAGCGCCGCCCGATCCGCGAGCGACAGGCCGAGGCGCCGGGTGAACCGGACGAGCCGCGCGCTCTCGCGCGCCTGCGCATCGTCGAACGGGACGAGCTGCAAGCGCGTCCCCGGACCGCCCGGCAGCGCCATTGTCGTCACGTCGTCCGGGCGGCTCGAGCCCACCACCAGGTTCGCGAGCACCTCGGCCCAGTTGACGACGCTCATCAACGCCCCGTCGTCGATCGCGCGCCGCGCGCGGTCGCTGCCCGCCTCGTCGCGGAGCAGCGCGAGGAGCGCCGACGCGTCCAATACCGCCGCCGCCCCTGGCCCGCTCACCGCCGTTTCTGCGTCCGGAGAAAGGCTTCGGTCCTCTGAAACTCCCGCTCCTCTTTTGCGGCCTCGCGCCGCCGTTCGGCGATCAATTCGTCGGAGAGCCTGCGCGCCGGCGCGATGTGCCTCGCCGCGTTCCGCATCACGCTCAGGAACTGGTCGGTCCACGCGCGGCCCGTCAGCAGCTTCATCACGCCGTCGGGCTCGACGGTGAGCGTGAGCGAGTCCCCTTCGTTGATGTTCAAGCGCTCTCGGACTTCCGCGGGAAGCACGATGCGGCCGCGTTCGGCGACGGTGACGCTGAACCCAGCCGGCGGCGCCGCGACGTCGACGCGTGCGGGCGACGAGCCGTAGACCGCGGCCGTCTCACGCACGCGGCCCGGCCGCCTGCGCGTAATCTTGTAATCCTTCATAAGACGACGGTATCATCGTCTGTGGCGGTGGGCAAGCGGCAAGAATTCCCACGGAATGTCGAATTCCCACACGGCCGCCGCCGTCCCACCAACACTGGTCAGCGGGAATCGAGCGGCTGGTAGCGCTGCGGGTACTCCGGCCCCACGTACTCGGCGCGTGGCCGGATCAGGCGGTTGTTCGCGTACTGCTCGAGCACGTGCGCGGTCCATCCCGACACGCGGCTCACGGCGAAGATCGGCGTGAACAGATCGATCTCGATGCCGAGCGCGTGGTAGGTGGACGCCGAGTAGAAGTCGACGTTCGGGTTCAGGTTCTTCTCCGCCTTCACCACGCCCTCGATCCGCTGCGACATCTCGAACCAGAACGGCTCGCCCGCGCGCTGCCCGAGGTCCTTCGACATCTGCCGCAGGTGCGTCGCGCGCGGATCTTCGGTGTGGTAGACGCGGTGGCCGAAGCCGGGGATCTTCTCCTTGCGCGCCAGCTTCGCGCGCACCACCGCCTCCGCCTTCTCGGCGCCGCCCGAGGGACCGACCTCGAGCAGCAGCCGCATGACGTCGGCGTTCGCGCCGCCGTGCAGCGGCCCCTTCAGCGTGCCGATCGCCGCGACGATCGCCGAGTGGATGTCGGTGAGCGTCGCCGCCGCCACGCGCGCCGCGAAGGTGGACGCGTTCAGCTCGTGATCCGCGTGCAGGATGAGCGCGACGTCGAACGCGCGCGTCGCGAGGCCGCTCGGCCGCTCGCCGGTGAGCATGTAGAGGAAGTTGCCCGCGTGCCCGAGCACCGGATCGGGTTGAATCGGGCCGGCGCCGTTGTTCATGCGGCCGAGCGTCGCGACGATCGAGCTGAGCTGCCCGGTGAGGCGGACCGCTTTGCGATAGTTCGCCTGCGGCGACTGATCGGCGCCGTCCGAATCGTAGTGCGCCAGCGCGGAGGTCAGCGTGCGCAGCGCGTCCATCGTGATGCCCGTCGGCAGCGTCCGCATCAACCGGAGGATCGGCTCGGGCAGCGGGCGTGCCTCGGCGAGCTGCGACTGGAGATCGCCGAGCTCCGCGCGCGTCGGCAGACGACGATGCCAGAGGAGATAGCAGACTTCTTCGAAGGTGGCGTGCCGCGCGAGATCGTGGATGTCGTAGCCGCAGTACGCGAGGACGCCGCGGTCGCCGTCCAGGTAACAGATCGCGGAGGAGGTGGCGACGGTGTCCTCGAGCCCCGCTTTCGGCTTGGCGACCATGGTCATGAGGCGATCATACTCCCACCATCAGCGGAACCACGAAGACACGAAGAGCACGAAGCCTCAGTGACATTCTTCTTCGTGATCTTCGTTTTCGTCTTCGTGTCTTCGTGCGTGCTAGACGCCGACGGTCCTCGCCTTCGGCGCCGCGAGCGGTTTGTAGACGACGCCGATCACGACGCCGATGATGACGACGTCGACGAATCCCGCCGCCGCCGTCTCGACGGCGAGCAGCCGGCCGATGTTGTAGATCACGTAGCTGGGAATCGAGACCGCGAACAGCTCGAACGCCGCGAGCACGATCCCGAACCGCAGTCCTTCCTGCCACCCTTCGCGGTTCTCGCGGCCTTTCGCGAAAATGTAGGCGACCACCAGCGATCCGAGAAGCGACGACCCGAACATCAGCGGCAGCATCGCGTTGACCGTTTCGTACGGGCGAAACACGCTCGGATAGCGCGCGAACTCCCCGCTCAGCGCGAGGCCGAATACGAGGAATCCGTACACGGAGTCGAACACCCAGGCGGCGACGGCGGCGATGGCGAGGCTGCGGTAGTTCATGGCCGGCTCCTTTGTGTGTTGGGGCCGCAAGTCTATCGCAGACCTGCCGTCGGTACATCGGTTGCTGCCTAAAGAAACGTGCCCGCGTCGATGACAACGAAACCTCGCCGTTCCGCGCCCTCGTACGCGATCTTTGTAATCGCCGCGACGGCTGTCGTCGCCGGAAGCGCGCGTGCCGCCGGCGACGCGCGGGCGCAGACGCCGGATTCGACGGCGCCGATCGGGCGGCAGCTCATGCCGGGCATCGAGGGGCAGCAGCGGATTCTGCAGCACGTTCGATCGACGCCGGCGTCGGCGATCGAGCGCGGGCTCCCGGGCCTCACGCTCGACGATTATCTGTTCGCGTCGCTCGGGCCCGGGCTCGACGTGCACCTCCCGCAGTTCGCCGCGTGGAGCCTGATGCCGTGCGATGATCCCCATCGCGCGGTTCCGGGCATCGGCGACGATCTCTGCGTCGAGGCGAGGATCCAGATCTCGGCCGATCGCCAGGCGCACCTCACGATTGTCGGCGCGACGATACTCGCGGCGAACGGCGGGGCGGCGGCGCGGTGGGTCCTCGTTCCGCCGCAGATTCGCGATATGCACATCGATCGCGTCGACGGGCTGCGGGAGCTCGATTCGCTCGATGTCGCGTCGCTGGCACAGCTCGCGGACGTCGCTCACCGCCCGTTCGACCAGTGGCCCACGGTCGATCTCGTCCCGGCCATTCGATGGACGCCCGCCACGCCGGTTGTCGGCGATTCGGTTCGCTTCACCTTTCAGGTCCGCAACGCGGGCGCGCGCGCGATCGACCGCGCGTGGGTGAGCACGTTGATCGGCGGCTGCTGCATCGACGGCGGGCGCGATCTGCGCAAGGAATGGTTCCCGCATCTCGCAGCAGGCCAGTCGGCCGAATTCGAGGTGACGGTGCGGATGACCGCGCCGCAGCTGATGGCGGTGATTCACGTCACGCCGGCGCGTGGCCTGAAGGTCGTCCACGAGTCGAACGACGCGAACCACGAGTTCGTCGCGGTCGTCGGAGATCCCGGGCGGCCGCCGCGCTGACGCGGCGGGATCAGTGGACGCGCGGCGCCGCATCCGGCGCCGCGGCGCGAACCGCCGCCGACGGATGGATCGCGGCGCCCTGCGGGCCGTGCTGGGCGTAGCGCAGGAACAGCTGTCCCCACGCCGTCGTCTCGCACCAGCGCTCGAACACGCGCCGATCGACGAGCGGCCAGCGGTAGAAGTCGTGGTAGACGTCGCTCGCGAGGATGAAGCCGTTGACGAGCGGCGTGTGGAAGAACAGCTTCTGAAACCGCTTGAGCGGACCGAACCAGATCAGATCGCCGCCGCCGATCCGCACGAGGTTCCTGCCGACGCGGAAGTTCCAGTTCTCGCGCGCCGCGTCGGCGTCGCCGACGATCTCGATGTCGCGCGGATCGCCGACGCCGAGGCCGTCCTCGTGCGCGAGCCGGATGTAGCCGAGCGACATCGGATCGAACCCCATCATCTTCGCCGACACGGCGTCGATCGCGACCTGATCGGCCGACGCGAGCATCACGTTCTTCACGACCGGATACATCGTCCGCGGACCCGGGCCGTTGCCGGCGGTCGTGCCGTCCATGATCGCGAACAGCCCCGCGTGGATCTCCTTCTGGATCGCGAGCAGATCGACCAGCGTCTCGTGAATCCACGAGTGCGTGTAGTGCCGCCGCGTGTTCAGCAGCCCGCCGAACGCGTTCTTCATCGCGCCGGTCGTCGTCGTGTAGATGTGGCACTTGGTCGTCGGCAGGTGGACGATGTTCCTGCCGAAGAAGAAGTCGGGGACGTGAATGCCCTCGGGATAAATCCGGTCGAGGACGCGCATCCGCGCCTTCGGCCGGTGGCGCACCCACGTCATGTCCTCGTCCCTGAAGTTGTAGAGGACGGGGATCCGGTAGCGCTCGAAGATCGGCACGTAGTGGTTCAGGTCCTCGCCCTTGAACGCGTTGGTGACGACCGTCTTGTTCTGGACGCAGACCTGATCGGCGAAACCGCGGCGCGCGAGCGCGCGGATCGTCCCCTCGAGCTGCCACGGCGTCGTGTTCGCCGCCGGGAACGGAAAGTGCCAGGAGATGTTGTCCTTCAGGATCGTCGCGGCGCCGCGCGCGAGCGCGGCCGACACGCCGCCGAGTTCGACGAGCCGATCGATGTCGTCGAGGATGGTGTCCGGCGCGACGCGAAGAACGGCGACCTTGGGCTTCGCCACTAATTCTTGATTCGCTCGACCTGAAGGCCCGCCGCGGCGACTTCCGGCCCGGCGTACTGCTGGACGATCGAGAGGAGGCCCGTGTAGAGGAAGCCGACCTGGAAGAGCACGAGGAACGGCAGCGTCCCGTAGATGCCGTTGGCGAGCGCGTAGAAGACCGTCGCGGTGAAGTAGAGCCCGAGCGCGAGCTCGACGAGCGGCTGCACGGCGACCGACTGGCGGTAGCGCTTGCCGACCCATTCGTCGCCGTCGGCCTCGATGCGGTACTTCGGCGTGCGCGTGAACTCGCTCGGCTTGTTGAACAGCGCCTCGAACACGGCGCGCGTGTTGTTGACCGACAGGCCGATGCCCACCGACATCAGAAACGGCACGTACTTCAGCCGCGCGCGCCAGTCGGTGTGAATCTCGCGCTGGCAGACCATGTAGAAGTTGCAGAAGGAGAACGTCGCGGCGAAGAACAGCGGTACGTCGATGAGGATCATCTCGTACCAGCCCATGTTGTAGCGGATCACCATCGACGGGAACATCAGGATGCTGAGCACGCACATCAGGATGTAGTTGAAGTTCGCCGTCAGGTGGAAGAACGCCTCGGCCTTGACGCCGAACGGCAGCTTCGATCGCAGGATGCGCGGCAGCAGCTTGCGGCACGTCTG
>Ga0075434_100000087_pt1 | contig 50514 bp, 48 predicted proteins | sample RhiMethybrSRZTD3_FD_75298 | JGI IMG/M metagenome (GOLD analysis project Ga0075434, IMG submission 75298) | Populus rhizosphere microbial communities from Tennessee, USA - Rhizosphere MetaG P. TD hybrid SRZTD3 | ecosystem: Host-associated > Plants > Roots > Rhizosphere > Soil | place: USA...
GTTTGCCGAGGGCTTGGCCCACATGGGTTGACCACTTCCACCCAGGAGCATAAGTCGCACGCCCGATTGTCATGCCGCCGATGCGCACCACTTCGAACTTGCCTTTTTCAAAAGTCCGAATCTCGTCCGGCTGGTCGAATCGTTTCAGGATCACCTCGAGCATCTCGTCTCCCTATTCGCACCGGCATTCCACAACCTGCTAAGAACAGACGCGAGTTACCGATCTATCTCCCCCAGCACGATGTCGATACTTCCAATCGCTGCGACTACGTCGGCGATCAGGCGGCCTTCACACATCGTCGGCAGAGCCTGCAAATTGGCCAGGCAGGCCGCCCGCATGTGTAGTCGATATGGTTTGGCAGTTCCATCGCTGACCACGTAATAGCCCATCTCGCCGCGGGGCGACTCGACTGCCTGGTACACCTCGCCTTCCGGGACCGCGAATCCCTCAGTAATGATCTTAAAGTGATAGATGAGCGCTTCCATCTGAGTCTTCATTTTTTCGCGATCGGGGAGCACCACTTTGGGAGCATCGGCTTTGATGGGGCCCTCGGGCATGCCATCGAGCGCCTGCTGCACGATGGCGTTCGATTCGCGCAGCTCCTGAACCCGGCAGATGTATCGGGCGAAGACGTCGCCCTCGGTTGCAATTGGCACCGCGAACTTGAAATTGTCGTATCCCGAGTAAGGCATGTCGCGACGCAGATCGAAATCGACGCCGCTGCCGCGCAGCGTTGGGCCGCTCACGCCCAGCGCGAGGGCATCTTCGGCGGTGATGCGGGCCACGCCCTTGGTGCGCATCCCCCAGATGGGATTGCCTGTTAGAAGGTTTTCGTACTCGTCCACCTTGGCGGGAAAACGGCTGGCGAACTCACGAACTTTTTCGAAGAACCCCAACGGCGGTTCCAGCGCCAGCCCACCAACACGGAAGTACGAAGTCATCATGCGCTGGCCGCTGACCATCTCGAAGAGGCGCAGGATGTCCTCGCGCTCGCGGAAACAGTAGAGAAAAACCGTCATCGCGCCAATATCAAGCGCATGGGTACCGAGCCACACCAGGTGCGAGTTGATCCGGGTCAATTCGTTCAGCAAAACCCGCAACCATTGGGCTTTTGGCGGAATTTCCAGCCCCAGCAGCTTTTCAACCGCCAGCGCATAGCACAAGTTGTTAGTGAGAGGACACAGATAATCGATCCGGTCAGTTAAAGGAACAACCTGCTGATAAAACTTGGCTTCGCACGTCTTTTCTATGCCGGTGTGGAGATAGCCGATATCCGGCATGATCCGCACCACGTTCTCGCCGTCGATCTCCAGAATCACGCGCAGCACGCCATGCGTCGACGGGTGCTGCGGCCCCATGTTCAGGATCATGGTGCGATCCTGACCCGGTTCGAGCGTGGGCATCGGGGTAAGGTGGGCCATGAGGTCTAGCGATAGCCTTCCACGGGATAGTCTTTGCGGAGAGGATGTCCCTCCCAGTCTTCTGGCATTTGGATGCGGCGCAGGTAGGGATGCCCGGTGAATCTCACTCCAAACAGATCGAAGACCTCTCGTTCGAAGTAATTGGCTCCGGGCCACACCGGAGTCACAGAATCCAGTGTCGGGCTGCCGCTGTCAAGGCGGACTTTCAAGCGTACCCGCTCTTTCTTGGGGATGGAGAGCAAGTGGTAAACCACTTCGAAGCGGGGTTCGCGCGGATACCAATCAACGCAGGTCACGTCAGCGAGGAAATTAAAAGCACATTCAGGATTGTCCCGCAGCAGCGTGCAGGCTTCGCCAATGGAGGAGCGCTCGACATAAATCGTCATCTCGTCGTGGTCGAACCTGGCTGCCTCAACCACGGCCGGCTTCCAGGCCAGCAGTTTCGCAATCGCAGGATGACCCTTGAGCTGCTCGATATCAGTAATGGCGGGCGCGGGCGGCACTATACTTCACCCCTACCGGTCGACGTGCCGCCCCAATCCAGCACACCTTTTTTCCAGATGTAGAAGAAGCCAACCAGCAAAATCGCGATGTAAACCAGCATCTCCCAGAATCCGAACATTTTCAGATCGCGTAGAATCACTGCCCAGGGATAGAGAAACACTGCTTCTACATCGAACAGAATGAAGAGCATGGCCACGAGGTAGAACTTCACCGAGAAGCGCTCGCGGGCGTCTCCCACCGGCGTCATGCCGCATTCATAGGGCGAAAGCTTGGCTCGGGTGGGCCGACGGTATCCGATAATCCATGAGAGCAGAACAATCGCGGTTGCTAGCAACGCAGCCAAACAGAAATGGATGAGAATCGGCAGGTAGCGCGCGAAATAATTGTCGGGCATGAGGGAGCTGAATAAAATACGCCAACAACTAAACATTTTAGATTAGAGTTCATAGCTAGGGGTGTCAAGCGAGGTTGGTGATCGGAAAGCTCTAAGCCGTCGAGAGCGCGCCGCATGCCGAGAAACACATGATTTTTGGTTTCAATACGGATATTAAGCACGAGGATACGGTGTACCACGTGCAGAGCGAAGCGCGTGAAGGTGAGCAATTGCTGCAGACTCAGGTCTTTGTTCGCGGACGTTGCATCGGTAAACGGGCTACCCCCTACCCCGAGAAAGTAGCGGGTGGAGCTTTCTCCGATCAGCAAAAGGAGCAGTCTTTACGCGATCAGCATCGCCTGGTGCTCGATGCCCTGCGCGAGGGTAAACTCGAGGATGTCCTCGATAAACGTGAACCGGAGGTCCTCGCCACCATTAAAGAGCTCGATGTGCATTGGCTGAATGCCCAGTCGATCCATTCAGATAAGAACCTGATCATGCGCTTGCGCGTCACCGAAACCGGGTCGGGCGTTCAGGGCGCCCGGCTTACGATGCGTTTTGCGCGTCCTGATGCAGCACCTTTCTATACGCAGGTCGTGACCGATTCGGGGGGCGATGCGGAGATGAAGGTGGAAGTCGATGAATCTTCGTTGTCCGAGTCCTCGGTGCTTGTGCAGGCCAGCTACTCAGGCCGTACCGCCACCAGAAAATTCCAGCTGCGCAAAGTTGAAGCGTAATCTGAAATGAAGCTTCAGATTAACGGTGATCTGCGTGATTTCACGGAACCCCTGTCTCTGCAAGATCTGATCGAGCAACTTGGCATGAAGCCCGACCGGGTCGCGGTTGAGCTGAACCGGGAAATCATTGCCCGCGAGAACTGGGAAGGCACTGCACTCTCTGACGGCGATCGTCTCGAAGTCGTCCACTTCGTGGGTGGCGGATAGGCTCCATCTCAGTCTTGAGGCCCCGGCCGCCGACGCCAGGTCCGATACCCAACATCGATACAAGAGTCCCAACATCAGGTACTTACCTAGTCACTGGTAAGGCAAGAATCCACAATTGACATCCTGCACACCCCGCCTAAAATGTTTCAAACATTTAGCAGCGTAAGTGTTTGAAACATTCTTTCGCTGAACGTGCAAGATCGCTTCACATCTCGTGAGGTCATCGAGCTGACCAGAATCACGCTTCGGCAGCTGCAGTGGTGGGATGAGCGTGGCATCGTCGTGCCCGCCCGGCAGGGGCACAGGCGTGTGTATTCCATGGAAGACTTGGCAGAAGTGGCGGTTATATGCGAGCTGCGCCGCCGCGGATTCTCTTTGCAGCGCGTTCGTAAGGTAATTCGTTTTTTACAGCGGGAATTCAGCAAGCGACTGGCTGAAACCGTCACTACGGGGTCGGAATACCATCTGCTCACTGATGGGTGGACTCTTTATCTGGAAACCTCCGCTAGGCAAATCGTCGACATCTTGAAGAACTCCCGCCAGCCCATGCTGGCGATTTGCCTGACCGACACGGTCCGTCAAGTACGCGCAGAAATTCGTGGACTCAAAAAAAAGAACGGCTCTGATATTGCGCCAGGGCGAGCGCTGTACGAGTCTAGCAAGGCTTCATAAACCGGCAATCGGGGTCAACAGGGAGGCAAGATGGTCGCAGAACTGAGCGTCCTTACCGAATGGATCCCGGAGCAGATGCTCCCGGGGACGATTTTCGTACTGGAGAATGCCGGGCATCTGGGAGAGAAGGAGGACCCTTACTGGGCTGTGCTGTCCTGTCCGGATTGCGGAACACTGGGCCTCATCACACGCAAACAGCTGGCGGGATTACTGCCGGTAATTTGCGGATCGGACAAATGCTCAGCCCAATTTTTTATCAACGACAACGATGTGATGATTCGGAAACCGTTCTAATCTGCGTCTCTCGCCAGCAGCACGGCTACTCGTGTTTATTTCACTTCCGCCGAAACTCTCTCTCTTTCTCCAGCGTAATCGGCACCTGCTCTACGATTTCAATTCCGAATCCTTCCAGTCCAGCCACCTTGCGCGGATGATTCGTGAGCAAGCGAATCCTTTTCAGCTTCAGATCGGAGAGAATCTGCGCTCCAATGCCGATCTCCCGCTGCGTTTTCCGCTCACTTTCCGGCAGAGCAGGCATACGCCGCTCGCGATGAAAAGCCAGGGCCTTGCGGTCTCCTGCGCGCTCAACTGAAAAGCCCATTGAAGTCTGATGGAGATAAATGAGCGCACCTCGACCTTCGCGCGCGATGGCTTGCATCGAGCCTTCGATGGCCGCCCGGCAGTCGCATCCCGTGGAGCCAAACACATCACCGGCAAGGCAGTGGGAGTGCATGCGAACCAGCACCGGTCCGGCCTCGTCTTCGATTTCTCCACGAACCAGCGCTACGTGCGATTCTCCACCGTCGATTTCGCTCTCGTAGGCGATGAGTCGGAACTCTCCACCTCGAGTGTCGACCATGGCCTCTGCGACGCGATGCACATAACGCTCATGCTGCATGCGGTAGCGGATAAGCTCGGCCACGGTCAGCATTTTCAGATTGTGCGTCGCGCAGAACTCCACCAAATCGGCGACCCGCGCCATGGTTCCGTCTTCGCGCATGATCTCGCAGATAATCCCCGCGGGAACCAAGCCCGCCAGCCGAGCCAAATCGACAGACGCCTCCGTCTGCCCAGCACGGACCAGCACGCCGCCTTTCCGGGCACGCAAAGGAAAAACGTGCCCTGGGCGCGCCAGATCGGACGGCCGAGTGGCAGGATCGATCGCTACTCGAATCGTATGGGAGCGATCGTAAGCTGAAATTCCAGTAGTGACACCCTCACGCGCATCGATCGCTTCGCAGAACGCGGTCCCGTAATTTGAGGTGTTCTCGGAGGTCATGGCACCGATCCGAAGGTGCTGCAGGCGTTCCGCGGTCATGGCGAGACAGATCAGCCCGCGTCCCTGCTTAGCCATGAAGTTGATAGCGTCGGGGGTGACTTTTTCCGCCGCCAGGGTTAGGTCGCCTTCGTTCTCGCGATCCTCATCATCGACCACCACGATCATACGTCCGGTGCGAATTTCCTCGATCGCAGTTGGGACGTCCGTAAAACAAGGGTGTGTTGCCATGGTTAGCCCAATTCTAGCAGTCGGCAACATGGCGAACACGCTGCCAACTAGGCTCCCGGATGGAGAAGCCGAATCACCCCGAAAACCATTCCTGCCACCAGCGCCGAAGCCGGAATGGTCAATACCCAGGCCCAGACGATTCTTTGCGCCACGCCCCAGCGCACAGCCGAGAGGCGATGCACCGCGCCGACGCCGATAATCGCTCCGGTAATCGTATGTGTGGTGCTCACTGGGATTCCGGCCTTGGCAGTCACGAATAAAGTTAATGCTCCAGCGCTTTCCGCGCAGAATCCCCCGATCGGCTTCAGTTTGGTAATTTTTGATCCCATGGTGCGGACAATACGCCAGCCCCCGAAGTAAGTACCGCCGGCGATCGCCGCATGCGCGGCCAGAATGATTGGCCAGTGGAATTTGCCCCAGTCGCCGCCCACATCATGCTGAGTCATGTACCCTGCTGTGTACAGAGCTCCGGCAATGATTCCCATGGTCTTCTGCGCGTCATTGCCCCCGTGCCCAATGCTGTAGGCGGCGGCGGAAAACAGTTGCAGCCTCCTGAACCAGCTGTCGACCGTTTGCGGCGCCGCCTTGCGCATCAGCCAATAGCTGGCGGTCGTAAACAGCAGCGCCAGTGTCAGGCCAATCAAGGGCGCCAACACAATGAAGATCAGTGTCTTGGTCCAGCCCTCTGGAATAATTACGGTGAATGCCGAACCAAAGCCCTGATGCATGGCATGGCGAGCCATGGCTGCGCCGGCATATCCCCCGATCAAGGCGTGGGAAGAAGAGGTTGGCAAACCCCACCACCAGGTCAGCAGATCCCACACGATTGCTCCGGCCAGGCCTGCAATGACCACAAACTGAGTCACACCTTCCAGCCGGATCATGCCCTTGCCGATCGTCTTGGCGACGGCGGTACCCAGCAGCCAGGCAGCGATGAAGTTGCAAATGGCAGCCAGCAACACAGCCTTTCGAGGCGTAAGCACGCGCGTGGAAACTACGGTGGCGATGCTGTTGGCAGCATCATGGAAGCCGTTCAGAAAATCGAATGTCAGGGCTGTGGCGATGGTAACAACCAGGAGCAGCAGGCCTGTATTCACCGAGTGGTGCACCTCGCTGAGGGTGTGCTCTCCTGCTGTTGAGACATCAGGCGCTCTTCAGGGTCACCGCTTCCAGCACGTTGGCGGCGTCTTCAGCTTTATCGGTCGCACTCTCCAAAACTTCGTACAATTCCTTGATTTTGATCAGCTGAATAGGATCTCTTTCGTGTTCAAATAGGTCGGCAATCGCCTTGCGGCTCACCCGGTCGGCTTCATTCTCCAGCCGATTGACCTCCACACAGTGCTCCAGGACCATACGGTTGTTTTCTAGGAGCGAGACTCCGCGCGCCAATTCTTCAGATTGCTGCACGATCAAGGAAGCAAGATCCGCGGCTGCCGGGGGCGGGAACTTTATCTTATAGAGTTTGAGGCGGACGCCTGCAGCGTTTACGAAGTCGAGTACATCATCGAGCGAGGAGGTGAGCCGATGGATGTCTTCGCGGTCAAAGGGCGTGATGAAGGTCTGGTTCAGCGTCGTAATGATGTCATGAGTCATCTCGTCGCCGCGGTGCTCAATTTCCTGGAGCTGTTGCAGCCGCGACTCCATGTCTTCGGGATTCTTAAGAATGTCGTGTAAGAGGCGTGTGCCTTGAGTGAGGTTCTCAGAGACCTCTGAAAACATGCGGAAGAACTTCGTCTCGCGGGGGATGAGACGGATCATGGCCCCAGCCGGTTTCTCCTTGATTATTACGCGGCGGCAGAGGCTCCCTGCCGCCGCATTGGAGGGACAAATATCTCACGCGACTGCGACCGGGTCAAACCGTATGTGGAGCAAAGTAAAAGGCCACCTGACAAGCTGCCTCTCTGGAACTGCGCCTGCTTGAGTTATAGGGTAGATTCGATCTCGAATCCCCATGCCTCAAGCAAAGGTTCAGGGATGTACTTGGAATTCTTGTTGCGCCGCGCCCATTCCCGCAGCCGGGTGGAACGGAGGTATTGATCGGGCGAAAGCTTATACTCGCGCACGACCTGCTCGAATTCAGTGACCGTGGGGATTGTCGGCCCGATGGGTTCAGGCTTGCCCCAGTTGGGATTTCCACGTCGCTTGGCCATGAAAATTACGCCTCGTACTCGAAATGAACTCAAAACTTCTAGGGATTTTTCCTCTAAAGACTTAGATTCGCCTGGCCCCGCCAGGGATTCAACGCCCGGCCCGAAAACATGACCGTACAAATCGCCCCGACACTATTTGGAAACGCATGATTTTAAGGTTCTTGCATGTGAAAAGTCAAAAAGAATTTTGATCTTGGCAACGCTCTGAATCAAGGTAAATAAAAGAAATTTAATATACTTAGATTTAGGATTGCCCAGTTTGGTCCACGGGCGGGGCTTCCTTTTAAACAGGCAGTCTCGTTCCACTACTCCTTTCAATGGGGTACCGGTCCCGCGATTACGGGCGTAACTCGCTAACCCCGCCAAGTCATTGACGCCACGAGCGCATCTCCCTACAGTGCGAAAAGGAGGTGAAGTTGAGAGATATCTACCAGGTCCTTCGCAAGAAGCAGGCCGAACAAGAACAACTTGCACGACAAATCGAGGCATTACAAGCTGCCGCTGAACACTTGCGCAGCGTCGCCCATCTGCTTGAGGAAGACTCAGGCGAGAACTCTCGCGGGTGAATTGAAAAGATAAGATCTCCATGAATCTGCAATCTCTTGTGGTCGCCGATGACGAAAAGACGGTGAGGGTGCTGCGCCGTGTCCTCAGCGATCTTGAGATCGACATGGAGCACTGCAGCAATCCCGATACGGCCGTCCAGCAGCTCACGCGCAACCGCTTTGAAGCCGTGATTGTCGATTGCGCAGATACGGAGTCGGCGGGGCGTGTTCTGAAGAGCGCGCGTTTGGCCCCGTGCAATCGTCGAGCCGTTGCTCTCGCCATCGTGGACGCCAATATGCCGCTACGCAGCGCCTTTGAAATGGGCGCTCACTTTGTCCTGTATAAGCCCGTTTCGGCGGAGCGTGCCAAGGCCAGTTTCCGTGCGGCTCGTGCCCTTATGAAGCGCGAGCGACGCCGCAATACTCGCATTCCCGTTGAGATGCCTGTTACGGTGCGGGTAAATGATGGCCAATCACACGCAGTGAGCCTGGACCTGGGCGAAGGCGGCCTTGCCGTCAAGTTTGCCCATCGGCCACAGAATCTGAATTCCATCTCTGTGCACTTTTCGCTTCCCGGCACTACTCACACGATCGAATGCATCGGCGAGGTAGCTTGGGAAAATTCAAGCCGCCAGGTCGGAATTCGCTTTGTCGACCTGCTCCCTGATAGTCGTGACCAGCTCAAAGCGTGGCTCGAGAGTCATTCCCCAGACTTCGAAAAGGATGATCCCCCCGCCCCTTGTAGGCTGGCGCAATTCAGCCCCGCTGGGTGCTATCTCGAATCTGCCTCCCCGTTTCCAGTGCGTAGCAAGCTGATCCTTTCACATCAGATGGGGGGGCTCCGCTTGCAGGTTGAAGGGGTCGTAAGGCTGATGCATCCTGATTTCGGTATGGGGGTGGAGTTTATGACCCAGACTGCACAGCAGAAGGAACACGTGAAGAAGTTTCTTCGCGCTTTCTCCGGTATGGACCTCGAAAGCAAGAAACTGGAGTTGCTGGTGGAGCCGGAAGGTTTGGAGGCGGATGACCTATCCTCTGCGCCACCCGGGCGCGTAGCTGATGCCTCGGACTACCTGCTTCAGCTCTTCGCTACAAAATCGGAACTGTCACCTAAGGCTTTCATTGCCGAACTTCGCAGGCAGCGGCAAGTCAAAGAGCCCACTGCTTTGGCCCAGCCGTGATCAGTTGAAACGGTAATTGCTTCTGACCTCGGCACGGGCGACCTAAATGCACCCGGCGACGTACCCCCTTGTCCAGCATCTAATATGCTAGGCTTTGAACAAGCCGCGGGGCGGGTGTGCCCTTCCAAGAATTTCAGATCCGGGGATTTCAGGATTGATTCAAGCGATTGCCGCCAAGATCTTTGGCACCAAGAACGAGCGCGACATCAAGCGCATGATGCCTCAGGTCGAGGCCATCTGTGCCCTCGAACCCGAGATGCAGAAGCTCTCGGACGAGCAGTTGCGCGCCAAGACTGAAGAGTTCCGCAATCGCATTCAGCAGCGCCTCAGCCAGATACCGGATGAGCCCGAGGCCGATCCTGACCGTCGAAAGCAGATCGAAGAAGAGCGCACGAAAGTCTTGAATGAAGGGCTCGAGGAAATCTTGGTCGAGGCTTTTGCCGTCGTTCGCGAGGCTGGCCGCCGCGTCTTGAGCATGCGCCACTTCGATGTGCAGCTCATTGGCGGCGTGGTTCTTCACCAGGGCAAGATCGCTGAAATGAAGACCGGCGAAGGCAAGACGCTAGTTGCCACTTTGCCGGTATATCTGAACGCCCTCAGCGCACGCGGCGTACATGTAGTTACCGTGAACGATTACCTCGCCAAGCGCGACTCGGAATGGATGGGCAAGCTCTATCGCTTTCTCGGCCTCGCTGTCGGCGTCATCGTGCACGATCTCGACGACGAGCAGCGCCGCGAAGCCTACGCCGCTGACGTTACCTACGGCACGAATAACGAGTTCGGTTTCGACTACCTGCGCGACAACATGAAGTTCGATCTCAAAGATTGCGTGCAGCGCGGACACAACTTTGCCATCGTGGACGAAGTTGACTCCATCCTGATCGACGAAGCCCGCACGCCGTTGATCATTTCAGGAGCGAGCGAAGAGTCAACCGACAAGTACTACAAGGTCAATCGCATTATTCCCAAGCTTCACAAAGGTGAGGAACTGGACACCGCTCCCGGCGAACCCAAGCAGCTCACAGGCGATTTCGTAGTGGATGAAAAACATCGCTCGATCACGGTTACCGACGAAGGTTGGGAGAAAGTCGAGGGCCTGTTGGGCATCGGCAACATTGCCGATCCCGAAAACTGGGATCTGAAACACCACGTCGAGACCGCCGTCAAAGCACATTCCCTCTACCGCCGCGACGTCGAATACGTGGTGAAAGATGGCGAAGTCATCATTGTTGACGAATTCACCGGTCGGCTTATGCCGGGTCGCCGCTGGTCGGATGGGCTTCACCAGGCGGTCGAAGCGAAAGAAAACGTAAAAATCGAACGCGAAAATCAGACTCTCGCGACGATCACCTTCCAGAACTACTTCCGCATGTACAAAAAGCTTGCTGGAATGACCGGTACAGCGGAAACCGAAGCTCCCGAATTCGACAAGATTTACAAGCTCGAAGTCACGGTGATTCCCACTAACCGGACGTTGTTGAGAGTTGAGAATCCCGACATCGTTTACCGCACCGAAAAAGAGAAGTATTTTGCCGCTTCGGATGAGATCCAAAAACTGAACCAGGGCGGCCAGCCGGTGCTGGTCGGCACGACATCCATCGAAAAATCAGAGCGTCTCTCCGAACTGCTGAAGAAAAAAGGCATCAAGCACGTGGTGCTCAACGCCAAGTATCACGAGCGCGAAGCGGAAATCGTAGCCCAGGCCGGACGCAAGGCTGCTGTGACCATCGCCACCAACATGGCTGGCCGCGGCACCGACATTCTGCTCGGCGGCAACCCTGAATTCATGGCCAAGCAGGAGTGCGTGAAGAAGGGAATTGCCCAACCCCTGCGGGCTGCGCAGGGCAAGATCGGCACTGCGCACGAAGACAGCAAGAGCACCATCTGGTACTACGCCGGTAACGAATACGTCGTCCCCACCGACCACTGGAACGAAATTTTCAATCGTTACAAAGGGCAGACCGATAAAGAACACGATGAAGTCACCGCCGTCGGTGGCCTGTTCATTCTAGGTACTGAACGCCATGAGGCGCGCCGCATTGATAACCAACTCCGGGGACGCGCCGGTCGCCAGGGCGATCCCGGCGCCTCGCGCTTTTATCTCTCGCTCGAAGACGATCTCATGCGAATTTTTGCCAAAGAGTGGGTTTCAAACCTGCTCCAGAGGTTGGGCATGGAGGAAGGCATCCCGATCGAGTCGCGGCTGATCACACGCCGGATCGAGAAAGCGCAGCAAGCCGTTGAAGCGCAGAACTTCGAAGCCCGCAAACACTTGCTCGAATACGACGATGTCATGAACAAGCAGCGCGAGGCCGTCTATGGCCTGCGGCACCAACTCCTCGAAGGTGTCGACCAGAAAGACCTCATTCTTGAAGAGTACGTCGCCGGGATTCTTAGCGATCTGCTCGATCAGTACTGCGAAGTCAAAGTTCATCCCGAAGACTGGAACTTGAAAGGCCTCAAAGATGGAACCTTTACTCGCTTCGGGGTGGATATTTACGCCGAGGGTATCAAGCCTGAAAGTCTGAGCCGCCAGGAACTAGGCGACGCGATTTTTAACACGCTGAAGCAGCGCTACGAGGCCAAAGAAAAACTGATCGGCCCCGATGCCATGCGCTACCACGAGCGCATGATTATGCTCAGCGTGATCGATGCCCAGTGGAAAGACCATCTCCGCGACATGGACCACCTCAAGGAGGGCATTGGGCTGCGCGGCTACGGCCAGCACGATCCCCTGGTCGAGTACAAGCGCGAATCCTTCGACATGTTCGAAGCGATGATGCAGCGCTTCCAGGAGGAGACCGTTCGGTACCTCTACCTAATGCAGATTTTGGGACGAGAAGGACCCGGCGCGACCGCTGCAGGTGGAGGTCCCGAAGGGCCCGGCGGCCCAGATGCCGGAGTTCCCGTGCTGCGCGCCGGTGGAAGTGGGGGCAACGGTTATCGCCCACCGCGCGCGGTTTCGACTTCAGTAGATGAACTCGAAGAGGCTTTCCAGCGCAAGAAGCGTCGCGAACTGGAGCAGGCGCGCATGGCGGGCTCCGGCGATTTCCAACCAGTCCAGCAGGTCGTCCGCGGCACTGCCAAGGTCGGCCGCAATGATCCTTGCCCGTGCGGCTCGGGCAAGAAATACAAGAAGTGCTGCGGAGCAAGCGCGTAAGACGACTGCTTCGTTTCCGGAGCATGGATCAATGTTGCTGATCTTCTCAGATGCTCCGATTTCTTCCAAATATGCCTTGTCGATACTATTCTGGCTGTAGGTGGGATGGATCTGGATTCGTTGGGCGCGGGCTGCGCCCGATCCTGGTCTCCCGAGATGGCGAACGATTCTGACGCTCACCGGGCTTCGCCCTCGCAACATGTTCCGTTTCGCTTGATGTATTTCTCGCGACCCATGCCGCCGTCACCGGCGGTTCCAGTTTTATCATCCGGTGAAACGGTTTTGCATTCCAGCTGGGTGGCTCAGTTCGATATTAGAATTATTCATCGCGGTTGTCGCAAAAGGCAGATTGCGTGTGCCCACGGCAATCGCTTCGGCAATTACTCTGTCGCTCTGGATGATGGACGCTTTGGCGCCGTGATTAAACAGAATCATTTCTCCGCCGTAGCCCCTACCAGCGTAAACGACTTCACCACAATATTATTCGGCTGGATGCCCACCGGAATCATGGTGAGCAGCGAATACTCACTCCGTTCCAGCTTCGTTGGCTTGCGTTTCTGAACCACCGTCACGTCTCCTGACTGAGAATCCAGCACCAGCAGATAATTCTCACTCTTCGAGAGTGCCAGCCCATCCGGCTGGCTGCCGACCGGAACCGACGCGATCACCTTTCCCAGATCAATGTCGTACACTGCCACCGCATTCGAACCGAAATTGCTCACATAAAGCCGCGCGTTGTCCGAACTTACCACTCCCCGTGCCGGATGCGTGCCGATCAGATAACTCGCGCCTACCTCGTTCGTCGTCGTCTCAATGATCGAAATGCTGTTCGAATCGAAATTGCTGACGATCAACTCCCCGCCATCCGGCTTCAAAGCTAAGTTCACCGGCGTCTTCCCTACATCCAGAAGTGCCAGCAACCTGTCAGTTTTCAAATCAATCGACGCCACCTGATTCGAGCCAGAACACGAGACGAATACTTTGCTGTCATCGGGAACGATGGCAATGTCCTCAGGCTGCTCACAAATGGGGATCGTGTTCCGGACTTGCAAGCGGGTGGTGTCGATTAGAGAAATCGTATTATCGCCACGGTTGCTCACCACAACGATCGAACCATCCGGCGAGACTCGAGCCAAGCCGGGCGAAGCGCCAACTCGAATATTGCCGATAAGCATTCGTCTCTCAAGATCGATGACGGAAACATTGTTGGACCTGGAGTTGGCGACATAGGCGCGTTTGCCGTCCTGGGAAATGTCGATGAAAAACGGAGTTGCATGAACACCAATAGCTGCCACCACCTCATTTCGTTCGGCATCTATGACGCTGACGTTATTCGACCCCGTGTTGACGACATAGATCTCATTTTTCTGCGCATTTGCAGCGATCCCGGTGGGCATATTTCCCACATGAATTGCCTTCAGCGGGCGAAAGGTGCGCAGATCGATAACGCTTACCGTGTTGCTCTTACCATTCGTGACGTACGCGTACTCACGATAGGCAGGACTGTAGCTCGTGAGTTCGCGCTCGTGGAAATACCACCAGGCAAGTCCTGCAAGAATCGGAAGCAGGACGGCAACAAGTAGAAATCTTCTCAACTGATTCGGCTTGCGGAAGAAACGACGGCTGACGCAGGTTGGGTTAATGACCTCTGCAGCGCAATTCCCGGAACCGTCCTTCCCACCACCGCCGCGATCTGCCGCACCTGTGCCATCAGTTCATCGAACTGATCGGGATAGAGCGATTGCATGCCGTCCGACAGCGCTTTGTCCGGTTGGGGATGGACTTCCACCATGAGTCCATCAGCGCCGACAGCGACTGCCGCGCGCGATAGCGGCGTGACCTTGTTTCGCTTGCCGGTGCCATGGCTGGGATCAACCACAATCGGCAAGTGACTGAGGCGCTGCACGGCCGGCACAAGGCTCAGATCAAGTGTATTGCGCGTGTGGTCAGCGAAGGTCCGCACTCCACGCTCGCAGAGGATCACATTGTAATTCCCCTCGCTCATCACGTATTCAGCCGCCATCAGAAATTCTTCCAGAGTCGCAGACATGCCCCGCTTGAGCAACACCGGTTTCTTCGCACGCCCGGCACATTTCAGCAGGGAAAAGTTTTGCATGTTGCGCGCCCCGATCTGAATGACGTCCGCATACTGCGCGACTAATTCCAGCGATTCCCTGTCGATCGCCTCAGTCACAATCATCATGCCGAATTTGTCGCGAACTTGGGCCATGATCTGCAACCCTTCTTCTTCCAGGCCCTGAAACGAATATGGCGACGTGCGCGGCTTGTAGGCTCCGCCCCGAAAAAACTGGGCGCCGGCACGAGACACCCGTTCAGCTGCCGCAAAAGCCTGGTCGCGGCTCTCAATCGCGCATGGCCCGGCAATGACCGCCAGCCCCGGACCGCCAAAAGTCGCATCTGTGCCGGGAAAAGAGACGACCGTGGTTTCTTCCTTAAAGTCGCGGCTGACGAGCTTGTATGGCTTGCTGACCCGGATCAATTCCTGCACGCCCGGCATTTCTTCCAGTGTGCCGGCTTCAACCTCGCCTTTGTTCCCCGTAACGCAGACCGCAGTCCGTTGGGCTCCGGGCATCGGGTGTGCCCTGTATCCCAACGATTCAATCTTCTGGCAAACCGCGCGCACCTGCTCTTCGGTCGCGTGGGCTTGCATGACAACTAACATGCACTCACCTCAGGGAAACTCAAGTTTACCGTTGCTTCCGGCATCACCGCAAACATGGGCCTCACCTCTGACCCCACTTCAATTTCGTCCGCAGCACATCGAAGAACGTTCCCTTGGTATGAAGCAGATTCACCTGATACTCCGATTTCCGGCACTGCACACGGTCTCCGTCCAGCATCGGCATGCCAATCTGGCCGTCGATACTGAGGTAGGCTTCTTCCATGCCAGTAGCGACCACGATCTCGATTTTCGACGTGTCTCGCACTACCAGCGGACGGTGTGTTAGTGAGTGCGCCGACACGGCCGTCACGACCAAGGCGTCCACCGAGGGCATCAGAATCGGCCCTCCGGCTGCCAGCGAATACGCTGTCGAGCCGGTTGGCGTGGCCACAATCAAGCTGTCCGCCTGATATCGCGAAACAAAATCTTCATCAATGAAAACATCACAATGGTTGAGCCGCGAAATCGTCCCCTTGCCGACCACCACGTCATTCAGTGCGTCGTAGCTTGCGATGCGCGCATCATCGCGGAGTACTTCGCAATGGACCATGGAACGCGTTTCTACGTTGCAGCAACTCTTCTCGATGTCTTCGAGTGTGGGATATAGCTCTTCCAGCGGCACTTCGGTGAGAAATCCCAGCGCGCCGAGATTCACTCCGAGAATCGGAATGCCCACTTTCGCCACGGCGCGGGCCGCAGACAGCAGCGTTCCGTCCCCTCCAAGTACAACCACAAAATTCAATTGCTGGGACGCAATCTGATCCCTCGCCATGACTTCTAACCCAGGCGCAAATGCTGATGTCTCCTGGTCAACCACCAACTCATATTGGTGGTGCCGGAACCAATCCACCAGGTTGGGAACAATCCCAGCCAGTTCCGCCTTGTTCGGCTTCGATACGATAGCCGCCGCTTTGGCCTTAGACCGGCGTTGCTCTGTGGGCATTTGAAAATGGATTGTACAGAAATCCTGCGTCCGCCGGCGCAGCCCTATTACATAGCGGTAGAAGAAAAATCCGTGAAATCCGCGTGCATGGGTGGAACTGAAGCTGCCCGGAAACTACAATCTTCCGAACAAGAGAAACTCGCGATTTCCCTCTGTCCTCAGGATTGGAGACTCGATTACATCAATCTCATGGCAACCTAGTCCTAGCAACACCTGCCGAACTTTCTCCACGGCTGCTGTTTGGGCGGCGGCATCTCGCACAATGCCTCCTTTTCCCACCAACTCGCGCCCAACTTCGAATTGCGGCTTCACCAAAACAATAACCTGTCGGCCCCGGCGATCAGCTTTAGCTGGCGGAATGGCTGCGGCAATGACCGCCGGCAAGACCAGCGTTGCGGAAATGAAAGAGACGTCCATCACGACGAGATCGGCCTTCTCTCCAACCTGCTCGGCCGTCAGAAATCGCGCGTTAGTTTTCTCCCGCAGACGAACGCGCGAATCCTGACGCAAACCGGAATCAATCTGGCCGCGGCCGGTATCGACAGCTATTACACGCGCAGCGCCGCGTTGCAGCAGGCAATCGGTGAAACCTCCCGTTGAGGCACCAATATCGAGGCACACTTTCCCGGTCACATCAATCCGCCAGTGATCGAGGGCTTTCTCCAGCTTGAGCCCACCGCGGCTGACGTACTTCAACTGCTCACCCAGTAGTCGAATCTCGACGTGCTCATCGACTGCAGCGCCTGACTTCTCAATCTTCTGTTCGTTCACCAGTACATTTCCGGCGAGGATCATCGCTTGCGCGCGTTCCCGTGAATTTGCTATTCCGCGTCCCACCAGCAAAGTGTCAAGTCTTACTTTCAGATTCTTCTCCACCACGAAGCCGACCAAGTTCCTGATGTCGTTCCTACCACCAAAGTGCCAGCAACCGCGTAGGTGCAAGGTGTTAAACGCTTTGATGCTGAACGAGTTGCAAAGCTACTTGCCTGCTTTTCCACATAATCTTGCACCGCGCTGTTGAAAAAATTCTGCCACGATTTGCGACAGCCCCGCCCGTGCATTAATTGGCATTTGCACTGAGAATTGAAAAGCCGCCCTTGCGAAGGGCGGCTCTGCTAAAAAGTCCACGTCTTCAGCTGGCGACTTCCTCAAGCAGTTTCTGATCGATATCGAAATTCGAGTGCACGTTCTGCACATCATCGTGCTCTTCCAGGGCTTCGATCAACCGGATCATCTGTGTCGCATGCTGCCCTTCAAGCTTGATGTAATTCTGCGGAATCATCGCTACACTTGAAGACGTGGGCGTGATCCCCGCCTTTTTTACCGCTTCGAGCACGGGTTCATAGGAGGAAGGCGCGGTCAGCACTTCCCAAGTCTCACCGTCATCACGCAGATCCTCGGCACCCGCGTCCAGCACGATGCCCATCAAATCGTCTTCCTTCGCACCGGCCTTGGGAATCACGATGTCGCCCTTCTTATGAAACATCCACGAGACAGCCCCGGCCTCCGCCATGTTCCCGCCATTTTTCCCAAAAACATGGCGGATTTCACTCACCGTACGATTGCGATTATCAGTATTGATTTCGACCAGCAGGGCAACACCGCCTGGCCCGTAACCTTCCAGTGAAAACTCTTCGTAAGTTGCGCCCGGCAGTTCGCCCGTGCCGCGCTGAATGGCGCGCTTGATGTTGTCCGCCGGCATGTTCTCGGCTTTGGCCGCCGCAATCGCAGTGCGCAGACGCGGATTGGTGTCCGGATCGCCGCCGTTTTTGGCTGCGATGCTGATTTCCTTGATCAGGCGAGTGAAAATCTTGCCGCGCTTGGCGTCCAGCGCGCCCTTTTTGTGTTTGATTGTCGCCCATTTTGAATGGCCGGACATAGCGATCCTCGTGTTTTCTAAGCTTTGATTGCGTAGACGATAAGACGCAGGACTCGCCTGATAGAGGAGTTCACTTGATTGCCTCGAAAAGAATGCAGGCGAAAGGTGATTATAGCATGCTGACAACCATCGGCATCGCGCCAATATTCCCAGCGAGCGTTCTCCAGCCCTCGTTGACTTCGCCCACTCACATCCCTAACATTGCTCCCCAATGATCGGCCGCACCATCTCTCATTACAACATCCTAGAGAAACTTGGTGGCGGCGGCATGGGAGTGGTCTACAAGGCGGAAGACACCCGCCTCGACCGCTTTGTCGCACTCAAGTTCTTGCCTCCCGATGTGGCCCAGGATCGTCAGGCTCTCGAACGCTTCCGCCGTGAAGCCAAAGCCGCATCTGCGCTGAACCATCCCAACATTTGCACCATTTACGACATTGGTGAGGATGATGGCCAGACGTTCATCGCCATGGAATTTCTTGAGGGACAAACCCTGAAGCACGCGATCGGCGGCCGTCCTATGGATTTGGAGAATCTATTATCACTGGCCATCGAAACCGCGGACGCGCTCGACGCTGCGCACGCCAAGGGAATTGTTCATCGCGACATCAAACCCGCGAACATTTTTGTGACCGAGCGCGGCCACGCCAAGATTCTGGACTTTGGCCTGGCGAAAGTGGCAAAGCGAGACCAAAAACCTGTCGAAATAACCGTAACCGGCACGATTGACGAGCACCTCACGAGCCCCGGCACGGCCATCGGTACAGTCGCGTACATGTCACCGGAGCAGGCCCGGGCAAAAGATTTGGATGCCCGCGCTGATTTGTTCTCTTTCGGTGCAGTGCTTTACGAAATGGCGACCGGAGCTGTGCCTTTTCGCGGCGACAGTACCGCCGAAATTTTTGACGCCATCCTGAACCGCGCTCCGGTGCCGCCCGTTCGCCTGAATCCTTATCTGCCGCCAGAGCTGGAAAGAATCATCAACAAAGCTCTGGAAAAAGACCGCGACCTGCGCTATCAGCACGCCTCAGATTTGCGGAGCGATCTAAAGCGACTTCAGCGAGAGATATCGACGGGCCGGGCGGCAACGATCAGCTCCGGTACGATGCCTGTGGTTACAGACTCCGCGGTCCAACCGATCACCCCGCGCCTAATCTCCAGTTCTGCGACGGCGGCGCCTTCTTCCGGCGGCGTAGTAGCCGCCGAGCCCGTTCCCAGTTCACCCAGAAATTTATGGAAGATTTTCGGTCCGATCGCGGCCGTACTGCTCATTGCGCTGGTCGCCGTTGGTTTTTACCTAAGATCGCGCCCGCGAGCCGCGCTGACAGAGAGAGACACGATCGTGCTGTCCGACTTCTCCAACAACACCGGCGACGCGGTATTTGATGAAGCTTTGAAACAGGCGCTCGCGGTCCAACTGGAACAATCACCTTTTCTGAACATACTGTCCGATCGTCGGGTGAGCGAGACGCTTCACCTCATGGGCCGTCCGCCGGGCGAGCACATTACCCAGGATGTGGCGCGGGAAGTGTGCCTGCGTACCGGAAGCAAGGCAATCCTCACAGGCTCGATTTCGACCTTAGGCAGCCGCTACGTGATTGGCCTTGAAGCTATGAGCTGTAGCGCTGGCGACACCCTGGCCAAAGAGCAGGTGGAAGCAGCCAGTAAAGAAGATGTCTTGAGCGCCTTGGGAAAAGTTGCATCCACCGTACGCACCAGGCTGGGAGAATCTTTGGGCTCCGTGCAGAAATTCGACGTCCCGGTTGAGGCTACAACTCCGTCTCTCGAGGCGCTGAAGGCCTACAGCCTGGGAACAAGAACTGGCCGAACCAAGGGTGACGCCGACGCTGTTTCATTCTACAAGCGTGCCATTGAACTCGATCCAAACTTCGCGGCTGCTTATGCACATCTTGGCGTGACCTACTCGAACCTGGGACAAGCCAGCCTGGCGGCTGAGAATCTTACAAAAGCCTACAACCTGATGGACCGCGTGAGCGAAAGAGAAAAGTTGCGAATTGCGGCGGCTTACTACCAAATCGCCACCGGAGAACTGGAAAAGGCCGACCGAACGTACCAGCTGTGGATCCAGAGTTATCCGCGTGATCCGACCGCCTTCGGCAACCTGGGAAATGATTACATGTCGCTCGGGCAATGGGAAAAGGCGGTGGTGCAAAGCCGTGAATCCCTGCGCCTGGAAGCGCAGAGTGTCGTCAACCAGACCAACCTCGGTTTTCAGTATCTCGCGCTTAATCGAGTCGACGACGCAAAGAAAGTGCTCGACCAAGCGCAGGCGCTCAATCTGGAGGGTGCCTTCTTGCACCAGCTCATCTATGCTCTGGCATTCCTGCGCGGTGACGCTGCCGAAATGGAACGGCAGGTAGCTTGGGCCGCCGGCAAACCTGGAGATGAAGATGTGATGCTCTCCATGCAGTCCGATACCGAAGCGTGTGCGGGACGCTTGACCAAGGCTCGGGAGTTTTCCCGCCGGGCTGCTGATTCTGCCCTGCGGATCGATTCCAAAGAAACCGCTGCCTGGTGGAAAGTAAGCGCGGCCCTGCGCGAGGCAGAGTTTGGGAACGCCGCGTTGGCGCAACAGGGAGCCGCCGAAGCTCTGGCTTTGTCTCCCGGCAGAGATATCACCGTTTTAACGGGGTTGGCCATGGCGAGGGCCGGGGAGACGGCTCGCGCGGAGAACTTGGTACAGGAACTAGGGAAGAAGTACCCGTCCAATACCCTCCTCAAGGTTTATTGGATTCCCGCGATTCAGGCTGCCTTGGAACTCAATCACGGCAATGCAAGTCGCAGTCTGGACTTTCTTCAAATCGCCAGCCCTTACGAACTGGGCTGGCCGCCGCAAGTTGTGATCCCAACTCTCTACCCAATTTATCTTCGAGGCCAAACTTACCTGGCCGCTCACCAAGGCAGCGCCGCAGCGTCGGAATTTCAGCGCATCCTTGATCACCGCGGAATCATTCTTAACTATCCTCTCGGTGCTCTGTCGCGCCTGGGCCTCGCTCGCGCGTATGCTCAGGCAGGCGACACGGGTAAGGCACGCACGGCTTACCAGGACTTGTTCGCCCGTTGGAAGGATGCCGATTCGGACGTCCCTATTCTCAAGGAAGCGAAGGCAGAGTACGGTAAAATTCAATAGGCGAGTTACCGATCCTCGTGATGATTTCACCTCCGAACGCATCGCTATGGTCGCGGCTTGCGCAATGTAGCAGGAAATGGTCCGGGTTAGTCTCCCATAAATTCCTTGTGGATCGATTTCGGTTACTTGCCGGAAGTGCTCGCGGCTCTCCTCCGACATTTTGAACGCTTCGTAGCGCTTTACCGGCGTGATAGTGCAATTTGCGCTACGATTGGCTTTGTCTTAGTCCCACAGAGTGAAAAAGCTTCGGTCAGCAAAGCCTCGACCTCCCGCACATCGCCGGAGTTTTCCGCAACTGCCCATGCCAACGTCGCCAGATCCTCGCCCAATCTCATGTCGAGCGCTTGCTTTTTCATTCCCGAAGCGCACCATCCATTTCAACCGCCTGGCGGGTGTGCTCGAGCGCCTCCGCAAACTCGGCGTTTGACGCAGCCAAACCTCTGCCCTACCGCGATGGCTCGATCCCCGGTCCGGCCACGCCCGGCTGGCATTTTCAAAAAACGCGATTGCTCCCGAAACCGTGCGTGGTCCATCACTGCCAATGCGATGGTGTCGTACACCAGTGCTCTCAGGTGAGAATCCTCCTCCAGAGGCAGTCCTTCGCCAAGGATTGCTTCGGCTTCATTGAGCCTTCCCAACTCGTGTAGCATCGAGCCGTGTAAGTAGCAGTACTCTACCGTCTTCACTGAACCGTTCCTTCAGGTCTTCGGCTCTCTGCAGCGCCGATTCGTAATCGCACTTACGATACGCAGCGATGACGGCGTTGACTGTTCGCATTGTACGAATCGCGCGCCTGATCGTTCCGTCCTTCTGGCGACCGAAGATCACGTAATAAGCGAGAAGAATGACTGCTATCCAGATCAGGGGACTAAGATGCATTTTGCGGCTCCGATTCGCGGGCCGCATTCTACCGCCGGACGTTCGACTCCGCCTACGGACTTGAAATTTCCCCACCGTGACGCTACCGCATGAGCACTGTTTTTCTTTTATACGCGTACACCAGCGCTAAGAGCGGCGGCGCCAGCAGCACACCCCAGAAGGGAATCACAATGCCCAGAATGATCGGAGCAAAGATCGAAGCCAGCATGGGTACCTTGGCTGTGCGTCGCATCAGGTAGGGCTGGAGAAGTAGCCCATCACTCACAACTATCACCGCATACAGGATCAGAACGTACAGCAGATGCTCCCAATCTTGCCATCGCACGGCGGCCGCGATTACTGGACCGATTAGCCCGAGCACCGGCCCAAGGTGCGGCACAAACTGCAGCAGAGCGGCCAGCACCGCCCAAAGCGGCGCCCATGGTATTTTCAGCGCATAAAGCCCGATCAGCCACAGCAGACCAACCGCCACCGAATCCTGCAACTGCGCAACGAGCCAGTTCTTCAGCGCTGATCCAGTTACGTGAAGATGGTTGCGGAAGTCCATGATTGTTGGATGCGCACCAGTGTTGTGCGCCATCTCACAAACGGGCGATAGTAAAATCGTCTATTGGCAACAATTATCATGCTCACGCGATGACCGAGAACTGGAAGCCTTACCTCTGTAACGTCAACAGCAAACTCGCCTCGATTGTTGTGAATCTCGGCCGAGACGCGCTCCGATAGCGTCGAAACCTTGGCTGCTGTGTCTTGGGTCTATCTTAAATCTCCCTGAGCCGAGGGCCTGTCCGACACCAAAGAAGCTCCCACGCTTTAGGACAGAGGAGATGCTCTGAACCTGTGCGTCTCCCGTGAATCACCACGGGAGAAACCAAGAATGGCTTCGGTCACCCAGTGGAAGCGGCATTGACAGGTTTCGAAGGGTACAGGTTCGACTTAGGCCAGCAGCAAGAACCTGTGGGAGCAGTACGTCAACGTCTTATATCCATCGGCGGAAAACTTTCAGCGCATCGCGAACATGGATCTACTGGATGTGCGTATCGGGCAGAGGAAGATTCACGTCAGCGCCTTATATGTATTGCTGCTGCAAAACCGCGTTTCACTAGCAACCCAGACTCATGAGGTGATCTGGTCCCTTCGTGTTTTGCGTTTCTTGTAAACCTGTTCTTGCGGGAACACTCACGTCTCCTTCATGGTAGGACAACGAGCTTCACGAGCTTCAGTTCTTATTGCTTACATCAGCTAATTGCGCTAGCCTTTATCTCGCTCTCGCGGTTCTCCCTTCCTTTATCTTTCCTCACCCCGTTTCAACTGCCGGTCGCATTGGGTGTGCAAAACAGAGGGGTTATCGCTAAGGGCATACAACATATGGTGTTTTATTCCTTGACCCCGGTGCAATTTCGCCGTTACAGTAGCTCTTATTTGTGCCCTGCCCTTTCCAGCCGGGGAGGCAGCGTATCCAAGTGGGCTGTCGAAGGAATCGAATTGGTAAACCCGGCTAAGGTTGCTCCAATCCTAAGTGCATCGATAACCGTGTGGCCGCGGGCGACCCGCCCGCGAATTCAGGTGGCACTGCATGTCCCAGACACTCAGTTAAGGAGTGGACTTTGCTCAAGCTGAAAAGGCTGCAGATTCTTGGGTTCAAATCGTTCTGTGATCGCACCGAACTGAAGTTTCACGGTGAAGGCATAGCAGCCATCATCGGCCCAAACGGCTGCGGAAAGTCGAACATCGCCGATGCCATCTCCTGGGTGCTGGGTGAACAATCCGCCAAGACTCTGCGCGGTTCGCGCATGGAAGATGTCATTTTTTCCGGTACGCCTGACCGCAATCCCACAGGCATGGCGGAAGTTTCGCTGACGCTGATCGACCCGGAAGTTTATGACGGAGCCGACGCAGGGGATCCCACCGAAGTTGATATTCGGGATGAAATGCCTGCCGACGATTGGGACGAAGCGGCAATCCGTGCGCAAAGCGCCGCCGAAGTCGAGCGCCTGACTGAAGAAGCGCAGCCAGGCAAAAGTGAAGAGGTGGAATCATCGGCGCCAACGAACGGCACGGCTCCGGAAGGCATTCCGCCTGAAAACAACGGGCCGCACGTGGTACTCAAAATCCGGCGCCGCAAATTGCAGATGCAGTTCGGGGCAGGAGAGATCGTAGTCACGCGACGGCTATTCCGCTCAGGGGATAGCGAATATCTGCTGAACGGAAAGCTCTGCCGCTTGCGCGACATTCAGGAACTGTTCATGGGAACCGGGCTGGGGCCGGAGTCCTACGCTTTGATCGAGCAAGGACGCATCGGTCAGATACTTAGCAGCCGCCCGACCGATCGCCGCGCCATTATTGAAGAAGCGGCGGGGATCACAAAATTCAAAACCAAGAAGCGGCTGGCCGAAGCGCGCCTTGAGGAATCCAAACAAAACCTGGCCCGGGTGAACGACATTTTTGAAGAAGTAACTCGCCAGATGAATTCCCTCAAGCGCCAGGCATCCAAGGCCGAACGTTACGCCAAGCTTCGCGACGAGATGCGTTCCAAGTTACGCCTGGTTTTAGCCAGCAAGTTTGCCCAACTCGATAATCAGGGCACTGCTTTGGGAACGCAGATCAATGAGATCTCCGAGGAAATCCGACGGCAGAGCGATTCGTTGCAGCAACTGGAGTCCGAAAACAGTGCGGGCACCCAGCGCGGCTACGCGATCCAGGAAGAACTGCGCGAAAATCGCGAACGCCTGAATGAAATAAAGCTGGAAACAGACCGCGCGCAGGCTCAGCGACGATATAACGAAGAGCGCTGTACTGAGCTGACGTTGCGCTCGGCATCCTCTGAAAATGAACTGGCGCAGGCGCGCAGCCGGCTGAGGGAACTCGAGGAAGAGGAGACTGCGCATCGGCGGGTCCTGGAATCGGCCGCGGATGATGTCTGTGCCGCACGGCAGGAACTCGCGCGCTGGCAGGAAGAGGAGAATGCAGCTGCTGCTGCCCTGGCGAAGCTCGATCAGCAGCAGGAAGGATCGCGGAGCGCCATTCTGGAAGCTGTTGCGGCTGTTTCCGACCTTCGCAACCAGCTTACGCAGGCGCAGGAACGCATGGCGGCGTTGGATCGCGAGGCACAACGCATACGGTCCGAAATGGGCAGCGCGGCTTTGCAGATGGAAGGTTTCGGCGGACGGCGCGGACAGCTTGCACTCGAGTTTGAGTCCGTGTCGCAGCGTGTCGCCGCACTGACCGAGGAGATTTCGCGAACTCGTCAATCACTCGATTCCAAACGTCGCGAGGAGACGGAAGCCAAGAACCGCCTGGACAGCCTGCGGTCGGAGTACGCATCCGCCATCGGCAAGAGAGGTTCTCTCGAGGCCGTAATCGCTGAGCACGGATATTCAACCGAGTCAGTTCGGCGGCTCTTCCAGTCGGGCGCGTTGCAGGGCGGGTTAGCTCCCGCGGGAGTGCTGGCTGATTTTCTGGAAGTCGAGCCGCGCTATGAAGGCGTGGTGGAGGATTTCCTGCGCGACGAATTGAATTACATCGTGGTGAAGTCGTGGGATGCCGCCGATGAAGGTCTCCGCGTGTTGCGCACCGATGTGGACGGCCGCGCAACTTTTCTGGTTCACCCCGATGATTCTCAAGCTAAGTTCTCGTTTGTGGTGGACGAAAACGGCCGCTCTGCGCCTCCCGACCAATCCATCGTGCCGCTGAAGGATACGATGCGGGTTCTCAACGGTTTTGGAAAGTCGCTGGAGGTCATCCTTCCCAAATTGCGCGATGGCTACATCGTGCCCGAACCGGCATTCGCGCGGGCATTAGCACTGGAAAATCCTGACGCATTCTTTCTGTCGCATTCCGGAGAATGCTTTCACAATGTGACGGTCACTGGGGGTAAACAGCGCGCTGAAGGCCCACTTTCCATGAAGCGCGAGTTGCGTGAGGTGACCAGAATTCTCGGCGAGCTGGAGCAATCCTTACGCAATGATGAGCTGCGAGTTCTGACTCTGGGACGCGAAATCAAGGAGCTGACTTCTTTATTAGACCGTTTGGAAGCCGAGAAGCGTGAGGCCGAAAAGCAGGCCATGACGTCTGGGCATATGCTGCAGCAGCTTGAGTCTGAGATGGCGCGAGCCAATGAACGTGTGTCCACTTACAGGCTGGAGCTGGAGCGCCTGGTCAGCGAACGATCTGAGCAGCAATCCGTTGTGTCCAGTCGCGAAGCGGAAATCGCAGCGGCCGAAGCCAGCCGCGCCCAACTTGAACGCATTACGGCGTCAATGCAGGAACGGTTCACGGACGTGCGACGGCAGCGCGAAGCCGCAGCGCAGCATGCCTCTCAGCACCTCGCGCGTGTGGCGACTCTCGAAGAGCGGCACCGAAGTGCCGCTGCTGTGCTGCAGCGGATCGAATCCGTGCTGGCCGAAATGCGCGGACGGGTGAACACGCTTGCGTCACAAATCGACTCATCCGCGGCCGAAAGACTGCAACGCGAGAATGATAACCAGAGCCTCGCGGATCACCTGCTCGCTTTGGAAGCCGAGCGGAACGCCGGTGAAGCTCGCGATGGACTATTGCAAGTTGAATCCGAGCAGCTTCGCGCGCGCCTGGCCGAAATTGAAGAGGCGCTGCGCCAAGCGAGATCGTTACTGGATCAGGCTCGCGACCGCCGCGCGGAAGTTTCCACTGCGCTGGCCAAGCTACAGTCGGATGCGCAGCACATGCGCGAAACCTGCCTGAATGAACTGAACATCGAGCGTGAGGAGTTGATGGCTGACAGCACGCTCTCGATTCTCTGCGGCGAACAACTGTCAGCCGAAGATCAGGCATACCGCGAGCTGCGCACAAGGCTCGACGCGATGGGCCCGGTCAACATGATGGCGCTTGAGGAATATAAAGAAACCGCCGAACGGCATACGTTCCTTGAGACTCAGCGGAAGGATCTGCTCGAATCCATTGAAAATACGCTGGCGACGATCCGTGAAATCGATACCTTCTCTCGGCAAAAATTTCAGGAGGCGTTCGAGAAGATCAACGAGAATTTCCAGACCACATTCCGCAAGCTGTTCGGTGGAGGACACGCTTTCATGCGCCTTACGGACGAGGAGCACAGCGCGGAGAGCGGCATTGATGTGGTCGCGTCGCCTCCGGGCAAAAAGCTGCAGAACGTGCTGCTCCTCTCCGGCGGCGAAAAAGCTCTGACGGCTCTGGCCCTGCTGGTGGGAATCTTCCGTTATCAGCCAAGTCCGTTCTGCATTCTTGACGAAGTCGATGCACCGCTGGATGAAGCCAACATCGGCCGCTTTACCGAACTGGTGCAGGAAATGAGCATACAGACTCAATTCGTGCTCATCACCCACAGCAAGAAGACCATGAGCATTGCTCCTGTGCTCTACGGCGTGACGATGCAGGAACCGGGAGTGTCCAAGCTGGTATCGGTGAAGTTTGGGGCTACGGCTTAAGGTCGTCGCCACGCCAGCCGTCTGCAATTGTTCCAGTGAAAGCCCTTCACCGCAAAGCTTGCAAAGATTACCCGAAGATCGCAAAGAAAACCCAGCTCCGATAAGCGAAATAATCTATTGCTAAGAGTCGTCTTCGTGAGCTTGTCGTCGCGCGGGCGCAAGTCTTTCTTCCGCCTGCACCAGTTGTTCTGGGTATCCTCAGTTTTTCCACAAGTAGGTCCTCGAAAACCGGCGAAAGACAGGGTGTTCAACGATTCTGAAAACTGTCAATAGTTTTGCACTTCCCGACGGAGCATGGCGCGACAGTTCTCAACGACAAACCGTTGACAAAAATTTCTGAAGGACTAGAATACGCCACTGTTTTCCGGCCTGTAGAATTTCCCTATGACACCACAACTACTCGACCCAGTCGTATTACAGACTGATTTCCCGAAATTAGAACGGCACGCCAGCGGCAAGGTCCGGGATGTGTATCGGGTCAACGATGAACAGCTACTCTTCGTCGCCACAGATCGCATTTCTGCCTTCGATTATGTGCTCGCCTCGGGCATCCCGCACAAGGGACACGTACTCTCCCAGATTTCATTGTTCTGGTTTGATTTCCTGAAAGATGTCGTCCCCCACCACCTGGTTACAGCGGACGTGAACCGATATCCTGAGGCACTGCGCAAATATTCCGATCAATTGCGCGGACGTTCAATGCTGGTATCGCGCGCGGAGATGTTCCCCGTGGAATGTGTTGTGCGCGGGTACATTTCTGGGTCAGCGTGGAAAGAGTACAAGGCCCAGGGAAGGGTCTGCGGAATCGATCTCTCCAAGGGGCTCCGCGAATCAGACCAGCTGCCGGAACCAATCTTCACGCCCGCGACGAAAGCTACGACAGGTCACGACGAAAATATTTCCATCGAGGAAGTATCGAAACTGGTCGGGCCTGAGATTAGCCGTGAGCTGCGCCATCTGAGTATCGCGATCTACACAAAAGCAGCCGAGCACGCGCGGCAAAAAGGGATTATTATTGCCGACACCAAGTTTGAGTTCGGACGTACGGCCAAGGGGATCACGCTCGCAGACGAGGTACTTACACCGGATTCTTCGCGCTTTTGGCCAGCCGATAGATACGAGCCTGGGCGTGCACAGGATTCCTTCGACAAGCAGTATGTGCGGGATTACCTGGAAGAAATCCGCTGGAATAAGCAGGCGCCCGCCCCGGCGCTTCCGCCGGACGTAGTGCGCCGAACCAGTGAGAAGTACGTAGAAGCCTATCACCAGCTCACAGGACGCGAGCTGGATGCATAGAAGTTCGTCCGGCCTCAGGAAAGTTCGATGACGCTGGCGGATTGGATCATCGTAGCGGTGATCCTGGGCTCGACGATTGAAGCGGCGATTGCAGGCTTTTTCCAAGTCGCCTTCGGTATTGGGGGTCTGGTCTTCGGCTATCTGTTCGCCACTTGGCGGTACCAGTGGGCAGCAGGATGGTATTCGCGTTATCTGAAGTCGCCGGAAGTGGCTCAGATCGCAGGTTTCCTGACCATATTAATAGCCGTTGCCGTTTTGGCGGGCATTTTAGGACGAGTTGCCCGCTGGCTGGTTAAGAAGTCGGGTTTAAGTTTTTTTGATCGATTGCTTGGTGCGCTGCTTGGTTTTCTGCGCGGATGTTTGAGCGTAGCCATTGTTTTGGTAGGCATCACCGCATTCACGCCGGCTGCCAGATGGTTTGAGAGTTCGCAGTTGGCTCCTTACTTCCTGGTGGTGGGACGGGCTGCAATCTGGATGGCGCCCTCGGAATTGCGTGGCCGTTTCTATCAGGGATTGGATATGGCGCGCAGGGTCAAACAACCCCCTCCGCCAGCGCAGCGGCCATCGGGCAAGTAGGGCAGCGGGAATTTTGTAAATTGGCGACGTTCACGAAGGCGATACTTCGCACGAAAGAGAGACGCCGTGAGAGATCAGCTCGAAGCCTTGATCATGCAGATGTACAAGAGCAATATCCTTTACTCTGAAGCCGTTCGTGAATTCAAGAAGAAATTTATTCTGACCGTCTTGCAGGAGAACAAGGGCAACCAGTGCCGGGCGGCTCGTGAACTCGGCATGCACCGCAACACCTTGAGCCGCACAATCTCTGAGTTGAAGATTGACGTCCGTCAGCTGAGAGATGGAGTGAGGCGCCCGCCGCGCAGTGCCCGGCCACTCACCTATGAGAAGAAGGCTGTGCGATAGGAACGCCTAGCGTAGAACTTCAACAACGTGGATGCAGGCGGATCAACGCGGAAATTTTCATCCCATATCGAACCTACTCATCTGGCAATAACTTAGCCGCGAAATCCGCGTGAATCCGAGAGATTCAAGTTTCCTGAAAAACAAAGGCGGCCGCTCTGGGCCGCCTTTCTCGTTCTTTTTAACTTTTCTAGTGACTTGGACGCCGACGGGCTGGGGGCCGCCGAGCAGGAGTAGGCGCTGCTTTGGTCAGCAGAGTTCCTTTCTCCATGGTCATTACGAACGGGCTCGGAGTATACGACACCGGGGTTCCTTCAAAATCCAGGGTCGCACCTTCTTTAGGCATGAGACGAGGAGGGATGGTGGTTGTCATCGTCAGAACAATGTCTGCGCGCTTCTGCTCGATGTCGTCCTGGCTGGCGGCGATTTGTATTTCGGTCGGCGAAACCTTAATGACTTGCCCCTCCATTTGCAGAGGAACACCCTTGATCAAAGGCCAGACTTTGTCTTGATCGGGCTGCGCGCCTGCCGAGAGCACGAGTTCCCACTCGGCAAAGCTCAGCTTCTTGATGTCATCGGGGGTCTTGTCTTTGACCAGATTAGCTGCCTGCTCGGCGCGAGTGGGAGCTGGTTTGATAGCAAAGTTCGCGGGAGGGGTGGGGCTGGCCTTGGCTTGCGCGAAAACATCTATCCAACCCTCGTCGCTGCCGTGATACCTGGTGTACTGGTTCTTGGCATACTTTTCGATCTGCTGTTGATACTGAGGGGTTGGCGCCACCACTGCCGCCCGTGCCGCATACCAGATTCCGTTGATTGAGTCCGGTGGAGTGGATTGCAGGTATGCCAGGGCCAAAGGATAGACGAGGCTAAAATCGGTGGGGTTCTGATCCACCGCCGCCTTCAAGCCTTTGGTAGCTGCGGGATAATCCTTATTTTGCAGCGCCGCAATGCCGATCGCGGCATTAAAGATGCCAGTCATCTGGTTTTTCAGTTTTTCGAAATCCGCATCCGACATTCCTTCAGGCTTGGTGAAATTGGGTAAAGCCTGAAGACCTTTTTCACCGTACTGTCTCGCCTGGACTAAGTCTTGTTGCGCTGTCGGTGCTCCACCTTGAGCCTTCGTCCGCAGCGTGTAAGAGAGCAACGCCAAGGCTCGCACATTGTTAGGGTCAACAGTGAGCAGCTTCTGCGCCGTGTCCATCATCTTCTGCTGATTGCCAGCCTGCTGATACGAGCCCATCAGCAGCTCCAGCGCATCCTGCTTCATAACGCTGTTGGGATACTGGGTGAGGAATGCTTCCAGGCCGCTGATCTTGGCACTGACGTCCTGCTGCTGCACGGCGCCGACGTAGGCGTTGTACTCCGCAGGATCTTTGATCTCCTTCTTCTGCTGCGGCTGTGCTTGACCTGGCTGTTGCGGTTGGGCCTGGGACGCTGCCGGTTGTCCTGGTGCTTGCGTCTGTGACGCGGTTGGCTGCTGCCCGAATGCTACTGCCCCAAGCATAAGGGCTACGAAAATCGTCTTCATGCGGTGGCTCCTTCAACTTTATGGGAAATCAGCGACGCACATCGTACCCAGGACTACCCAAGCCAGCCTACCCGGGTTCATATCTTAGAGCGTGAGCTGCAAAGCTCACGTAAACAGGCCCCGGAAAACCTTTACGCCATTTCATTCCATCAAGAAGGCGACCAAAGGCATTTCCGGTGTGCCGGATTATAAGTATGTACACCGCCTAAGGCAAGCATGCTTTAGCCAAGCAGATTGCCCTCTCTTGTAAGATGCGTACCGCAGCCCCGGCGGATGGTTTTCGGGGCCTGAGAACAAGCCAAAGCGCGAGGACGAAAGCAGATGCCGGAAGTAACCACCAATGCCCTCAAGGGACAAGTAGCTGTAGTCACAGGCGCTGGACGCGGGATTGGGGCGGCCATAGCCCGCAAGATGGCAGGCCTCGGCGCCACCGTCGTGCTGTGCGGGCGAACGCGTGCGCCGTTAGATGCGACCGCAGTGGAGATCAAGAAAGATCATGCGAATAGTGTAGTCATAGAATGTGACGTCTCCGCTCTGGGATCGGTCGAGAAGCTCGCCGCGCAAGTGGAACGCGAACCCGGCCGTGTCGACATTCTGGTGAACAACGCTGGAATAGGCGGATTCGGGGGCCCGCTTTACACCATGCCGCCACAATCGTGGGACGCGGTTTTGAATACGAACCTGCGTGGCGTCTATTACTGTATCCGCAGCTTTGTACCCATGATGATTCGCAACCGAGGCGGACACATCATTAATATCTCCTCTCTGGCGGGAAAAAACGCGCTACCAAATGGTGCGGCATACGCAGCGTCAAAATGGGGGTTGAACGGACTCAGCTATTCCATAGCCGAAGAACTGCGAAATCACAACATTCGAGTCTCAGTGGTTTGCCCGGGATCAGTGGACACAAGCCTGAGTCCACATGAAGGCAAAGACCCAAAAAAAATGCTGCGACCTGAGGATGTTGCGCACGTAGTCGCGATGCTGGTTACACAAGCCCCACAGTCCTTTGTCAGTGAAGTGCTTTTGCGGCCTACTCAAAAACCTTAGGCGGCTTCATTTCTTGAAGAGATTCTCAAATGCGGTTCGCGCATCCTGCACGCGGGCGCCGGGAGTGGAAGTCTCCTTCTCAATCATGACCCGCATGGAGTAGAAGGTGCACTGATTTGCCTGATCTTTGCGCCCGACCCGCTCCGGAATGGGCTGCATGCATTCGAAACGGCGGGATGGATCGAAGTACGTGCACTGCTTGCAGCAGTGCAATTCGAAGCCGCACTTGGCGCATCGCGCTGATAGATCATCGGTCGGCTGGAGCACGATTCCGCACTGCGCGCATCTTGAAACCGTCCGCGTACCCGGCATCTGAATCGGCCTTGGCCCGAATGTATCTTTCTTTACCGGCCGTTCCGATGACGGTCTCCTTTGCGGTTCATCCCCGCGGTCCTGATATCCGCGCTGTTTGTATTTTCTGTCGGACACATGCGCCTCCCCGTCCGGTTGCCATTCTCTCCCTTGAGCGCTGGTTCCTTCAAGTCTGGACCGCGACGAAGACGGGTGATCCATGCAGCAGGATCTGTGCCTCTGAATTGTAATTCGCCAAGGTGGGTGCTACCATCCGACTGATTGGCATCATCGCAGGAGGTTTCACGTGTCTGATCGAGATGGCAGCAGCTTGCTTTGGTTTCTCGGAGGATTAGGTTTGGGTGCAGTCGTGGGCATTTTGTACGCCCCCCGCGCCGGAAGCGAAACTCGGGAAACGTTACGCACCAAAGCGGAAGAGGGACGAGAGTACGTTCGCAATCGGACGCGAGAGGCTCGCGAACAGGCTTCCGATTGGGTGGACAAAGGGCGCGAAGTACTTAAGCAGCAGAAGGATCAGTTCCGGTCCGCCTATGAGGCCGGACGGCAGGCGTACCAGGAGACCACAAGCAGCGAAGGCAGCGGTTCAAAGAATGTATAGTCCGGATGCTCCGCAGCGTGTCGCGCGGAGTTAGGCCATGGAAAACTTGCTTACGATTTCGATTGCTGTGACTGCGGCGGCCGTGGTGCTGCAGGCGGGAATTCTCGTAGCGATGTACCTGGCGGTGCGCAAGAGCAGTGCACGCATGGAAGCGTTGACCACCGAGGTAAAGACGAAAGTCCTGCCCACGGCAGAAACAGTTCAATCCATGCTTGTCGACTTGAGGCCGAAAATCGAAAACCTTGTCACGAATAGCAGTGAGATCTCGAGAACTATTCGGGGCCAGGTAGAACGCCTCGACGCGACCGTAAACGATGTGATCGATCGCACGCGCCTTCAGGTCATTCGCGCGGATGACTTGCTTAGCCGGACCATGGATAAAGTGGAAGAAACGTCTGAGATTGTGCACAGGACCGTGGTTTCGCCGGTTCGTCAGCTCTCTGGTGTCCTGCGAGGTCTTTCAGTTGGAATGGAGGCCTTTCTCGGCAGCAAGCGACGGCACCGCGAAGCCGTGACGGTGCCGCAGGATGAAATGTTCATCTAGTTGAGTTCGCCTCAAAGAAAGGGCAGCCGCGCGCCGCCTTTTCTTTTTGTGAGATGTTCAAGCTACCTGCCAGTCGCACGCAGAATTAATTGCGTCCCACCATCCAGACGCACATTTTCCTTCTCGGAGCCGATGGTGGATCCTTGGGCTGAAGTCGAAAGCGACAATCCCGGCATTCCGACGACACCCTGACTAGCAGGACTGAGCGGGCCTGTTGCCGATCTGGGCGTGCTCTGATCGGAACGGCTCGTGTCTCCCGCGCCGTAGGAAGGACTGGTCGGTTGGGACGAAGTCGGCCGCCCGGGTGCGCCCATGCCACCGCCACCACCAGTTGCAGGGCCACCAGGAGCGGGCATGGCACCGGGGTTTTCAGACATCGGCTCATTGCCGCCTCCGGAAGCCAGTTGCTGTGGTTTGCCTAGGGCTTGAATCACCGCCTGGAAAGCAATCTCCTGGCCATCCTTCATCAGCATCCGGTCGAATGCAATTTCTACTTTCGAATCGGGCGATTCTTTACTACGCGCCTTGGCATCGGTGACGTGGCCGACAATTTTGGTATTTCGAGGAATCACGATCTGCCCATGGGAGAGCAAGTCCATAGTAGTCTTTGCTTCGATTTTGTCGCCCGGCTTGCTCTTCTTCGCATCAACCGACTTCGATAGTTCGGCTGGAATGACCGTGCCTGACGCAATTTGATTCGGCGCGCCAGCCGGATTGCCAGTCGCGTGAGTCCTGTCTTGGGGTGCGGCGGCGCCAGTTTGAGGCGTGGCCGCGGCCTGCGCCAGGCAAAGCGCCAAGATCGCAGCAACCGTTATCAGTGAATCTAGAACTCTCATCATAATTATCCTCCGCTCTGGATTGCTGGTCTTAGGATGCATTTTCACCTTGGTAAAGCTACTGGATTTATGTGTGAACAAGCTCACAGGACTGGGGATCATGGTAGATGATCGGGTTCAGTTGTACCCAGTGCCTCCCAATTGATTGACAGGGATTGCTGCCTTCGTTTATAGGTAAGTATTCACTTACTTAATGAATCTGAACCATGTCGACTACTCAGGTACGGTTTTCGGCCGCGAATCGAAGAGAGCAGATCCTGGAAGTTGCTACCCGGCTTTTTGCAGATCAGGGATTTCAGGGCACCACGACGCGGCAGATCGCGCAGCATAGCGGTGTTACCGAGGCGCTCATTTTCCGCCATTTCCCTGCAAAAGAGGAACTGTACTGGGCGGTGATTGAACGGAAAATCCGCGCTGCCGGGCCAGCGCAGCGGATGCGCGAACGTCTGGAGCGCGCCGGCACGGACTTCGAGCTGCTATCGAATGTGGCATCAGAGATTCTGGAGAGGCGAGCTACCGACCAAACACTTTCCCGTCTTTTGCTCTACACGGCGCTCGAAAATCATAGGCTTTCACACCGCTTCTTCCGAATATATGTAGCGGAGTGCTACGAAGTCCTAGCCGAGTTCGTTCAGAAGCGAATTGCGGAAGGCCGGTTTCGGCCGATAGATCCGCTGCTTGCAGCGCGCAGCTTTCTCGGCATGGTGATTTATCACTCGTGGGTGCAGGAGCTGTTTGGCGGGAAACGTTACCGGGATTTTTCCGTCCAACAAGTAAGTGAGACGGTTGCCCGGCTCTGGCTTGACGGGATGCGTAATGCAAGCGAAGGACTGGTCAGTTCGGAGCAGCAGAGTCAAAAGCGTTCTCATGCGCAGCAACACACGCAGCAACACACAAGGAAAAATGGAGATTGCTGAAAGAGCATTGTCGGCGGTGTGCGCGCTGTGTGTGATCGCCGCATCAATTACGCTTTCGTCGTGTGGAGGCACCAGGGCTGCGGCTCCGGCGCCTGCCCCAGTGCCGGTGATGACGGCTGCCGTGGAGCAGAAAACTGTTCCGCTGCAAGTCAAAGCGATTGGCGCGGTTGAGGCGTATTCGAATGTCTCTGTAAAAACCCAGATCACGGGCGAGCTTACTGGCGTTTTCTTTAAGGAAGGGGAGGACGTCAAAAAGGGCCAGCTGTTATTCACGCTGGACAAGCGCCCTTTCGAGGCGGCGCTGGGGCAGGCGGAAGGAACCCTAGCCAGAGATCAAGCCCAGGCGACGAACGCCAAAGCGCAGGCGACGCGTTATGAAGCGTTGTACAAATCCGGGGTAGTTTCGAAAGAAGAGTATGACAGGATGCAGTCCAGTGCCGATGCGCTCGATTCGGCAGTCTTGGCTGACCGCGCGGCCGTGGAAAACGCCCGCGTGCAGCTCATTTATTGCTCCATCTATTCGCCGATCGACGGCCACACCGGGCCGTTGCTGATTCATCGCGGAAACATGATCAAGGCAAACGATACCCCTTTCCTGGTGAGCATCAACCAGATTCAACCGATTTACGTAACCTTCACCGTCCCCGAGCAGAACCTGGCGGACATTAAGCGATATTCCAGCCGTGCCAAACTTCAAGTGCACGCGTTCATTCCAAACGACAACGCCGGCCCGGTGACGGGCTATCTGAACTTCATCGACAACACAGTCGATCAGGCAACGGGCACGATCAAGCTGAAAGCCGAATTTGTGAACCGAGACCGCCGTCTCTGGCCGGGCCAGTTCGTCGACGTTGCACTCACTCTGGCGCAGCAACTGAATGCGATCGTTGTCCCCTCGCAAGCCCTGCAGAACGGCCAGCAGGGCCAATTTGTTTATGTAGTCAAGCCAGATATGACAGTGGACGCCCGTTCCGTGGTTCTGAACCGCAGCTCCGACGGGCAAGCTGTAATTGATAAAGGACTCACCGCGGGCGAACAGGTGGTAACTGACGGGCAGCTGCGGCTGGTTCCGGGTGCTAAGGTGCAACTAAAGGAAACGGCCGCCCCGCTTGCGCCTGCGCAGCAACCGGGTCCATCGAAGAACACGCAAACCTCAGCGTCCGAGCGAGTGAAGGGAGAGTGAAGCATGAACATTGCCGAGCTCTTCATTCGTCGTCCGGTCATGACCACGCTGGTCATGCTTGGGATTCTGCTTTTCGGCGTCATGGGATATCGCCTGCTTCCGGTCAGCGATCTGCCCAACGTTGACTTCCCTACAATCCTGGTCTCGGCGAACTTGCCCGGCGCGAACCCGGACACTATGGCCTCCGCTGTGGCCATGCCTCTGGAAAAACAGTTTTCGACGATTGCCGGCCTCGATTCGATGACATCGTCGAGCTCGCAAGGCTCGACGCAGATCACGCTACAGTTCAACCTGAGCCGCAGCCTCGACGCGGCAGCACAAGACGTGCAGTCGATGATCGCGAAAGCGGCACGGGATCTGCCGCAGAATCTGCCTAGCCCGCCGTCTTATCAGAAGGTGAATCCGGCCGACCAGCCGATTTTGTATTTAGCGCTGAGTTCTCCCACGATGCGGCTCTCTGACGTAGACGAATATGCCGAGACGCTGATGGCACAGCGAATCTCGATGGTCAGTGGCGTGGCGCAAGTCAGTGTTTTCGGCGCGCAGAAGTATGCCGTTCACGTCAAGCTCGATCCTAAAGCTCTCGCGAGCCGCCAGGTGGGGATTGATGAAGTGTCAAACGCTATTCAAACCGGCAACGTCAACTTGCCGACCGGAATTCTGTACGGCACGCATCAGGCGTTTACAGTCCAGGCAAACGGTCAGTTGACCAAGGCCGCTGATTATGCGCCGCTGATTGTCACTTATCGAAATGGCGCGCCGGTGCGGCTGGGAGAGTTGGGCAGTGTAGAGGATGGCGTGGAGGTCGATAAGACCGCGAACTGGTATTACGACTCGAAGGGATTGCGCCGTTCCGTGGTGCTCGCGATTCAGCGCCAACCCGGGACGAACACCGTTGAAGTCGTGGATTCGATCAAGCAGCTCATGCCGAGCTTCCGGGCTGTCATTCCGCCTTCGGTATACATCGATGCTCTTTATGATCGCTCACTATCAATTCGCAGCTCGGTCGACGACGTAAAGTTTACGCTGTTTTTGGCGCTCATACTCGTCATTCTCGTCATCTTCTTATTTCTGCGTAATATCTCCGCCACCGCGATCCCGAGTATGGCGCTGCCCATGTCCATCGTGGGCACGTTCGCAGTGATGTATCTGCTCGGATACTCGCTCGATAACCTGTCGCTGATGGCCCTGACCCTTTCCGTTGGTTTTGTGGTCGACGACGCCATCGTGATGCTGGAAAACATCGTCCGCCATATGGAAATGGGCGAACCACCGATGCAAGCGGCGCTCAAGGGTGCGCGCGAGATCGGATTCACTATTGTCTCAATGACTCTCTCACTGGCAGCCGTCTTTATCCCCGTCTTGTTCATGAGCGGAATTCTCGGACGGCTCTTGCATGAATTCGCGGTCACGATCGGCGCTGCGATCCTGGTGTCAGGAGTTGTTTCGCTGAGCCTCACGCCCATGCTGTGCAGTCGCTTCCTGCGGGCATCCGGGGAAGAGCATCATGGGCGTTTATGGAGTTTCTTCGAGCGAATCTTCGATGGGATGCTGGCTGTCTACGACCGCACCTTGCGCGTAACTCTGCGCCACAAGATAGCCACCATGGCAGTCTCAGCCGCCGTGTTGGTTGCCACTCTCTACCTTTTCATCGCCATTCCAAAGGGCTTTCTACCCGACGAGGACCAGGGCCAAATTTTCATCTTCACCGAGGGGCCCCAGGGGATTTCCTTCGACAGCATGGTGCAGCACCAGCTCGCCCTGACCCAGGTCGTGATGGAGCAACCTTGGGTGGATTCCTTCATGTCAGTGGCGGCAGGAGGAAATGCCGGTCGCATGTTCGTCCGCATGAAGCCGCGCAGCGAGCGCAAGTCAGCGCAGGAGATTATTCAGGAACTTCGTCCCAAGCTGGCCGCGGTAACCGGCATCAACGCGTTCCCCCAGATGCTGCCTCCTATCCGCATTGGGGGCCAGCTCACCAAGAGCCAGTATCAGTTCACCCTACAAACGCCTGACACCAACGAGCTTTATCAGTACGCTCCGAAGCTTGAAGTCAAGCTGCGCAACGATCCGCAATTTCGAAATCTGATGCAGGACGTCACCAGCGACCTGCTCATCAGAAATCCGCAGATCAACGTAGATATCGACCGCGATAAGGCTTCAGCTCTCGGCGTGACAGCCAATCAGATCGAAGACGCACTTTACACGGCATACGGCCAGCGCCAGATTTCGACGATTTACGCGCCGAATAATGCTTATCGGGTGATCACTGAACTGGAGGGCCAATACCAGCTCGATCCATCGGCCCTGTCACTGCTTTATGTGCGTTCCTCGAATGGACAATTAGTGCCGTTGAGCACGGTTGCGAAATTAACTCGCACTGTCGGACCACTGACGATCAATCACCTTGGCCAATTACCCTCGGTCACGATCTCATTTAACCTGCGCCCCGGGGTCTCTTTGGGGGATACGGTAAACGCGGTGGGCAGGGTCGCCAAAGAAATGCTTCCCGCCACCATCAGCACCAGCTTTCAGGGAACGGCGCAGGCTTTCCAGTCTTCTATTACCGGCTTGGGATTGCTGCTGTTTATGGCCATCCTCGTGATCTACCTCGTGCTGGGAATTCTGTATGAGAGCTTTATTCATCCCCTGACGATTCTTTCCGGCTTACCGTCAGCCGGCTTCGGCGCTCTCCTCACGCTGCTGCTCTTCCATTACGACCTCAATCTCTACGCGTTCGTCGGCATTATCATGCTCGTCGGCATCGTGAAGAAGAATGCCATCATGATGATTGATGTCGCGCTTGAAAAGCAGCGTGAGAGCAACGAACCCGCCCAGGATGCGATTTACCAGGGCGCGTTGCTCCGTTTTCGGCCCATCATGATGACGACCATGGCGGCGCTCATGGGTACGTTGCCGATTGCATTGGGCTTCGGCGCCGGGGCCGAATCGCGCCGGCCATTGGGCCTGGCGGTAGTTGGCGGGCTGCTCTTCTCGCAGCTCCTGACGCTGTACATCACGCCGGTCTTCTACATTTACATGGAGTCTTTCCAGAACTGGCTAAGATCCAAAAAGCGACGAAAGACGATTCTCGAACCTGCCTTTGAACCTGAGCCCGAATTCGCCGGCAGAGCAGGAAAATAACTGGGTGTCTTTTGTGCCTGGCGGTCAGAGTCTTGTCTCGTCCTCGGAACATCCCAGCGCCGCAGGCGAACGGTAAGCAGTGTAGACGCAGTTTGTTTAGCATACTTCCTCGTCTCACAAGCGAGGCTAGACGATTTTTTTCCCGCCGTCGAAGCTCGCTTACAATCGTTGAGTGGCAGTCTTGCGAAACCTGCGCGTAACTCTGGAGATGATCAAGTGGGAACATTCTGTCTTTGCTCTCCCGTTCGCTTTGTGTGGCGCGCTGCTTGCGGCGAATGGCTTGCCTGGTGCTCGTCAGCTGACCTGGATCGTCATCGCTATGGTTTCGGCACGTTCGGCAGCGATGGCTTTTAACCGCCTGGCTGATAGTGGAATCGATGCCGCCAATCCCCGCACTCGAACTCGCGCGTTGCCAGCCGGAACGCTTAGCGCGGGGTTTGTAACCACATTCGTGGCTTTTTCCTCGGCGTTGTTCGTGCTTGCCGCGTCGCAATTGAATCGCCTGGCATTTGTGCTTTCGCCCGTGGTTCTCGCCATACTGCTGCTCTATTCCTACACCAAGCGTTTCACTCGCTGGTCGCACCTCATTCTCGGATTTGCGTTGGGAATGTCACCGGCCGCCGCCTGGATTGCAGTCCGGGGATCGCTCGATCCCCGCATCCTGCTGCTTACTGCCGCCGTGACGTTCTGGGTGGGAGGCTTCGACGTGCTCTACAGCTGCCAGGATTACGAATTTGACCGGACCACTGGCTTGCACTCTATCCCCCGATTCTGCGGGATCGCGCGCGCCCTCACGCTGGTACGCATGTTTCACATGATCATGCTTGGCTTCCTGATCTGCACGGTGGTGGTGTTCGGACTAGGGAAGCTGGGGTTCGTCGGGATAGTTGCAGTGGCGGCATTGCTCGCCTACGAGCATTCGTTAGTCTCGTCCGACAATCTGAGCAAACTCAACGCCGCATTTTTCACGATGAACGGTGTGATCTCCGTAGTGTTCCTGTTCTTCATCGCTACTGCCGTGCTGTTGCGGCGCTGAGACCTTATCGCCCAGCGGCGGCGGTCATCCACTCTGGCGCAAGGCTCTGCAGTGTGAGGTGCTTCTGGTTGCACAGCGCAAGCCGAATCCAGTTTGAAACTGCCCACCATCTGCTCCAGATCTACGGCTAAGGCCGACAAGTCATGACAAGCCGCCGCCGACCGTTGTGCCTCGGAAGCCGGCTCGGTCACCAGCTTCGAGATCTTATCCAGATTCCTGGTAATTTCCTCCGTCGTGCTGGACTGCTGGCTCGCAGCAGTCGCGATCTGGGTGATCATCTCGCCAACGTGTTCTGCCATCTGCATGATCTGCTTCAAGGAGTCCCCTGCTTTAGTTTGCGGTTGACCGAACACCATCCTCCACTTGCCGCGTACCTTGTTCCATCGCAGTTACCTCTGCTTTCGTACCGTCTTGAATCGTCCTTATCATCTGGGCAATTTCTTTGGTTGCAGTCGTGGTACGCTCCGCCAGTTTTCGAACCTCGTCGGCAACCACGGCAAACCCGGGCCCTGTTCTCCCGCGCGTGCCCCGTGCGCCTGCAGAAACAAATCTACCAACAGGCCATCCACTGCCCCGTGGTCCAACACGACCTTCTTGTAACGCGCCTGGGCCGTGGCTGTGGCCGGGGGTCAGTTCCAAGCGATTCAAGGTGCTTTTTCCCGCCAGCACTTCTTGGCTGGGATCGGACTTCTCCACCAGCACCGCCAATAAGGGATCGTTCCTTAACTGATCGTGGTCGTTCAGATCTTCATAGCCCAGGGCCAGACCATAGACCCGCTGGGCCACCAGTTCTTCTAGCCGGTGCTCGATCCGTTCCGGATCGCGATAGTCGGTAAAGCAGGCGGCGAACTTGCGGATGATCCCCGTGCGCTTGTCACCTCCCGCAGCAACAAGACCCCCACCCTCACTGCTGATGGCTCCCCCATCGAACTGCGCCCGGATCTGGCGATGATTTAGAGAGTGAAATTCGAAGCCAACCTGGGTACACTCTGTGGTCATAAGGCTGTTGCTCCTTCTCGGCACAATTACTTTTCGACAAAAGAGTTATGCCAGAAGCGACAGCCTTTTTCTATTTCTTTGTGCGATATCCCGGCTAGTTGCGCTTGTCGAGGCCTGGCCCCTGCAAGGATGCTGATGCTGAGGCAAAGGATCGAGCAAACTGCGATTTTGTGAAATATCACGAATGGCTTCTGCAACATTTGCGCTCCCAGGGCCCACGGTTCTTCGTCAGGACCTGAACTACTTTGCTCTTTCGGCATGTCGGCTCCGAACTTTGAGGGCAATCGTTCTGTTCGAAATAAGTTTGCTGTAGATCGCCTGCTGAGACCGTCAGCCTTGGGCGGTGTTTTGGCTGTGTTGCGGGCTCTTCCGCGCGCTAACAGGTTGCCATGCACCGAGGCGCTCTCGCCTGTGGCTTGTGACTGTCGACGTGCGTTATGATTCGCAAGAAATGCACACGCATCGCTTTTCGACCGACGATCCGCGACTGATCCCGATAAGGGACAAAGTGATTACCGGGGTGCGCCTCAGCCACGCCGACGCGCTCACGCTCTATCAAACCACGGACATTCTTGCGGTCGGCTGGCTTGCCAATTACGTTCGTGAACGCATGCACGGCGACGAGACCTGCTTCAATGTCAATCGCCATATCAATCCCACAAACGTCTGTGTCGCCGCCTGTCGTCTCTGCGCCTTTGGCCGCAAGAAAGACGCCCCCGGCGCGTACACCATGGCGCTCGAGGAAGTTTTCCAAACTGCTGCCTCCGGCTATATGGAAGCAGTTACCGAGTTCCATATCGTCGGCGGACTGCATCCCGATCTTCCATTCCAATACTTCCTTGATCTGATCTCCGGCTTGAAAGAGCGCTTTCCGCAGGTGCACCTTAAGGCTTTCACTATGGTGGAAGTCGCATACCTTGCCAAACGGGCAAAGCTCTCTATTCGCGAAACTCTGCAGCAGCTGAAAGAAGCAGGGGTCGATTCACTACCGGGCGGCGGAGCCGAGATTTTTGCCGACCGCGTGCGGCATATGATCTGCGACCACAAAATCGACGGCGACCAGTGGCTCGAAACCGCGCGCCTGGCGCATCAACTCGGCATGAAATCAAATGCGACTATGTTGTATGGGCACATCGAAAGTGACGAAGATCGTGTCGATCATCTGCTAAAGTTGCGCGCCTTGCAGGATGAAACCGGCGGCTTCCAAACCTTCATTCCCTTGGCTTTCCATCCGGACAACACGCCGCTCCAGCATCTCCCGAAAACTACCGGCATGCTCGACATCAAACAAATCGCGGTAAGCCGCCTGGTGCTCGACAATTTCCCCCATATCAAGGCTTACTGGCAAATGATGACCCCAAAAATCGCGCAGATCTCACTGCGCTTCGGAGCGGATGACATCGATGGAACCGTAGTCGAAGAGAAGATTTACCACGATGCCGGAGCCACCACTCCGCAAGGCATGCGCCGGCAGGAGCTGATTCGCCTTATCCGGGAAGCCGGCCGCGAACCGGTCGAGCGAGACAGCCTGTACCGCCCAGTCACCCGCACCGATACTTCGATCACACTGGCGGTCTGACAAACAACAGCAGAGGTTTCAGCTGTATCGCGCTTCGGTAAAACCTCAACGCGACCCAGCACACACCATTGGGATAACTGGGAGTGCGGGCGTAGCAGCTGCCGATCGCAAAGGCGCGAATGTCACGATCTTCCAGCACTCGTGGAGAGCCAGCGTCTTCGACCCTTCCGGCGGATCGCTCTACGGCCTCCCGCACTGTCGCCCTGCCTGAGCGGCAACTCCGTCCAGGACCGCCGGGAACTCTGGACAAACATTTTCTGTTCCTGCAACACCTCCGCAAATCCGACCTGACTGAAGAATTCTGCTTTGATAACCCCGAAAGCTCGTATCCTTGTGCCGTGCAAAGCCCCCTTACCCGGGCCGAGCAAATCCCAGAAAGTTCTGAAAAGGAGCAACTCAATGAAAAACTCAGCAGTCCATCTCTCCCTTGCCACCTTGCTGCTCGCCAGCCTGGCAATACCGGCTCTGGCGGACGGTCTCCCGGTGCCCTGGCCGAAGAAGGCTGCTACACCGGTTCTCCTCGTCAATGGCAATTCCAGCGTTCTGACACAAAGCCCGCCGAAAGTGGTCGCTGACGGATTGCCGGTGCCGTGGCCGAAAAAGACCGTCGTCCGTCCGCAAACGACCCAGGCTCCAGTTTTGCTGGCCGACGGATTGCCGGTGCCGTGGCCCAAAAAGTAAAGTAGCACTCCGCAGCTGACCGCACGTTGGCGATGCTAGGTAAACCGGGGCGGACCGGGGCGGAGCGCTTACTTGCAGCTTGTGGGTGGCTCGTATAATCTGGGCCACCTATACGCTCTTATGGATTCGCTCGGTTCATTCCTGCCGTGGCTGTCTGCCGCCATGCAGATTTGGATTCTGGCGGTGATGTGGCGGCGCAGTCTTTTTGCCAGGTTCCCGCTGTTCGCCGCTTACATCGCTTTTGTGACGCTGCGCGCCATTGTTGGCTCCCTATTCCTCTCACATCAGGAGTTGTACTTCTTCTTCTACTGGACTACGGCTCCGCTGGAAGTGGCCCTCACTCTCCTCGCTGCCCATGAAAGCTTCATGAAAGTGTTCGGCAACTTCTATTTGCTATGGTGGTTCCGATTTCTCTTTCCGAGCGCCATAATTACTGCCTTAACCTACTCCGGCTGCAACGCATACATCCATCCACCGGTCAACGCGAATCCTGTCGGCATGGCCATCATTTCTGCCCAGATGGCCTCTCAATATGTGATTCTCGGCATCTCCGTTCTTTTCTTTTCATTAATTAAATTCCTGAACATCCGCTGGAAGGTTTACGAGTATCGCTTCGTCCTGGGTTTCGGTATTTCGGCGCTCGGCATGGCATTCGCCGGGGCTCTTCGTTCGGAGTTCGGAACAAAATTTACTTTCTTGAATGAAATGCTGCCGCCCGTGGCATATCTGATTGCACTATTGGTATGGCTTTCGGCCGTCCGCGAAACCGAAGTACAGGCCGGGCCCGCTCTGGACGACAGGCCATCACCTCGGGAGTTAATGCAGGAATTGCGCTACCACTTAAGAATAGTACGCACATTCCTCAAAAAAGGATAAGCTTGCACACCAGCGGGCGGCTGCACTGCTAGTTTCGTGCCTGCGCCGAGTGCAGGTTGAGTCCGGCGTAACTTTGGATATTGCATGAGCATTACACTTTTTCTGCCATTCCTCTTTGGCGTGGTTTTCTTCGTCGCGGTCGCCCGCACTGCTTTCAATCGGCCCCGCCGGCGGAAAATCGATAGCGTCATTCCTTTTGTACGCAAACTCGATGTTTCCGAGCTGGAAGTCCTGATGGATGCGGGCGAGGAATGGAGTCTTCGCCATTTCCTCACCGAGGATGCATTCCGCTTAGCCCAACACGAACGCATCCGCCTGGTCGGCGAATACCTGCGCCGCGTGGCCCACAACGCTTCCGTAATTCAGCTCTGGATGTCCGGCGAGTACGAACCCATCAAGCACAAGGATCGCGATAAGCTTTCTGAAAAAGAAGCGTTGATTCTGGAATTGCTGCAAATCGCCACTGAACTGCGCATCTATTCCATGGGCGCGCTCCTCAAAGTCTGGTTCTGGAAGATGTTTCGCGTAGATCGCTGGCCCGCCAGACTGGTTCCCGGATTAACCGACTTGCGCGTGACGTGTGGCGTGAATGTCTGCGACAAATATCGTCAGCTGACCCAGATCGCTTCCGCTCTGAGCGGCACCTACGGCCAGAGCTGCCAGGAAAAGCTGCTTTCCGCGCTCTAGCCGCAATGTGTAGCGGCTCCGCTCGTTTACAGAATTTACGACTTGGGTACGAACCCCAGGCAACTCGGATCTCATCCAACAAATTGACCACGATTCCCATCATCTGCACACACTCAGGAGACTCACATGCCCAAAAAGCTTACCTCTAACAATCACGGAAGACTGAACGCCCAGCCTCGCTTTCATCAGAAAGCTCGCGAGATCCAACCGTACGGGACCGTCAATCACGCCTTGCCGCTGGAACTTGAGGAACCGGTCCGCCTGGAAATTTCTGAACAACTCAACCAGCTCCTCGCCGACACCATGACCCTCCGCGATCTCTACAAAAAGTCGCACTGGCAGGTAGCCGGCCCGACTTTCTACCAGCTCCATCTCCTGTTCGATAAGCATTACGAGGAACAGGCGGAGCTGATCGACACCATCGCCGAACGCGTGCAAATCCTCGGCGGCGTGAGCATCGCCATGGCCCACGACGTTGCTGAAACCACGCAAATCGAGCGCCCGCCGCGGGGCCGAGAAGAAGTGCCCGTGCAACTCTCGCGCCTGATCGACGCCCATCAGATCATCATCCGCCAGTGCCGCGCTCTGGCTGGCCGCGCCTCCGTGTTGGGCGACGACGGCACCAACGATATGATCGTCAGCGACGTGCTGCGGACGAACGAAATGCATGTGTGGTTTCTGAGCGAGCATCTGGTGGAAATGCCTCTGGTCAAAGCCGAGGATTGAGGCGCGGCGATGTTTTTGAGGTGTCCCGGAAATGGACAGTGAACAGCCGGGAACATTCCTGACATTTTAGACCGGACACATGCCTGACACCGCTCTGTGCGCTAATCCTTGCCATCGCACAACAGGAGGAGAAAGACAATTACCGCAACGCTTTCAGAAATGACGTGCAGGACAGCCAGGAGGATCAGCAGAACTACAAACGCAAGGAGTGCGTACAACATCTGCCGGTTATTTCGCCGTTCTGTATTTGAGACGAAGCTGGGAGGGCGAAGATGATCAACGCCAGGATGCAAGAACCACGGAGCACCAGGTTACTCATGGCTCCTCCTACCCGGGAAGACTCAGGCCCGGCCGGCGCCAAAAAATGGGCCCCGGCGTGTCCAGGTAGCGAGCCCTAACAATTTCTACACTGGATCTTCCTCACTTACCGTGAAACAGGACTATACACCTATTTCTTCTTCTTCACAGGACAGTATGCATGGTATAGACTAGCCATTTTCTGCCTGCGGAAAAGCACAGACCAGGGTGGGCTTTGGGAAACGCACGAGCTACAGAAAGCCTTTTGACTTGATTTTCGAGAGGGCGAAAACAGAGGAATGGCGCAGCACCCGTCCGCGACTTCGAACTCGGAGCCGAGATTACCGCGAAGGGAAACGCCCTATCCGACCTAATTGCGAGTATTCGCAACGGCTTAGCAAATAAAGAGCTTGCTAGCCCCGTCCGTGGCACTCAAACAGAAAAACGGCACCCGACGCTGGTAAACATCGGAATAGCCTCGCCTTATATACCCCAATGCCGTGTTGAACTCTGTATGCACTGTGTTGACTGCGTTATAAACGACACTTGCCCCGTGTCACACCTAGTCCATGTACCTGCAAGTGTCTGATCCGCTCTGTTCCATCTCCCGCATACTGTGCACCGCGCCCGACACCTTAAGAGATCGCACGAACTAAAGTGTAGTAGCCAAGACTTGACCTTGCAGGCCATCCTGTCGAATGGGATCGCTACTGTCAAGGCAGACCCTTAAGGCGGATGTTTAGCGCAATGGCTGCTGAGAGTTTCTAGTTAGAGGGCGGAGGATTGGCAAATTGGCATTGGCGCGTGAAGTTGAGAACGATTTGCGGAGGCCCGTGCCTAGCCATAAAGAAATTCCTGACTCCTAGCCACCCGAGGATAATTTCCAGACTTGTTTCCATGGGTTGATCTTTCGGCTGACCTTTGCGTGGTTTTGCGAATGATGCGTCAACAAAGCAGTGCTTGTCCGGTTTGCCTTCGACCACAAGGCCTAGCGCGTTCTGGCAGGTAGATTTGCCTCTAGCCTCAAACGTTGCCATCTGAGCATCTATCTGAGACTGCAGCCGCTTGAGCAGCTCTCCGGTGGTTAGGTTGCGGAACCCCTTGTAGTTGATTTGGATAGCCTCCGCCAGTTGGAACTGGCAGTCGAGTTGTCGAACGAGCGCAGGATCGGCGTCTGAACGAACTGATTCCCACAACCGATTGAAAATCACCACTGAGCATCCCTCTGGATCTTTGTCGCCGCAGGACTCATGCAAAGCGACATTGTCACCCCACAGTCCGAACTCGTTGCGGACACCAGTGCCGAATGGCCGATATAAAGTCCAGACGACGTGCTCTTTAGGATTGCGCAGTATCCAGTCGAGATCCTTCGGCTTCAGCCATTTCGTTTTAAGGACTTGGACCGCCTCATCGACAGTCTTGGGCTTTTCCGCCGAAGTACCGACGGCACACAAGGCGATGATGATTGCTGCAAGAGAAACTGCTTTCATTGAAATTCTGGTGGGAGACATTTTACACAGCGACAAATCGCGTAACATCGTCGATTTCGCTCATTGACATTGGAACGATAAACTGAGGCTGCAATGCTTAAGCACCGAGCCACAGCGCCCTTAACCCGCATCGTCGCGGGTCTCGCCGGTCTAGCGATGATTTCTCTTGGAGTTGCCCCCATCCTCAACCGAGGGGATATTTTTTACGCGAACTGGTTTGGCGGACTGGTCTTCTCACCGTTAGCGATTATCTTTGGCCTTTTTACCATTGGGTGCGCCGTCTTCAAGCCGAGTTGGCTTTCCGCCACACGCGAAGCGGTGCGTCGAAAACGATAGTTGGTGAAACATCGCAATAGCATTCAGAACGAGTCAATGAGCGCTAAGGCCTGTTGACGGTAGTTATGATCCTGGGCAATCGCGTAACCACCGGCAAGGTTGGAGGTAGGCTGTCTGCTAGCATTAAGGTCGAAGAACCTCACTAGCGTATGTACACAACGGCTTCCTGGATTTTCCTCGGGATCCTGGTTTTGGGATCACCTCTTGCGGGATCTATTTTTTTCGCTATCGAGGGGACGAGGAATGGTCCAGTGTGAAGGGGACCGTCGAAACATTGTTGGAAATCCGATGTATGAGGACCAATACCCGAGGGCGTTGCTTCGCTGTCATCTCCTACAGCTATGAGGTCGAAGGGGAATACTATTCGGGTGAGTGGAACGGTCCCGCTTTCCCTACGGAAGAGGAGGCCGCTTGCATTCGCTGACGCCTACTTGCCCAGAGGATCGTCCATCCTCGTGCTACACCACCCCAGCCATCCAGAGCGGAGTACTCTGCAGGTTGACCCGCGACTGGGTCAGCCCTGACGGAGCTAAAACTTTGATTTTGTAATGCGCGAATCGTCCAGAGCGGACGATACCGTGAAAAATCGCGATTGCGCTCAAAACGTGCAATCGCCTGTTGAACGCCAACCATCCTGCCTTACCATATCTCAGTGAGCGACTGGACCGCCAAAAAGGCCGCAATCGTCGGTCTCGTATTCAGCGGAACATCTGTGGTGTTCCTCTCTGCACTCGTCATAGCGATGAATTGGCAGCATGCGCGCTCACCGGGCCAGAAGGATTGGGGAGTAGTATTTGCGGCCGCCTTTGGTGTTCCGTTCGTCTGTTGCAGTGCCGCTGCCGTTGTCAGCTTTGTCGTTAGTGTGTCTCTCATAGCCTACAAACGGTGCTTCGGATTGCGGCAGGCTTCTCCCCCCGGTCTGACGTCTGTCTCCGACCCATACCGCCGAAAAGTACGACACCCCGCTGTCATTACGTTCGCTGGATTCGTGGTGCTGATCGCATCTGCGCGGTTCGGGACTGCGGCACTGTTCTTCGTCGGCATTCCTACGATGCTTGTTGCATGCGGAGTTGCAGGTGGGGCGCGGTCACCAATGAAAATTCCACTCAGCGATGCCATCCTTTACGTCGCTATATCTGTAGCAATCGTTGTCGGAATAGCCGTATACGTGGTGTACAACCATTGAGAACAACGATCCTTTAGTTCTTGAACCCTAACTGTTGATAAATCGCGATAGCGCTCAATGACCAGTCAAACGTGCTATTGCCTGTTCTCGCTAGTCAGCGAGGGCCAAAGTTGATTATGAATCTAACCGCCACAGGCTTGCCCTGCTTCGTCGCGGGCTTAAATGTCCAGTGTTCCGAGATGTACTTGGCGGCTTTCTCAGCGGACAGGCTGTCCTTCGCGCTCAGCACTCGCGTATCGCACACATGGCCTTCGGAATTAATGAGCACTTCGAGCGAGAACGGGCTACGCAAGTCTGGGCCACCCTTGTCTTTCTTGCTCGGTTGAGGCTGAGGCGGGGTAACGCCGTCCGTTCCAGGTCGATAAATGTACTCATCCGGCGCGATACAAGACGTGTTGGTTGCGGTTGGATTCTCTTGGGCATAGAGGTGGCACACGCAGGCCAACGCTACTAAGAGGGGAATGACGGCAATCTTTCTCGCTTTTATTCCAGCGATTCGCATGTGTCGCGTCCTCGCGTAGTCAGCATTGGGAGTTTAGCAGGACACCGAAGGGCTAAACGCATGGTTGGCGTTAAATCGCGATTACACTCAAAATCCCCCAATCGAATAGCAATCTGTGTCCGATACCGTAGAAACTCGCCAACGCTGTCCGTAAGGTCTAGTCCAAGCCATTACAACTAAAGTAACCTTGCCGCATGTCCCCCGCAGAGCAACTCACCTCCTTTTTGCTACAAGATGTGTTCTGTGAGCGGCCCGAGACATAGGTAACACTTCGTACCGGACACATAGGTGACACTCTTCCCTTGTGAGTGTGGGCTCGCAGGGGATGGGGTTTGGGGAAGGGGACAGCGAATCACAGGCCT
>Ga0075434_100000089_pt1 | contig 49679 bp, 56 predicted proteins | sample RhiMethybrSRZTD3_FD_75298 | JGI IMG/M metagenome (GOLD analysis project Ga0075434, IMG submission 75298) | Populus rhizosphere microbial communities from Tennessee, USA - Rhizosphere MetaG P. TD hybrid SRZTD3 | ecosystem: Host-associated > Plants > Roots > Rhizosphere > Soil | place: USA...
GACACGCAGCTGGTGATCCGGATCGAAGCTGTCCGGCGAGAGCTGTCGCTTCAGCAGGCCGGCCGAGTTGGCGTTGATCCGTACCGGGACCTGCCGTACTGGCTGGTAGTGCTGGGAGATCCGACTAGTAACGATCCGTGGGCCTGGCGGATCAACGGCCACCACCTGCTGGCGCAGGCCACGGTGGTCGGCGATCAGGTCAACGGGGTACCGCACTTCTTCGGTGCGGAGCCGGCCACAGTGCTGCAGGGCCCGCACGCCGGCCTGCGCGCCCTGCCGCGGGAGGAGGACCTGGCGCGAGAGCTGATGCTCACACTCCAGGAGGACCAGCAGCAGATGGCTCGGATCGCAGTCAAGGCACCCGCCGACATCGCCTCCCGTTCGGACCCCGTGACTGCGCTACCGGAGCAGCCGCGCGGCATCCCGTACGCACGGCTGGACCGGTTGCAGCGTGAGCTGTTCGTGTCGCTGCTGCGGCAGTACCTCGATCGGGCGGCCTCCGCTGTCGCCAACCAGGCCTGGAGCGACATCACAGACGCCGGAATCGACCAGGTGTGCCTCGGGTGGGCCGGGCCACTCGAGCGAGGCGCCGGCCACTATTACGCGCTCAGCGGTCCGAGCCTGCTCATCGAGTACGACAACACCCAGGACCAGGCCAATCACATCCACTCCGTGTGGCGCGACCTACGCCGCGACTTCGGCGGGGACCTGCTGGCCCAGCATTACGCAGGCATGCGCCACTGATCGGTTTACCTGAGGCCAAAAAGGACGGGGGACGGTCTGGAACACCGTACGGCTAGGCGTGGGTGCGGGACGTCCAGAGAGGTCCGCCATTGGGACCTAGCAGGAGCAAGGGCTTAGAAGCCGGCTGCCGGCTCTCGTCACGCAGCAGCAGACCGAGCAAATCTCCGTTGCCGCGCTTCGTCCGGCGAGGCCGAGCGGCCGGGCGGCGGCGGTGGGTACGTAACGGCGACTCTCGACGCGTAGGTGTGGACAAGTCGTTGCGCTCTACGAGGGCGCGCCGGGGCAGGGTGGATGTATCGGTAGTCATGTGTGGGGGACTTTCTTCGGTAACAAACGGCGATCGAAGCCGAAAATGTCAGATCGGAGCGCATCGTCGCGCAGTTGTCTACAACGGCATCTGACAGAGAGGCATTCCCCAGGGTGGCCGGATCCAATCGTCGGTTGAAGGCTCGCTCGCGGTTCCGTCGAGTTCGGCGTGATGCAGCAGTCCCATGTCGACCACCGAAATGCCCTTGTCCTTGCAGCACGGGTCGTATACCTCACGCAAGGCTTCGCTGATGGTCGCCTCGATGGGCTCGCTCACGATCGCCTCCTGCCGATACCTAGCCAGTTTCGTATCGTCGGCTGCGCACCGGTAGAGCCCGGCAGGCCGCAGCCGACCGTCATGTAGCGTCGAACCGGCTCCGGTGCTTGGCTGGAGGTCCGCCGGTCCACGCACTTGTCACAAGAAAAAGGATTCATGCACATCGACGGCGACTCTGTTCCTCGGATCACGCTGCGCGACGGCACAACGATCCCCCAGCTCGGCTTCGGCACGCTCGCCGTTCAGCCGGACCGCGAGTCCAGCGAGGCCAACGCCGAGACAACCGGCTTGATTGTCAGTCAGGCCCTGGAGGCCGGATACCGGCACATCGACACTGCCCAGTTATATGGCACCGAGCGGGGTGTCGGCAGGGCGATCACGGCGTCCGGGATCCATCGGGACGAGCTCTACATCACCAGCAAGCTCGCCAACGACAACCATGCCCCCGATGATGTGCGACGGTCCGTGGACAAGACACTTGAGAACCTCGGGCTAGAGCAACTCAACCTGTTTCTCATCCACTGGCCACTTCCCACCCTCTACGGCGGCGACTATGTCTCAACGTGGAAGACGTTGACAGAGCTCGTGGCCGAAGGACGCCTTCGCAGCGCCGGCGTCTCCAATTTCCAACCCGCTCACCTCGACCGAATTGCGTCCGAAACCGGCATCGCACCAGTCGTCACCCAGTTCGAGCTGCATCCCTACTTCGGCAACAAGGAAAGGTGCGAAGCGTCCCAGCGGCACGGGATCGCCATCGAAGCCCACAGCCCGCTCGGCCACAACCGCGAACCCCTCACCAACGAAACGATCACCCAGATCGCTGCAGCTCACGGCAAGTCCGCTGCGCGGATCATCCTCCGCTGGCACATGCAGCACGGCCATATTGCGATCCCCAATCCACCCGGCCCGAGCGCATGCACGAGAACATCGCCGTCTTCGACTTCCAACTCAGCCCGGAGGAGATGGCGTCGATCAACGCGCTCGATCGAGGCGCCAACGGACGAGTCGGGCCCAACCCTGACACCTACGAGGGGTGAGTGAGCCTCCGGTTCGAGTCCAGGACAACCACTTACCTCCCGGGTCACGAGCACCGATCACTCAGTTGGCCACTCGGCAGTCGAAGGGTTCAGCCTCGACGGCGGCATCGATCAGCCGGGGGAGGCTTCCAATCTCGGCAGTCATAGTGGCAGGCGTTCGGGAATCTCTGCTTTCCAAGAAACTGTCGGCAGATGAGTTTCTGAATCGATTCAAAACGTCACCTGCCGACAGTTTCTTCAGTTGACGGGCCTAGCAGCCGGTTCGGCCAATGATGGTGAGGACTCCCCGGGCTGCCGTGACGATGAGTCGGCGCCGTGACACCTTGAGCGAATTAGCCACGGGGTGAGACCGTTAGGCCACGACCGCAGAAGGGGGCTTTATGCCGAGGTTCTTGTTTGAAGCGTCATACACAGTGGAGGGCCTCAAGGGCCTCCGACGGCAAGGCGGAAGCGGTAGACAGGAAGCCGTTGCCAAAGCGGCCCAGAGTGTTGGCGGACGGCTCGAGCACTTCTACTTCGCCTTCGGCGACCATGACGCCTTCGCTGTCGCCGACCTTCCGAACAACGAGAGTGCCGCCGCGTTCGCACTTGCGGTGAGCGAGGCAGGGGGCGCCAGCGTACGGACGGTGGTTCTTTTGACGCCAGAAGAAGTCGATGCGGCCGCCAGGCACTCCGTCGAGTACCGAGCCCCAATCGAGTGGGAGGCCCGCCACTTTTAGGCGGGAGTTACCTCCGCTTCCTTCATCGAAACTGGTCACGAACAACACAGACTGGGCCGAATTTGCAGTTGTTTCCGACCGGTTTCCGGAAGAGGAGGAGCCGAACTAGATCCTTGTCGGCTGTGTCAGGAGCGGAGGAGGACCTTGATGGCCTGCCGGGTGTCCATAGCCTCATAGCCGGCCGCTGCTTGGTCCAGAGGGAGCTCGAGGTCGAATACCTTGCCGGGGTCGATCTGCCGGTTCCAGATCAGGTCGATGAACTCGGGCAGGAACCTGCGGACCGGAGCGGGGCCGCCGTGCAGGTTGATGCCGGAGAAGAACAAGTCCGTGACGGGGAGTTCGGCGTCGTGGAACACGCCGACGTATCCGAGGTGGCCGCCGGGACGGGTGGAGCGGATGGCCTGCATCATCGACTCCTGGGTGCCGACGGCTTCGACCACGCTGTGTGCGCCGAACCCCCCGGTCAATTCCTTGACTTTTGCCACTCCCTCGTCGCCCCGCTCCTCGACGATGTCGGTGGCACCGAACTCCCGGGCCAACTTCTGCCGCGGTTCGTGGCGGCTCATCGCGATTATCCGTTCGGCGCCGAGCTGCTTGGCGGCCAGTACCGCCAGCAGGCCCACAGCCCCGTCCCCGACCACCGCGACCGTCTTCCCGGGTCCGGCCTGGGCGGCAACCGCAGCAAACCACCCGGTTCCCAGCACGTCTGAGGCGGCCAGCAATGACGGGATCAGCTCAGGGTCAGGCTGGTCGGGCGTTGCCACCAACGTGCCATCAGCCAGCGCGATCCGCACAAATTCAGACTGGGCACCGGTCGCAGCGGCAGGCTGACGCTGAACGCAGTGGGTTTGGTACCCGGACTGACAGATCTCGCAGGTGTTATCCGAGGCGAAGAAGGAGCCGACCACAAACTGCCCGGGCCGGATTGTACTTACGTCATCGCCGACCTCCTCCACGATGCCGACGTACTCATGACCCATTGGGTTCGGGCCGTTCGCCTCCCCGATGCCCCGGTACGGCCACAGATCTGATCCGCAGATACACGACGCCGGAACGCGGATGATCGCATCGGTTGGCTCGACAATCTGCGGACCCTCGCGATCTTCGACGCGGACGTCCCCCGGCGCATGCATGACCACACCACGCATCAAGATCTCTCCTCGGATCGGCAGTTGATCAGCGGAGCCCTCAGGGCCGGGCGGCCCAAACCCCGGCCTGGAACAACCCCGTCAACCATATCTAGCAAACCCGGTTTGTAGCCGGCGTGGGAGACCCGATGACAGGTGTCCTGACAAGGCATCCCTCACGATCCGGACGGGCCATATGCTCCCGCATTGGCGAAGAGATGACGTACGAAGGTGCATTTGCCATGACCTTGGCCGCGCGATGGGCAGCAGCTGATCGGCCTTGAGAGGGCCCGAAGGTCGGCGCGAGCAAGGTCACCGACCTCGAGCCGCAACGAGCGATGAACGGAACGGAAATGACTGCAACGAATGTGCTGGGTAGCTTCGCCGGCAAGGTCGCGTTCGTAACAGGTGCCGGGAGCGGGATGGGCCGTACGACGGCGCGGGCCTTTGCGCGCGAAGGCGCCAGGGTCGTACTGACCGATGTGTCGGACCGCGGCAACCAGGACACGGTTCGGATGATCAAGAGTTCGGCGGTCGGGCTCTGTTCACCGGCGATGTCTATATCGACACCGTTGCTGTCCCGACTGCTCCGTCCCGAGTGCAACGGCGCCAGTGCCGGCATGAGCCGGGTGTAGGCGACCAGCTTTGCTCAACTCGCCGTGACTATGTGAATCCGTGCATCTTGGTTGCCCATTCGCCGGCATCTAGCAGTGTTCCCTCGGCTACTCCTGCGACTGAGTCACGGGCGCGAAAAGTTCGAGCTGGATGTTGTCGGGGTCTCTGAAGACCAGCACCGACGCGTACGACTCGTCAGCGATCGGCGACTGGGTTAGTGGCTTGTCGGCTGCGTCGGCGCGTATCACGCCGTTGGACTCGAGATGATCTTGCCAAAGTTCCAGATCGCGCCGAGATGGAACCGTGAAGCCGGCATGGTCGAGCCCGGTCGCGGTTTCGCTGAAGAGGCCGCCGTCATTGGCGTCATGCCGGTGCAAGGCAAACATCAGCTGCCGGTCGCTTCCAGCGAGGATTCTCCCGACGCCCCGGAGTGCGGTATGTCGAGGATGGGGTGGACATCGAAGACAGATTCGTACCATTGGACGCTGGCTTCGAGATCGGTGACGGTGATCGCCAGATGGTGGAGGCGAGGCTGGGTAACGTTGGGCATGATCTTCCTTGATCGACTCGGGCCGGGTTCAAGCGGCGTGATGGTTTAGTGGGCGGGGTGGGCTTGTTGATCATCCGCTCGCATTCTTGCCGGCACAGTGCGCGAGGAACATCGCAACCGCGTCGTCGATCAACCGGATCCACCGGTCTCCGCCGGGATCATTGGAAATTTGTTGATCAACCAGTCCGGTCATGAGGGCGGTCCAGAGGTCCAGGTGACGGGGGTCGCGTGCGCCAGCACGCTCGAGCAGCTTCCTGGCGACGTCGAGAGCCCGGACAGCGGGGGCGTACGACTCCGCTGACGGTGTGAAGCCTGGGATCAAGTGCTGGAACAGCAGCTGGTACCCAGCTACATCGGAGGTGCAGAAGGCCGCGAAGCGATGGGCATGGGCCGTCAGCTGTTGCTGCGGCGTTCCGTCTGGGAGGGGTGCGGCGTTGCTCTGCGCGAAGCTTTCGGCGGCATCGCCGAACATCGCGTCGAGTATGGCGTTCTTTGACTCGAAGTATGCGTACACCGTCGGCGTAGTGATGCCGGCCCGACCGGCCAGCTTTCGGAGCGACAATGCACCCAGCCCACCCTCGTGCACCATCTCCCAAGCTGCCGTCAACAGATCGGCGCGGGCGTTCTGTCGACGGGCTTCACGCCAGGTCACGTCACCAGCACTCTTTGACATCGTTAGTAAAAGTTATACAGTGTTAAAATCAGAGTCAAGTCTGAGGGGTCAGCACGGGCATTCATCTTGCAAATCCAGCCGATGACGTCGTAGCTCTCACCGACGTACTACCGATCCCTGGTCTCGGGTTCTTGCCGTTAACGCCTACCTTGTCCAAGCCGAGCAGCCACTCCTCGTCGATAGCGGGTTGCCCGGTTCCCGGGCGGACTTCGTGCAAGCGCTCTGGTCAAAAATCGAGCCAGCCGACCTGCGGTGGATCTATTTGACTCACCCTGACCGCGACCACACCGGGAGCTTGATGGAGATTCTTACGGCGGCCCCGAATGCACGGCTGATCACCACGTTTCTCGGTGTGGGAATCCTGTCCATGGAATATCAGATCGGTCTCGAGCGAGTCCTTCTTCTCAATCCCGGGCAATCGCTGGACCTTGGAGACCGGCGCCTGGCCGCTTTCCGCCCACCGGTCTACGACAGTCCGGCGACGACCGGCTTCTACGACCAGCGGACAGGAACCTGTTTCACGTCCGACTGCTTGGGATCCCCCGTGACATCCCCAGACCTGGCGGCCGTCGAGGACATCGGTACGCTGCCGGCCGATGATCTGCTCGCCGGGCAGCGGCTCTGGGCAGCTGTCGACAGCCCATGGGTGACAGCAGTCGATCGGGCGGCGTTTCGCGCCTCGCTGCAACCGTTGCGCGAGCTGGACCCGTCGGTCGTGCTGTGTACACATTTACCGCCAGCCCACGCCGCAGCGACGCAGCTGCTCAACACCCTCGAAGCGGCTCCCGATGCTGACCCGTTCATAGGGCCCGACCAGGCGGCACTAGAGAAGCTGCTGGCCGAACTGGAACCGGCAACGCCCGAACCCTCACCCAGCAGTAGAGCTGTCTGAGAAGCGAGTACTCCGATCCGGCGGGAACTTCGTTGATTCCGCAACATCGCGACCGGAATTCCGGGGATCCGCACCCATAGCACGTACGTAGCGTTCGGCGCCTCGGTTAGCTCGGACCAATTGACGACTGGTGTCAGGCGCGCCCTGGGATGTCGCCGAATGGCGCCTGAGATTGCCCAATTGGAGTGGCCGGTGAGGCGGTTCGGTCCGCGAGGCGTGCCTCGAGCTCTCGCACCTCAGCGACTAAGGCCTTGATCAGCTGGGCCGCACCATACACGCCATCTACCGCCCCATACGCGCCGCTGTCTGCTGCGTCTAGCCACACCTGGATCTGTTCGTGCTGCTCGGGTGTGATCACGATCCCTTCCTTTGCTTGTTGGAAGACCGCAGATGCCCGCCTGAGCAGTGTGGGCCTTCCTCGTGACGATCAGGCGATGGCCATCGAGCGTTCAAAGCCCACGATGTAGGCAAGATCACTAACAACCTCCGCCGCAAGGACCTCAAAATCCCCCGGAGCGCCACTGGCGAACCGAGAGAGCAGCGCGCGAATGGCCTGGCTCTGTGTCGCCCAGCCGCCGGCACCGAATCCCTTGCAGAATACGGTCAACGGATGCCCTGTGGACCACCATTCCGCCATGTACGGCTTCGGATCCACGTTATGTGCGCGTTGAGGGCCGTGACGTGCAAGTCCCGTCATGATTGCGGCTAGCCGGGTTGTCAACGGTGCTTGCCTGCGGCCAGATTTCTTGTATGGACATGTACGGCTAGGCAGACCAGGCAGGTTTTCGGCCGAGAGGCTAGCCACCGCAACCCTGGGCCTCGTGCGGCGCGGGCATGTGACACAGGCGCGCGGTCTTCGACATGCGGACCCTCCCAAATCCTGGTGATTACTGAGCCGCTCTTCAACCTCACGAAATCAAAGCTCACGCTGAGTTGTACGTGCCGTATTTGGGGTGTGGATGCGGTTGAGGGCCCTACGTCAGGTATCAATGATGGGAGGTTCCGTGGGCAAACGGGTTGTCACTCGTAAACTTTATCGGCAGATCGTGATACTTTTCGTACTCGGTTCGATTGTTGGTCTAGATTGCGATCAAATACATGTCCAGTTCGCAGTGCTCCGATATTCCAACCCTGAATTTTTGGGACAGCCGTGGTGGGTGGGACCTCAGTATGGGCTGGCTGCAGTCATTGCGTGCATTGTGGCTTGGGTTTCAATACCGGCGACTACTGCCGTCCGCTTTGGTAAGCAGTTACTGCGGTTTAGTCTATGGTTTTTCGGCGCATATCTTGCTACTGGTTTATTGGCAGACCGCCCTGAGCTTCTTGCTGGCTTGCTCTTTGCTTCTTGGATATGCAGAATGATATCGCTCTGTCGAGATTGGATGGTAATAGTTTTTTCTTTCGCACTCGCGATCGTGGGAACTCTCTATGAAGTGTTGTTGACGACCGGGCCCAAGACATTTGCATATCTAGGTGCCCAAGTATTAGGTGTTCCGATTTGGCTCCCGGGTCTGTATCTTCATGCAGGACCGTTCGTCGTTGGTTTGTCTGGAATTTTTGCAATTAGGGAAATGGCGGACGACGAGCCTGCCGGGAGATCGTAGTGGCCACAACGACAACCTGGTCGGAGCTGGGGTATAAAGCTCAAGGGTGGGGTCCGGATTGGCGCTCGCCGCGGCGCTGAGCTACGGGATCGGCGACTTCCTGGCCGGGGTCGGCGGGCGGCGGAGCTTGCCAGCGCTGATTCCACTCATCATCCAGGCCACCGGCGTGGTGTTCGCCGGCGTTGCAGTGTTGCTGTTGGCCCACGGATCGCCGACCGCTGGCGCTCTCGTCTGGGGCGCCCTGAGCGGCATTGGCAGCGGGCTTGGCAACTGGGCCCTCGTACGCGGCCTTGCCCTCGGGCAGATGAGCGTGGTGGCACCGGTGTCGGCGGTGCTGGCCGCGGCATTGCCGGTGCTCGTCGGCGTGATGCTTGGTGAACATCTCAGCGGGTCGGCGTGGACCGGAATCGCGCTCGCCGGGCCGGCGATCGCCCTGGTGTCTCAATCTGGCCCGATCTCCGGCTTTGCCTGGTCCGACCTGGCTTACGGTGCCGTCGCCGGGCTCGGCTTCAGCCTGCTGTTCATCGCCCTCGACCGGGCCGGCACCGACGCTGGCGCTTGGCCTCTGCTGCCGGGTTAGATCGTCGCCCTCGCCCTCGTTACCGCCACGCTGTCCCGGCAATCGTTTCGGCCCGACGGCACGGCCGTGTCCCATGGGGGCCGGCCCTGGCTTGGGGCGCTGCGGCCGGGGTCCTCGGCGGTGCCGCCAATCTGCTCTTCCTACTGGCCACCGGGTCCGGCTCTCTCGCCGTGACCGCCGTGCTAACCGCTCTCTACCCGGCGGTCACCGTCGCGCTGGCGGTGCTGCTGCTCCACGAACGCCTCAGCGTCGTACGCGGCCTCGGTCTGCTTCTCGCTGGGATTGCCGTCACCGCCATAGTCCTCGGCTGACCGCCTGGGCCCGCGCCCGCGGGTCGCCGCGACCCACTCAGCGAAGCCCACCAGGGAAGGGTTCAGTGACCTGGCGACTGCCACATCGCGGCGCCTGCCGTAGCCGTTGTCGTCGGTAACGAATTGGAACATGTTCGCGGCGAGATCAGCCCCCGGGAAGGGAAGCCCTCGGAAGACCTCGGCCGGCACGTGCTGGTAACGCACCGGCTCGCCGAACACCTTTGAAAGCCCGGCCGCCAGCTGGTTGCCGGTGGTGTGCTCACCCGCGATGCCAATCGTCTCGCCCACGAACCGTGCCGGGTGCTTGAAGATCGGGTAGCTGCAGCGGCCGATGTCTTCGGCGGTGATGCCTGGCAGCCGTGCCTCCCCAAGCGGCATGGCAGCCGTGCCTCCCCAAGCGGCATGGCTAGGGTGCGCACGCCGTCGGGGCCCGGTTGCGGCGCGCCCGGAGACGAACGCTTCCCAGTGGAACGGTGTCAACAGGTAGGTGGTGGGGACACCGGCCGCGGCGAAGAAGCGGTCGCCCGCGCCCTTGCCGTCCCAGTTCGGCACCTTGTAGCCGCCCTGCAGCGTCGGCATCTTGTCGTCATCGAGCGCGTACCACTTGCGGGTGTCTTCGGCGGTCGACCAAATTACGTGGCTCACCCCAGCGACGGCTGCTGCGCGCGCCTGGTTTGCCGCCTGTTCAGCCTCCTGCTCGGCGGAGACCCAAACGCCAGGAACAGGCGAAGGCGACACGCCGGGCGATCCTTGAGGCGGCACAACGGCTCTTCGTCGCCAACGGCTACGGCGCCACAAGAATCCGTGCGATCGCCGAGGAAGCCGGCGTCGCTGTCCAGACCGTCTACGCAGTGTTCGGAAACAAAGGCCAGCTCGTCATCGAGCTGGTCGAAAAGGCGGTCACCGGGGACGACGACCCGGCAGCGGTGACCCAACACCCCGAGGCCCAGGCGATCCGAGCCGAGCCCAGCGCCCGCCGTCGTGCCCAGTTGGACGCGGCGCTCAGTCGCAAGATCACTGAGCGCCTCCTCCCAGTCTTCAAGATCACCTCCGACGCTGCGGCGGTCGACCCCGACTTCGCCGAACTCAACCGGGCAATGATCGCCCGGCGCCGGGCGGAAATGGTCGATGCCGCAAACCTGCTCGCCGGTGACGGCGGGCTCCGCCTCAGCCCCGACGACGCCGCCGCCAGTCTGCTTGTGCTCTACAGCCCCCACGTCGCCCAAATCCTGATCGAGTACCTCGGATGGTCCTACGACCGCTACGAGGCCTGGCTCGCTGACGCCATCGAGCGACTTGTCCTCAACGACTAGATAAGAATGTCTGTCAGTGTGTGCCCCACCAGGACTCCCACGACGCTTTGACCGAAGCTTGCTAGGGCCGAGGACGTTCTTTGAGTTCGACATCATGTTGAGGATCGAAAAGCGAAGGGTGAATGACCGATGGAGTACTCCCTGCTCGGCTCGACCGGGGCGAAGGTGTCAAAGATTTGTGTGGGTACGGCCACGTTCGGTGTCGCACCCGACGCACAAGGTGCCGAACGTGTGGTCCACACGGCGCTTGATCTCGGCATCAACTTCTTCGACACCGCGAACGTGTACGGGGCCACGCCGACCTTCGACCGACCCGGCGTACCGCCGGCCGCGGAGCGGGAACCCGCCGAGCAAATCCTCGGCCGCGCCCTCGCCGGTCGACGCGACGAGGTGATGATCGCAACCAAATCCGGGGAGCGTCGATTCGACCCGGCCGCCGGACTGTCCCGCCGCTACATCATCCAGCAGGTCGAGCAGAGCCTGCGCCGGCTCGACACCGACTACATCGATCTCTATTACGCGCACTTCCCCGACCCCGACACCGCGCTCGAGCAGACCCTGTCGGTTTACGACGACCTGGTGCGGCAAGGAAAGCTACGCTATGTCGCACTGTCCAACCACCCCGCCTGGCAGGTCGTTGAGGCGTTGTGGATCGCCGACGATCGCCGCTTGGCCTCAGCGCCGGTCTGCGCCCAAGTGAAGTACAACCTCCTCAACCGTGAAGCCGAGCAGGAACTGGCCGCCGCCTGTGTGCGGTTCGGACTGTCCATCGTGCCCTTCGGCCCACTACACGGCGGGCTCCTGGCCGGCATGCAGGCCGAGGAACGAGAGTTCTCCGGTGACAAGAGGTTCGGCGGGTCGGGATTCACCGCAGCCGAGCTGGAGATCGGCCGGGCGGTTGAGCGGTTGAGTCAGGAGTGGAGCCTGCAGCCGTATCAGGTGTCGCTGGCCTGGCTGCTGTCCCGGCCGGCGGTCGCCTCAGTCATCGTTGGCGCCGAAACTCTGCAAGAGGTCACCGCAAACGCCACGGCGGCCGAACTGCACTTGGAACAAGCTCAACTCGACGCTCTGACGGCACTGCGAGTCGGCGAGGACAGCTGAACGAGAGTCGCCATTCGCCGAGTGCGCGGCAAGCGCCCAGCGAACGCCGCGGGAGTCCGGCGGAGTCGTTGGGCCAGTTGTCAGGGTGGAGCCAGGCTTCGAAGCCGACGCGCAGCCGGGGCCATTCACCGTCCAGGATGGAGAACCAGGCGGTGTCCCTGTTTCTGCCACGGACGACAGTTGCCTGCCGAAATGTGCCCTCATAGGTGAAGCCGAGCCGCTCGGCGGCCGCTCGGGACGGCGCATTGAGAGCGTCACACTTCCACTCGTAGCGCCGGTAGCCAAGGTCGTCGAAAACATGCCGCATCAGCAGATACTGCGCCTCGGTGGCCGCGGTCCGGCGCTGCAGCGCCGGGGAGAAGTTCAGGTGACCGACCTCGATCGAGCCGGCATCCGGTTGCATCCGCAGGAAGCTCGCCACTCCGACGGCCCGGCCCGGCCACAGCGCCGTGTCGACGACCGCCAGGAACATCGGGTCGGCCTGCGCACTCACCTCCTCCAGCCACACGCGATACGTGGGCAGGTCGGGGAACGGGCCGTAGGGCAGGTAAGTCCAGCTGGAACCAGCGACGTCGAGGGCGTCGGCGGCGAACAGTTGCTCGGCGTGCGCTGCGGCATCAAGAGGCTCCAGCCGACAGAAGCCTCCCCGTAGTCCGTCGGCCAGGGACGCGCGGGTGGGTACGGAACGCGGCCGCCACCCAGGAACGGCCGGCCCCACCTGTTGCCCCAGCTCGTTCACCTCGACATCGGTGTGATCAGTCAAGGCAGGATCTCGACGTACCCGTCGGTTCCGTTCACCCGGATCCGCTGCCCGTCGGAGATCAGTCGAGTGGCATCTACCACACCGACGACAGCCGGCAATCCGTACTCCCGAGCAATCACCGCGCCGTGAGTCATCAATCCTCCGACCTCCGTCACCAAGCCTGCGATGGCGACAAAAAGGGGCGTCCAGCTGGGGTCCGTGTGCGCCGTGACGAGGATGTCGCCCGGTTCGAGATCGGCCTGTGCCATGTCCAAGATGACGCGGGCCCGCCCTTCGACGGTCCCGGCCGAGACCGGTAGGCCGATCAGCGCGCCGGCCGGCAAATCGCCACGTCGGTACGTCCCGGTGACGACCTCGCCATCCGAGGTGAGCACCCGGGGCGGCGTGAGCGCTTGATACGACCTGAACGCGTCCTTGCGCCGGGCGATGAGCTGGTCATCCGCGCGGTTCGTGCGCACGACGTCCTGGAGCTCGGAGAACGTGAGGTAGAAGATGTCCTCCTTCTCTCGGAGTACCCGGGCCTGCACAAGGCGCTCCGCTTCTTCCAACAGGGCCCGCTTGTATACGAAATATCGGCTGACCATGCCGTACTTCGGATACTCCCGGTAGCCGATGAAGGTCCGGACCCGGTCGATCATCCGCTTCGTTTCTTCGGCCTTGTGCTCCCCGTCGGGCAGGGCCCGCAAGCGCTCCAGCAGCTCCTGTTCCTTCTTCCGGGCCTCCTGCTGGCCTTGCTCGAAACGTCGCCGGCTTTCGCCCGGCTCGAAGTTGTTGATGTTGCCGAGAATCACGGGCACCAGCGTGGACGGGCGTTCCCTCCAACGCGGCCGCGTGATGTCGATCTCGCCGACGCAGCGCATGCCGTACTTGCCGAGCCAGGCCTCGATGGCGTCTCGCGCTTCCCGCCCGCCCGCGAGCTTGGGTAGCTCGTCCAAGAAACCCTCGTCCTCGACGCGCTGCAGAAACGCCACCACGTCCGGATGTGGCCGGATCACGTCAGCGACGTCGAGCAGTGCCAGCCCCATCTCCGACGTGATGTTGTAGGGCACGGACTGCGTGAGTGCGTCCGCCGCGTTCTTCTCGCCCAGCCACACCTCCAGCCGCTCGTTGAGCCACCACGTGGCCTCCATGGCCGACATGAATACCTGATGGCTCTGCGGATCGAACAAGATCCGTCTTAGCTCCTGGATGTCCGTCCGGATGAAGTCGAGCAGCGCCTCCCCGGACTTCGTCCGGATGTCGCGTTCCGAGGCGGCGACGGATGCCTCGCTGAGCCCGATCAGCTCCGTAACGATGGCCGGATCGGTCTCGAGCGGAGCTGGCGCGCCGCCGAACAGTGGCCCCGGTGAACTCTCGTCGGGGACCGGCCGGATGAAGCCGTCGCGCTCGAGGATGATCTTCAGCGCGTCGCCGGTCAGCGGATCGGATCTCCCCATGAGCTCCAGGAGGCCGGCGCGGGTCGTCGGCGAGGCCAGCCTTTGGGTGACGTCGACGAACAGGCGGCCGCCCGCCTCGGCCATGGGCGCGGGGGTCGTCATCTGCCAGAACGAGAGCCCCAGGGGTTTCATGGGGTCGGTCATCATCTGCTGATGGCCGACGGAGACATAGATGTGGTTCTCCCTGTCGACTGCCTCGGGAATGGGGAACAGCGTGGTGATCGGCCGGCTCTGGACGATCTGGAAGCCGTCGTCGACCAGGCACCATTCGATGTCCTGGGGACAGCCGAAGTGCCCTTCGATCCGCCGGCCGAGCTGCGCAAGCCGCACCACCTGCGCGTCCGTCAACGCCGGCTGCTCCTGCCGCTCCGGGTCGATTGCCTGTTCCTGCGTCCCGCCCGCTGGCGAAGCCTGAACCGCACGCTGCTTGGCGGCGATCACCTTGGCGACGACCTCGCCATCACGCACCTTGAAGACATCGGGGTTCACCAGGCCGGAGACCAGGGCCTCGCCGAGGCCGAAGCTGGCCTCCGCGGAAGCGACCTTCCGGTTGCCCGTGACGGGGTCGGCTGTGAACAGGACGCCGGCCGCATGCGGGAAGACCATCTGCTGCACGACCACGGCCATCTGGACCGTACGGTGGTCGATGCCGTTCCACTGCCGGTAGGTCACGGACCGCTCGGTGAACAGCGAGGCCCAGCACAGGCTTACGTGCTTGAGGATCGCGGCCGGCCCGACGACGTTCAGGTACGTGTCCTGCTGGCCGGCGAAGGAAGCCGTCGGCAGATCCTCTGCCGTCGCGCTGGATCGGACGGCGTAGGCGGCTTGCTCACCTGGGTGGGCGAGTGCGCGGGTGATCGCCGCCGCCAAATCGTCAGGGATGGGAATCGCTTCGACGCGACTTCGGATCTCCGCGCTGAGCATGCGGATCGCGTCACGGTCGTCCGGGTTCAGGCGCGACAGCTGATCGAGCTGGTCGTCGATCGAGGGCGCTTCCGCCATAATGCGCCGGAAGGCGTCCGTCGTCACGCAAAAGCCAGCCGGCACATGGATGCCTTTGATCCGCGACAGCGCCCCCAGGTGCGCGCCTTTGCCGCCAACGACCGCAACCTGCGACTCGTCAACCTCTTGAAGACCCAACACGTACTGCTCGCTCACCGCGATACCTCCGAGGTCTTCGTCCGTTGTTCGTCCGGCCGATGATTCTGCAGCACGACCCGGGTCTTGCGGCAAGCCCCCCAGTCTCCTGTACGTTAAAAGTGGCGAGGAGTGCGATCTCCTTGCCTTACCTTTTGTGGTCCGCTGCGTGACGACATAACAGATCACCGGTTCCAATCCGTGCCGAGCCGTTCCGCCAGAGTCGCGAGCATGGCCATGGCGGCTTCTGGCCGCTCCTCGAGGATGGCGTGTAGCTGGGCTCCCCTCAGAATGAGCCCGCGAACGCCCTCGGGACCGGCGGTGACATCGGCCGCGCGCGGTTGACCGCGTAACAGCGAGAGCTCCCCGACGTAATCGCCCGACCGGACGGTTCGGATGGGTACTTCGGCACCCTCTTGCGGGCGGCTCACCGTCACCTCGCCCTCGACAATGATCAACATCTCGTCGCCCTCTGCGCCCCAGGCGAAGATGAGTTCCCCGGCGTCATAGCGACGTTCGGTGAAGAGAGTGGCGATTCGCTCGAGATCTTCCGGGTCGATCCCGGCGAACATCGGCACTCGCTGCAATGCGACCACCCGGTCCACCGTGTCGAGTGTCTGGGTGTCCTGCACCGCGATGACCTCCCATCGTGCGATCGCCGATTGGACCAGGCCCGACTGATCGGCATCCGCCAGCCCCCGGAGATGCCCGAGGTCGTCGATGAGCTCCTCGCTGATGCAGCGTACCGCCAGGGCACGGATCCATTCATCGTGGTCCTCCGACAGCTCGCGGAGCGACGTCCGAGAATCCGGCAGCGCGCCGTGGCCCGTCTCCTCCAGAAGTGGAATGAGGGACCTGGTGACCGCATGCACCCCGACAGATTCCAGCGCCTCCACCGCTTGTGCCCTGGTCTCTTGATCCGCCGAGCGCAATCCCCTTCCGACCACCGTCATCATGTCCGCCGTGTGCGGTGTGGTCGTAGCCAGCAGCGCCCAACGTAAGAGGCGCTCCTGGCGCGAGGCCAGCAGAGTCGCAAGGACTGTACGCGTGGCAGAGCTGTCGCTGGTGGCCAGCGCTAGACGGTGCCGGCGCAGGAACGCGGCGCGGGCGACTTCCTGGGACGCCCATTCCGTGAGCCCTTCACCGGTTTGCCCGGTGTCGGCCAGCGACTGCAGGGCGGCCTCTGTGGCGCGAACCGATCCGTTTGCCAGCACGTCCATGAAGAGGGCCGGCCCATCGGCGCGCTGGGCGAGAGCGGCGGCCGATGCCCGGCGCACGATGACCGAGCCGTCGTCGAGCAGGCTACGTATCGCCGGGCCCGAGCCGGCTAGCGGCGCCAGCGCCGCGGCAGCAGCCGCGCGGACTCGTCGGTCCGGATGCCCGGCAAATCGGACCAGATCCAGCTCGGTGAGATCGGGGTGGCTCGCCAACGCTCGGAGCGCTGCCTCTTGATCTGCTGGGCTGTCGGACTCGAGCATCCGATCCAGCGTCTTCTGAGCCCTGATCCCACCCACACCGGTGGCTGCGACAGCTCTGACACCGGGATCGGGATCCTCCAGGATGGCGGCGAGAGACTCGGCGTAGTCGGTGCCAAGCCGTGAGATGGACCGGGCTGCCAGAGAACGGACCTGTGGCGCCGAGTCTTCGAGCATGGTGATCGTGGCGCCGGCCGCCTCAGGGTGTCCCTGGTCGATCAGCGCCTGGAGGGCGGCGAGCCTGACCCTCCAGTCGGCATCCTGCAACGCCCCGACGATGAGATCTGTCTGGACTCCATCCCCCAGGCGACCGAGGAGCGAGACGGCTACCGCCCGTGCCCCGGGGTCCGGAGCGTTCAATTCACCAGCGAGTGCGCGCTGGGTGTCGGCGTCGAGCAGCGGCTTCTGCAGCCCCGCTTGCGGATGAGTGAAGACCTCGAGATTGCCGTCTCGAACCGCGTCGACCAGCGCCGAAGAGTACGCGGAGCGCATCCTCAGCACGAGTAGCAGGAGTGCCGCGCCAAGTGCCAAGCCGATGGCGCTGATCTGGGCGGCCGACATCGCCGACCCGGCGATGAGGAGCGCGCCTGCCGCCGTCGTCCCCAGCTGGGTGGGTACCGCGGACATGAAAGCCATGACCTCGGCGCGCCGCCGACCGGGGATGACGTTGAACAGAGCGCTCCAAGCGGTCGAGCCAATCGCGTTGACCGCGATCCACTGTGAGCCCCGCACCGGGACGGCGGTCGCCAGCCCGAACCATGCCAGCCAGGTGGCGAAGCCGACCGAATAGACCAGGGGCAGGACCAGGAGTGTCAATACCACGCCGAGCCCGGCGAACAGGCGGTTCACTCCCAGCAGCGACACAAGAAACGTGGCTGCGGTAGCCAATGCAGAGAACAGTCCCAGAAAGCCTGCCAGCTCCACCTCGGTGGGGAAGGATTGAGTCACGATCTCCGCGAATGGGAACACCATCAGGAAGAAGAGGGCCGATATCAACACGGCGGCCCAGGTCATGAGACGGAGGAGTGGCGTACGCCAAGTCAGGTCGAGACCAGCTCGGAGGTCGGATATGGCCGACCGTTCTGGCTCATGAGTATCGTCGCGGAAGAAGCGGCGCCCCACGGTCAACGCGGTGAAGCCCCCGGCCACCAGCAGCAAGGCTTGGACAACCAAGAGATTCTCGGTTCCGAGAAGGAAGGCGAGTGGTCCCGTGACCACGTTGCCCACAACTCCACCGACTATCCCGGCTGATGCAAACAACGGGTACAGACGTTTGGCTTGCCGAGTAGTGCAGGCCGCCGCGGCCGCGTTCCACATCAGCGTGAAGGTCACGAGGATGACCACCTGCCCACCTAGCCACACCACCGGGTAGATGCCAGGCAGATCCACCGAGATCAGCAGCCTTTCGATGGTCAGCAGCCCGGCGAATCCGAACAAAACCCATGACAGCCAGCGACGGGCTCCCACCCGGGCGAGACCTCCGGTGTACAGCAAACTCGCGACCATCACGACGGGCCCAGACAGCAAGATCATCAGTGGCAGCGACTCCACCCCGAACCGGAGAAAGAACAAGGTGTCGGCCGCATTCGCTCCTAGCCCCTGGCTCGCCTGGGTGAAGGCGAAGAGCACCACCATCCAGACGACCAGGGATTCCTCGCCCGGACGACCGCCCAGGAACCCGAACACCCGCGCGTGGGACAAGGATTCAGCCACGGCGACAAGTTTTCCAGTTGGCCGTGGGCATCGGCTGGAATGGCCGGCACCGGCCTCAAGCTTGGGTACGCGGGCGCGTCACACCTGATCTTGGTTCCCTAGGTGCAGAGGATGGATTTGATGCCGCCCCGCGGGATCACCCGGAAGGTTTCGAGCGCGTACGCTCGGTTTCGACCGCAGCCTCGTATGGCCCGTTCCTTTCGTCCATCTCACAAGGAGTGACGCTCGGGCGTGGAATCGCCGGTCCATCCCGCACGCAGTAGTGACTTGGGCCGACAAACTCAGACCGAATTGAATCGAGTACCTAAGGAGGGCATTCGCCATGAAGACTCCCCCGATCGTCTCGCCGCAAGAGTGGCAGGCCGCGCGTGAGGCGCTGCTCATCAAGGAGAAGGAGCTGACCCGCGCCCTCGACGCGATGGCGGCCGAGCGCCGGCGGATGCCGTGGATGGCCGTTGAGAAGGAGTACCGCTTCGAGGGACCCAGCGGACCGGCGAGCCTGACGGACCTGTTCGAGGGCCGCAGGCAGCTGATCGTCTATCGCGCCTTCTACGCACCGGACGTCACCACGTACCCGGCGTCCGGCGGCTCCTACCCAGAGCGGGCCTGCATCGGCTGCTCCTTCGGCGCAGACCAGGTCGCACACCCGGCCCACTTGAACGCGCGGGACACGACGCTTGTGTATGTCTCGCGCGCCCCCCAGACCCAGATCCAGGGCTTGAAGGAGCGCATGGGCTGGCAACTCATCCCCTGGTACACGCTCACCGACGACTTCGACAAGGACTTCGGTGTGGATGAGTGGCACGGACACAACGCCTTCATCCGTGACGGTGATCGGATCTTCCGCACCTACTTCGTCGATGCCCGCGGCGACTCGCAGCTAGGCACCACCTGGAGCTATCTCGACATCACCGCACTCGGCCGCCAGGAGACGTGGGAAGACTCGCCCGAGGACTACCCGCAGACTCCGCCGTACCAGTGGTGGAACTACCACGACGCGTACGGCAAGGATGCATGATCACTTCATGCTGCGGATACGAAGCCGAGGGAAGCCCAAAGAACATTGGATGTTGATCAGCCGAGCACAACGTCGGCTGTATGGATCTGATCGCCGCGCCGGAACTCGACTGCAACCGAAGTTCCGGGCGGTTTGGTCAGCGAGGTTTCCTGCAGCTGGTCGGCGCTCTTGACCGGTTGATTTGCTATGGCGGTGATGACATCACGGCGCCGCAAACCAGCCCGCGCCGCTGGTCCGCCGGCAGCGATCGAGTTGATGTAAAGGCCGCCCGGCGTGATCTCACTGTTGGGCTCGAGGATGGGCACGACACTCAACCCAAAGTCTCCATGGACGACTCGGCCCTCGTTGATCAAACTCTTCGCGACTCGCTCGGCCGTGGCCGCCGGAACAGCAAAACCGAGTCCAATATTGCCAGCCACCGGGTAGCCCAGTGAGTCGCTCGCGGTCGCGCCGGCAGTGGGGACGCCGACAAGATCATTAGCGCAATCGGCGAGCATGCCGCCATTGTTGCCCGGATTGATCGCTGCGTCGGTCTGTATTGCCGCTACCAGGAGAGCTGTCGTGTCGTTGTCCGACGGAACCCGGACACTGCGCTCGAAGCCACTGACAACACCGGCGGTAAAAGTCTCGGTCAAACCGCGGTGCCCCGATCGCGAAAACTTGGGCACCGATCGGAGGCAAGCCACCGAACCGTATCGGCGTGGCCGGCTCGCGAGGGGTCACCTTGACCACTGCAAGATCGGTCTGCGGGTCCCGCCCGACCAATGTCGCGGGAAGCTCCTCGCCATTGGGTCGCAAGACTGTGACGGTGCCGCCGTCAACGGCGGAGGAGATGACGTGGTTATTCGTCAGGATGTGGCCGTCTTCATCGAGAAATTCACCGGATCCGTTGCGGGCTGCCCCGCCTCTGCTCCTGACGAACAACGTGACGACTGAGCCCATCGTCTCTTTTGCGACAGTGCTCCCGTCACAGGAGGTATCGGTGCTATTGGGCGGTGCGGGCTCTGGGGCCTTGGAATCGCGATCAGGGCAACAATGAGGGCGACGAGAGAGAGGAGTGCGGCCGCCATTGACAGGCCTAGCACCACCCAAAATCGAGTGCGAGACGCCTGTTCCGAATCCGGGTGCTCAGTTAGCTCGGCCATCATCCGCCATTTCGATCGCTCATCCGCGTGATACCCAAATCAGCAAGCCTGTGACGGGCGGCAGCGGCTTTCGGGCCCAGCAGGTCCTGGTCGACGCCGGCCACCTCGCTCCCCGACCGGCCGCCTTGAGCCCGGTAATCGCCGGCGGTCTCCCGGTAGCCGCCTCACCGCGCTGCAGGTGCTAGATCAGCTAAAGGTCGATGCGAACACCCGGCTGCTGATCACTGGGGCATCGGGTGTCACAGCCTCGATCGCAGTCCAGCTCGCCGCCCAGATCGGTGCCATCGTCGTCGCGATCGGCGCGGCCCGTCATGCCGAGCGGTTACGCCGACTGCGTGCGGCCGAGGTGATCGATTCCCGCGCCGCCGATTGGGCTGAGTCCGTCGAAGGCTCATTCGACGCCGCTCTGGTTGCGGTTAACGGAACGGCGGTGACGCTCGTCCGCGACGGCGGTCGTCTGTGTTCGATTACATCCCACGCGCCGCGGAGCGTGCGCGACATCGAATCGAGAGATCTGTACGTTCGTCCCGACGCCGCGCAGTTGGCTTACCTGGCCACGCTCTGTGCCGACGGCCGGTTGAAACTCATTGCTTCGCCTGTCGCCCTCGAAGAGGGACCGTCGACAGTGGAGCGGGTTGCCGCAGGAAACTCGGGCGGTACGAAGTACGTGCTCACGTTTTGACCGCATCCAGATTGGTCCATGCGTGACGCATCGTCGGACCAACGTTCCGACCAGACGTCAGCCGCCGGCCCGACGGAAGGCAATCTCGGCCTCTCATGCCCGTCTGCAGTCGCGACAGGTGCCGTTGACCACCAGGCGGTCGAGGTCGGCGTCGAACCCGTAGGTGCGGACAAGGGTAAGGGCGAGCGCACTGAAGTAATCGGGTTGGGCGTCCGTGACCTGTCCGCAGCGACTGCACGACAGGTGAACGTGGGCCGGAATCGCCTTCGAGTGGTACACCGTGCCACGGTTGGCAAGATCAACATGCTGGATCACGCCAAGATCTTCGAGGAGTGCCAAAGTCCGGTAGATCGTGGACAGGTTCAGAGTGCGAGCCTGATCCGAAACGGCTCGCTGAATGTCGTCCGCCGTTGCATGTTGCAGTTGCTCGACCGCTTCCAGCACGACCTCTCGCTGCGGCGTTAGACGATTACCCTGCTCCCGCAGCACCGTCTTCCAGCTTCGGCTGGATTCCGGAGTCGTCACGCTGACCTCCCTGTCGTGCCATCGTCCTAACGACGGCCGCCGCCTTCCTCACGGACTCACGGCGCAGCTCAGCTGCCGACTGTTGATCGTATCTGGCGGCGTCGACGCCTCGCTGCTTACCGCTACTCAAGGGCCACCAGTTTGACCTAGGCTAACTTGTTGCAAGGAGTTTGCAATAACGTGGCGATCAAGCGGCCCGAAGGGACGGGGACGGAAATCCGAACCCGGACGGAGGCGACATGCACGTACCTGACGGATTCCTCAACGTACCCACCTCGATCGCGACCGGGATGATCGCAGCCGTCGGAGTCGGTGTGGCTCTGCGCGAAGCTCGCAAGGAACTCAATGAGCGCACCGCTCCATTGGCCGGCCTCGTCGCCGCCTTCGTGTTCGCGACGCAGATGGTCAACTTCCCCGTCGGCGCCGGCACCAGCGGACACCTCCTGGGAGGAGCGCTCGCAGCTGCCTTGGTCGGTCCCTGGACCGGCGTACTTGTGATCACCGTCGTGCTGATTGTTCAAGCACTCCTCTTCGCCGACGGTGGGCTGACCGCGCTCGGCACCAATATCACGCTGATGGGCCTGGTCGGGGTCGGAGTCGCCTGGCTGGTGATCCAGTTGGTCCTTCGGTTTTTGCCCAAACGCCTGGCCTCCGTCCCAGTCGCCGCAGCCGTCGGCGCTTTGGTCTCGGTTCCCACGGCCGCTCTCACCTTTACGGGCCTTTTCACCTTGGGCGGAGTCGCCGATATTCCCGTTGGGGCTGTGCTGACCGCGATGGTTGGGTGGCACAGTTTGATCGGAATCGGCGAGGCGGTCATCACCGGTCTGATGGTTAGCGCGGTCGTGGCGACGCGGCCGGATTTGGTGTACGCCGCACGCCCGATCCTCTCAGCAACTCGGCTGGAGATCCGGGAGAAGGGAGTGACCGCATGAGTAAGCCAACGTCGAAGATCGGCAGCGGCCGGTTCTTCCTCGTTTTTCTTGTGGTCGCCTTGTTCATCGGCGGTGTAGTGAGTTTCTACGCCTCGGGGCATCCCGACGGCTTGGAGTTCGTTGCCAAGTCCACCGGGTTCCTCGACACCGCCAAGCACTCAGCCAGCGCCGGCAGCCCACTAGCCAACTACGGCGTGGCGGGGATCAAAAACGCCCGATTGTCAGGTGGTCTCGCGGGCATCATCGGCGTATTGGTGACTCTGCTGCTCGCCGGCGGCCTGTTCTGGGTTCTGCGGCGGCGGGCGGGCTCGGATCCGGGAGCCTGACCGATGGCCAGTGCAAAGGGGCACGGGCACGCGCTGTACTACGCCGTGGATTCACCCGTCCACCGGCTGGCCGGCCACCTCAAGATTCTCACCCTGCTGGGATTCATGATCGTGGTTGTAGCCACCCCTGGCCCGTGGTACGCGGCGTTCGCCGGCTACCTCGCTGTTCTGATCGTCGTAGTTGGCCTCTCCCGGGTGCCGCCGACGTATCTCCTGCCGCGGATGGTCGTAGAACTGCCGTTTGTCGTCTTCGCGGTGCTGCTGCCGTTTCTCGCGCTTGGCCCGCGGACGGAATTCCTTGGTCTGACCGTCAGCGCACCCGGCCTGCTCGCGGCCTGGACCATGCTGGCCAAGGCCACGCTGGGCATACTCGCCGGTCTCACACTCGCCGCGACCACTGAGCCACAGGAGATGGTGCGAGGGCTTGAGCGCCTGCGGCTACCAAACACCATGGTGCAGATCATCGGCTTCATGCTGCGCTATCTGGAGGTCGTCGGCGACGACCTTCGCCGGCAGCAGATCGCGCTGGCCTCGCGCGGGTTTTCCGCCCGCAACCCGCGGCACTGGCCGGTCCTCGCTCGCTCGGCCGGCGCGCTGTTCATCCGCTCGTACGAGCGCGGCGAACAGGTCCATCTGGCGATGCTCTCCCGCGGCTACACAGGCCGAATGCCGCGTACGTGACCGGGTTGAATTGTCGCGCTTCGCGCTCCGCGGTCACGAGCTGCGCCCAATCTCACTCGTTCGTCACGATTCCGGGCGACGTGGCTCGGCGCGACAAAGGATGGCGCGTCGCCCGCAAATCGCTCCTCACTCCCGAGAGGCTTCACTCGTGACCGGGTTGAATTGTCGCGCTTCGCGCTCCGCGGTCACGAGCTGCGCCCAATCTCACTCGTTCGTCACGATTCCGGGCGACGTGGCTCGGCGCGACAAAGGATCGCGCGTCGCCCGCAAATCGCTCCTCACTCCCGAGAGGCTTCACTCGTGACCGGGTTGAACTCGTGACCACGCCCGTCGTCGACGTCCGGGGACTGGCCTACGCGTACCCGGACGGCCACCAGGCCCTCTTCGGAGTGAGCCTGCACGTGCACGCGGGTGAACGCGTAGCCCTCCTCGGCCCGAACGGCGCCGGCAAGACAACGCTGATACTGCATCTGAACGGGATCCTTCGAGCCGGCTCTGGCGCGGTCGAGATATCCGGACTTCCGGTGGACAAGGCGAATCTGCCCGAGATCCGCCGCCGCGTCGGAATCGTGTTCCAGGACCCCGACGACCAGCTTTTCATGCCGAGGGTGCGCGACGACGTGGCTTTCGGCCCGGCCAACATCGGACTGCGCGGCGACGCACTGGACGATCGAGTGATGTCGGCACTGGAGCTGGTTGGCATGGCTGACTACGCCGACCGGCCACCGCACCACCTCAGCTTCGGCCAGCGCCGCCGTGTGGCAGTCGCGACCGTGCTCGCGATGCAGCCTGAGATTCTCGTCCTTGACGAGCCGTCCTCCAACCTCGACCCTGCGTCCCGGCGCGAGCTGGCCGACATCGTCCGTGCACTCGACGTCACCGTGCTGATCGTTACCCACGACCTGCCCTACGCCTTGGAGCTGTGCGAGCGGTCAGTGGTCCTCTCCGACGGCGTAGTCGTCACGGACGGGCCGACATTCGACGTGCTGACCGACGAGGCCTGCATGAAGGCGCATCGACTCGAGCTTCCCTTTGGTTTCGACCCTCGAGGAACTCGCGCAGGCGATTGACGCCCAGCCTGTAGCACTGTGCTTTCTGGAGACTCCGGCAGACACGGACCTAGCGCTGACAGCGAGCAACACCGGTACTACGGTGACGATATGGGGAGGGGCCGACGCAGAATCATATGGCTCGCGGCCTTGCTCCAGCTCTGGTTGCTCACAGCATGCGGCGGATCGAACCCGTCCTCCGCGCAATCGATCACCCTCTACACCTGCGTCAACGACACGACTATTCAGCCCGTACTCGCGCAGTATCAGGGCACTCATCCGGGCACAAAGGTCGAGTTATTCCGTGCCCCGACTGGTCAGCTGAACGCGCGAGTCGCCAGTGATATCCGCGCTGGCGGCCTAAAGGCCGACGTCATCTGGGCCTGCGACCCACTCACCATGCAGGACTACGTCACCCAGGGTTTGGTTGGAGGCTGGACTCCGGAGACCGAGATTCCCGCAACCGTACGCACCCCGGACTACGTCGGGATCGCCATGCTTTATCTGGTTGCGATCACCCATCAGGGGGTGAAGGCACCGACATCCTGGTCTGATCTTGCTAGCGCCGGGAAGGTGGCCGTCCCGGATCCAAATCTGGCGGCGTCAGCACTCGGCGCCCTCGGCTTTTTCGGCCCCAAGTTCTACGCCGACCTCAAAGAGCACGGTGCCGTGCAAGTTGGGACACCGGATGACGTCACCACCGGTGTCGCGCAGGGCACCTATGACGCCGGCATCACGATCGCCAACTCCGCGTACGCCGCTCAAAAGAAGGGCTCACCGATCACCATCACCTGGCCCAAGCCCGGTGCGGTTGCGATCTACGGTCCAGTCGCCATATCCAAGACCACCAAGAACGCCCAGGCTGCACAGGACTTCATCTCCTACGTGACGAGTCGAGACGGCCAAACGGTCATTGGCAGCGCCGGCTCCTATCCGACGTTGCCGGATGTCGCCGGACCGGAGAAGCCGAAGGGCGCACCGGTGGTCTATCCCGACTGGAACGCAGTGACGAGCCACAAGGCTGCACTGCTCGAGGACTACGCCAAGATCTTCGGCGGATAGGCCGTGCGGTCTGGCCGGGCGTGGGTCGGAGCCGCCTTTGGTCTTGCGCTCGCGTCGGCCGCTGTCCTGGTACTGATACCGCTTGCGGTACTGATCAGAACGAGTTGGGTGGAAGGTCGCGGCCACCTGGCGGACGTCGTCAGCAGCCCCGGATTCGGATCGGCCGTTGTGCACTCGTTCGAGCTTTCGACGGCGGCCACGCTCCTCGCTGTTCCGGTTGGCGTCGCGATTGCTCTGGCACTTCGTGACCCCGGCCTTCCGGGCCGGGCCTTCTGGCGAGTGGCGGTACTGCTGCCGGTCCTGGTGCCGGACTTCGTGCTGGGCTACAGCTGGCTCATGGCGTACGCGCGAGCCGGCCTCACGAGCGAACTGTTCGGCTTCGCCTGGCTACAAATCCAGGGCCCGGTCGGAGTCTCGGTAATTGTCGCTGCCAACGCCGTACCGCTGGTTTATCTGATCATCACCGTCGGCCTCGCGACCCGTGCGGAGCCAACCACCGAACGCGCCGCGCGAACCTCGGGAGCCGGTCCGGCGACGGTGCTCTGGACCATCACGCTGCCGCTGCTCGCACCAGCTATCGCCACCGCGGCGGTACTGGTCTTCGTCCTGAGCATGGGCACATTTGCGATACCGCAGGTAGTCGGGGCGCCGGCGGGTTTCGCCACGATTACCACCCACATCTACGCCGACCTCGCTCTCGGAAGTAATCCACAGGGCTTCGTCGAGGCGATCACGCTCGCGCTGCTGCTCATCGTGATCACGCTGATCGTCGTGGCCCCGACTGAGAAAGTGCTCGGTGGCCGACTCCGGATCGGACGCGCCGCAGCCCGTGACACAGACTGGCCGAGCAGCGGTCGCATCACGCGGGTGATCGTAACGACGGCCCTCGGTCTGTATCTCATGATCACGAGCGGCCTGCCGCTGCTCGCGCTGCTCAGCGCGTCCATCACCCGGGCGATTGGAGTGCCCTCGACGCCGGACAACTGGACCACCGACAACTTCCTCACAGTGCTGACCCCGCGGACTGGTTACGCGCTCGGCCGCAGCCTGCTTCTCGCCCTGGCAGCCGCGTCGATCTTGATAGTGCTCGGCTCCCTGGCGGCGGCACTCGGCCGGACCCCTGGGGGCCGGAGTCTGAGCGTCTTGATCACGCTCACTCTGGTACTGCCCGGATCCACCCTTGCGATTGGCTTGCTGATCGGCTATGGGCGTTGGCTCGCGGATACGGTGGTGATCATCTTGATCGCGTACCTCGCCAAGCTCTGGGCGCTGGCACATCGGCCGATGTCTGCGGCGGTCGACCGGTTACCGCCGGCCAGTCTGCATGCGGCTCGAGTGAGCGGAGCTGGGATGCCGACCGCATTGGCGACTGTGGTGGTTCCGCTGCTGCGGCCAGCCTTGATCGCTGCGTGGGGGCTGTGTTTCCTGACCGCACTGCACGAGGTGACCATGTCGAGCTTGCTCTACGGACCGGGCAGCGAGACCTTGGCTGTCGTGGTGCTCAACAGCGCCGACCTGGGCAACGTCGGTGCGACGGCTGCGTTGTCAGTGCTCGTCACTGCCATCGTGGTGCTGCCCGGCGCAGCGCTGTGGGTTCTGACTCGGCCCCATGCTCCTAGACTCAGCACCCACAGGCCGAGAGCCTGATCGGCATAGTCGCGTGTCAACCCTTCTGGAACTGCGCGACCTGTCGCTCGGCTACGGCTCGACCCAGGTTCTCAACTCGCTGAATCTGACGGTTGGGGACGGCGAGATCGTCGCGCTGCTCGGACCGTCAGGTTCCGGCAAGTCGACTCTGCTCAACGCGGTCGCCGGCTTTCTGCCGATCCACAGCGGCGAGATCCTCCTCGCTGGACGCAACATTGCGACACCGCGTAAAGCTGAACCACCAGAGCGCCGCGATATCGCCTTCGTCTTCCAGGACTATGGACTTTGGCCACACCTGACAGCGCTCGACACAGTCGCCTATCCGCTGCGGCGCCGGGGCGTACGCCGGGGGCGGGCGCGAGATCAGGCCAGAGACATCCTGGACCGACTCGGTATCGGTGCGCTCGCGGACCGGAAACCGGCCCAGTTGTCGGGCGGCGAGCAGCAGCGGGTGGGCCTCGCCAGGGCGATGGCGCGTGAAGCTGCGGTCTACCTGTTCGACGAGCCGACGGCCCATCTCGACGCGCCCTTACGTGACCTATTCCTGGCCGAGCTGGCTGCCCGCCGGCGTGAGTCCGGTGCGGCAGCCATCTACGCCACCCATGACGCGGCCGAGGCGCTCGGCCTGGCCGACCGGGTGGCCCTGCTGATCGGCGGCCGGGTGATTCAGAATGGCTCACCGCAGCAGCTGTATTCCGAGCCTGTCAGTGTCGAGGCCGCACGCCTAACCGGGCCGGCCTCACTCTTGAACGGCACCCAGAGCCGCATACTGGTCCGGCCCGACTGGGTTCGATTGGGTGGCGATCGGACAGGCGTTGTCGTCGACGTCTGGTTCCGCGGTTCGTACACCGACTATGTGCTGCGCACCTCGGAAGGAGAGCTGCTCGTTCGTACGGCCGCCCCGCCCGCGCATGAACGCGGCGAACAGGTGCGCTGGTCACTGGACCGATGCTGGCCGCTGCCAAATACCGAGGCAGCCTGCGACTAGCTGTTATCCAGCAGGGCCGCCGGACCGGCGTGCAGATTGCCCTCGTTCACAATCCGGAGATGGCGCAGCGTGAAGTCGCGAAGGTAGCCGACCTGCCGGGCGGTGAGCCGGTCGCAGATCCATTCCCAGTGCAGCGAAACCCAATCGCCGGGTTGCAGATCGCCAATCATGCCGACGCCGTCGATGGAGCGCACCGCGGTCTCGACCTTCCGTTCTCCAAGGCCGAGCAGGTGACCGTCCCAGGTGAGGGAGCGGGATTCGACGACGACCTGGTCGCCGGTGACTGTGCGGACGTTGCCCCAGCGGATCCGGCAGCGGTCCAGCACCATGAGCGCGTGCTTGGCCTTTCGGCCGTCGCTCAGCAAGCCGGTCCACGGATAGATGCAGAAGACGGCGAAGCTGTGATGTGGCACTCCGCCGGCGAGAACGCTCGTGGTCAACGTAGTGAACTTGCCGCCGGTGACGCGGCGGAACCGCTCTTCCATCGAGTCGCCCACCGCCCGAGTGGAGACATGGTCGAGTCGGGGACTCCCAACCCAGTAGGCCTCGACCACCCGCCGATCCAGTGGGTCGGCCACACCGGTGGCCGAGGCGATCAACTCAAGGTACGGCCAAGCTCCGGCGAACTGCTGCGACAGTGCGCGTAGGCCGCGATCGTCAGCGCCGGCAACGCCGTACTCGAAGAACGCGGTGGAATCATGTGGTCCGCAATAGCCATGAGAGTTGGGTGGGAAGGCGTAACGGGCGAAGAGCACCGGGCCCGGAGCACCGGTTCCAGCCGTCGACTCCGTTGGACTTTGGGTTGTGGTCATTGTGCTCGCCTGCCCATCATTTCCAGACCGGCGAGGGCCTCCCGGGCAGTCGCCTCGTCGATGCGCTCCATGGCAAAGCCCATGTGGATCAAGACCCAGTCACCCGGACTCAGAGCCTGCTGGTCGGAGTCCAGCAGTGCAAGGTTGATGCGGCGCTGAGCACCTTGAACGTCGACCAGGCCCAGCTGACCGTCATACTCAGCAAGGACTTCAACAACCTGACCTGGAATGCCGAGACACATGGCGGACCACTACCCCTTCCTGGCCGCAGCGGTTGCGTGGTCGTCGCCGCCAGCCGACCTTAGCCAAGGACGGTCGGCGAGCAGACCGCGTACGGCAGTAACGGCGACTGGCACTGCGAACTGCATCGGTTCGGAGAGTCCAATCCCCTCGCTCAGATCAGCCGGTCGGGCACCCACGACGTAGGTCGGAGGCAGAGTCCCGCCGATGGTCGGAAGGCCGGTAAGCACCGCAACGGGATCCATGCCGTGCGGATCGTAGCTGCCGTTCGTCTGAGCAAGATCATCTGGGCCGACTGACATTACGGTGACCTCACCCGGCTCGCGATTCCCGGGCAGCGCATCAATGATGATCAAGGCCTGGTAGCCCTCGAGCAGGTCATAGCAGAGATGGAGACCTCGGATCCCGTAATCGACCAGCCGCACATCCGATGGCAGCGACGTTTGCCCGGCGCCCTGCAAGTGCCGAACGACCTCCGGGCCGAATCCGTCGTCGCGCAGGAAGATATTGCCAACCCCGGCGACCAGTACGCCTTCGCTCACCCGCGGTCGCTCTGCTCGTCGGCAGGTGAGGCGTGCGGACCTCGTGCGGTGTCCTCCGGATTCGGCGCTTTCATCTCATCGTCACGGACCGGACCGGTGGCGCCTGCGGTCTTGGCATCGTCCTTCACGGTCTGGTTCTGATCATCTACGTCGGCGCTGTCCCGGCGACCCTCGTACGGCGGCAAGGTGCGCCCCTCCGTATCGGGTTCGCTGCCGCCAGTATGGGATTCGGTGCTCATCGGCGATCCTCCTTTCTTCTCCTGCCCTGCGTGGAATCAGCCACCCTGGTCGCCAGTAGGCAGATGTACGTCACTGGTCGCCGACCCCTGGGGATCGACCGACTCCGATCTCCCTTCGACTCCGCCCTCGGGACGATCCACTGGACCGCCTCCAGGCTCGTCCGAGCCGGTATCGCGCGAACCCATCGGGCCTCGCTCGGATTGTGGCTCCTCTGTCAGATGCTCACCTGGCGTGTCGCTCATCGGTTCTTCTCCTTCCTGCTGCTGGTCACATCCGGCGCATTTCGGTGTACCTGCGCATGTCGGGAATCGAACGGACACCGATGACCGCGGCGCCGACGACCGCCGCAATGATCAACACAGTGGCGACCCAGCCCACCTTCTTCACGATGTGCCCTCCTTTCTCTGGTTCGGCAGAGCGTCTGCCAGCGGCTCCAGTTCATCTGGAGCGAAGTAGAGGTACCGGCCGTACCAGTCGTGCAGATCGGCCGCTGGATCATTGACCAGTACGACCGCCACATGTACCTGACCGTCGACGTCCGACACGACGGCCGTGACCTGGGCGTCTTGGTCCGCAAAGAACAGATCTTGTGCGTCGGCCCGGCGGGACGGGTGGATGCGAACTCGGCTGCCCTTGCTCACTGGAATGCCGTCGATGAGCACCGAGTCCACCTCAGGCCGTACGGATTCGTCGGCGGCTGGGTCCCACCAGGGCATGTCGGTGCTAGACCCTGACCACGCTGCCGGCTCCGCTGTATGCGCTCGCGGCTGACGCAAGACCCCGTGCAGTTGTTGCAAGACCTCAGGTTTCATCTGATCACAGCGATCGATAATCTCGCTCACCCGTGGATCGGTGGCGCGGGCCTCCGCCTTTTCCTCCTCCGTCATGGTCATTACGCGCAAGGACAAGATCTCGTCGATCTCCGTCGAGTCGAAGAGCGCACCTGGACTTTCCGCGGCAACCTCCGGGTGGTCGTAGAGGATGATCGGTGAGCCAAGCACGACTTCGCTGCTTCCCGGTGGCCCGGCCAACACTGGCCAGCAGCGGTGCTGCTCGCAGCTGGCGACCGCTTGCTCGGCCCGGGGTGGCGGGTCCAACAGGGACACGAACTCAGCCGCTGACGCTTGGAGCAGCAGATGGGTACCGATCATCGAGCTCCGGATTGCGTCCTCGGGATTGGCCGGGCGTTCGGCCGTGTTCTCCACTGAGAGCGTGAGACGGAGGTAGCCGTCGACCTCGACCGTTGCTGCGCTCAGTGTGGCGTGCAACGGCCAGCGGCGGCGGACAATGCGTCCAGCGACTGATCCGTCGCTCCTCGTCAGCGGCTCGATGTCGTCGCCACCGCTCACCACGACCGGTCGCGAGATGCCTTCAGCCAGCTCTGGCAAGGAGAAGGCGGGCCAGGTGTGCTCCTGCTCCATCGCCTCGTCCCAGCTGAACACCGGGCCCTCGGCTACCACCAGTTGATCAACTGGGACGAAACCGGATGGGGCTGCTGCGTCCGACGCCTCCACGATTCGGCGCTGCAGCTGCAGGAAGCGTAGGTAAAGGGTCACGGTCGCAGTCGACACCGCGGCGTCCTCAATCACCTGTCCCGGGTCGAGCAAGCATTGGATGGACATGGTGGGTTCCTCGCCCACTCCATCCTCGGCTGCGCCGACCGGTCCCAGTACACCGAACTGCCATCGCGCCTGGTTCTTACGTGAGGTCGCCCGGTACGGATAGAGCAGATAGCCCTCGTAGAGCACCGCGTCGGCGACCGTACGCGCCAGGTCGAGGCTCATGGCACACGCTGGCCCACCGCGGCCAGCAGTGACTCGATCGTGGCGTCCCAGCTGGTCAAGCCGCGTTCCGCGCGATACCTTGCGACCGCGTCGATCACGTCCCGGTCCAGTCGGAGCCACCCTGTGTGCGGATAGTTCAACTCGATCATCTGCCGCCACACGCTCACCGGCAGCGCGTACGACGCCTCGCAGTCCCAGGGCACCTGCTCAACCCCGAAACCGTTCATGCCACGCGTGAAGATCGTTCCGGAGAACAGCAGCGCCAGCGGGATGGTCCCGTCGCTGAGCGCATGCAAGTATTTCGAACCGGTGACATCGAAGTCATAGGTGCACGGCAGCGCCAGATCGAGCTGGGTCCGCTCGCGGAAACCTTGCACCATCGCCGCGCAGTGCATCCACAGGAACGGACGCAGCGTGTCGCGCCAGCGAGACCGCTCACCGAACAGCGCAAGCAGGCCGGCTTCCTCTGCCTCGCTGTACGCCCGCCGCTGCGGCTCGATCCGCACTTGGCACCGCAGGGCGATGGCGTGGATCGTGGTGCCGCTAGATTCGGTCACTTCTAGCCGTGCGGTCAGCTGCGGCGCAACGGTGTACGGCTCGGCCACGATCTCGAGCACCCGGAAGGTCAGAGCGGTCATGATGCTGGCCGGCTTCTCGCGGCTACGTCGGCGAAGAAATCGTCCATGGCCTGATGCGCCTCAGTGCCGCCGTCGAAGCCTCGCCACACCTGGCGGAGCCGGCCGACCAGGGCGTAGCACGCATCAATGGGCACCAGATGGCAGGAGAAATTGTCTCCGCCCGGATCGGCGCGTAGCAGCAGGGCCTCGACATCCTCGCGCAGTACTGCCAGCTCGGGGTTCGCTTCGACGATCCGCTCCCACGCCGCGAGTGGCAGCTCGGATTCCGTGGCGCCGGCCGGCCCGGGATAGAACGCAACCGTCCGGCCCAGTACGGAGCTGGAGAACAGGAACGCCAGGCCCACCGGGATCTCCAGCTCGTCGTACGACCGAGCGTCCAGGCTGACGTCTGGAAAGGAGAGGTAGCGGTCCGGCACGGCTCGGTAACGCAGCTCGGCATTCTCATCGGTGAACAGGAGGTAGCAGGCCCGGCAGGTGCACATCAGCGCCCGGCTCTCGAGGTTGACCACGTGCGGGTGGTCATCACCTATCGGCTCGGCGCACATCTCGCACCGCTCACCTACCACGCGTGCGGGTCGGTCAGCGACCAGCCGCCGCAGGTTACGAAGCGGTGATCCGGCCAGCGGAGAGCTAGTCATGCCACGGCCTCGCTGGGCACGGCCACGGTTGCCACACCCTCCCTGACGAGCAGCGGCAGCGGGTCCAAGTGCAGCTCCGGTTGTTCGATACAGGCCCCAGCCCGGCGGACCGCGAAATGAGCCCCGCACGCCGGACATCGCAACGCCCCATCGCCCGCCGAACCGCCGAGTACCCGGCCCAGCGATGCCCCAGCCAGACTGGCCGCGCACCGCCCACATCGGTCGAGAAAGGCGTAGACATCCGATCCGACACGGCACACCACGATTGGCGCCTGGCCGGCTAGAAAGCCAGCGACTTGCCCATCCCGCAGGTCGGTCACTTCCGCGATGGCTTCCCACGTCGAGCCGCGCCCGAGATCGAGCGTTGGCGCGTGTCCCTGTGGTAGCCGATCGCCTTCCAAGGATTGATCAACATGCGACCACAGCGAGTCGACGGTGATCACCGGACCCGCTGTGGTCGGAGCATGCTGATCCCCTGTGTCGACGTCAATCCGTACGATCTCCGGAGCCGCTGCCTCGATTGCTCCCTCTACCGCGAGCTTCAGGGTGACCGAGGACGATGGACAGCCGTCGCAGCTGCCGAGCAGCCGGAGCCGGACGATGTCCTCGCTGACCGATAGCAGCTCGACATCGCCGCCGTGCGAGCCGAGATAGGGCCGTACGTTGTCCAGCGCCTGCTCGACGCGGGTCACCACATCGTAGGGATGCAGATCGTGCACCAGCAGCAAGCTGGACACAAGATCATCCGCTGCGAGGGCGGCAAGCGCTTCGTCATCGAGCCGCCCAAGCCCATGCATGATGCTGAGCGTCCGTTCCAACCCGCTTGCGTAGAGCTCAGCGACAAGCCGGACCAGTTCTTCCGCCCGCTCTCGCGCCACTACGCCGCCCGAGGCACTCGCGTCCAGCAACGCGTTGATCCGCTCCCCGACTGCGCGGAAGTCTTCCGCCCGGGTCGCGGACTCGGGTGAGCTCATCGCCATGCCGCTACTCGCCGACGTACTCCGTCGGTGAGTGCAGCCGCTCCAGCTTCTTGCCCCCACCGAGATACATGTGGACGCCGCAGGGCAAGCATGGGTCGAAACTGCGGACCGTACGCATGATGTCAATGCCCTTGAAGTGCTCCAGGTCGTTCTCCTCGAAGATCGGCTGGTTCTGCACCGCATCCTCGTACGGGCCCGGAGTGCCGTAGGAATCACGGGGGCTCGCGTTCCACGGAGTCGGTGGATACGGGTGGTAGTTCGCGATCTTGCCGTCCCGGATCACCATGTGGTGGCTGAGAACTCCTCGCACCGCCTCGGTGAATCCCACGCCGATACCTTCATCGGGCACCGTGAACTTTTCCCAGGTCTTGGTTCTCCCGGCGCGAATCTCCACCAGAGCCTTCTCGGCGAAGTGCAGCGCACAGGCAGCGGCGTACGCCTGGAAGTAGGTCCGTGCCCGATTCCGCTCCAGCGTGTTGCTCCACTGCGGAACCTTCCACTCCAGATCGACAGGACCTTTCAGGGCTGTCTTCGGCAGGTGGATCTGCACGCTGTTGCCGGTGGACTTCACATAGCCGATGTCAAGCAGGCCCGCCAGCGCGGTGGACCACAGCCGAGCCAGCGGACCGCCGCCGGTGTCCAGTGCCAGGTAGTCCTTGCCGTCGTACCAACGAGGCGACATCACCCAGCTGTACTTGTCATCGAGGTCGCGCTTCCGCGGCTTCGGGTTGGTGTGCTGGTTCCAGGGGTGCCGCCGATCGACCGGGTTGCCCAGAGGGTCGCTCTTGACGAACATCTCTTGGGATTCCCAGTCCTCGTAGTAGGAGGAGCCCAGCAGGATCCGGATCCCCAGGTTTATCTCGACGAGGTCCGTAGTGACCAGCTTGCCGTCCACAATCACACCGGGAGTCACATACATCTTGCGACCCCACTCGGTCATGTCCTTGTACTCGAAGTTGCAGTACTCGGGGTCCTGGAACGAGCCCCAGCAGCCGAGCAGGATCCGCCTATTGCCGACCTCCTCATAGCCGGGCAGCGCTTCGTAGAAGAAGTCGAACAGGTCGTCGTGCATGGGCACGACCTTCTTCATGAACTCCACATAGCGCATCAGCCGGCTCATGTAGTCGGTCATGAGCTGGATGGTGGCGACGGTGCCAACGCCGCCTGGGTAGAGCGTCGACGGATGAACGTGCCGGCCCTCCATCAGGCAGAACATCTCCCGGGTCATCCGGCTGACCTGGAGCGCCTCGCGGTAGAACTCACCGGTGAAGGGGTTCAGCGAGCGCATGATGTCGCCAATAGTCCGGTAGCCGTGATCAGCCGCGTGCGGCGCCTCGGTCTGGTTCGCCCGCTCCAGCACGCCCGGGTTGGTCTCGCCGACCATCTTCTCGCAGTAGTCCACCCCGACCAGGTTCTCCTGGAAGATGTTGTGGTCGAACATATACTCCGCGGCCTCGCCCAGGTTGACGATCCACTCGCCAAGATGGGGCGGCCTTACCCCGTACGCCATGTTCTGGCAGTAGCACGAACAGGTCGCGTGGTTATCTCCGCAGATGCCGCAGATCCGGCTGGTGATGAAATGCGCGTCGCGCGGATCTTTGCCCTTCATGAAGATCGAATAGCCGCGGAAGATCGAGCTGGTGCTGTGGCACTCCGCGACCGTTTTGGCGTTGAAGTCGATCTTGGTGTAGATCCCTAGGCTGCCGACGATCCGAGTGATCGGATCCCATGCCATTTCGACGAGACCTTTTTCGTTCTCTGTGAACTTGCTGGGCTGGACCTGGGTTGTCGTCACGGTGAACTCGGCTTTCTGAGCTGAGATGGAGGGTTACCAGGTGCGTTTGGCGCCGGTGAGGAGTTGGGAACCAGGCTTACGCCACTTCGGTTCTTGGTCGACGGTGTGTGAGGTGACACTGCGGAGCTTGCGGAGCGTGGCACCCCAGGCGGTGACCACAGTGGTCGAGAGTTTCCCGCCGGGTGGTTCATCCATGAAGGGCATGAACTTGTCCGGGAAGCCAGGCATAGTGCAGCCGATGCAGATGCCCCCAACGTTTGGGCAGCCGCCCAGGCCATTCATCCAGCCACGCTTCGGCACGTTGCACTTGACCACCGGGCCCCAACAGCCGAGCTTGACGATGCACTTGGGTGATCCGTATTCGGTGGCGAAGTCGGCCTGTTCGTAGTAGCCGGCCCGGTCGCAGCCCTCATGGACTGTCTTGCCGAACAGCCATGTCGGGCGCAGGGCATCGTCAAGCGGGATCATCGGGGCCTGATCGGTGGCCATATACAGCAAGTAGGTAAGGGTTTCCGACAAGTTGTCCGGCTGGATCGGGCAGCCCGGCACACAGACAATCGGGATGCCTGCTTTGGACTTCCAATCCCAGCCGAGATAGTCGGGCACTCCCATGGCACCGGTCGGATTGCCGGCCATGGCATGGATGCCCCCGTACGTAGCGCACGTACCGGCGGCGACGATCGCGGTCGCCTTAGGCGCCAGCCGGTCCAACCATTCGCTGGTGGTCATCGGCTGTCCGGTCGCCGGGTTGTTGCCGAAGCCACACCAGTAGCCCTCGTCGTGCAGCTTCTCGTTCGGGATGGAGCCCTCCACCACCAGCACGAACGGCTCCAGTTCGCCGCGATCGGCTTTGAAGAACCACTCCAGGAAATCGTCCGCGCCGCCGTTCGGTCCGCACTCGAAATCGATGAGCGGCCAATGTACGGCGATCTGCGGCAGCCCGGGCAGCGCCCCAAGCGCGATCTCCTCGATGCTGGGTTGGGTAGCTGCGGTCAGAGCGACCGAGTCACCGTCACAACTGAGTCCTGCGTTGATCCACAAGACGTGGATGAGGGTGTTTTCAGCCTGAGCCGCTTTCGCTCGGGCTGCTTCGGCTACGGGCATCAGCGCCCTCTCCGGGGAAGCGACACCGCTCCCCTAGCTGCCGGGGCCGACCGTCGGCTCACTTGCGCAGTCCCTGAACTCATCACGCCATGTGGGTCGATGGCATGTCAAGAGCGGCCGCAGACTAGGCCATCGAAGAAGTCGCTAAATCCTCGGCATGCCACAAATTCGCCAGCCAGGCGTACCAGTCGGCGACGTTTTGCCCGGTACGCGCCGACAACGTCAGCACCTCGACGCCCGGACGTAGTGCTCGCGCTTGTGTCGTCAGCCTATCGACGTCGAAGTCGACGTACGGCAGCAGGTCGGTCTTGTTGATCACGATCAGGTCGGCGGCGCTGAACATGTGTGGGTACTTTCGCGCTTTGTCGTCGCCTTCGGTGACTGAGATGATCACGACTCGGCGCGCCTCGCCGAGATCGAACAAGGCAGGACAGACGAGGTTGCCGACGTTTTCGATGACAACGACACCGCGCTCGGGTTGAAGCTGGTCGAGGGCCCGCTGGATCATCGCGGCGTCAAGGTGGCAGCCGGCACCTGTGTTCACCTGGACGCTGCGGGCACCGGCGGCACGGATGCGCTCGGCGTCCACCATGGTCTCCTGGTCACCTTCGATCACGCTCAGCGTCAGTCCAGACTCCCTAACAGTCCGCTCCAGTAGCGTGGTCTTGCCGGATCCTGGTGAGCTCATGACGTTGATCGCCGCCAGGCCGCGTTGCTTGAGCCACTCACGGTTGTGCTCGGCGAGATGATCATTCTTGGCGAGGATCGCCTGCTCCAGCTGAATGGAATGCGTCCGATCATGATCATGGTCGGCGTGCACCTGCCCGGCGGCATGATCATGGTGATGGTGATCATGACCAAGCACTGTCACCCGGACCTCGTCAGTGCCACAGCCACAGGTGGAGCACATCTATGTCACCTCCACACTCAGTACTGCAAGCTCGCGTCCTGCTGTTACCTCTACATCGGCGCTGCCGCACTCGCACAGCAGCACAAGATCGTCTCGGTCGATATCGCGGCCGCAGCTTCGACAGTGCAACCGGCCTGGCGGCTCGTCGATCAAGAGTTGGGCACCTTCCAGAGGAGTGCCGTGAGCCGCCAGCTCGAATGAGAACGTCAGGGCGTCCGTCAGCACACCCGACAATTGCCCGACCTGCAGTCGCACCGAACGTACGGCATGATCCCCGGTCTTGGTCTGGACGGCCTCGATGATGCTCTCGGCGATTGCCAGCTCATGCATCTTGGGCCTCCGGAATCACCATAAGTCGGCCCTTGAAGTCTCGCAATGCGGTGCAGACGGGGCACCATCTGGTCGACGCCAGAGTGCCGGGCACGCAGTCTCAGGGTCTGTACGGGTCGCGTAGGTCAGCTGTGTTGCCGTAGGTTGGCTGGCATCCGGGGGGTGGATTTGTCATGAGGAGCGACACGCTGCGGCCGCTGGTGCGCGCGCTGACTCTTCCCTCCGTACTGTTCACCACTGGGCTCGCCGGGCACACTGCTGGCGGTGGCTTGATCCCGACCGCCTCGGTGCTGGTTTCGTTGTTCGTGCTCACCGTGGTCGCGGTGGTGCCCTTCGCAAGATCCCCTCTCAGGCCGGCAACGACCCTCGCGCTGCTCATCGGCGGCCAGGGACTGCTGCATGCGGCGTTCCAGCTGCTCAGCGGACCTGCTGTCACGGCGCAGACCGTCATGCCTGGCGGTGCAATGACAATGTCGTCGTCGACAAGTAGCTGTCACTCGATAGTGCACTCGGGCACTGCCTCGCACGGGTTGATGCCGGCCATGAGTGGCGGGCACTTCGTCATGGTGCTTGGGCACTTAGCGGCGGCGGCTGCGGTTGGAGTGTGGTTGGCAGCTGGAGAGCGCGCTCTCTGGATGCTGTTGGCGCTGGCTACGCGGCCGGTCCTCGACGCCTGGCGGATGGTCGCAGCCGTCGCGGGCGGTCTCCATCAGGCGGTTCACAGCCGTCGCCAGCTGTTCCCTGGCTGGAGCCGGCCGTCTGCAGTCGGTGGCTCGGTGTGGTGCATAGGCGGAGTCTCGCACCGCGGCCCACCGAACTGCTGCGTCGCCTGAACCCCGCTTGAAATTCAGCACCGTCTTGACGGTCTGACGGCGCATGTGTGGCCCTGCGGGCAAGCCATTTCCGGGCCGTCCTCGAATCATCACTAACCACGTCGGCAGCACTGTGTGACCGTGATCGGTCGCCGCTGCTGCTTCCAGAATTGAGTCAACACCATGTTGCAGAACAGCTCTTTACGGCGTCGAATCCTCACCCGCGTCGGGGTCGGCATCGGCGCTACCGTCGCAGCAATGCTGGCCCTACCGGGCCTAGCTCAGGCACATGTGACGGTCCAACCGGGAACCGCCGAAGGGGGCGGATTCTCGGTCGTCGCGTTTCGGGTTCCGAACGAGCGCGATGACGCCAGTACCACCCAGCTCAAAGTCAAACTGCCGCAGGATCAGCCGATCGGATCGGTGCAGACCACACCGGTACCTGGGTGGAAGATCACTACGACGACCCGGCACCTCGATAAGCCCATCGAGATGTTTGGCGAGCAGCTGGACACCGTGGTTTCCGAGGTCACCTGGACCGCCACTCAGGGCGGTATCCGTCCGGGCCAGTTCCAGGACTTCAGCCTCAGCCTCGGCCAGCTGCCCGAGGCCGGACAGCTGGTGTTCAACACTCTCCAGACCTACTCAGGCGGAGAAAAGGTGAACTGGAATCAGGTTTCGGCCGACCCGTCGGTAGAGCCGGAGCATCCCGCCCCGATACTCACGATTACGCCCGCAGCAGCAGGTTCAGGAGCGACTGATCAGGGCGGTCAGCAAGTCGCCCCGGCCGCTCAGAGCAAGCCGGGTTCCGACATGACTCTCCCGCTCGTTGTCTCCGGTGCCGCGCTGGTGCTCTCCCTGGTGGCCGTGATACTTGCGTGGCGCCGGGGGCGGCTACCGGCGCCGGCAGTGGAGACAGCGACCACTGCTACCCATGAGAATGCCAACGTTTGATCCGCTGAGGGCTGCCGGGAACGACTCGAGACCGTTCCCGGCATCCAGTGCTGAGCGCAGGTTCGCCTCATTGGGGTCGCTGAGCGCTGCGGCACGCCGGATGGCACTGCTTGGGACGCTTGCCGTTGTGGCCTGGACGCTCTTGGCGTCCCCCGCCGCGGCGCACGCCGAATTGGTGAGCATCACGCCGACTAATGGAGCCCAGCTGAGCGCTCCGCCGGTCCAAGTTCAAATGACGTTCACCGAGCCGGTCCACCTTATTAACGACGGCATCCGGCTGGTTGACGACAAGGGCGCCACCGTCGCCACACCGTATCCGACGGTAGAAGGGAACACGGTCAGCTGGCGGATGCCAGCCGACCTGGCGGATGGTGCCTACGTCGTGACATGGCGTGTGGTCTCAGCGGACGGGCACCCGGTCAGCGGCGCCTCCTCCTTTGGAGTTGGCAGCGCCGCGACTGCGGTGCCCAGCTCAGTCAGCGGTACAGGTAGTGCTAATACCAGCGGCGGGACCGCGGCGGCCGGGTCGATCGCGCCATGGCCCGTCATTGCGGTCCGTTTTGCCGGCTACGTCGCGTTTGCGCTGTTCGCTGGTCTGGCCGCGTTCGTACTGCTGTGCGCACCGGATACCAGCAAGGACCCGCGTCTGCAGCGCCTGGCACGCGGCGCGCTCATCGGCGGTGGTGCCGCTACAGTCGCCGCCATCCTGGTCCAGGGCCCGTACACGGCCGGAGTCTCGATGACCCGTGTCTTGGACGCCAAGCTGCTACAGCAGACACTGGCGACCCCGTTCGACGCCGCGATGGTATGGCGGCTCGCACTCTATGGCGTACTCGGCATGCTCGCCTGGCGACTGCCCAGGATCGTCAGCGAGCTTGCCAGCTGGCTGGTGCCGGCCGGTGTGGTCGGCATTGCGGCGACCCTCGCCGCTGCCGGGCATGCAGCGGCGGCCGGCCCTATCGATCTTGGGATCGACGCGCTCCATGCGCTCACCGCGGGACTCTGGGTCGGCGGCTTGGCCACCCTCGTCACACTCGGGCGATCCGTGGAACCCGACGCGCTGCACCGATTCTCCACCCTCGCCCTTGTGTCGGTACTCACACTGATCGCCACCGGCACCCTGAACTCGCTCAGCCGGCTCAACGCCGTCGATGACTTGTGGCAAACCGGCTACGGCGTGACCTTGCTGGTCAAGCTCGCCCTGGTTGCCGGTACCCTCGCCGCTGCTGCGATCTCCCGACGACGCGTGCAGCAGAACCGTACGCCGCTGCCGTCCGTGCGGCTCGAAGCAAGCCTCACCGTGGCTGTCCTCGCCGTCACAGCTCTGCTCACGATGACAGCACCGCCATCCCGTGGAGCCGAGCCGGCAACCCAGGCCGGCGCCGGACAAGCAGCGACCAACGACACGGTCAAGATGTCCCTCGGCAAACAGGGAAAGGCCGCACTGACAGTCTTGCCCGCGAACACCGCTGGGAGCCATCTGCACCTAGTCCTCAGCGACACCGACGGCCGGCCGCTACGCGCTAGCAAAGTCACCCTGAAGGTAGCCAACCCGAGCCGCGACATCGCCCCGATATCAGTACCGATGACCAGCGATAGCGGAGTCTGGATCGGAAGCTATCGCTTTCCCTTCCCCGGCACATGGAAAACCATCCTCACAGTGGACGGGATCGGCTCATCCGCGGTAGTCACGACAGGCGACGTCACGATCCGCGAATGACCGGGCTGGGCGCAGGCTTGGAAACCCACCTTGCTCGCCAGTTCGGTATGCACCATGGTGGGGCTCATGGTGACCAAACAGGTGGGCCGCGGGATCGTCTTGGCGTGTCAAGGAGGCGGTAGTCACACCGCTTTCACCGCTGGTGTGCTTGAGGAACTACTAGCACATGATGACCGGGATATCCGGGCGTTGAGCGGTACGTCTGGCGGTGCGGTATGTGCCTTTCTCGCCTGGTCGGGGTTGCTCCTCGGTGGCCAGAAAGGTCGAAGTGTCGGCGTTTCCCGATTACAGCGGTATTGGGACACCGTACAAACGCATGGCGTTTTCGAGACACTCCAGGACGCCATCATGATCAATACGCTGCGCGGCATAGGGAGCCTGGGGCTCGCCCTGGAGTTCAGTCCGTATATGAACGTCTTTGAGGCAAGCCGCGACTTCAAAAAGTTGATCGAGGACGTCGTGCGTTTTGATGAGATCCACGTCTCCTCAAGAGCGCCACGTCTGCTGATCAGCGCCGCGAACGTGAAAACCGGGGACTTCCGAATCTTCCGAAGCCACGAAATCGATGAGGAACCCGCCGATGTGATCACCAGTGATGTGATCTTGGCTTCGGCGGCGGTGCCCACACTCTTTCGAGCTGTTCATCTAGGCGAGAACTTTTATTGGGATGGACTGTTTGCTCAGAACCCGCCGGTTCGTGATCTTCCGGACGCCGCCCGTGGCGACGGCAGGGGCGGAGTTCCGCCCAACGAGCTCTGGGTCATAATGATCAATCCCCTGCAGCAAGAAGCCGAGCCGAGGCGGATGGACGACATCCGAGACCGTCGAAATGAGCTTGCGGCCAATATCTCGTTCCAACAAGAAATATTCTTCATCGGTAAAATAAATGAGCTGGCTGGGCGCGATTATTTGACCAATAAGGCGAAAAAGAAGTATCACCCGATCAAGGTCCGCGCTATCACTATGTCCGATGAAGTGGCCGCAAGCTTGGACTATGAATCCAAGCTGAGTCGAGATCCAGGACAGATCAGGTTACTAAGGGAACACGGCAAAGACCGCGCACGGAGCTTTCTGGCTGATCTAAAAAGACCGGACGCCGATGACCGTACCGCGCTCTTGTTCAGAGACATCTGGGGCCGCCGGAAGAATCGGAACTGGACACCCTTGTACTCATCCGATAGCAAGAGCTAACGCACGTCACGGCAGACGACGGAGGGGACAGCGCCAGTGAGCCACCGCTAATCGCTGTCCTCGATCCGGATCCGCAGGCGACGAAAGCCGCGACCCTTACTCTCCATCTTGGTCACCGCGATGCGCCCGATCATGGCGGTGGACGCGACGTGAGTACCGCCGTCAGCTTGAATGTCGAGGCCATTGATGTCGACGATGCGCACCATCTCGATGTCCGGCGGCAGGAGGTCACTCGCGGTGCGGATGATGTTCGGGATGGCCATTGCCTGCTCCCGCGGCAGCACCCGGACATCGATCTGCCGGTTCAAACGCACCGCCGCATTGCAAGCGTCCTCGACGCGCTGCTTGAAGTCCGCCGGCACGTCGGGCAGATCAAAGTCCATCCGCGCGATGAGCGGCTCCATGTTTCCTCCGGTCACCGGGGCCCCGAAGTCCCGCAGCACCACTGCGCTGAGCACATGCAGGCCGGAATGCGTACGCATCAGGCTTGTTCGGCGCTCGTCGTCCAGCCCACCGTGGACGCTGGTGGCCGCCGGCGGCAGAGGGTCTTCTTCGGCCGGCAGGAGGTAGAGGTCATCACCCTTGCGCGTACCGACGATCCGGGTTCGGACATTCCCCCACACCAGCACGCCGTGATCGGGCGGCTGTCCTCCGCCGCCGGGATAGAACGCGGACCGGTCCAACACGATGCCCTGATCGGGATCAGCGAACAGCACAGTAGCGGCCCACTCGCGGATCGACGGATCTTCGAGGTCAAGCCGATGCGTGTGGTGCCGATACGGGTTCTCTGCCACAGTCATGAATGCGATTCTGCCCGCGATGCTCGCGCCGCCGATTTCCAAAAAATTGCGCGAGCGGAGCGAGCACCAGCCCCAGCGGCGAGCTGTGTGCAGGAGGGCCGACGAAACGCGTCGAGATCGGAGCTGGTCTCAAATCCATCGTTTCGTCGGATCCGACGAAGACGGCAGCTCTTCAGCGAACATCGCAGCGAGCGGAGCGAGCAATTGGACACAGCGGGCGCAGCGAGCGGAGCGAAATGAAATACACCCTGTTGCCCTTAGCACCATGAGTGCGAGATCATCACCGTGCCGGATCGGGCCGATCGGCACATTCCAACGAGGAGGGCAACCATGAGCGTCTACCGGGTGATCGACGTCGTCGGAACGAGCACCACCTCCTGGGAGGAGGCTGCCGCGGACGCAATCAAGACGGCGGGCCAATCAGTCCGCGACCTTAGGGTCGCCGAGGTCATCAAGCAGGACATTCACCTCGGTGATGGCGGCGAGCTCGTCTACCGCACGAAGATCCAGCTGTCCTTCAAGTACGAGCAGCAACAGTAGGAGCCTTAGGCGCCTCCTCGCTTTGGGCTTCGTCGCGCAAACATCGGAGTCACCGGTTCTGCGTGGTCGATTCTTGATCGCCTGTCGAAGTTGGCTGGCTCCCAAAGCCGTGAGCGGGTGCCAAAAGCTTAAGCAGCCGTTAATGGCCGTTGCCAGTTCGCCCCTACGATTCCCCCGTGACCGTCTCGGCCTTCTTTGTGCACAGCCTGCCTTTGATGCTCATTGCAGCCGTGAGCCCGGTGTTGTTCCTCAACGCCTCACGGGTCGTCGAGGCCGCTGGCATCTCTGGCGGCCTGTGCTTTGGGGCCGGGGCTGTCGTCTGCCTCATCGCTTTGGGCGTACCGACGATGGGTCTGATGGGTGCCGCGCCGTCGCGGCTGGTGGAGGCCGGTATTGCCTCCCGTGGCGTCGACTTGGCGCTTGCGCTGGTGCTGATCGCCTATGGCGCCTGGCAAATTGTGCGAAGCCGCCGCAAGCGGACTGCTAAGGACACCTCACATGGCAACAACGACGACGCACTACCTACCGGCGTTCGCGCGTTGTTAGCCGCCGGGCTGCTCGGAATGATCACGAACTTCACGACTCTGCCGCTTTATCTGAGCGTCAGTCAGCGCATCGGCACCGTGACAGTCCCGTGGTGGGCACGAGCTCTGCTATTGGTCTTGGTGATCGTCGTTGTCGCGACGCCTGTTTGGCTCCCTGTCGGTATCAAAGCTGTCGCCCCAGAGCACTCTGGAATCCGACCGGAGACCCGACGCAAGATCCAAACGGCGACCCAGCGGGTCTCGATCGGCGCCTGTTTCGTCGGCGGGGCATTGATCATTTGGCACGTCCTCAGAGGGTGACCAAGCCTTTAGCCGGTTAAGGCTTGGATCACCTCCGGAGCTGGGGTCAGCGCCGGTAGGCGGGCATCATCCTGGCTGCGCTATATCCTGCAGCGTGTCCTTAGGTCCGGCAGCGGCGGAACGTCGACTCCTGCTGTTCTCGGTGTGGGCCTCGGCCGCATTCGCCGTCATCTCAAGCGTCTGGGGAATCGTCAGCGGCTCGAGCATGATCGTCTTCGACGGTCTGTACTCGTTCGTGAGCATTGGGCTCTCGGGGCTTGCGGTGCTCACCTTGCGCTTCGTGGGGCGTGGTCCCGACGAGCGGTTCCCCTGGGGCAGAGAGGCGGCCGAACCAGTCGTCGTGGTCCTCAAGGCCGCGACGCTCGGTGCGCTCTGCGTGTACGCCGGGATCGGAGGCATCGCCGACCTCTTGAAAGGTGGCCGCGAGGTAAAGGTCGGATGGGCAATCGTGTACGCGGTCATCGCGACAGCAGCCAGCCTCATCGTTGCATTGGTGCTCAAGCGGGGTACGCGGCCGGAGTCCCCAGCGGGCCCCGGCCGGGACCTCGTTCGCGCCGAGGCGGCGGAGTGGCTGGGCGACGCCCTGCTGTCTGTCGGCGTACTCGTCGGATTTCTTTTTGCCTGGTTGTTGACGTCGAGAGGCGAGGCCCACTTAGCCGGGTACGTCGACCCGGCCATGGTGGTCCTGGTGTCCGCGGCATTCCTCGTGGTGCCGCTTCGACTCGTGATCGGCGGCATGCGTGAAGTGTTGTCGATGTCGCCGCCGGAGGATGTCCAGTTACAGCTTCGTGAAGTTGTCGAGGACGTACAAAGCCGCTATGGGCTACAGGAGTCGGTCGTGCGCGCCGCCAAAGTGGGTAGCCGGATGGACATCGAGGTCGATTACGTGGTTGGCCCCGACTCAAGCGTCGTCACGGTCACCGACTGCGATGCTGTGCGGTCAGAGCTGTACGAACGTCTGTCGGCATTGGGATACGAAAAGTCCGTAGTCGTGGCCTTTACGAACGACCGACGCTGGGCCGACTAGCAGAAACTGCGGGCAAATGACATTCCTGAATCGATTCAGGAATGTCACTTGCCCGCAGTTTCTTGCCAGAGGTTTCTAGTCGAGGGCTGGAGCTTCCATGGCCGGACAAGTGTCCATCACCACATCTAGACCGGCTGCGCGGGCACGTTGGGCGGCGGCTTCGTCGATTACGCCGAGCTGAAGCCACACTGCCTTGATGCCAAGCCGATCCTTCTGGGCAATTGCCTGGTCGACCACGGCGCCAACCCGCTGGCTGTTCACAAAGCAATCCACGACCTCAACCGGACCCGGGATGTCAGCAAGCTGGCTATATCCCTGCTCACCGAGGGCATCCTCGCCGCGAAGATTGACCGGGACGATTCTCATACCGAGCTGGTCGTGCAGATATCGGCCGATGCTGTAAGCGGTGCGCTGGGTGTTGGCTGACAAGCCGACAACGGCCCAAGTGGCCGGCGTCGTCAACAGCTGTTTGATGACCTCGGGGTCACGCCACGTTCCCACAACACAAATCCTTGCCGATCCAGCCGGTGTTCGGAGAGCAGGACCACAGATCAGTCGCGGCAGTATGTAGCCAGGGCAGCGTCAACAGCGGGCTTGTCAACGGCGACCGCGTCGAAGAAGCACGAAGGAAGGTGCTAGATCATCACCGAGTTGATCATCAGACCAATACGGAACGAAGATCGGGAGGCTTGGGACCCGCTGTGGCAGGGCTATCTGGAGTTCTACCGCGCGACACTTGCACCGGAGGTCACCGAGCGGACCTGGGCTGCGCTATGTGACTCAGCCTCTGCGGTGCATGGACTCGTCGCCGAGCAGAACGGCGAACTTGCGGGCTTTGCGCATTTGATCATGCATCCGACGACGTGGGCCACCCGTCCGAGCTGCTACCTGGAGGATCTCTATATCGCCGAGGCCTGGCGCGGTCGAGATATCGCCCGGCAACTCATCAAGGCCGTTTACGCGTTCGCCGACGAATCCGGCGCTGCCGGAGTCTATTGGCTGACTCAGGAGTACAACGCCCCAGCACGCTCGCTATACGACACACTCGCCCACCGGACATCCTTCGTCGTTTATCAACGGTGAACGCCGGACCAACAAAACACCAGCTACAAACTCTCTCCGGGTCTAGCAAAGCGGTGCGTTGAATAAAGCCGGCCACTGGCGGGTATAGAGCGCTTTGTAGGGAGGAACACCGTGAGTGTTTTAAGTGTCGTCATGTTGCTCTCGAACTATTTTCCCGAGATCAGTATTGTTTTCTGGACAATCGGTCTGATTGTTCTGGGTACGGGGATTGTCTTCCTCATCCTCGGCAAAAAGGGCCGCACATTTGGCGGACGTAGGTACCGGTTCTGAGGCATGTCCTCAGCCACTGACCTGTTGAGAGCATTCTCGCGCGTCGGAGTCCGCTGATCGCCCTCCTCGTCCATCGGACGAGGTGCCCAGGCGCAGGCGTTGGGGCCTGCCAGATGCCGAGAATCCGGCGCGGAACGAACTTTCCAGAGAAAATCAGCTCGTCATGTCAACCGAAGAGAGCTCTGCGGCGAGTAACTCGTTGATGGAAAGCCAAGCAGCAGCAGCCGCCGCCGAGGCTGCCGCCGTCGATCCAACGCTTCCGGACGCCGACGCTGCTACATCAGTCGAGGCGGCCACCGAGTTGCTCACGTTCGACGACTTCTACAGGCGAGAACACAGACATGTGCTTGGTTTGGCGTTCGTCTTGACTGGCAATCAATGGGTCGCCGAGGACACCGCACAAGACGCCTTCACGGCGGCATTCCGGCGTTGGCATTCCATCGTTGCTTACGACTCGCCGAGCGCATGGATTCGGCGAGTCACGTGTAATCGGGCGGCATCAGTGCTGCGGCGAAGCGTACGCGAGGCAAAAGCGTTGATGCGTCTTGTCGGACGGACGCAAAGCTACATCGAGCTGGATGAGGGCGATGACGCCTTCTGGCAAGCGGTTCGTCATCTGCCACCTCGTCAGGCACAAGTAGTGGCCCTCTATTACATGGAGGACTACAGCGTGCGGCAGATAGCCGAGGTTCTGGACTGCAGCGAAGGCACCGTGAAAACGCACTTGAGCCGGGCCCGCGATGCAGTAGCGCGTCAATTGCAGTTAGAGGACTCACAATGAGCGACTTTGATTCTCGGGCACGAAAAGCAGCCGACTCAGTTCGGCAACAGATTTCTGGAAACACTTTTCACCCTGAAAAGGGAATTCGGCGGGCCCAGCGATCTCCCGTGCGCATAGCCATTCCGAGTGCTGTTGCCGCGGTAGCCCTTATCGCTGCTGTCATGGTCGTCTTGCCTCGCGGTGGCGATGGTGGAATGCCATCGGCCGCCCAAGGACCCTTGGGTGGAGAAGGCGCAGCGTTCGCCTTGACGGGCGCGCTGAAGCCGTTTGATACGTGTGACGCCGTTCTGCAGTACTTCAAGGACCAGGCTCCGGATTACCTGATTGAACGTGCGGGCGGCGGCGCTGTGACAACCGAAGCTGGTACACCCATGAGGAGAACTGCGCTGCCGAAGCAGAGCCGCGCGGATGACTCCTCCGGTACGGCCGCTGAGTCGGCAGACGCGCCGGCGCATTCGACAACGAATGTGCAAGAGGCAGGCGTCGATGAACCGGACATCGTGAAGACGGATGGAAAACGCATCGTTGCGGTCGCCCAGGGCCGAGTCCACTTAGTTGGGCTCGATGGCGGCAAAATGACGTTACGCAAGACTCTTCAAGACACGAATGTTCGCAATGTGTTTCTTTCCGGCGACCGTGCGCTTGTCTTCAGCGGCCAACCGGCTCAGAGTTCAGAGCTGGGATTGCCATGGGCCGGTCAGCAGGCCGTTATGTCGATGTATGACATCTCTAATCTCAGCGATCCACAACCGATCGCCACGTTGACGATCAACGGCGAGGTGCTCGACGCACGACTGGTGGGAACGCAGGTACGTGTGGTGACGGTTTCCTCACCCGACGTTGATGCCCCATCGCCGGTCTACACACCTGACGGTGGTATCGAACAGAAGTCGAAGGACGAGCTACGGGCTGCAATTGCCAGGACGACTGTCGACAACTGGATCCCGACGTACGCGTTGCGCGACGGGGCTGGCGCGGAAGTGAGCAAGGGACGTCTTGTGGAATGCGCGAATCTGGCTCATCCGGAGACGTTCTCCGGGCTCGATACGGTGGCGGTGTCGTCGTTCGACATGGGGTCGGCGCTACAGTCCCGCAAGACAGTAGGGGTAATTGCCGGCGGAGAGCAGATATATGCGACCGACACGTCGACGTATGTCTCGACCACCGATTGGAGCCGTGACGGTTCACCCGCAAAGACCAGTGTGCACAAGTTGG
>Ga0075434_100000090_pt1 | contig 49611 bp, 39 predicted proteins | sample RhiMethybrSRZTD3_FD_75298 | JGI IMG/M metagenome (GOLD analysis project Ga0075434, IMG submission 75298) | Populus rhizosphere microbial communities from Tennessee, USA - Rhizosphere MetaG P. TD hybrid SRZTD3 | ecosystem: Host-associated > Plants > Roots > Rhizosphere > Soil | place: USA...
TTCCGCGCCAACATCTTCATGCAGCGGCGCGGCCCCGGCGCGGTCTTCCGCGTCATCCCCACCAAGATCCGGACGCTGGAGGAGCTGGGGTGCCCGCCCATCCTGCGCGAGCTCGCGACGAAGGAGCGCGGGCTCGTCCTCGTGACCGGACCGACCGGCAGCGGAAAGTCCACGACACTCGCGGCGATGATCGACTTCCTGAACGCCAACAAGCAGGGGCACATCATCACGATCGAGGATCCGATCGAGTTCGTGCACGAGAGCAAGAAATGCCTCATCAACCAGCGCGAGGTCGGCTCGCACACCAAGGACTTCGCCACCGCGCTGCGCAGCGCGCTCCGGGAGGACCCGGACTGCCTTCTGGTCGGGGAGCTGCGCGACCTCGAGACCACCTCGCTCGCGATCACCGCGGCGGAGACGGGCCATCTCGTGTTCGGGACGCTCCACACCAACTCGGCGGCGAAGACCATCGACCGGCTCATCGACGTGTTCCCCGGCGACCGTCAGTCCCAGGTGCGCACGATGCTGAGCGAGTCGCTGGAGGGGGTCATCGCCCAGTCCCTGATTCCGACCGCGGACGGCAAATCGCGCGTGGCGGCGCTCGAGATCCTGACCGGGATCCCGGCGCTGCGGAATCTCGTTCGCGAGGACAAGACCGCGCAGATCCTGAGCATCATGCAGGTGGGGACGCAGCACGGCATGCAGACGCTCGACCAGGCGCTCAAGGACCTCGTGACCTCGGGCCGGATCACGCGGGAGGAGGCGCTGAAGCGCACGACCAACCCGCGGCTCTTCGAGGGTTCTTCCGGCCAGGGGGCGCCCGCCACGCCGGCGGGCCCGCGCGCCGCGACCGGAGCGCGCGCGTGAGACGACGACTCCTGGCCCTGGCGATCCTCGTGGCTCTGACCGCGTGTCCCTACACGATCACGATCGCCGGCGCTCCGCCCACCGAGATACGCCTCGGCAAGGCGCCGCCGGTAGCACCCCAGACCGATCCCGCGCCGGTGCGCGCGGTCGAGCGGTTCTTCGCCGCGCGCCAGCGCGCGAGCCTCGACCGGACACAGCTTCCCGCGGCGCGTCGCTGGCTGACGAGCGCCGTGAAGGCGGACGCCTCGACCCTGGCCGGGGATCCGGGGCACACGCTCGTGGCCTTCGACTTCACCGACGGCTCGATCGAAAAGCTCGGCGGCGGCCGCTTCCGGGTGGACGTGTACCTCCTCTTCGCGGATCGCCAGGGCAAGGTGGTCGAAAGCCGGGACGAGATCCTTGTCTTCATACCGCAGGCGGGGGGATACGCGTGCGCGGCCCTCGTGACGGCGGGCACCATGCGCTGGGATTCCGCGGAGGTCGAGAAGAGCGCGGACCGTCTTCACTGCGCGCCGGCCCTGGATCAGGCGGACGCGTCGCTCCGCGAGTGGGCGACGCGGCAGACGCGCCTCAGTGCCTATTCCATCGAGGACGTCTTCCCGGCGGGCATGGGACGCATCATGATCCCGTGCCTCAAGTTCACCGCCGCGGAGGGAAAGCGCGGCTATGACGTCGTGGACTCACCGATTATCATGAGACGAGGCTCGAGGGGCTACCAGATCGAGCCCGTCGCCAACTAGAACCCGAGCCGGATCCAGGATGCGCCTCGCGCTCTTCGACATCGACGGAACGCTGCTTCGCGAGGGCATCGCCCCCAAGCTCGCCTTTGCCCGCGCCCTGCAAGAGACCTTCGACACCACCGGCCCCATTTCCGGCTTCCGCTTCGCGGGCATGACCGATCCTCAGTGCGTCGTGGAGATCATGCGCCAGGCGGGCATCGGGGACGAGGTGATCGCGGAGCGCCGGAGCCAGTGCCTGGACCGCTACGTGACGCACCTCCGCGTCGAGATGAGCCGGCACGACGGCGCGAGGCTCTTTCCCGGTGTGAAGGATCTCCTGAGCCGCCTGAGCGGCCGCGAGGACGTGCTGGTCGGCCTCCTGACCGGAAACGTCCAGCCGGGCGCGATGCTCAAGCTCGACCGCTTCAAGCTCGGGGGTTATTTCCGCTTCGGCGCCTTCGGCGACGAGCACGAGGACCGCGGCGAGCTGGCCCGGATCGCGCTCGAGAAGGCCGAGCGCATCGTGGGACGCCCGGTGCGTGGGAACGAGGCGACCGTCATCGGCGACACGCCACGCGATGTCGCCTGCGCCCGCGCGATCGGCGCTCGCGCCGTGATCGTGGCCACGGGACTCGTTTCACGGGAAGAGCTTCGGGCCGCGGAACCCGACGTCCTCCTGGACTCCTTCGAGGATCTCGAAGGTACCCTCCGGGCCATCTGTCCCGAGCCGCCCCGGACGGGACCGCAAATCTACGTATAGCCTTTTCCCTCGGATGTGGGTGAGGATGCGCCCCGGGGGCGGGCATCGACGGAGGGCTCTAGGATCCTGGCCGCTCGCCGCACGCTCCCCATGCTGGTCTCGGTTCTGGGCCTCCTCGCGTCCGTGTCCGGCGCGGCAGAGCCGGCCCGCTACGTCCGCGTGCGCGGCGACCGGTTCGAGGTCGTCTCCGGCCAGACCGTGGGGCCGATGTTCATCCGCGGCGTCAACATGGGCGCCGCGCCGCCGGGCCACTTCCCCGGCGAGTTCGCGATCGCCAAGGCGGACTACCGCCGATGGCTCCAGTTCCTCCGCACCCTCCACGCGAACGCGGTTCGCGTCTACGCGCTCCACCCTCCGGAGTTCTATCAGGCCCTGAAGGAAGAGAACGACGCGCATCCGCGCGATCCCATCTGGCTCTTCCAGGAAGTCTGGACCGAGCTTCCGGATGGGAACGACTTCTGGGATCCGGTCTTCACGGGCGCCTTCGAGTCCGAAATCCGCGCGGCGATCGACGCGGTCCACGGCAAGGCGCTCCTCGCGCCGCGGCCGGGCCATGCCGCGGGACGCTACACCGCAGACGTCTCGCCCTACCTCGCGGGCTGGCTCCTGGGACGCGAGTGGGAGCCGTACGCCGTCCGGGTCACCGACCGACGTCACCCGACGACGACCACGTTTCGCGGCACGTTCTTCGGCGTCGAGTCGGGGACCGCCATGGAATGCTGGCTGGCCAAGGAGCTGGATTTCGCGGCTTCGCACGAGGCCGACCGCTACGGGCTCGCCCGCGCCGTCTCGTTCGTGAACTGGCCCACGCTGGACGTGATGCGGCATCCCACCGAGTACGAGCGCGGCGGGCAGCCGGCCGAGCACGACGAGGACGCGTTCTCGGTGGATCCCACACGGATCCGTCCGCTGCGGGCGGCGTCGCCGCTCACCAAGACCCTCGGCTACTTCGCGAACTATCACGTCTATCCCTACTACCCGGACTTCATGAACCTCGACCCGGGGTACAGCGCGTTCCGCGACCGCCACGGCGCATGCAACTACGCGGGCTACCTCACGGACTTGAAGGCGCATACGCGCGGGCTTCCGCTCCTGATCGGCGAGTTCGGCGTTCCGACCTCACGTGGGATTGCGCATCAGCAGCCGCAGCGGATCGACCACGGCGGGATGTCGGAGGAGGAGCAGGGCAAGGACGACGTCCGTCTCCTCGAGGACATCGAGGGCACGGGCTGCGCGGGCGGGCTCCTGTTCGCGCTCTTCGACGAATGGTTCAAGGTGAACTGGCTGGTGATGCGCCAGGAGCAGCCGCGCGATCGCGATCCTCTGTGGCACAACCTGCTCGATGCGGAAGAGAACTACGGGCTCCTGGGGTTCGACCCCCCCTCGAAGATCCGGATCGATGGGGCCGTGGACGACTGGTCCGGGATCGCGCCCTACGCCTCGGCGCCGGAAGCCCCGCTCCTCCGCTCGCTCGTTGCCACCTCGGACCAGAATCGGTTCTATCTCCGGATCGATCTCGGCCCGGGCGCGCCGGCCTCGGTGGGCGTCTCACTCGACGTGCTCGATCCCGCGCGCGGGGACCGCAGGCTCCCGCGTCCGCTCCAGGCCACCTGGTCGCGCGGAGCCGAGTTCACGCTCGTGGTCGAGCCCCAGGCCGGGCGGGCCGAGCTATTCATCGATCGCGCGATGAACTACTCCCGGTGGTCGCGGATCCTATCGAAGGGTGAAGGGCTCCAGGACGTCGCCCCCCTGCACCCCGTCCGAAACGAGGACGGACGCTACATCCCGATGATCATCGAGACGAACCGGGAGCGGGTCTCGCGGAGCGGCAGGTTCTATCCGGCCCGTCACCTCGACTGGGGACGGCTCGAGGCGGGACGCGAGCCCGCGCGCGCCGCGGCGTGGCCCGGCGCGGAGCCGAGCTTCGCCTACGACCCTCACGCCGAGTGGACCCGCTCCAACGACGGACGGACGATCGAGATCGCGATCCCGTGGGGCCTCCTGAACGTCGGCGACCCCTCGACCCGGTCCGTGCTCGACGACAAGGCGGGGACGAGCGACATCGAGGTCACGAAGACGGACGGGATCGGTCTCCTGGCGTGGGCCACCAAGCGCCCCGCGTTCCGCGCGGACTCGCTGGGCCCGGCGCGTCCGGGCGGCCCGTCCCGCGTCGCCCCGGCCGACGTCCAGTTCCTGGGTCCGCCCGGGACCACGCAATCAACAGTGGGTCAAGAACTTACGATCGTCTCACCCGAATCCAAGTCCTATTCATGGAACGGGTGGGACATGCCGATCCTTTCGGAGCGCATCAAGAGGTCCGCGCGCTACATCCGGGACATGTTCGAGGGTATGGATGCCCGTGATCAGCGAAATCAAACACGGCTCGATCCACAGGCACGCTAGTCGCCGCTGTGCCGCCCTGCTCGGCCTCGTGCTCCTGAGCTCGATCCTCGTGTCGTCCGCTCCCGCCCAGGTTTCCCATTCCGAGGAGGCGCTCCGCGTCGCCCGCGCGGCGAGCGATCGGAAGGATTTCGATCACGCCGCTTCGACGCTGCGTCGCGCGCTGAAGACTGACCCCGAAAACAAGGACATCCTGTCGCTGCTCGCGCGCGTGCTCGCGTGGTCTCGCCACTTCGACGAGTCCATCGCGACGTACCGGAAGCTCCTCGCGCGCCATCCGGACGACGCGTTCGACCGCGCGGGGTACGCCCGGGCGCTGGCCTGGTCGGGACGGAGCGGCGAGGCGCTCCCCGAGTTTCGCCGGGCGATCGCGCAGGACTCGACCGACCTCGAGACCCGTCTCGGTTACGCGCGGGCGCTTTCCTGGGACGGGGATCTCGCGGGGGCCTCGGCGGAGTTCCGCCGCGTGATCGATGCCAATCCGAGGTCGGGCGACGCGTGGCTGGGTCTCGCGACGGTCGCGCGCTGGAGAAACGCCCCCACCGCCTCCGACGCCTTCACGGATCGAGCCGCGGCGCGAGGCGCCGACCAGGAAGGGCTGCAAGAGGAGCGCGGCGCGGTGCGGACGGCGCTCCGGCCTTCCGCGGGCACCGGGTGGACCCATACGCGCGAGCGGCAGATCACCTCGGATTCGACCGCGTTCCGCCTCGAGACCCTCGGGGAGTTCGTGGACGGCCGCGCGACCCTGGGCCGCTCGGTCGGCGCGTCGGGCCGTGTGTCGCGGCTCCATCACTGGGAGGTGAATCCGGGCCTTCCGACCGACACCACCCTGAACTATGACCTTCGAAGCACCGGATTCCGGGGCGACCTGAGCTTCCTCCGCGGGTATCCGCTCCAGGCCACCGCGGGGATGGCGTACGAGAAGTTCGAGGCGCGGAGCCCGTTCGTGCTCTACCCGCTGGGCGGGGACAAGGACTTCTTCGGCTTCAATGCGCGCGTCTGGACCTACCTCGGCCGGTTCTCGCCTAGTGTCGGAGCCACGCGCGACTTCATCGCCATCAAGACGAACGATGATCGGACCGGGGCCCGCGTCCTGGTCCCGGGAGGCGTGACCAACACCGACCTCGGCCTCCGGTGGGACTGGAACGGTCGCGGGAGCCTGAGCGGCACCTTCACGAAGTCCTTCTACACCGACGACAACGAGCGCTCGAGCCTGGGCGGCCTCATGACCTACCGGATCAAACGCGCGCAGCCGCGCGTGGCGCTCGACTACGGGCTCACGTGGTCCGACTTCACGAAGACCTCGGCAAGCTACTTCACGCCCCTGGAGAGCGTGCGGAACGCCGGCGGGCTCAGCCTCTCGGGCTACTCCGAGAAGAACGCGCTCGACTACGGGGCCCGGTACGAATTGGCGTACATGACCTCGACCAACTTCCCGGACATCGCCACGAACACGGGCTCGGTCTACATGAACGGAACCGTCCTCGGCACCCTCCCGCTCGGCGTCGAAGGCTACTACTCCGTGGACAATCACTCCTACAAGACGTGGGGGCTGACCGTGTCCGGCTCGGTGCGCTGGTGAGGAGGGGGGCATGATCGACTTCCAGGTCCTCGTCATCACCCTCGGGATCCTGCTCGGGATCGTGGCCCTGACCACCATGGCCGCGATCGGGAACAAGGTCTATTCGAACCGCGAGGAGTCCACGAAGCGGGCGTTCATGGATCGGCTTCGCAAGAGCTTCGTCCTCCTGAAAACCGGGATCCCCGACGACCACGCGGAGGGCATGCGACGGATCGTGCAGGCGTTCTCGGGACGCTGGTCCGAGCTCGCCGCCCAGGAGGTGAGCCAGCTCGAGCTGGCGACACGCCTCGACGTGATCCGCGTGCTCGAGCAGAGCGGCGTGATCCCGAAGCAGCTCCGACTGGCACGGAGCCCGATGAAGTGGACGCGGGCCCACGCGATCCGGATCCTGGGCGAGCTCAAGGTGCCGAGCTCGGTCCCCGCGCTCTTGACCGCGCTCGAGGACAAGGATCCCGACGTCCGGAACGTGGCCGCGCGCTCGCTGGGACGGATGAAGCTGCAGGCCGCCGAGGAGGCGCTGGTGGAGCTCCTGGGGAAGCACGACCAGGCGGTCTCCGCGAGGATCGCCGCCATCTGCATCGAGATGGGACCCCGCACGGCGCCCCTCCTCATCCGGGCGCTTCGCGAGGGGACGCCCAAGGCGCGCTTCTGGGCCTCGCGGATCCTGGGCGAGATCCGTGACGCCCGCGCGATCCGCTCGCTGGGGGACGCGTTGCAGGACAAGGAAGACGACGTCCGCTCGGCTTCCGTGTGGGCGCTCGGCATGATCGCCGATCGCGCGAGCGCGAGCCTGGTCGAGCCCCTGCTCCACGATCCGATCTGGTACGTCCGCGCGCACGCCGCCGAGGCGTTGGGGAGGATCGGCGACCCCGACTTGGTTCAGCCCGTGGCCGAGCTCCTGCAAGATCGCTCGTGGTGGGTCCGGAAGAACGCCATGGACGCGCTGGTCCGGATCGGGGAGCCCTCGAAGACCGTCTTGCTGAACACGCTCCACGGCGGAGACCGCTTTGCCCGCGACTGCGCGGTCGAGGCCCTCATGACGCTCGGCATGCCGCTCCCGGAGACCGTGGTGAGCGACGGAGAGGAATCCTAGGATGCCCCACTTCACGGCGCCCGACTGGCTGATCCCGACCGTCAACGTGATCAGCTTCGTGATCCTGATCTACTTCAGCGTGCTCCAGCTCGTTCTCTTCGGGCTCCTGATCCTGTCCTTCTTCGACATGCGCCGCCGGCTCGCGCAGAATTTCTACGCGGATTACGAGGCGGTGGCAAAATCCCACTTCACGTTCCCCATCAGCGTGCTCGTTCCGGCGTACAACGAGGAACAGAACGTCGTCGAGGCCGTGCGCTCCGTGCTGGCGCTCGACTATCCCCAGCACGAGGTCATCGTCATCAACGACGGATCGAAAGACGAGACGCTGGCCAAGCTCCGCCGCGAGTTCAAGCTCACGCTCCGGGACACCGTGTACCGGAAGAGCCTCCCGATCGAGGGGGCGATTCGCGGCATCTACCGCTCGCCCACGCATCCGAATCTGATCGTCATCGACAAGGCGCACGCCGGGAAGAGCGCGGCCCTGAACGCCGGGATCAACCTCTCGCACTATCCTTTGATCTGCACCATCGACGCCGACTCGATCTTCCAGGAGAACGCGCTCCTCCGCGTGGTGCGCCCGTTCCTCGAGGATCCGGAGCGCGTGATCGCGGTGGGAGGGCAGGTGCGCGTGGCGAACGGCTGCCGCGTGGAACGCGGGCGCATCATCGAGCCCAGGCTGCCGCAGAACATCCTCGCCGCGTTCCAGGTGGTGGAGTACCTGCGCGCCTTCGTGGCGAGCCGGCTCGGGCTCTCCGCCATGAACAACCTGCTCATCCTCTCGGGCGTGTTCAGCCTCTTCCGCAAGGACGTGGTGATCGAGGTCGGGGGCTACCGCTCCGACGTCATCACCGAGGACATGGAGCTGGTGCTTCGGCTGCACCGCCACATGCGCGAGCAGCGACGGGACTACGTGGTCCAGTTCCTACCCGATCCCATCTGCTGGACCGAGGTGCCGCAGAAGCTCGGCGCGCTCGCCCGCCAGCGGGGCCGCTGGCACCGCGGGCTCATCCACTGCCTCTGGATCCACCGCTCGCTGGGCTGGAGCAAGCACTCCGGATCGCTTCGCTGGATCGGCATTCCGTACTATTTCTTCTTCGAGGTCATGGGCCCGCTCGTCGAGCTGCTCGGTTACATCCTGATTCCGATCGCGTACTTCCTGGGCTTCCTCTCGCCGCTCTACTTCTGGGCCTTCCTCTTCCTCGCGGTCACTTCGGGAGCGTTCCTGTCCATCTCCGCCGTGTTCCTCGAGGAGCTTTCGTTCGGGCTGTATCGGAGCTGGGGGGATTTCGCCCTCATGATCGGGGTGGGAGTGCTCGAGAACTTCTCCTACCGGCTCCTGACTCTCCTCTTCCGCCTTGGCGCGATGCTCGATATCATCCTGGGGCGCGGCGGATGGGGAAAACAGGAGCGCACCGGCTTCGACAGCGTCGATTCCTCCCCCGCCAAAGCCTGACCGACCAGCCGCGCGACTCGCCGACTCAAGGGAGGCAGCTTCGTGCGGCTATGCAGGTGCATCGTCGGGGCGTGCCTGTTGTTTTGCCTCGCCCCGCGGGCCCATGCCACGGCCCCCATCTTCAACGAGTCTCCCGTCTTACGAGGGACCGCCCGAGCCGCCCGAGCGATGGAGCTCCTCTCGCGGAAGCCCGCCGGAGTAGACCGCGCCGGCCCCCTCCGCGTGACCGCCCAGCGCCACTACAAGGCGCTCGTCATCCTGCTTCAGTTCCCGCAGGATCCGCAGGTGCCTACCGACCCGGGCTTCCCGGCGGACACGCTGGCCCATCCTCCGTCCGCCTACGACTCCCTGCTCTTCAGTATCGGTGTCTCGCCCACGGGGAGCCTTCGCGAATACTACCGTGAGGTGTCGGGGGGCCAATTCGACATCGACGGCGTGGTGACCCGCTGGTACACGGCGCCGCATCCCTACGGCTACTACGTCGACGGCCAGTTCGGCTTCGGCGATCCGCCGCACAACGCTCAGCAGATGGCCCGCGATGCGCTGACACTGGCGGACGCGGACTACGATCTTCGCCAGTTCGACAACGACGGACCCGATGGGATCCCCGATTCGGGAGATGACGACGGCCTCGTGGACGCCCTCTTCATCGTGCACGCCGGACCCGGCGCCGAGGAGACCGGCTCCGTGGACGATATCCATTCGCACAAGTGGAGCGTGGAGCCGGTCTACACGAGCCCCGACATCGGATTCCACGGCGCCATCCGGGACAGCTTCTACACCACCGAGGCGGAGAAGTGGGCGGGACTGGCCTCCCACACGTCGCCGAATCTCATCATGTCCATCGGCACCTTCTGCCACGAGTTCGGCCACGTTCTCGGGCTGCCGGACCTCTACGACACGAGCGGCCTTCCGACCTCCAACGAAGGCGCGGGCGAGTGGGACCTCATGGGCTCGGGGAATTTCAGCCATGCTCCGGGGGAGACCCTGGGCACCAGCCCGTCGCATTTTTCCGCGTGGTCCAAGCAGCAGCTCGGCTGGGTCAGCCCGACGAACATCCTCACCGATCAGCTCGGCGTCACGATCCAGCCCGTCGAGTCGGGCGGATCCACGTACCGTCTCTGGACCAACGGCGACAACGTGGGGGAGTATTTCCTCATCGAGAACCGCCAGCCGATCGGTTTCGATCGAGGGCTCGTCCGGCGCTCGGTCGAGATCGACGGCGTCCAGTCGCACGGACTCATGATCTACCACGTCGACGAATCGGTCCCCGGCAACAACGTCGTCTCGAGGAAGCTCCTCGACGTGGTGGAGGCCGGAGGCGCGGAATCGGTCACGGGACCGCACGGGGTGCAGAACCTGGACTTCGCCCGAGGCATGACCGCGTCCCAGCAGGCCTGCGGCACCCCGGTATCCGTGACGGGGAACCGCGGCGACCGCTTCGATCCCTGGCCCGGAGCGCTGGGGGTCCATGACTGGAGCTCCGCCAGCTGCCCGACGTCCCACTCGAATTGCGATGAGCTGACGCAGGTGGGGGTCTTCAACATCCAGGAGAACGCGGGCGTGATCTCGGCCGACCTCCGCGTGCACGGCGCCGCGGTCCGGCACGAGGCCATCCAGGTGGACGACGCGCCGCGCGCGGGGACCCCGAACGACGGGGACGGCAGAGCCGAGCCGGGAGAGTCCCTGCGGCTCCGGCTGCCCCTCGTGAACGTGAACGGCTCCCTCTCGCCCGGGCTCTACGCGAAGGTCACGGCGCTCGACGCGCTCACCACGGTCACGGCCGGGGATTCGATCGACTACGGCACCATCGCCCCGGCGCAAGCGGATTCCGGGACGGTCGTGGACGTCACGGTCAACCTGGCGCCCGACCCGATCGGGGCCTGGTACCGCTACGATCTCTACTCCACGTCCGGGCTCGCGCTCTCCGACACGGTGCAGATCCTCCTCGGGGCCAAGACGGGCATCTGCGACGACTTCGAGAACGCGGCGCTGCCCTGGTACCGGGTCGCGGCGCCGGCGCCGTGCAACAACACCGATCAGTGGCACCGCGAGTCGGGGCAGAACCACACCCCGAGCGGTGCCTGGGCCTGGAAGTGCGGACCCGTGGGAAACCTCGGGAGCTACGCCCCCGATCAGGACGCGCGCCTCGTCAGCCAGCCCATCCGGCTCACGGGAACCGCGGACACGCTGACCTTCTGGCAGCGCTACGGCTCGGCGGCGAACGTGGATGGTCTCTCGGTCGAGATCAGCAACGACGACGGAGGAACCTGGACCCTCCTCCATCCGGTGCCCGACTATCCGTACGTGGATCGATGGGGTGGGGTCCAATCCACCTTCGCGCAGGCGAAGGTGCCGCTCACTGGCTACTCCGGCCTGGTCCAGATCGCGTTCCGCTTCCGGTCGCAGCCGATCGGAGGCGGGATCGGATGGTGGATCGACGACGTCTCGGTGAACGGCGACGCCTCCTGCTCCACGACCGACGTGGACGTCATCCCGCTCGACGCCGCGTACGACGCGGCGCGCTCGCGCGTCGTGCTGAGATGGGACCTGGGGGGCTTGGGGGTCTCGAGCGTCGGCATCGATCGGGCCGCCGCGGGCAGCCCGCGCGTCCGGGTCGCCACGCCCATCGGGTATTTCGGTCCCGGAAGCTGGGAGGACCCCGACGTGGAGCCGGGGCGGACCCAGGACTACTGGGTCCTGGTCTCCAAGCCGGGGGGCGGCGAGGTCGAGTACGGACCGGTGGAGATCACGATCCCGGCGAGCGCGCCCCGCGTCTTCTCGCTGGGCCCCGTGCGTCCGAATCCCTTCAATCCGGAGGCCACCCTGCCGGTCACGCTGGACCGGGACGGCCCGTACTCGCTCCGTGTCTTCCGCGTCGACGGCGTCCTGGTCCGCACGCTGCATGAGGGCCCGGGTACGGCAGGGGTGTACGCTTTCCGGTGGGATGGTCGCGACGCGGCGGGCAAGCCGTCCCCCGGCGGTGTCTACCTGATCGAGCTCCGCTCCGGAAACCGGAGCCGGGTGCTGAAAGGGATCCTTCTCCGATGAGCACCGGAACCAACACGCGGATCGACGGTCCGCTGGTCTACCTCGAGTCCCCCGGGCCCGAGCACCTGCCCGCGATCTGGAAGGTCTACCTCGACGCGCCGGATTACTTCGAGGCGCTCACCGGCACGGCGGACTTCGATCCGACCGCGGTCGAGATGATGTACGAGGAAGCGCTTGCCGAGGACAATCGCTACTACCTCGCGATCCGGCGCTCCGACACGAAATCCCTCATCGGGACGATCGAGTTCGAAGCCGGCGCGGACGACGTGCCCGCGACGCTGCGGGGCCTGGTGGTGGCGCAGGGCGAGCGAGGGAAGGGCTACGGACGCGCGGCCCTGGAGCTGGCGGAGGGGTTCCTCGCGCACGAGCTGGGTGGGCTCACCATCGCGGCCGAAGTGCCGGCCGGATACGACGACGGCGAGCGGTTCCTCGAGGCCCTCGGCTACCGCCGACGGCGGCTCAAGTCCGGCGACGTGCGCTGGGTGAAGCGGATCGCGGAGGCTTAGCCGACCGTCCCGCGAGCGTCTCGTTCACCTTCGTCGCGAGCGTTCCCACCTCGAACGGCTTGCTGACCACGAAGTCGATCCCGTGGGCGTCCATGACCTCGTCGCTCACGGTCGCGCCCCACCCCGTCACGAGCCCCAGCACCACCTTCCGCCCTCCCTCCTTGCGCACGACGCGCGCCACTTCCCAGCCGCTCACGTCCGGCATCCCGAGATCGGTCAGCACGGCATCGAAGGTGCCCCGGCGGAACTTCTGGATCCCGTCCTGGCCCCCCGTGGCGGTCGTGATGACGTGGCCCTCCCGGGTGAGAGCGTCGCGCATCACGGCGACCAGGTCGACCTCGTCATCCACCACGAGGATGTTGGCCCGGTAGGGCGCGGGGGCGCGCGGCGGGGCGGCGAGCGTCGCGCGGGTCGGGTCGACGGCCGGGAATCGCATGCGGACGATGGTTCCCACCTGTTCCTTGGATTCGACCTCGATCGATCCGCGGTGGCGGCTCACGATCCCGTAGACCATCGAGAGCCCGAGGCCGTTCCCCGAGAGCCCCTTGGTGGTGAAGAACGGCTCGAACATCCTGCTCTTCACGTGGTCCGCCATGCCGATGCCGTTGTCCTCCACTTCGAGAATGGATTCCCCGCCGTTCGACTGCGCGCGGACGATGATCGTGCCCCCCTTGGAGAGCGCGTCCACCGCGTTGAAGATCAGGTTCGTGAGCGCCTCGCGGATCTCCGCGCGCGTGCCGAGGATGGGGGCCGGCTCGTTGGCCTCGATGCGGATCTCCACGTTCACGCCGCGGCGCTGAGCCTCGTTCTTCCACTTGCTCTTCGTGAGCTCGATGACCTCCGCGGCCACCGAGGGAAGATGGAGCACCTCGTGCTGCAGCTCCTCGCGGACGCGCGTGTACTGCTGGATGCGCCGCACCGTCTGGCCGCCGTCCATCGCGGCCTGTCGGATGACCTCGAGGCCGGAGAGCACGTCGGGGTCCTTGACCTTGGTCTGGAGAAGCTGCGTCCGGCCGAGAATGATCCCGAGGTTGTTGTTGAAGTCGTGCGCCACCCCCGCCGCCAGCTCGCCGAGCGCGCGCAGCTTCTCGCCGCGGATGAGGCGCTCTTGCAGATCCCTCTGGGCCGAGACGTCCGAGGCCAGGATCATCGTGGCGGGAGCATTCTGGAAGAGGAGCCTCGCCGTCTGGACTTCGACGAAGATCTGCTTGCCCGAGGGCTGGCAGATCTGGCCTTCGAGCTGCACTCCTCCGTTCAGGTCCTGGACCGCCTTCCGGATCCGGTGCTCCGATTCGGGGTCGAAGACCGTGAAGGGATCCGCTCCGTTGTCGAGGATCTGGCCCGCCTCCCGGCCGGTCATCCGCTCGAAGGCCTTGTTGACGAACACCGCCCGGTCCGCCTGCACGATCACGATGCCCAGGGGCGAGCTCTCGACGAGCACGCGGTACTTGGCCTCGGACTCGGCGAGCGCGTGGGTGCGCGCGTCCACGGTGGCCTCGAGGCTCTCGTTCAGGCGGCGCAGGTCCTCCCGGCTCGCGAGGATCTGCGCCTGCTGCACCTGCACCTCGTCCGCCATGCGGTCGAAGTGCCATGCCAGGGTCTCCAGCTCGTCCCCGCTCCGGAGATTCAGGCGCTGCGTGTAGTCCCCGCGCGCGACCGCGCGGGTCGCCACGACCAGCCGCTCCATCGGCCGCGTGATGGCCCGCGCGGCGAATCGCGCTCCGATCAGGCAGAGGATCGCGGCCACCAGCCCCGCAAGCACCAGATGGTGGGTCGTTCTCTGGATGTCCGCGGTCACCGCGGCCAGGGAAACCCCGAGGCGCACGGTGCCCCACTTGACCGTCTGATCCTCGACGTAGACCGGCACCAGGAATTCGATCACCGGAGCGTCGCCGCCCCGGGTGGGCGCCAGGATCATCCACTTGTCCTCGCGCGTCTGGATGGCCGCCATGTCCGCGGCCTCGCGGGGCGGGTGTCCGAAGGAATTCCGCTCACGGCTGTCGGCCGCGATCTGGCCCTCCTTGTCGTAGATCACGACGTACGTCACTTCGGCGCCACCGCGGGAGCGCGTGGCCGCCTGGCTCAGGGCGACGTAGTTGTACGAGAGGAGGGACGGCGTGGAGAGCCGGGCGATGCTGTGGGCAATGGCGAAGCCCTTCTCGCGCGTCTCGTCGAGGAGCGACTCGGTCTGATTGCGGACGACGTACGCCAGCGACACGCCGACGAGTCCGACGACGATCAAGCCGAACGTCAGGACGATCCGAGCCTGCAGCCCGAAGCGACGCCGGCTGCCGGGCGGATCAGCGGAGCGCTTGTCTGGATTCACGCCTGGTGATGGGCTTTCCAATCCTCAGCTTCTCCATCGCGAGGGTCGAGATTCCCAGCGGGTTCACCTCCAGCCCCGAGACCTCCTCCCGCAGGCCGACGAACGTCGAGGAGTGGAAGAGCGGCACGAGCGGCGCGGCCTGAACCACGCGCGACTCCACCGTCCGGTACGCGTCCATCCGCTGCTCGGGGTCGGCGGTGCGCTGGGCCACGTCGAGAAGCGAATCCACGACCGGATCGGTGTAGCGGAAGTAGTTCGTCCCGCTCGTGGAGTAGAAGAGCGAGCGGAGGAACGTGTCGGGATCGGGGATGTCCGCGATCCACGCCAGGCCGAAGAGCGGGGCGCGGCGCGCCGTGATGGTGCGGTCCAGGACGTTCCAGGGAACGTACTTGAGACGGACCCGGATGCCCGCGTCGGCCAGCGACCGGACCATGAGGGAGTCGACCTGACGCACGCTCCGGTTGGCCGTGGCTTTCCAGAGGGTCAGGGTCGGAAGCGGGTTCGAGGGACCATACCCCGCGGCCTCGAGAAGCCGGCGCGCGGACTTGATGTCGTGCGGATACGTCCGCGGATCGGGAGAGTAGCCCGGGAGCCCGGGAGGGAGGATCCCGCGCGAGAGCACCTTTCCCGCGGGCCAGAGTCCGAGCATCTGCTCGCGGTCCATGGCGCACGCGACCGCCTGGCGAACCCGCTTGTCGTCGAGCGGCGGGATCGTCGTGTTCATGCCGACGAAGGAGAGGCTCAGGTCCTGCCAGCGCACGATGCGGAGGTTCGAGCGTCCCTTCAGCTGATCGAGGAGGTTGAGCGGGAGGTTCGCCATCGCAGCATCCCCGTGGAGGAGCGCCTTGGCGCCGTCGGTGTCCACGCCCTCCACGCTACCCTTCGGCGTGTAGAAGATGATCGAGTCGATGGCCGGCTTCCCGAGGAAGTAGTCCGGATTCGAGGCGAGCACCAGGCGTTCGTCGTCACCCAGGTTCGTGAACCGGAACGGCCCGCAGCCGACCGGATGCCGGTCGAAGGGCCGCTCCCTGGACTGGACGCACTCCCGGGGCACCGCCGATGCCTGATCCAGGGCGAGCGCGCTCAGGAGGGCGCCGTAGGGACGGCTGAGACGGATCTCGAGCCGGTAGCGATCGAGAGCGCGGATGCCTCGGATCCTCTTCTCCTTTCCCGACACGAATTCGGGCACGCCCACGATGGCGTCGAGGTATCCCGCCGCGAGTCCCTGGGAGCGGAACGGCTCCCGGAAGAGACGCGTCAAGCTGTAGACGAAGTCCTTCGCCTCGACCTCGCGCCCGTTGTGGAAGCGAACGCCCTTGTGGAGCTGGAAGACGTAGTCGAGGCCGTCTTTGGAGATCGTCCAGCTTTCGGCGAGCTGAGGGACCGGCTCCAGGTCCGAGGTGAGGCCGACGAGCGGGCTGAAGATCTGCGCGATGATGATCGAGGCGTAGGCGTCGGACGCGAGCGCGGGATCCAGGGTGCCGGGATGCTCGCTGAAATAGCGGAACACCTGGGGCTGCGGCTCGGTGCTTTCCGAGCGGGCGCTCCCCGTGTCCCGGGAGCCGCCCGGGCGCGCGCCTCTGCCCGTCATCCTGGGGGCCGCCATCGCCGCCACGATGATCAGAACCAGAGCCGCGGTGATCGCGACCGGTTTGAGCTGACCGTCGAACGCTCGTTTCCTCGACACGACAATCTATCGACTCTCGGGGGAACTACCTTGAGCGAAGCCTAACCAATTGTGGCGGTGTGGGTTATATGGTCTGCGGGGCTAGTCGTCTCCAGCTTCCAGGCGCTCCTTCCGGTCGGTCCGGAGACGCTTGATCGTCGCCCTCCGCTTCTTCTGCGCGAGGCGCTGTTCTTCGGATTGCCGGGTGGGTTGAGTGGCCCGCCGGACTTTCTTCGGCTCGAGGGCCGCGGCGACGAGCGCTTGAAGCCGCCCGAGCGCCGCTTCCTTGTTCCGCGACTGGCTCCGGTGACGCTGGCTCGTGACGCGGAGGATCCCCGACGGACCCACGCGCGAACCCAGCGATGCACGGATTCGCGCGCGTTCCTCGGGCGTGAACGAGGCGCTCTCGTCCAGGTTCCAGCGCGCCTCGACTTTGGTCTCGACCTTGTTCACGTTCTGGCCCCCGGGCCCGCCCGATCGGGAGGTGTGGAACTCGATCTCGTGGAGCGGCACGCGACCCTCACGGCTCAAGCAGGAAGATCTCCTTCTGAATGGGCTCCGTCGTGACCATGGCCTCCCCTTGGTCGACGAGGAGGTTCACCTCGGTGCGCACGCCGAACGAGTCGAAGTAGACGCCGGGCTCCACCGAGACGAGCGTTCCGTCCAGAAGGGTCCGCTCGTCGCGCGTCTCCAGATTGTCGAGGTGGACGCCGTTCCCGTGCACCTCTTCCCCGATGGAATGCCCCGTTCGATGGAAGAACCGGTCCCCCCAGCCTCGCGCGCGGATGATTTCCCGGGCCGCGTCGTCCACGTCGCAGCCGCGCGGCGCCACCCCGCGGCGGAGCGAATCACGAACGAACGCGATGGCACGGTCCCGCGCTTCGCGCGCCGCGGCGAAGGCGCGAAGGAAGGCCTCCGGCGCCTCGGAGCCCAGGAACGCGACCTGGGTGTAGTCCGCGTAGACGGAGCCGGGATGCTTGGCCTTGGCCCAGGCGTCGAGGAGGAGAAAGTCCCCGGCCCGGATGGGCCGGTCGTTGGAGGGGGTCGTGGAGAAATGGGCGTCGGCCGAATGCTCGTTCACGGCGACGGTGGGCGGGTCGGTCGCGCGGAGTCCCACTTCCTCGAAGCGCTCGAGGATCCAGCGCTGGAGCTTCACTTCGGTCATCTCGCCACCGCGCGCGCCCCGGCGCGCTTCCTGGAACGCGGCCGCCAGGATGCCGTTCAGGAGGGACCCCGTGCGGACGTGGTCCCGGCGCGCCTCGGGATCCAGGGTGCCCTCGAACATCTGCGCCAGATCCGCCGAGGAGACGATCTCGGCCCCGGCCGCCCGGAGGAGCTCGACGGTGCCGGCGTCCACACGCGACACGTACGGAAGCCTGGCACGCGGGGAGATCTCCATCGCGATCCGCGCGCCGTCCCGCACGATCGCCCCGAGCGCTCGCTCCAGATCCTCCCAGGCGAGGTAGACGACCGATCGCCCCGGCAGGTGGTCGAGGGAATGAGGCTCGAGCCGGTGGACCAGCTTTACCGCCTCGCCCGACGGGGGGATCCAGTAGAACCACCGCCTCGTGGTCTTGGGAGGCTCGGCGAGCGCGTGGAAACCCAGAACGCCGCGTGCGACCGGGTTCGACCCATGGAAGTCGTAGAGGAGCCAACCCTCGAGACCGCGCTCCGCGATCGCCGCCTGCACGCGGCGGAGGTTCATCGAGCCGTGGAGCCCGGGAGATGCCGCATCGTGCTCTCGCGCAGCTCGGGAAATCCTTCGCGGGTGAGTGCCGAGACGAAGACCGCGCCGGGATAGCCCGCGCGAAGCCCCAGCATCGCGACCTCGTCCAACACGGCGTCGATCTTGTTGAAGACCGAGAGCCTGGGGCGCCCGAGCGCCCCGATCGACTCGAGGACGTTCTCCACCGCCTGGATGTGGGCGTCGATGTCGGGCTCGGTCGCGTCCACCACGTGGAGCAGGAGATCCGCTTCGGCCACCTCCTCCAGCGTGGCGCGGAACGAGGCCACGAGGTGGGGCGGAAGCTTCCGGATGAAGCCCACCGTGTCGGTGAGGAGCGCGCGCGTATCGCGCGCGACCGCGAACACGCGCGTCGTCGGGTCCAGGGTGGCGAAGGGCTGATCCTCCACGTAGACGTTCGAGCGCGTGAGCGCGTTGAAGAGGGTGGATTTCCCGGCGTTCGTGTAGCCGACCAGAGAGACCTTGAAGCAGTCGCGGCGGCCGCGGCGCTGCACGCGGCGCTCCTTCACCACGCGCTCGAGCTCGCGCTTCAGCTTGGCGATCCGCTCGCGGACCCGCCGGCGGTCGACTTCGAGCTGGGTCTCGCCGGGTCCGCGAGTTCCGATGCCGCCTCCCAGCCGCGAGAGGTGCTCCCACATGCGCGTGAGCCGGGGGAGGAGGTACTCGAGCTGCGCCAGCTCGACCTGGATGCGCGCCTCGCGCGTGCGCGCGCGGCGGGAGAAGATGTCGAGGATGAGGCCGGTCCGGTCCACGACCTTCATGGCGAGCTGCTCGCCCAGGTTCCGGCTCTGGGCCGGCGAGAGGTCGTCGTCGAGGAGGAGCAAGGTGGCCTGCTCCTCGCCGGAGAGCGCCTTCACCTCGTCGATCTTGCCCTTGCTCAGGAACGTGGAGGATCGAACGGGGCCGCGGCGCTGCAGCACTTCGCCCCGGACCTGGGCGCCGGCGGTCTCCGCGAGGAGACGGAGCTCGGTCAGGTAGTCGCCGTTCAGGCCCCGCCGCGTCCGTTGCTCGCGGCCGGCCAGGATCGCCCGCTCCCTAAGCGGGCGAGATCTCCAGCTCGTAGGGGACATGCGTGAGGTTTTCGAAGCTCCCATCGTGATGAGCGTAGATGACGTCCTCGATCCGCACTCCCAGCCCACGAGAAGGATAGTAGAGTCCCGGTTCCACGGTGAAGAGGGATCCCGGCAGGATCAGATCCGGGTTCGTCGCCGCGCTCAGGCGGGGCCGCTCGTGCACCTCGAGCCCGATCCCGTGACCCAGCCCGTGCACGTATCCTTCCTGCACCCGCTCGTCCTGGCGGATCGTACGGTGTCCGTGCGCCTCGAAGAGATCGCAGACGCCCTCCTGGTAGACGCGCCCCGGCGTTCCGACCGCCAGCCCGTCCACGGTCTTCTTCACCGCGTCGTGCACGAGCGAGTGCATCTCCTTCAGCTCCTGCGAGGCCCGCCCCACGCAGTAGGTCCGCGTCACGTCGAAGTAGTAGCCGCCGTTCTCCTGCGCGGGATAGAGATCGATGACGATCGGGCGGCCTTCCTCGAGGACGTCGCTGTCGTTCCCTTCGTTGTGCGGCACACCGGCGTCCCGGCCCATGGCAATGATGTTCCCTTTCGGCTCCACGAGGCCGGCCTCGAAGAAGACGCGCCGCACTTCGCGGCGCAGGCGGCCGATCGTGACCCAGCCCTCCGAGTCGCGGAGCTTCTTTCCTTCGAGACGCGCGGCCTGGATGATCTCCCGCACCCGCGCGTAGGCGCGCTCGCAGGCGGAGGCGACCGTTCGGACCGTCGTCACTTCCTCCTCGTCCTTCGTGCTGCGTGCCTGCTCGAAAAGCCCGGGCTCCTGATCCTCGGCGATCTCCACGTCGCGCTTCATCGCGCGCAGGTGGTTCAGCACGTGGTAGTACCACCCGACCTGCGCCATGCCGTCCACCAGCACGCGCCCACGGACCTCCAGCCGGTCCAGCAGGGTCTGGAGGAGCCGCGCGGTAGCCTTCACCTGCGTGCCCTCCTGCTCCAGCATCTTCATCCACCCGATCGAGCCGTAATCCCCGAGATCGAATCCCGTCCCGGCCGCGCTGTCGCGTTCCATGGCGTGATGCAGGAGGAACGGCTTCCTTCCCGGCCGCCAGACCACGAACCCGTTCATGTGCGCGCGCAGGCCGGTGAGATAGCGGAAGGTGGGGCTCGGGTGCTCTCCCTGCAGGATGACCGCGGCGTCCAGGCCGCGCTCCTTCATCAGACCGTCGATATCGCGCTTCATGAACGCTCCTTCACGTCCGGAAGAGGACGGACTCATTGGAGAATAGCCGGGTCGCGATGACCAGCATGACCGCGGCCATCGCGGCGCTCATGCCCAGCGTGATCGCGGCGTGCATCGGCTGGACGGTGTTGGTCAGGATCTCGCGCTGGAGCAGCGCGGTGTTCAGGATCGGAATCATGAAGCGCTGGACCGGAGGCGTGCCCAGCTGCCGGAAGCTCCCCAGCCCCAGGAACACCGAGGCCATGTACACGTACGTGGCATAGGTCTGCCCTTCGCGCATGCTCCGCGCGAAGCAGCCGATCGCGACCAGCGTGGCGCCGAGCAGGATGGCCGTCGGGAGCACCGTGACGAGCATGAAGAGCGCCTGGAGGGGGTGGATCGAGAACTGCATCGACTGGCTCGAGAGCGCCGGCATGAGGTTCGCGAGCACCGAGAAGTTGAACCAGAGCCCGAAGATCCCGATCGCCCCGGCCATGAGGGCCGTGGTGATCACGGCCATGCACTTCCCCATGACGATCTGGCTGCGCGACGCCGAAGTCGCGAGAAGCGTTTCGAGCGTGCTCCGCTCCTTCTCTCCCGTGGTCGTGTCGATCGCGATCTGCATCGAGCCCGCGGCGACCATGAAGACCAGGATGTAGGGGATGATGAGCGCCGCCATGAACCGTCCGGTCTCCTCCTTCGAGGAGATGTCCCGGTGCTCGACCGAGATCGCCGGCGCCGCCTCCGCGCTCGCGCCGCGGCTCCGGGCCCACTTCACGGTGAGCTCGCGCCGGACCTCATCCAGGATGGGCTGCATGCGCTCGTCGGCCGCGGAGGACTTGTGGTCGGAGTCCTTGTAGAGAAGCTCCACCTTGACGGAATCGCCTCTCGCGATGGAGCTCTCGAGTCCCGGAAGAATCACGAGCACCGCGTCCACTCCAGCCGCGTCGATGGGCCGTGGGATGCGCTCCAGGGATACCGTCGAGACACCTTGGAGGGCCCGCATCTTTTCTTCCAGCCCCGGGAGCTGGGCGCCTCCGAAGACCCCCACGCGCACCTGGAGCTCCTTTTCTTCCTTCTCGTTCGCGGACTGGATCGAGCCCATGAAGAGCATGAGGCCCGGATAGAGCACGAGCGGAACCACGAACACGGCGATGATCGTGCGCCCGTCGCGAAGCGCGTCGCGCAGCTCCTTCCGCCAGACCGCCCAGGCCTTAGACATCGCTCGTCACCGCCCCGACCGTGCTCACAAAGACGTCCTCCAGGGATCCCCCGCCGTTCTGCTTCTGGAGCGCGCCCACGCTGCCCTGCGCCAGGATCGAGCCGCGCTCGATGATCGCGATCTCGTCGCAGATCCGCTCCACCTCGGTCATGATGTGGGTGGAGAAGATGATCGTCCGCCCCTTGGCCTTCAGGTCCTGCACGATCCGCATCACCTCGCGCGCTCCCAGGACGTCGAGCCCCGAGGTGGGCTCGTCGAAGATGAGCACGGGAGGATCGTGCAGCACCACGCGGGCGAGCGAGAGCCGCTGCTTCATCCCGGTCGACATCTTGCCCACCCTCTTGTCCAGGAAGTCGCCCAGCCCGAAGGAGACCTGGAGCTCGGCGATGCGCCCCGCGATCGAGGCGGGGCTCATTCCGGCCAGCTCGCCGAAATAGCTGAGAAGCTCCCGCGCGGTCAGCCGGTCGTAGAGCTTGGTGTCTCCGGAGAGGTAGCCGATCCGCTTCCGCACCTCGCCCGGCCGCTCGTTCACGTCCATCCCGTCGATGCGCGCGGTGCCGGAGGTGGGGGCCAGGATCGTCGCGAGCATGCGCAGGGTGGTGGTCTTGCCGGCGCCGTTCCTTCCGATGAGCCCGAAGACGTGCCCCGGACGGCAGGTGAACGAGATGCTCCGGACGGCGGGAACATCACCTTTCTTTCGGTCGTGGAACGTCTTACAGAGGTTGAGGACCTCGATCAAGGGTTCTCCGGGGGCGTCGAAGGAGAGTGGAACGGGCTCGGGACCGATGAGGCGGCGAGTTTAGGCCCAGCGCGAAAGGGTGTCAACGCCGCCGGATCGCGAATCCAACCTTGATGCGGAGCGTCTAAATCGTTAGCTTTTCACGACTCGTAGGTCCTGAGGTTCCGCACCCAATGCGTTCCATTCACAAGGAGTTTTAAGACATGGCGGATGGCGTCGTCCACGTGAGCGACAGCACGTTCGATTCCGAGGTGCTCAAGTCCAAGGTCCCGGTGCTGGTGGATTTCTGGGCCGAATGGTGCGGCCCGTGCCGCATCGTATCGCCGGTCGTCGAAGAAGTCGCGAAGCAGTACCAGGGCAAGGTGAAGGTCGCGAAGGTGGACGTCGACCAGAACCAGCGGACCGCCGTCCAGTACTCGATCCGCAGCATCCCCAGCCTCTACATCTTCAAGGATGGCAAGGTCGTCGAGCAGATCGTGGGCGCCGTGCCGAAGCATCAGCTGGTCTCGATGCTGGACGGAGTTCTCTCCGCGGTCTAGACCGCCGACGCGGGACAGATCGGACGGCACGCGCAGATCGAGCAGTTCCGCTCGCTCGGCCGTGCCGGGAACTCCTCGTTTCGAATGGACTCGGCGATCCTCATGATCGTATCCCGGGTCTTTTCCAGATCCTCCCTCGACCGGGTCGAAGTTCCCACCGCGCCGCTGAGCACGTAGCGGAGCTCCACCCGGTCGGGCGCCTTCCCGGTGATCGCGTGGTGCGCCAGCGCATAGATCGAGAGCTGCGTGCTCCTCCGCGCGTTGTCGTTCGCCTTCTCCTCGGGATCCAGCTCGCTCGTCTTGTAGTCGGCGATCACGACGCCCCGCGGCCCCTCGTCCACGCGATCCATCCGTCCCTGCACGATCACGTCCCGTAGCTTGATCCGGAAGGTGCGCTCCACCTGGGTCGGCGGCTCCCGTCCTTCCACCTCGCGGGTCAGGAAGGCGCGGAGCGCCTCGAGGCCCTGATCGAAGCGGCGCCGCGCGTGCTCCTCGGACCGATAGCCTTCCTCCCGCCAGTTCGTGCGGAACACATGGGCGACCTGCTCGAAGGTCGGGCGTTCCCCCTGACGGTGCCGCTCCAGCGCGAAGGCCACGGCCTGATGGACGGCGTTCCCGAAATTCACGCGGTGGTCGCGGGTCAGGATCGGGTTGACCGCGAGCACCTTGATGAAGTGGTACTTGAGCGGGCAGGTCTCGTAGTCCTCGATCCGGTCGTGGCTCAGGAGAATCGGCTCCCGCGTCGCGGGCCGCGCCAGAGGAGGAAGGCCGCCCGGCTTGGGCGCGAACGTCTCGAGCTGCTCGATCGCCTGACGCTTCTTGCCCGAGGGGATCGGCTTCCCAAGATCGAACGCCTCCGAGAGGAACTGGCTTCGCTGGCGCAGGATCTTTCCGCCGTAGTCGTTCGCGAAGGTGGTGACGAGCTCCTCCTTCGCGCGCGTGAACGCGACGTAGCAGAGGCGGCGCTCCTCTTCCTTGTGGAGCTCCGCGCTCGGAAGGCCGCCGGTCAGCTCGGCGGGCAGCTCCAGCCCCCCGGACCAGTTCCGCGTCGGGAAGCGGTCCGTGGCCACCTGCATGAGGTACACGACCGGGAACTCCAGCCCTTTCGCGCGGTGGATCGTGAGCACCTGCACGACGTCCGATTCCTGATCGATCTCCGCCACGGCCGGATCCTCTCCCTCGCTCAGGATCATGCCCAGATGGCGGAGGAAGATCGGGACGCGGTCCACGACGGCCACGGCGCCGAAGTTCTGGATGATCTTGAAGAACTTCACGATGTTCTTGGCCCGGACCTCGTCCTCGAAATGCGTCGGAGCGCGAAGGCGCTTGAGGATGCCCCGCCGCTCGAGATACGCGCGGAGCACCTCGCCCACGTTGTGGTCCCTGGCGAGAACCTCGAGCGCCCGGAGGTCGGTCAGCATGACCTGGAGTCGCTCACGCCCCTCCGGCGAAACGGTCACCGGCGCCGCGCCGCGCGCGGCCTGCTCCATGAGCTCGCGCAGACCCTTCGGCTCGCGCGCCATGGCGTGCACCAGGCGGTTCACGTCGTCCCCCGGCACCTCGTAGGCCGTCTGCGCCAGAACGTAGAGGTAATCCTCCCGCGTCTCCTGCGAGAGCGAGTAGAGGAGCGCGATGAGCTCGCGGACTTCGGGCCTCTGGAAGAGGCCGCGACTCCCGGAGAAGTAGTAGGGCACGCCCTCGGCCTCCAGCGCCCGGAGGACGGCCTCGGCGTTCCGGTTCGTTCGGACGAGGATCGCGAAGTCCCGGCAGCGTCGCTCCCCGGAGGTGATCGCCTCGCGGATCTCCTCGGCCACCCAGGCCGCTTCCTCCGCCTCCGTGGGCAGCTCCTTCATCCGCGGGGCGGGCCCGGTCTTCTCCGTGGCCAGATCCTTCGAGATGCCCAGCTTCGTCTCGAGGCGATCGCGGTTCACCCGGATGAGCTGCCGAGAGCATTTCAAGATCTCGCGGGTCGAGCGGTAGTTGTTCGTGAGCACGATCGAGGGAGCGTCGGGGTAGTGCTCGTGGAACTTGAGGATGTTCTGGTTGTGGGCGCCGCGGAAGCGGTAGATGCTCTGATCGTCGTCTCCGACCACGACCAGGTTCCCGTGGAGGGCGGTCAGCCTCCGCACGATCTCGAACTGCACGGGATTCGTGTCCTGGAACTCGTCCACCAGGACGTACCGATAGCGCTCCTGGTATCTCCGTAACGTCGCGGGACTCTCGTCGAAGAGCTTCACCGTGAGGGACAGGAGATCCCCGAAGTCGACGAAGCCCTCCTTCCAGAGGAGCCGGTTGTACTCCCCGGCCGCGATCGCCAGCTCGAGGTAGCGCTCCCCGCGATCCAGGACGGCCGGGTCGTCGCCGGCCTCGGCCAGCAGCCCTTCCGCGAACCGGCGCAGCCGCTCGGTCGAGACAGGATCGTCCTTGAGCCGGTTGAAGAACACCGCGACCTTGCTCATGAACTTCGTCGGATCGGAGAGCGGCGCGTAGTGCCGGAGGCTCAGCTTCTCCACGTGCTCCGCGAGGAAGATCGCCTGCGCCGTCTGGTCCAGCACCGTGAACCCGGGCGCGATCCCGATCTCGATCCCGCTCGAGGAGAGCACGTCCTCGCCGAAGGCGTGGAAGGTGGAGATCTGGGTATCGGCGTAGCCGTAGGGCACCAGCACGTCGACCCGCTCCTGCATCTCGGCCGCGGCCGTCTCGTTGAACGTGAGCGCGAGGATCTGCGAGGGACGCGCGCGCCCCGAGGCGATGAGGTGGGCGATGCGGCGCGTGATCACCGTCGTCTTGCCGGTGCCCGCTCCGGCGACGATGAGGAGCGGCCCCTCGTCGTGCTCCACGGCGGCCCGCTGCTCGGGATCCAGCCCCTCCAGCTCCGCCGCTCCCGCCGGCCCGGCCGTTCCGTCCGTGAGAATGCTCAGTTGATTCATCGCCGGATGATACCCCACGTGGCAACCCGACCGGGAGCGGCGTAGAATGGCCGGCCATGAATGTCGTGGCCCCCGCCGTCGGGAGGGCGACGCCGCTCCCGCGCGTCGCCGACTATCTCCGGGCCGTCCTGAATCTGGGGCGGCGCTCGCTCCGTCCGGCCCTGCCCGCGCTCGCGTTCCTCTACTTCTACAGGGTCGGCATGGGCGCCTACATGGCGCTTTCGGGCGACACCTATGTCATCGACTCGGGCGCCGTGACCGCGGTCGTTCCCCGCCTCGCGATCATCGCGAGCTTCCTGCCGCTGCTCCTGCTCGTCTACACGCCGTTCCTGCCTTTACAAGATTCGGTGCTGGAGGGCCGCCCGATCACCTTCGGCGCCGCGATGCGCCGGACGCTCGAGAACGCGTGGCCCTGGACGCTCTCCGGGCTCGCGCAGGCGACCGCGGTCTTCATTCCGTTCGCGATCGTCTGCGTGCTCGGCGGACTCCTGATGCCCGACACGACCGGCGAGCCCACGTCCACGAGCGTGATCCTCTTCGCCTTCATCGTGGTCCTGGGCGGCATCTGGTTCGTCATCGCGGGGATCCTCCTCATGTTCGCGACCCCCGCCGTGGTCCTGGACGGACAGGGGCCGGTCCAGTCGATCCGATCGAGCGCCCGCCTCGTGCTCTCCCATCTCGGCGCGGTCCTGGGAAGGCTCCTGGCGTTCTTGTTCCTGGCGATCCTGACCTACATCGTGGTCACGATGCCGGCGCAGATGCTCTTGCAGCTGGAACAGGCCTCGGGCTCCACCTCCGTGCCGATCAAGCTGGCCGTGGCGGTCTGGTCGAGCGCCGCCGATACGCTCCTCTTCCCCTTCTGGGTGGCGGCCCTCATGGTGCTCTATCGGTCGCTGGTGCCCGCCGCGGGCGGATCGGTCCCCGGCGCGGTCGGGTCCGAGGACGAGCCGCACGGCCCTCGAGCCTCCAGCGCCCCCTTCGAGTAGGCCCGTGTCCGGTCCGGCCGTGGTTCACTCCAACGGGTATTTCGCGGACATCGGACTCCACGTCTTCCCCATCCGGAAGTTCCGCCTCGTGCGCGAGGAGATCGTGCGCCGCGGGCTTCTCCCGGACACCGCGATCCTGGCGCCCGAGCGCGCCGGCGAGGATCAGGTGCTGCGCGTGCACGACCGCGCGTACGTGGAGAAGCTCGTTCAGGGGAAGCTCTCGGTCCTGGAGGAGGCGGTGCTCGAGCTCCCGTACTCCAGGCAGCTCGTGGAGGCCTCGTTCCTCTGCGCCGGCGGGAGCATCCTGGCCGCGCGAGAGGCGCTGACCCGCGGCGTGGGAATCAACCTCGGGGGCGGATTTCATCACGCGTACCCGGATCACGGCGAGGGCTTCTGCGTCTTCAACGACATCGCGATCGCCATCCGGGCGCTGCAGCACGAGGGAAGGATCAAGAGGGCGGCCGTGGTCGACCTCGACGTCCATCAGGGAAACGGAACCGCCGCGATCTTCCGCGACGACTCGACGGTGTTCACCTTCTCGATGCACGACGAGGAGAACTATCCGGCCATCAAGCCGCCGAGCGATCTCGACATCGGACTGGACCAGGGCACGGGCGGGGCGGAATACCTCGCGGCGCTGGAGCGGCACCTTCCCGCGATCCTGGATCGTCACCGTCCCGACCTTCTCGCCTACGTCGCGGGCGCGGATCCGTTCGAGCAGGACCAGCTCGGCGGGCTCAAGCTCTCGCGGGACGACTTGCGCCGCCGCGACCGCGTGATCTTCGACGGGGCGGCGAGCCATGAGATCCCGGTCGTGGCATTCCTGGCGGGCGGCTACGCGACCCGAGTCGAGGACACGGTGGGCATCCACGCCGACATGGTGGAGGCCGCGTTCCAGACAGCTCGCACTTGATTTTTTTGTCCATATCGTCTATGATTTCAATAACTTGGCAGAAACTCTCGCTTCCCCCATTCCGGTAAGTCGTTCCCTCACAGGCGATATACCGTCCGAAACCTCGGCTCGCATCGGGGTCGCCCTTCACTGGCTGTTTCGGATCGGGATGTTGATGGAATTTGTCGGGCACGGGTCCGCCGGGCTCTCGCTCAAAGAGGGCTGGGTGAAGTATTTCGCGGTCTACGGATTCGACCGCCAGACCACGCTCGTCCTGATGCCGATCGTCGGCGCCATCGACGTCTCGCTCGGGATCCTCTCCTTCGTTAGCCCGCGTCGCTGGGCTCTGGCCTGGTGCGCCTTCTGGGGGCTCATGACCGCCTGCCTCCGGCCCCTGGCGGGGGAATCCATCTGGGAGGTCCTGGATCGCGCGGGCAATTATGGCGGGCCGCTCGCGTTTCTGATTCTCAGCGGCTTCCCGACCACCGTTCGCGGGTGGTTCGAGCCGATCCGCGCCGGCGCGGTTCCCCGCGCCACCCTGAAGCGCGTGGCCGCCGTTCTCCGGTGGATCACCGCCCTCGTGCTGATCGGGCACGGCGCCTACAACGCGATTGTTCAGAAGCCGATGCTCCTCGACCAGTACACGAAGATGGGACTGACCTCGCTCCCCCTCATCGGGTCCGGATTCATGGCAAGTCTGGGGTGGCTGGAGATCCTCCTGGGCGTGGCCATCGCGATCCGGCCCCTCCGCTCCCTGGCGCTCGCCGCCTGCGTTTTCAAGATCTCCACGGAACTCCTCTATCCGGTGACGGGTTATCCCATGTACGAATTCGTGGAGCGCGGCTTCACCTACGTGGCGCCCTTCGCGCTCTTCCTCATCCTACCCCGCGTCAGGGACGTACCGGAGCGAGACACGGCTTGAGCTGGAAGGACAGGAATCTTCGCGGTCTGGCCGGGATGGCTTGCGCCGTCGCCCTGCTCGCGGCCAACGCGGCACGCGCCCCGAAGAAGATCACCCCCGCGGTCCCGAACGCGGCCGCGGCGGGCGCCATTCCGACCGGCGCGGATTCCGCCCTCGTCGACGAGCTGAAGAAGGGCGGCTACGTGCTCTACTTCCGTCACGCCCTCACCAACTGGAACGAGCGCGACCAGACCGAGGGAGATTTCTCCGTCCGGGCCAACCAGCGGAATCTGAGCGAGGCGGGACAGCGCGAGGCTTCGGTCATCGGACAATCCATCAAGGTGCTCGAGATCCCCATCGAGAAGGTTCTCGCGAGCCCCATGTGGCGCTGCCGCGACACCGCCGAGATCGCCTTCGGCGCCTGTGACACGACGGGTCTTCTCTTCTGGAAGGGCCCGACCTTCCGCGAGGCCCGGATCAAGATGCTGAGCACGCCGCCCGCGAAGGGCAAGAATCTCGTGATCGTGGGGCACCAGGATCAGCTCATCCCGATCATCCCCGGGCTGAAGCGCGACCAGCTCGCGGAGGGTGACGCGCTGGTGATCCGGCCGCTGGGAAGGGGCAAGTACAAGGTCGTGCGCCAGGTCACTCCCTACGAGTGGGCACAGCTCGCCGGCGTGTCGCCTCCGTTGCCGGTCGGACAGGCCGAGACCGCCCCGGCCGCGGAGCCGGATTCGGGCAAGTCCCTCCCGATCCGCTGATCGCACGCAAACGAAGAGGGCGGAACCTTTCGGTCCCGCCCTCTCCTGCTTCCAGCCGAATTCCGGCTCGCTTCTAGTACATGTCCTCGTAGCCGCCGCCACCGTGCTGGCCCGCGGGAGCCGCCTTCTTCTTCTCGGGAATCTCGACCACCAGCGCCTCCGTCGTGAGCAGGAGCGAGGCGACCGAAGCCGCGTTCTGGAGCGCCGACCGCGTCACCTTAGTCGGATCCACCACGCCCGCCTCGAACAGATCCTCGAACTTCTCCGCCTCGACGTTGAAGCCCACCGTGGCCTTCTCCTTCTTGGCCTGCTCGACGATGATCGAGCCCTCCAGGCCGGCGTTGTTCACGATCTGTCTGAGTGGCTCCTCGAGCGCGCGCTTCACGATGTTCGCGCCGATGAGCTCGTCCCCTTCCAGCTTCAGCTTGTCGACCGCCGGGATGCAGCGGATCAGCGCCACGCCGCCGCCCGGGACGATGCCTTCCTCGACCGCCGCGCGGGTCGCGTGGAGCGCGTCCTCGACACGGGCCTTCTTCTCCTTCATCTCGGTCTCGGTGGCCGCGCCCACGTTCACCACGGCGACGCCGCCCGCGAGCTTCGCGAGCCGCTCTTGGAGCTTCTCCTTGTCGTAGTCCGAGGTGGTGTCCTCGATCTGCTTCTTGATCTGGGCAATCCGGCCCTGGATGTCCGCCGACTTACCCGCGCCTTCCACGATGGTCGTGTTCTCCTTGTCCACCGTGATCCGCTTGGCGCGGCCGAGATCCTCGATCTTCACGTTCTCGAGCTTGATCCCCAAGTCCTCGGTGATCAGCTTGCCGCCCGTCAGAGTCGCGATGTCCTCGAGCATGGCCTTGCGGCGGTCGCCGAAACCCGGCGCCTTGACCGCGCAGGCCGCCAGCGTGCCGCGGAGCTTGTTCACCACGAGAGTCGCGAGCGCCTCGCCCTCGACGTCCTCGGCGATGACGAGCAGCGGCTTCGCCTTCTGCGCCACCTTCTCGAGGAGCGGTAGGAGGTCCTTCATGTTCGAGAGCTTCTTCTCGTAGATCAGGATGTAGCCGTCCTCGAGAACGGCTTCCATGGATTCCTTGTCGGTGACGAAGTAGGGCGAGATGTAGCCCTTGTCGAACTGCATCCCCTCGACCAGATCGAGGGTCGTCTCCATCGACTTGGCTTCCTCGACGGTGATCGTGCCGTCCTTGCCCACCTTGTCCATGGCGTCCGCGATGATCTTGCCGATTTCCTGGTCGCCGTTGGCGGAGATGCTCGCGACCTGCATGATCTCCTTGGGATCCTTCACGGCCTTCGAGAGCTTCTTCAGATCCTCGACCACCGCCTTGACCGCCTTGTCGATGCCGCGCTTGATGCCCATCGGATTGCTGCCCGCGGTGACGTTGCGGAGTCCCTCGCGGAAGATCGCCTCCGCGAGGACGGTCGCGGTCGTCGTGCCGTCGCCGGCGACGTCGGAGGTCTTGGTGGCGACCTCGCGCACCATCTGCGCGCCCATGTTCTCGTAGCGATCCTCGAGCTCGATCTCCTTGGCGACGGTCACGCCGTCCTTGGTGATCGTGGGCGAGCCCCACTTCTTGTCCAGCACCACGTTCCGGCCGCGCGGTCCGAGCGTTACCTTGACCGCCTTGGCCAGCGTCTGCACGCCGGACAGGATCGCCTGGCGCGCCTTTTCGTCGAAGATGATTTCCTTTGCAGCCATTCTCATCACTCCTTTATGGATGGAGGTCTGGTCCCTGCTTCGGATCAGCCGACGATGGCGAGAACATCCTCCTCGCGCATGATCAGGTACTCATTGCCGTCAATCTTGACCTCGGTGCCGGAGTACTTCCCCATGAGGATCTTGTCGCCGGCCTTGACCTCGAGCGCGACGCGCTTGCCCTCGTCGGTGATCCGTCCGGGACCGACAGCGACGACCTCCGCCTGCTGGGGCTTCTCCTTGGCGGTATCCGGAATGATGATTCCGCCCCGCTTCTCTTCCTTCTCCTCGAGGCGGCGAACGAGGATGCGATCGGCCAGAGGCTTCACGTTCAGGGTTGCAGCTGGCATGTCAGGACACTCCTTTGATGAGAACTCGTATGACATTTGGGCAAAGGCGGGACGTCTCGCCCTCTTCTACCCCATGAGTACTGCACTCTCCGTGCCGCCGCCCGAAGTCGGGACGCGCCATCTGGTTCACTGGGGGCGGCCGCGCGCCGGTTGCCCAAACGGCATGCGGCTTGTCGCTGGAAAGACGTAAACCCTATACTCCCGAGGGCTTCCCACCCATCCATGTCCAAGAAGCGGCCCACCCCCAAACACCCCAAGCGGGGTCCATCCACTGCCAGAAGGGCAAGCGCTCCTGATTGGATGCTGCTTGCCCTGATCGGGATTTCCCTGGCGATCCGGCTCTGGGGGATCCAGAACCGGCTCCCGGACGCCTCGCTCAAGATCAACGTCCTGGACGACTCGGCCATCGAGGAGACCGACCGGACCACGATGGGGCGGGCGTGGTCGCTCTGGAGAGGGGGAACGAAGGAATTCGACCCCAACCCGCACACCGGGGGCTGGCCCGCGCTGAGCTTCTACCTCACGTTCGGGCTCCAGTACGCCTACAAGATCTACTGGGACACGACCGTGCACGGCGCGACCGCGGCGGATTTCCAGGACCACATCTCGGGCCCGGGCGCGGCGCCGATGTTCCTCTTCGCGCGGATCGTGGGCGCCCTGATCGGCACCCTCACGGTGTACCTGACCTACCGGATCGCCAGGCGCGCCGCGGGGCGGACGGTGGGGCTCCTGGCGGGCCTCCTCCTGGCGACGAACACGCTGCACATCCTGACCTCCCAGCACGTGAGCGACCCCAACCTCCTGGCGCTCCTCTTCGTCCTGCTCGCGACGCCACCCTTGATCCGCGTGGTGGAGGGGGGGACGATTCGCGACTCGGTCCTCGCGGGGGCGATGATCGGACTGGCCGGCGCCTGCAAGTACGTGCCCTTGATCCTGGCCGCCCCGCTCGCGCTCTGGCACTTCCGCTTTCCGCTGAAGCGAGGCGGGGCAGCCCGGCCGCATGCGCTCCGCTCGGCCGCGGCCGGGCTCTTCGCGGTGCTCGCCGCCATGTTCGTGGCCACTCCCTTCCTCTTCATCGACTGGAAGCGGACCATGATCGACATCGCGGGACAGCGCCGCGCGCTCTTCTCGGACTGGGTGGGCCAGACCGTCTTCCCGATCTCGCTCCCGACCTACCTCGCGGTCTCGCTCCCGCACGCCATGGGCTGGCCCGCGTACCTGCTCAGCCTCGCGGGGCTCGTCCTTCTGTGGCGCCAGGGGCGCGTGATCCGGACCCTCGTGTGGATTCCCCTCATGATCCTCGGCGCGAACGGCCTGCTGAAGTCGCCCCAGGAGCGGTACGTCCTCGTGGCGCTGCCCTTTCTCCACATCGCCGCCGCGGTTACCCTCGTCCGCGGGGTGGCGTGGGCGCGGACGCGGTTCCCCGCGCTCGCGCGCGAGGCGCCCATGGGACGCGCGGCGCCGGCGCTCCTGGCGGCCGTCGCGATCGCGTGGCCGCTGCCCGAGCTCGTCGCGACGCGCCACCAGCTCAGTCTCCCGGATTCGCGACATCTCTGCAGGCGGTGGATCAATGACCACATCGACAAGGGAGAGCCGGTCGCGGTGGAGCTCTACGGCCCGGTCTTCGCGGTGGGCGAGCGGGCGACCGTCGTCTGGCCCTTCTTCGCCACGCAGACGCAGCTGGCGCGGCCGGTCTATCACCCGGAGTTCCTGGACGGGATGAAGTATCACGTCGCCTCGGGCGAGATCTCCCGGCGCTTCGAGGCGGAGCCCCTGAAGTACCCGGTGGAGAACGCCTACTACAAGTGGATCGCGACCCACGGGACGGTGGTGTGGGAATCGGACTCGTCCATGGCGGGTCCGCGGATCGTGATCCGGCGCCTTCCCCCGAGCATCAGCACGCGCGCGAAGCGGGACAGCATCTTCGACGCGGCCATGCCGACGCCGAATCACGTGAACCGGATCGAGCTATGGTGCCTGGACGCTTCGAAGCTCTTCCAGTGGACGAAGGATTTCCCCCGGATGGAGGAGTGGGGGCGCCGCGGCTTGAAGGTCGGGGTCGCGGAGATGGAGGCGCCGATCCGGAGCCAGATCGCGATCGCGCTCCTGCGCCAGGGGCACCCGGATTCCGCGAACACCGAGATGCAGATGGCCGTCGACATGCTCCCCAAGAGCCCGACCTATCGGCTCTATCACGCCTCGATCCTGAGTGAGCTGGAACGCCTTCCCGAGGCCCTCGGGGAGATGCGGCTGGCGTACGAGCTCTCGGGGCGCGACCCGCGCATCCACGTCAACATCGCGCAGGCGCTGTCCCAGATGGGCCGGTTCGAGGAAGCGGTGCAGGAGCTACTGATGGTGCCGCCGGAGAATCCACAGCGCGGGCTGGCGCTTCGCGACGCCGCGATCCTGATCCTGAATCACTCCAACCAGCCGGCGATGGCGCTGGATTATCTGCGCGAGTCGATCCGGCTCGATCCGAATCAGGAGCAGGCGGATCTGGTGCGCGCGCAGATCGCGCGGCTGGAACGGGAGTTCAAGGGGAGGTAGCCGGACGCGCGCTCCGCGCGGCCGCCAGAGCCCGGCCCCGGGCAATCTGGCCGTGGCCGGCGTTGACCGCATCCACGCCGGACGCGACGCAGGATTCGATGACCCCGCAGTCGTAAGCGCGGACATTGAAGACGCCCCGCACGGCGACGTCGGTGCCGAGGTGGAGCGCCTGCACCCGTCCGCGCTCGCCGGGATGCTGGATCGCGATCCACTGGAAGGTGCGTCCGGGCGACGGGGAACGGTCGACCATGCGCCACTGATAGTCCGTCCCTTCGATCACGCAGAGGGAATCGAGCGTCGCCGCTGGAATGTGCCGCGCGAGCCCCGCGCGCTCGCCGCTGACCACCACCGTGATCCCCCGCGGCTTCCGCTCGATGCCGCCCCCGGTGCTCCAGCGCTCGGCGTACGCGCGCAGGACGGAGACCGCGCCGTCATAGAGAGCCCCGGAGTTCTCCTTGAAATCCAGGACCAGGAAGAACTGGAGGCTGTCCCGCCGCACCGTGGGGGAGTCGCCCTGGAAGGTCAACACGCGATCGATGGATTCGCGCAGGGTGGGGCGGCCGGCGAGGTCTTCCCTCTGGTGGCTGCACACCACGGCCTGGTCGTCCGGCCTCAAGCGAAGATCCAGCTCGACGGCGGTCGCGCCTTCCGAGAGCGCGCTGTCGATGTCGGCGAGCGTGAACGGGGCCTGCGCGGACGGGTGGAACTGGACGACCAGGGGAGGGTGGGGGAATTCGCAGATCGTGGCGGCGCCGACGGCCAGAGCCGGCGGGACCGCGATGGCGGCCTCGGCGACCGGTCCGGACCAGGCGAGGAGGAGCGCCGCGCTCAGGAGCCGAAACCGCAAAACTCCACCCGGTTCCCGTCGGGATCGCTGAAGTAGATCGAGAGCGCGTTCCAGAACTTGAACTCGATCGGACCTTCGACCTCGAGGCCCTTTGCCTCGAGCGCCTTCTTGAGCTCCGGGATCCGCGATCGCTCGGTGCCGAACGCGAAATGATAGGGGCCCTTGACGTGCTCGGCCCCGAACGAGAGCGGGCCCGTGGTGATCCCGATCCGCTGCGGGATCCCGGGCGGTCCGGCCCAGAACCAGGCGAACGTCCTGCTCTCGATCTTCTCGGGGATCAGGCCCACCACGTCGCGGTAGAAGGTGACCGACCGCTCGACGTCCGCCACGACCAGGATGACCTCGGAGAAGCCCCGGGCCGGATCGCCGGCGAGAGCGCCTGCGCTCACAGTCCGTACTCCTTCTGCTTCCGGTAGAGGGTCCGGAGCCCGATGCCCAGCATCTTCGCGGTCTTCTGCTTGTCGTGGCCCGTGGCGCGGAGGGTCGCCTCGATCGCGCGTCGCTCGATCTCCTCGATCGTCATTCCCACCGTGACGTTCAGGTCCTCGGCCGAGGCGGCGCGCTGCTGCCTCAGCTGGATCGGGAGGTCGGACACCTGGAGCGCGCGCTTCCCCTGGGCGTAGACCACCATCTCCTCGATCGTGTTCCTGAGCTCGCGCACGTTCCCGGGCCAGTCGTGGTGCATCAGGCGGTCCGCGACGCCACGGGTGATCCCGGTCACCTTGCGGCCGTGCTCCCGATTCAGCTCGCGGATGAAGATCTCGACCAGGAGCGGTATGTCTTCCCTGCGGTCGCGCAGCGCCGGAACGTCCAGCTGGATTACTTTCAGTCGATGGTACAGGTCCTCGCGAAACTCCCCGCGGGCGGTCAGGACTTCGAGCGGCCGGTTGGTCGCCGCGATGACGCGCACGTCCACCTTCACGGTCTCGTTTCCGCCCACGCGCTCGAACTGGCGATCTTGCAAGACGCGCAGGAGCTTCGTCTGGACGTTCGGGGCGATCTCCGAGATCTCGTCGATGAAGAGCGTGCCCTGGTCCGCCAGCTCGAACCTGCCCTTCCGCTGCGCGTCGGCGCCCGTGAACGCGCCTTTCTCGTGCCCGAAGAGCTCGCTCTCGATGATGTTCGCCGAGAGCTCCGCGCAGTGGAGCTTCACGAAGCGCTCGTTCTTCCGGGGCGAGAGCTGGTGGATGGCCTGGGCGATGAGCTCCTTCCCGGTCCCGGTCTCGCCGTGGACCAGGACCGTGGCCCGGGTCGGCGCGATCTGGACGATCTTGGCAAAGAGCTCCTGCATGACGCGGGAGTGCCCGGTCAGCTTCGGGAGCTTGAGCCGCTCGTCCAGCCGCTCCTCGAGGGCGGAGGCCCGGCTCACGAGCTGCTGATGCGAGAGCGCCCGCTCCACGACCGCGAGGAGCTTGGGGAGATTGAGGGGACGAAGCTGGAAGTCGTAGGCCCCCTGGCGCATCGCCTCGGTCGCGAGCTCGAGGGAGCCCTGGTCCGCGATCAGGATCACGCAGACCTCGGGGTTCCGCCGCTTGGCCACCTCGAGGAGGCGCATGCCGTCCACCCGATGGGCACGGAGCTCCGAGATCACGAGCTCGGGCCCCTCGCCGTCGAGGACCCCCGCCGTCTCGGGCGCGGGGCGATCGAGCACGTTGAAGGCCTGCTCACCGTCCTTGGCCCAGTGAACCTCGAAGCCCTTCGCGGTGAGGAAGGACTCCAGCTCTTTGGTCTCCGACGAATCCTTGTCGACGATGAGCGCGCGGGGGCGACGCAACAAAGGAGCTCCGATTTCGAGGAAAGCTACGGTAACAGAGGATCGTACGACGAGAGGGGCGCGGAGGTCAAGGAGGGCCGGGGAGGAGGCTCTACGTCAAGGCGTCCGCGACGTTGATTCCGTATTCCTCGGGGTTCAGCGCGGAGACGATCCCCACCTTGTAGGTCTCCCCTTCCCGCTGGCTCAGGTCCACGAGCGCCCCGCTGACCCGCTTCCGGTCGCGATCCGCCACGATCTTCACCTTGGGGCGGAAGATGTCGTGGCTGTTGTGCTCGACCACGATGCCGATCTCGTTGGTGTCGAGGAGCACGACCGTGCCCGCGGGATACATCCCCACCGTGTTCACGAACGCCTTGATCAGGAGGGGATCGAACTTCTCCCGATTCGCGACCAGCATGTGGTGGAGCGCCTCGTAGGGCGTGAAGGGCGTCTTGCGATACGACCGGTGCGCCGTCATGGCGTCGAAGCAGTCCGCGATCGCCACGATCCTACTGAAGAGCGACATGGTGAGGTGGTTCCCCAGCTTGGGGTAGCCGCTCCCGTCGATGTTGAGGTGGTGCTCGAACGCCACGATCATGGCGCGGAGCGCGAGCTCGTTCAGGCCGCGGAGCTTCGAGATCATCTTCACGCCCTGGACCGGGTGGTCGGTCATGAGCTTCCACTCCTCGGCCGTGAGCTTGCCCGGCTTGTTCAGCACCCATCCCGGGATGGTGGCCTTGCCCAGATCGTGCAGGATCGCTGCGACCCCGAGCTCCCCCAGCATCTTCTTGTTCAAGCCGAGGCGCTGCCCCAGGGAGATGGACAGGATCGAGACGTTCACGCAGTGCTGGAAGGTGTACTCGTCGTGGTTCTTGATCGCCGTGAGTCCGATCAGCGAGAACTCCTCGTTCAGGATCAGGTCCACGATCGACTGCACCGCGCGCTTGGCCTTCCGGAGATCGACGGGGCGCTTGTCGCGCGCACTCAGCATCACCGTCTTCGTGGCCTCGATCGCGCGGTAGAACGTCCGCTTGGCGACCTTCCGGGAATCACGCGCCTCCTCGATGTTGATGCTCCCGCTCTGGGGCATCACGGTGCGGAGCGGCACCAGGTGCTGGACCGAGAGCTTGGTCAGGGAGGCGCTGAAGTCCTCGTAGGGATCCTGTGCCTTCACGTCCACGTCCAGGAACAGCCGGACGAACTTCTTCACCTCGGGAGGCGAGACCTTTCCCGCGAAGGCGAAGCCCGACAGCCCACGGACGCGGAACTCGTCGATCAGGTACTGGTAGCTGGCGTAGCTCGAGCCGTCCAGCTTGAGCCGGCCCTGGTTGAGGTAGAGGAAGTCCCCGACCGCCTGGAGCTTGAACTCGCCTTCGGCGGTGAAGAGCTGGTCCACGGTCTCGATGAAGCTGATCAGCGGCCCATGGAACGCGACGTTCCCCACGTCGTGGATCTTCGCGGTCTTGATCAGCACGCAGAGCTGCATCGCGAGGTTCCGCCCCTGGACCAGGACGCGCTGGGTCGCGGCGTCCTGCTGCGCGGCGGCGGCCGGGGTGCGGATGGTGTGCCCGGTCACGATTTCACCTCACCCATCGAATCCCCCTGCATCGCGTCCTCCTCGTCCTCCCGTCCCTTGCCCCGCGCCGCGGCGCTGCGTACGGTCTCCAGAGCGGCCTCGACGGCCTTCCGGACCTGCTCGCGCTTGCTCTGGAGCTCCTTGTTCAGCACCTCGATCGCCTTCGGCGTCCCGAGCCAGGCCAGCGAGAGGGCCGAGTTCATGCGCTCCTCCTCGTTGGCTCCGCGGAAGAGCCCTCCCTTCGTGAGCATCTCGGTCAGCCGGGGCACGAAGGCGTCCGAGCCGCACTTCCCCACGGCCTCGAAGAAGACGCGGCGCTCCGCCTGATCCCGCCGCGCGAATTCCGGACTCCCGATCGCGCCCCAGATGCTCTGGGCCGCGCGATCGTCCCGCCGCTGGGCGAGGGTCAACGCCGCTTGCACCCGCACGCTGGCGTCCGGATCGCGGAAGGCCGAGACCAGGAACGCGCGGCTGGTCGGGCTCTCGATATTCCCCAGGGCCCGGACCGCTTCCTTGCGCACCCTCACGTCCTCGTGGTGGAGCGCGCGGTCCAGGGCGCGCTCGACGCCCTGGTGCGCGATCCGCCCCAGCACATAGACCACGTTCCGAATGACGTACCACCGCGGATCTCCAAGGCGGGATATGAGAACATCCACGTCGTCCTTGCAGGAAATCGCAAGCGCCTCACAGAGGGCGCGGCGGTGCTTCATGTGGTTGACCTGGCCCAGGAGATCGCAGATCGCGCCCGCCCCCGTGGGTCCGATCTGCACGAGAAAGTTGGTGAGGAGCGCGGGGTCCAGCTCCGGGTGCGCGTTCAGGATCGGCGCGAATTGCCCGAGGAAGCTGGGGCGGCCGATCTCGCGGATGACCTGCTCCGCCAGCCCGGCGAACTCCTTGTGTGTGAGGGCTCGCTGCGCGGCGATGGTGCGGAGGCGCGAGAGGAGCTGGTTGGCGCGGGCGAGGTCTCCTTCCTCCAGCGCCAGCTCGATGAATTTCTGGAAGGCCGACGCGGACTCGAGGAAGCTCGTCGGCTCCTCCTCCGAGGCCAGGATCGCGGCGACGATCTCGAGCACCTCGTTCAGGAGCGGCCGGGCCTCCTCGACCTGGATCGCGCCGCTCAGGTCCTTCGTCTCGCCTTCGCTCAGCGTGAAGAGAATCCCCGCCGACTCGTCCCAGGAGGCCTGGATCGGCGCTTTCGGGCTCCAGTCGTCGGAGCGCTCCATGACCGGTTCCCCGGCGCTCGCGGGAGGCGGCGGCTCCTCCACCTCCTCGGCCGACGGCCACGGAATCCCACCCTCGATCGCGCCCTCTTCCGGCTCGTAGTCCGGAGCCGCGACCCCCGCGTTCTCGATGATGTCGTCGATGGAGATGTGGACGTATTCGATGTGCCGGAAATCCCGCTCCCAGAGGAGCGTCACCACGTCGTCCTGCCCCTGGGTTGGGTCGGTGGCCTTCTTGAGCACCTCCATGAAGCCGCGCAACTCCTGAGGCTCGAGGCCTTCGCGGAAGGTGATCTGGCGGACGCCGTCGGTGAAGAAGCGGAAGGCGAGCGATTCCTCGCGCGCGGCGTTGTGATAGACGGAGTAGTCTTCGAACAGGAGGTCGAACTGCTGCACGTTCAGAATGATGTCGCCGATCTCCTTGAGGCAGGACCACGTCCTGGCCTCGAGGTCGCTCTGGAATTTATGAAGGGTCGGATTGTTGGGCAGGTACATCCGGTACGCCTTGAGCGTGCGCACCAGGGCCTGGATCCAGTCCGCCACGCGCTTCACGTCGAGCGCGAGCACCTGGTCTCCGATCCTCTCGGCCTTCTCCTCGTTGGAGGTTTTCTTGGCGGTCGTCCCGGGCTGAGTCATACGGACGAGAAATCGGCCCGTTCCGACCACAACTTGAAGGTTTTGTGCTAGCGGCGGAACTCGATCTTGCGGGCTGAATCGCTTGCGTAGCCTTCCGTTCCGATGGTCAGAACGTGGGCCTCGCGGATCTGGTTCAGGACCTTGCGGTCGTGGGTCAGGAAGATCACCTGGATGTCCTTCGCCAGATCCTCCAGGTAGCCGAGCAGCGCCCCCCGCCGCTCCTCGTCGAAATGGGCGGTGGGATCGTCCAGGACGAGCGGAAGCGGCTCTCGGGACGCGAGTTCCTGGGCCAGCGCCGCCCGGAGGCAGAAGTAGAAGGCGTCTCGGGCGCCGTGGCTCATGGACTCCACCCGGATGTCACGCTTCCCGTCCAGTCCGACGGTGGGGTTGAGCTCCGAATCCAGAGTCACCTTGGTGTAGCGCCCGCGCGTGAGCTGCGAGAGCGACTTCCCGGCGGTCCGGGCCAGGCGCGCCACGTGCTCTTTCTGGTAGTCGAGCACCGAGTCGCGCAGGACCTCCAGGGCCACGAGCAGCGCGTCCCGCTGGCGCTGCTCCCGCTGGAGCGCTTCCTCCTCGGCGGCGATCGCCTCGGTCAGCCCTTCCACGTTCTCGGCGTCGGAGTCCGCTCCGCCGTAGCGCCGCATGAGCCGATCCAGCGAATCCTGCTCCGCCTCGATCTTGGTCCGGAGGCCGGTCACCTCGCGCTTCAGGCGGTCCGAGGCTTCCGCGGCCGCGACCGGATCCTCCTTGAGGGGCGCCAGGAACGGGGCCTGACCGACCAGGAACCGCTCCTTCGAGCGGAGGGCGTTCACCGCCTCGTCGATCTCCCGCGACTCCGCCTCCAGGCGCTCGGGGATCGGCAGCGACTGCACCACCGCCGCGTGCTCCCGGCGCTCGTTTTCCAGCTCGCGGAGGGACTTGAGGTCGGCGATGACCGCCTCGACCGGCTTCCCCTTGAGATACGGATTCGCGCGGATCTCGATCACGTCGAGCTCCTGCTTCAGGCTCTTCATGTTCTCCTCGGCCACGCGCACCTTCGCCTCGGCGAGGGCCCGGGAGCGCTCCGCACTCTGCCCGAGGAGCCGCATCGCGATCATGCCCGCCGCCGCGCCGAGCACCCCACCCACGCCCGCCGCGATCGAGGACTTGGAGGCCGCGTAGGCCAGGAAGCCCAAGGCGGCGCCCACCGCGAGCCCGATCAGGAGCACGAGCCCGAAGTTGGGGGCGTGGGTCTCCCCGAGGCGCTTGCGCTCCGTCTCGGCGGCCTTGGAGTGGCGGCCGCGCTGGGTGCGCAGGATCTCGAGCCGCATGAGATCCGATTCCACCTCCTCGGGCGCCTTCGCCAGGTAGCTCAGGTTCTCCGAGATCTTGCGGTCGATCTCCTGGAGGCGATTCCGCGCCTTCCGTGCCTTGGTCAGCTCGATCCCGATCTCCGGGGCGCGCTTCAGGTGCTTCCGCTGCTCGTCCCGCAGCTTCACCAGGGTCTCGAGATCTTTCAAGAGCTGCTCCTTCGAGGCCATGTCCGACTTCAGGGAGGAGATCCTCGATTCGGAGGCGTTCCGCTCGGCCACGTTGGACTTGAGCTCCCGGAGCACGTACTCCGAGCGCGTCAGGCGGCCGCGGAGGAGCTCGAGGCCGGCGGTGCGCCGCTCGATGGAACGATCCGAGCGCTTCTGCTTGCGCGGATCGTAGGGATGCTCGCGCGTGAGCTCGTCCAGACGGTCGAGGAGCGCGTCCTGGATCTGCTGGTAGTCCGCCTCGACCGCGCCCGAGATCAGGTGGCGCAGCTCGGGCGAGATGCTGGTCTCGAGGGCGCTCTCGTGGACGAAGCAGGACTCGCGGAAGAGCCTCGGATCCGTGAAGCCGAACCAGGAGCGCAGGAGCCCCTCGTACTGCTCCAGCTCCGGCCCGCGACCGCGCGGGTTGGCGGCGCCCTGGAAGAGGATGGCCTCGACGTGTTCGCCCTTGGCGCCCAGGCGCTCCACGGAGACTTCGTGGCTCTGGAAATCGCGGCGGATCCGGTAGCGCAGGCCCACCGCTTCGAAGACCAGCATGGCGCGGTGGCGCGCGCCTTCCCAGGGCTTGGCGCGCTGCTCCTCGTCGTGGGACGAGAATCCAAAGAGGGTCACGGCCAGGGCGGCGGCGAGCGAGGACTTCCCGGACTCGTTGGGGCCGATGATGAGGTTCAGCCGCTTGGGCTCGAACGCCGCGTCGAACCCCGTGACGGGGCCGAAGCCCTCGATCTGGACGCGCTCAAACCGCATGGCGTGGATTCTGGAATTCCGCGAGGCCGAGCCGGAGCGCGAGCGTCACGGTTTCCTTCTCCTCCTGCGTCCTGGTCTGGGCCAGACGGTCCAGCGTGCGCCGCACGAACGCGCCCCGGATCGTGGCCTCGTCCTTGAACTGGCCCAGAAGGGCGGTGTCCATGAGGAAGGTGCGGTCGTCCAGCTCCAGGTGAAAGAAGAGGTCGCGGATCGAGCTTCGGATGCGATCGGCCTCGAAGGCGAAATCGGCGGCGCCCTCCAGGCGGACCTTGACGATCTCGCGCTCGCCGGCGAAAGCCCCGATCCGCTCCAGCAGGCGGCGCTCGTCGTGGACGCCGGCGTTGGTGAAGTCCACCGACACCTGGGAGAGCGTGCGCGTGTTCCACGGCTTCCGCTCCAGGGAGACACCCTCGCGGGACAGCGTGACGATGAGCAGGTACCGCGCGCCGTCCTCGCCGAATCTCCGACCCTCCAGGGTTCCCGGATAGACGGCGACCGAGCCCACCTCGCGCACCTCGACGAAATTGTGGTAGTGCCCGAGGGCCAGATAGCTGAGCCCCGAGGCCCCGATCTCCCCCCGGTCCAGCGGAAGGTCCGAGGGACGGATCTTCCAGTTCGGGCTGTCTTGCAAGGCGCCGTGGAGAATCGCGACGTGGTAGTCCGCGATTCCGCTCCGCGTGAAGTCCGCGAGCGGGCGCGCGGAGACTTGCGGGTCGTAGGCGATCCCGTACAGCTGCACGGTTTCCTCGCCGACGGTCAGACGCGGTCCCGCCGCCAGGCGCGGCTCGGTGAGAAGGTACGTGCCTTCGGGAAGGCGGAGCCGGCGGTACACGGAGCGGCGGTAGGAGAAGGCGTCGTGGGTCCCCGGCACGAGCGCCACCGGGACGTTGGCCTTCGAGAGCCTCTCCAGGCAGGATTCGGCCTGGAAGACCAGGCCCTCGTCCGGATCGTGGGTATCGAAGAGGTCGCCGGCGATCACGACGAGATCCACCGGGCGCTCCGGCGAGGCCGCGAACTCGATGGCGCGTTGGAACGCGTTCAGGAAATCGCGCGTCCGCTCCGAGCCGCGCTCCCCGTACGCGGGAAACGCGGCCCCGAGATGCAGGTCCGCGAGATGCAGGATTCGCACGCTCATCGACTCTCCTACCCGTGGCTCCGCCGGCCCATCCGGCGCAAGTCGTGCAATGCCTCCCGGTGCGAGCGGAAGGCGATCGGTCGCGGCAACCGGTCGAGCGGGAAGAATTCCAGCTCGATCGCGTCGTCCCCCGGCCGAAGCGTTCCTCCCAGCACGCGCGCGTGGTAGAGGATCAGCACCGCACGCGTTCTGGGATCGTCCCGTCCCGCGTAGACCCCGAAGAGTCGCGTCAGCTTGACCCGGAGCCCCGTCTCCTCCAGCGCTTCGCGCACCGCGGTCCGCTCCGGATGCTCCCCGTATTCCATGAAGCCCGCCGGAATCCCCCAGGCGTTCTTGCGGGGCTCGTGCCCCCGGCGCGCGAGGAGGATCCTCCCCTGGCGCTGGATCAGCACGCCGCACGCCGGCACCGGATTCCGGTACGCGATGAACCCGCAGCGCGGGCAGGCGGTCCGCCGAACGCCGTGCTCCGTAATTCTGCCCATGCGCGCACCGCAGACCATGCAGAAGCGGGCCTCGGGGCGCGTCGGACGGACGACATCGGCCCGGTCGCGGACTTGCCCTTTCCTCGTATCCTTCATGTTCTTGGGTGCAGGCCCCCGGGACCTAGACGGCGTCCGTCCTTGGGAAAATCGGCCAAGGATGTGTCTTCCTCAAGCGGAATCGAGACCCGGATGGAACAGGGATGGACCGAAGAAACCCGGCGCTTCTCCGGCTATGGTGGAGCGGGAAGACTCAGTCCGAGAACCGAGAACCCGGAGCGATCAGTAGTTCCGCTCCTCGTCCTCTTCCTCGTCCTCTTCTTCTTCCTCGGACTCCTCGAGACCGCGCTCCTCTTCGTACTCGAGCATGAAGTACTCGCGAAACGGATCCACGAGGTCGTTGAAGGCCTTGTGAGGCGAGGAGACGCCGTACTCCCGGAGCTTGTCGCAGATTTCCCCGATCAGAGCGTCCATGCGAGCCGAGAGGTTGGTCTCCGCGATGAGACGTTCGACGAGCTCTTTGTCGTGGTTGTCGGCGGCCATGGAGGTTCTCCTCGAAAATGGGCCTGGGTGGGCCCGGGATGGCCTCCCGGGTCACACTCATTATAACAGAACACCGCGCGCTTTGCGCGGTTCGGCCGGGGTGCGCTTGACAACCTCGCGCGCTCCCTTGAGGATGCGGCCGCGTGAGCCGTGAGGTCCCGCCTCCGCCCGACGAAAACGCCGCGCCGCTTCCTCCCGCCGTGCCACCCGGGGAGTCCGAGGCACCGGCGGTTCCGCCGCCCGTCCCGCCTTCCGCGGGCCGAGAGGCCGGTCTGGCGCGCGCCGCGGGCGTCGTTTCCCTGGCGACCCTGATCAGTCGCGCGCTCGGGCTGATCCGCGAGCAGGTCTTCGCCGCCTTCTTCGGCGCGGGATTCGCGGTCGACGCCTTCCAGGTCGCCTTCCGAGTCCCGAATCTCCTCCGCGACCTCTTCGCCGAGGGAGCCATGAGCGCCGCCTTCGTGCCGACGCTCACCAGGGTCCAGGAGCGCGACGGCCCCGAGGCCGCCATGCGCCTGGCCAACCTCGTCATCAACTTCCTGCTCGTCGCGGTCTCGACCGTCTGCCTCCTGGGCATGTTCTACGCGGACCGCCTGGTTCCTTGGATGGCCCCAGGGTTCGCCCAGGTGCCGGGAAAACTGGAGCTGACCACCCAGATGACCCGGATCATGACCCCGTTCCTGCTCCTGGTGGCGCTCGCGGCAGCGGTCATGGGAGTGCTGAACACGCGGCGGATCTTCTTCATCCCCGCCATCGCGCCCACGATGCTGAATCTGGCCCTGATCGCCGCGGGGTTCGTCCTGTCGCCGCTCTGCCCGCGATTCGGGCTGCAGCCGATCGTGGGGATGGCGTTCGGTGTGATCCTCGGGGGCTTGGGACAGCTCCTGATCCAGGTGCCCGCTCTCCTCGCGCAGGGATTCCGGTGGCGGCCGGTCGTCTCCTTCCGAGACCCGGGCGTGCTTCGCATCGTGACGCTCATGGCGCCCGCGGCGATCGGGCTCGCGGCGACCCAGGTGAACATCTTCGTGAACACGTTCCTGGCGTCGTTGCTGCCCCAGGGGAGCGTCTCCTGGCTCAACTACGCCTACCGGCTGATGCAGCTCCCCATCGGGCTCTTCGGCGTGGCGATCGCGACCGTCACGCTCGCGGAGGTCTCCCGGCACGCGGCGCGGCGCGAGATGCCCGAGCTCAAGCGGACGATCTCGTTCTCGCTTCGATTCGGGCTCTTCCTGACCCTCCCCGCCACGGCGCTCCTGATCGCGCTCGCCGAGCCCATCGTGGCATTGCTGTACCAGCATGGGCGGTTCCTCGCCGGCGATTCCCTGGAGACGGCGCATGCGCTCTGGGGCTACGCGCTGGGGCTCTCGGCCTTCTCGGCGGTTCGGGTGCTGGTGCCGGTCTACTACTCGCTGGGGATGACGCGGGTGCCGGTCACGATCTCGTTCGTGACGATCGCGGTGAACGTCGTGCTGAACGTGGCATTGATGCACCCGATGCGCCACACCGGGCTCGCGCTGGCGACCTCCATCGCCTCGGTCCTGAACTTCGCCCTGCTGTTCGAGGTGCTGCGCCGGAAGATCGGTCCCATGGGCGGGCGCGTGCTGGCGCGCTCGTTCGGGAAGATCGTGCTGGCGTCGGCCCTGGCGGCGCTGGCCGGATACGCCGCGGCCCATGGGCTGGAGCGCGTGGTCGGCGTCGTGAGCGTGGGAGCGCGCGTTGTGGCGGTCGGGGCCGGACTCGCGGCCGCGTCCGTCGTCTACCTGGCGGCGACGTTCGCGCTGCGGATCGAGGAGAGCGTGCCTCTGTTCGCGTTTCTCGCGAGGTTCCTGCCCCGGAAGGGGTAGAATCCGCGTTCATGGATCTCCTGGGACAGCTCCAGAGACAGTTTGCCCACGACGCGTGGGCCAACGAGGAGACGATCGGGTCCATGCGGGGGATCACGCCGCCGGAGCGCTCGCTTCGGTTCATGGCGCATATCGTGGCCGCGGAATGGCTCTGGCTCGGGCGGCTCAAGGGGTGGAAGCAGACGTTCCCGGTCTGGCCGGAGTGGACGCTGGATCAGTGCGCGGCCCAGGGAGGAAAGCTCCCGCCGCTCTGGCAGGATCTGATCCGTGGGATGCGCCCCTCGGGGCTCGACCAGATGGCGACCTACGTGAACTCGAAGGGTGAGGAGTGGAGCAGCGCGGTCGGCGACATCCTCGCCCACGTCCTCCTCCACTCCGCGCATCACCGGGGGCAGATCGCCTCGGATCTTCGCGCGGCGGGGCACACGCCCGCCCTCACCGACTACATCCATGCCGTGCGGCAGGAGTTCGTGCGGTAGGACGGGCGGGCCAAGCCGCGCCTGTTGCGTCAGATCAGCAGAGCCCCGGTCCGGATCAGGTGGGCCAGCTTCGCCCTCTGGTCCGGGTTCAGGACCGCGTGCATCCTCGCCATCGCCCGGGCGACCGCGGCCTGGAGATTCTCCGCGCTCTTCACCCGCAGCGATGCCGCCGACTTCGATTTCTCTTCATCCAGCGTTTCCCCCTGCACCGCCTCGGCAAACGCGGTGAGGGCGCGGCGGTCATCGACCGCGGCCTGGGCCCGCTCGGTCTTGAGCTCGTCCAGGATCTTCGCGAGCTCCGCCACCTGGGCTTCGTCCAGTCCGAGCCGGAACGCCAGGAACCGGAGCGGCCTCCGGACTCCGAACGATCCTCCGCCGAATGACGCCTGGAATTCCACGCCGGCTCCGTAGGGAACGTCCGGGCTCTCGCTCCTGACGACGTGTCCGCAGCCCGCGTACGCGCCACGGTGGGATCCGTGGCGATGCTTCCACCAATGCACCATCGCTGGTCGCATCGTGTCCTCCTCTCGCCGGGGCCTTGCGCGCCCGGCGGGTCGAATCCGTGGGCACCACGCCTCACGGATGTTCTTTAGATTACCGCTCCCCTGGCCCGGGTGCAGCTTCTATAGTCCGCGGCCATGGGAATCCGCCTCGTCTGCCTGGACATCGACGGAACCCTGACCGACGGCGTCCTGGGCCCGGCCCTTCCCGGAACCGCCGAGGCGGTCCGCGCGATCCGGAAGCGGATCGCCGTGCGGCTGGTGACGAACACGACCAGCGTGCGGCACCGGACCCTGGCCGAGCGGCTGATCGCGCAGGGCCTTCTGGACGAGCCCGCCTCGCTCGTGACGCCCGTGATGGTGGCGCGGCGCGTTTTGCCGAAGCGGGGGCACGACCGGGGTCTCCTCTACGTCGAGCCGGACGCGCGCGAAGACTTCGCCTGGTTCACGGAGGATCCGGCCGGACCCGCGGTGGTCCTCGCCACCGAAGGGCACGACCTCCGTATCGCCGATCTTCAACCCGCATTCCGGCGGGTGTTCGAGGGCGCCGCGCTCTACGCGCTCCAGCGGAACCGATACTTCAAGAAGGGCGGGGCGCTGGTGACCGATCTGGGCCCGGTCGCGGCCTTCCTGACCTACGCCTCCGGCCGCGAGGCCGAGACGCTGGGGAAACCGTCTCCGATCCTCTTCGACGCGCTTGCGGAAGAGCTGGGCGTGAGACGCGAGGAGATCGCCATGGTCGGAGACGACGCCGAATTCGACGTCTCCGCGAGCGTGGCGCTCGGGATGTCGGGCGTCCTGGTTCGCACCGGAAAATTCCGTCCCGAAGACGCGGAGCGCTTCACGCCTCGGCCCACCGCGATGCTCGACAGCGTGGCCGACCTGCCGGGCTGGCTGGGAATCAGGTGATCGCAGGCGATTACGTCCTTCGCGTGCGGTGATTTCAGAACGAGAACACGCATCACCACGCCTTCGCGTCGTCTAACCGCGCGTTTCGCGCCGGTAGCGTCTCCACGCTGTCAAGAGTACGGAGGGATCTTTCTCATCGCGCGACGCGCGCGACGCGAAGAATCTCGATTTCACTTGCGTCGTGCGTGACCGCGTGAGCGAACGAGCGCGTGTTTCGAAAAATATTTTCGTGAAATGATTTTTGGCTCTTCCCATGAACGGTCGTGAGCGTGTATTCATCTGTGCGACTCGACGACGTGAAGCCGACGCGGTGAATCGAACCGAGTTGTCCCCCCTCCGATTCCACGTGGCGGGACACTTCGCGTTCCATCGCGGGGCAGACGCCGCGCTGGGAGCGGGTGGAGCGGGAGGATGCAGTGTCGGTGGTGAATTCCAGCGCGGCGTCCGCCCGGGGCTTCACGGCTTCGGGCGCGGCCGTGCTAGATTCCTCGGCGATGAACGATCCCGGTTCTCCCCTCGAACGACCCCATGTCGCGGCGCTCGACGCCATTCTCGGGAAGCCTTTCCGCGTGCTGGACGACGGTCTGGTGCGGGTGGTCGACTACATGGGATCCGACGAGTCGATCGTCCAGGCCGCGCGCGTCTCGTACGGGACCGGGACGAAGCGGATCCACGAGGATCGCGGCCTGATCCGCTACCTCATGCGGCATCGGCATACCACCCCATTCGAGATGTGCGAGATCAAGCTCCACGTCCGCGTGCCCATGGACTGCTGGCGCCAGTGGATCCGGCACCGCATGGCCAGCGTGAATGAGTATTCCACGCGCTATTCCGTGGCCATCGATTCGGCACAGCGCACGGGGCGCGGGGAATGGCGTCTTCAGTCCAAGAGAAACATGCAGGGCAGCGAGGAATTCCTGGACGCCGCGCGCGGGGGGAAGCTGACCGAGAAAGAGGCGGAGCTGCACCTCAACTCGCGGAAGATCTACGAAGAGCGGCTCCGAGAGGGCGTCTCGAGGGAGCAGGCCCGGAAGGACCTCCCGCTTTCTACGTACACCGAGGCCTACTGGAAGATCAATCTCCACAATCTCCTCCACTTCCTGAGGCTTCGGATGGACGCCCACGCCCAGGAGGAGATCCGCGCCTACGCGAACATCATCGGGAATGAGATCGTGGCGCGGTGGTGTCCGATCACGTGGGAGGCGTTCCTCGACTACTCCATGAACGCGCTCGAGCTATCCGCCACGGAGTGGAGCATCGTCGCGGCGGTGGCCAGCTCCAACAAGAGCGAGGCCGTGGAGATCGCGAAAGCGGCGGGGCTGTTGAATCAAGTCGAAGGAAGACTGGCGAAGAACCGGGAGCGCGACGAGCTGGAGGCGAAGCTCCGTCAGCTCAACCTCGAGGTGCCCTGGTAGGCTGCGGTACCTACTGCTGCGAGGAACCCTGCTGTTGCGT
>Ga0075434_100000092_pt1 | contig 49425 bp, 49 predicted proteins | sample RhiMethybrSRZTD3_FD_75298 | JGI IMG/M metagenome (GOLD analysis project Ga0075434, IMG submission 75298) | Populus rhizosphere microbial communities from Tennessee, USA - Rhizosphere MetaG P. TD hybrid SRZTD3 | ecosystem: Host-associated > Plants > Roots > Rhizosphere > Soil | place: USA...
AGATCGGTCTCGGCGCCGTCCTCGGTGACGAACACCTCGCCGTGCTGGAACGGGCTCATGGTGCCGGGGTCGACGTTGATGTAGGGGTCGAATTTCTGCAGCGAAACCTTGAGGCCGCGCGACTTCAGCAGCCGGCCCAGTGAGGCCGCGGTGATGCCCTTCCCCAGCGACGAGACGACCCCGCCGGTCACGAACACGTACTTGACCTGCTTGCTCACCTGGTGTCCACCTTTCCGAGAGTGACCGGCCCCGGGAAGGCATCATACGCGAGCACCACGACGGCGGCCCGGGCGTCGGTCAGCCCAGCATCGCGGCGGCGTGCCGCAGGGCGGTCTCGTCGCCCTCGAGGCCGCCCAGCATGCGCGCGACCTCCTCGACGATGGCGTCGCCCTCGAGCCGGGCGACGGCCGTCACTGCCGGATCGCCTTGAGCCTTCTCGACGCGGAAGTGCACGTCGGCCGACCCCGCGATCTGGGGCAGGTGGGTGATGCACAGCAGCTGCGCGCCGGCCGACAGGCGCTTCAGCTTCTCGGCCACCGCGTGCGCCGTGCGCCCGCCCACGCCGGCGTCGACCTCGTCCAGCAGCAGCGTGGCTGCGCCGCCCGCGGACCGCGCCACCACCCGCACCGCCAGCGCGATCCGCGACAACTCGCCTCCCGAGGCAACGCTCGCAATCGGGCCCGGCGGCAGGCCCGCGTTGGCGGCCAGGAGCAGCGTCACCCGGTCGGCGCCGCGCACACCCAGCTCGGCCGGCTCGATCTGCACCTGCAGCCTCGCGCCGTCCATGCCGAGATCGGCCAGCTCCGACTCGACCGCCTGCGAGAACGGCTTGGCCGCCTTGCTGCGGGCCGCGTGCAGGCGGGCGGCCGCGCGCTCCGCCGCGGTGGTGGCCTCCGCCAGGGCGGTCGCCAGCTCGGCAAGCCGGCGCCCTCCGGTGTCGATCAAGTCGAGCGCCGCCCGCGCCTCCGCGCAGCGCGCGGGCAGGTCGGCCGCGGGCGTCCCGAAGCGGTGCTCGAGCTCCGAGAACAGCAGCAGCCGCCCTTCGACGTGCTCGAGCCGGCCGGGCTCCGGCTCGAGGCCGTCCAACTGGGCGCGCAGCTCGATCGCCGCTTCCTGCATGCGCAGCGAGGAGTCGCGCAGCTCGGCCCCCACGGCTCCCAGTTCCGGCTGGTAGCGCTCGGCGTCTGAGAGCAGCTCGGCTGCGCGCGCGGCAAGGCTGAGCGCGCCGTCACCCTCCTCGGGGTTGACCAGCGCGGCCGCCCCGGCGATCGCCGCCACCAGTTCGTCCAGATGCCGCAGCCGCTCGCGCTCCTGGGCCAGGGCGACCGGCTCGCCGGGATCGATGGCCGCCTCACCGACGCGACCCACCAGCTCCTCGAGCTCGCCGCGCCGGCGCTCGGCGTCGGCCGCGGCGTCCCGGGCCTCCGCCAGCTGCTCGCGGGCCGTGCGCAGCTCGCGCCAGGCGGCGGCCATCGCGGAGCGCAGCCTGCCGTTGCCGGCGGCCGAGTCCAGCAGGTCGAGCTGCGTGGCGGGGCGGGCCAGGCGCCGCGCCTCGTGCTGCGAGGACACCTCGAGCAGCAGTTCGCCCAGCTGCTCGAGATCGTCCCGGGCGCAGCTCCGCCCCCACACCAGCGCCCGGCTGCGGCCGCTGGCGGCGATCCGCCGCGCCACCACGAGCGTCGTCTCGCCCTCCGGTCGCAGCGCTGCCACCGCCTCCGGAGCCTGCCGCTCGAAGAATCCGTCGGGGACCGCAAACTCCGCCTCCACGTAGGTCTCCGCGCCATGCGGGCCGACCATGCCGGCGGCCGGTGCGGCACCGGCCAGCAGCCCGATCGCCTGTGCGAGCATCGTCTTGCCGGCGCCGGTCTCGCCGGTGAAGACGTTCAGGCCAGGCCCCAGCTCCAGCTCGGCGCGGTCGATCAGGGCCAGGTTGTCGATCTGCAGGCGAAGCAGCGTCACGCCGTGAACGTCTCCCGGTAGCGGCTGAAGAACGACGTGCCGGCCAGCCGCGCCAGACGCGCGCGCTGCTCGCCCATGCCCACCATCATCCGCCCGCCGGGCGGGACGTCGCCCATCATGTGGCCGTCCTGCACCACCTGCAGGGGGACGTCGTCGGAGCGGTTGTGCACCTCGACCCGGTGCTCCTCGCCCAGCACCATCGAGCGGGCGTGCAGCGAGTGCGGCGAGGCGAACGAGAGCACGAAGGCGTCGGCCCCCCACGCCAGCACCGGGCCGCCGGCCGAGAGGTTGTAGGCGGTCGAGCCGGTGGGCGTGGCCATGATCGCGCCGTCGCAGCCGACCTCGCCCAGCGACGTGCCGTCGACGCTCCACTCGAGGATCACCATCCGGCCCAGGATGCCGCTGGTGAGCACGATGTCGTTGACCGCCACCAGGTCGTGCAGGCCGTCGTTGCCGTGCAGCGTGGGCAGGTCGATCACCTCGTAGCCGCCGCGGAAGGCCTGCTCGATGCCGGCCTCCAGCTGGCCCGCGTCGACGCTCGTCAGGAAGCCGACCCGGCCGAAGTTGACGCCCAGGCAGGGCACCTCGGTACCGAGGTAGCGGTGCAGCGCCCGCAGGGTGGTGCCGTCGCCGCCCAGCACCACCGCCAGGTCGGCGCTCGTGTCCTCGACCAGCTCCACGGCGCAGCGCTCGGCGACCGCGCGCAGGCGGTCGGCGGCGTCGCCGATCCGCTCGATGCGGCCGTGCGTGACCACGGCCGCCCGCGTCACGGGCCCGCTAGCCGGGGTTGTGGACAGCATCTCGGATCTCCGCGTCGACATCGACCTCGCGCTCCTGGCTCACCGGATGGCCGGGCGAGGCGAGGTACAGGAGGTACTCGCGGTTGCCCGCCGGCCCCGGGTGGGAAGAATCGCACACGCCCAGGATGGCGGAGCCCGATCCGGTCACGAACGCGCAAAGATCGTGTAACACCTGCCCGCGCACCCCCGGGTCGCGCACCACGCCGTCTTTGACCAGCTCCCGTCCGGCCTCGAACTGCGGCTTCACCAGCACGATCGCGCGCCACTGGGGGGCGGCGGCCGCAACCACCGGCGGCAGCACCAGCCGCAGCGAGATGAACGACACGTCGGCCGTCATGAAGCCGGGCCGGTAGGGCAGGTCGGCCGCGGTCAGCGCGCGCGCGTTCATACGCTCGATCACGTGCACGGACGGGTTCGAGCGCAGCCGCTCGTGCAGCTGTCCGCGGCCCACGTCCAGCGCGATCACCTCGGCCGCGCCATGCTGCAGCAGGCAGTCCGTGAAGCCGCCGGTGGAGGCGCCCACGTCCAGGCAGCGCTCGCCGGCGACGTCCACGTGCCAGCGGCGCAGGCCGGTCTCGAGCTTGTCGCCGCCGCGGGACACGTACCGCGGGGGCTCGGTGACGGCGATGTCGGCGTCACCTGCGACGGCGGTGCCGGCCTTGTCCACCATCCGCCCGCCGACGGTCACGCGCCCCGCCATCACCAGCGCCTGGGCGCGGCTGCGGGTGTCGGCCAGGCCGCGCTCGACCAGCTCTGCGTCCAGGCGGCGGCGCGAGGTCATGGCGGCAGGATAGAAGCGTCCTGGAGGCGGCGAATGATCGGCGTCTTGGCCTCCGTGTAGGCGAGGACGTCGTCGTGCTCGGCGGCTAGGCGCAGCTTCTCCTCCTGGTAGGCGGTACGCGCGGCCGCGTCGCGCCGTAGCAGGTCGCGGAAGGCGAGGTGGCGCCGGGCCCAGTCGCCGCCCGCAGCGCAGACGTGAACGTGGTATGGCCGGCGGTCGAAGAACTCGTGGTCGTCGTCATCGGGGTGGTGCCGGTAGCCGAGCGCCAGCAGCGGGCCGCGGTAGGCGTCCGGGGGCCGCATCCGCCGCACCTGCACCTGGATGTCGATCCACGGCTTTGCCGCAAGCCCCGGCACCGCCGTCGATCCGATGTGGTCGATCCGCACCGCACCATCGCCCAGCGCAGCAGCCAGGCGGTCGCGCTCGGCTGCGTACATGCCCGGCCAGGCGGCGTCGTAGGGCACGACCGCGATCACGCGCTGCGGCGGGCGATCAGCTCTGTCAGCTCCGCGAGCTGCGAGCGGTCACCGTCGATCGCGGCCAGCAGCTCGACGGCCCGCTCGTGCGACTCGTACGCCATCTCGCGGGCCCGGTCTCGTCCCAGCAGCGTGACGTAGCTGGGCTCGCCGTCGGTGCCGTCGTCGAGCAGGTCGTCGACGATCTGGAACAGCAGGCCCAGCTCGGCGGCGAACCTGCGGTACGGCAGCTGGTCATCGAGCGGCAGCCCGGCCACCCACAGGCCGCAGGCGACCGACGCCTCGATCAGCGCGCCGGTCTTGAGCCGGTGCAGCCGGGCCAGGTCGTCCTCGGTCGGCGCGGCCGCGGTCACGTCCAGGTACTGCCCGTCGATCATCGCGGCCACGCCGCTCGAAAGCTCCGCCAGCACCGCCAGCTTCACCTCCGGCGGCTCGGCCAGGTGCCGGATGACATGGCCGTACGCGGCGTTCAGCAGCGCGTCGCCGGCCAGCACCGCCACCGCCTCGCCGTAGCGCACGTGGCTGGCGGGCCGGCCACGCCGCAGGTCGTCGTCGTCGAGCGCCGGCAGGTCGTCGTGGACGAGCGAGAAGGCGTGGATCATCTCCAGGGCGGCGGCGGCCGGCAGCGCCCGCTCCGGATCGCCGCCCGCGGCCCTGGTCGCGGCCAGGCACAGCCGCGGGCGCACGCGCTTTCCGGGAGATAGCAGCGAGTAGCGGACAGCGTCGTCCATGCCGTCGAGCTGGGACTGGGCGGCCAGGCCCTCCAGGTACGGCTCGATCAGGGCGAGGGCTCCGTCGTCTCGAGCCCTTCGGCGCGGCGCTCGATCTCGTCCAGCGCCTGCTGAGCGAGCTGCGTGATCTGCTCGAGCAGGTCGGCCGTCTGGGCGGGGTCCAGCTGCTCGCCGTCCAGCCGCCCGCGCAGCTGCTCGATCTGTGTCGCCAACTCTGCAAGCACGTCGTCGTTCAGGTTCCTACCCCCTCGGTGCGCGCGATCCGGCCCAGGATACCGTTCACGAGCGTGGCCGCCTCGGGCGAGGCGTAGCGCTTGGCCAGCGTCACGGCCTCGTCGATCGCTACCGCGGCGGGCACATCCCCCTCGCCCATCTCCCACACCGCCAGCCGCAGGATGTTTCGCTCCAGCACGGCCATCCGCTCGCTCGTCCAGCCCTGCGCGGCCTCGTCGATGGCATGGTCGAGGCGCTCGCGGGATCCCCAGACGCCCTCCGCACACACACGCGTGAACTCGCTGACGGGCTCACCGGTGTCGCGCTGGTAGGACTCGTAGAGCGCCGCGAACGGCTCGTCCATCAGATCGTGCTGGTAGAGCAGGAAGGCCGCCGCCTTGCGGTCGCCGCGCCGGCTCATCGCTCCACGCCCGTCACGGTGACGTCCACCGAGCGCACCGGCAGCCCGGTCATGCCGATCACGGCGGCAGCAACCTGCTCGCGCACGTCGGCGGCGGCCCGCCGCAACGGCACGCCGTAGGAGGCGGCCACGTCCACGTCGAAGGCGACGCCGCGGGTGTCCAGCTCCCAGCTGACCGCGCCGCGGCGGCCCGGCAGCACACGCGACACGCGGCCGGGCTGATCGAGCCGCACACCCTCCACCCGCCCGACGGCGCCGCGGACGATCGAGACGAGCGCCTCGTCAGAGATGGTCGCGTTCGCCAGCTGCACGCTCATGCCACCTGCTCCGCCAGCGAGGGCAGCGCCCCCCGGGCATCGTCGAGGTAGGCGGTTGTGTAGAGGCCGGAGCCGAAGCGCGGCTCGTCCAGGATCTCTAGGAACAGCTCGCGGGTGGTGGCGACGCCCTCGATCTCGAGCTCGCCCAGCGCACGGCGGCCTCTCGCCATGGCCTGCTCGCGATCGCCGCCGTGGACGATCACCTTGGCCAGCAGCGAGTCGTAGAACGGCGGCACCCGGTAACCCTCGTAGGCGTGAGTGTCGACGCGCACGCCGGCGCCCAGCGGCGGCCGGAAGCGGCTGACGGTGCCGGCCGCCGGCATGAAGCCGCGGCGGGGATCCTCGCAGTTGATGCGAAACTCGATGGCGTGGCCGACCAGCGGCGCCAGGCCTGTGGCCGGCAGGCGCTCCCCGCCCGCGATCCGCAGCTGCCAGACGGCGATGTCTATGCCGGTCAGCAGCTCCGACACCGGGTGCTCGACCTGCAGGCGGGTGTTCATCTCGATGAACGAGAACCCGCCGTCGCGGTCGACCAGGAACTCGACGGTGCCGGCGTTGACGTAGTCGCATGCGCTGCAGGCGCGGCCCGCGGCCTCGGCCATCGCGGCCCGGGTGGCCTCGTCCAGCGCCGGGCTGGGCCCCTCCTCGATCAGCTTCTGGTGCCTGCGCTGCACCGAGCAGTCCCGCTCGCCCAGCACCAGCACGTCGCCCTCGCCGTCGGCCAGCACCTGCATCTCGACATGGCGAGGCTCGACGATCGCCTTCTCGAGGTACATGCCGCCGTCACCGAAGGCGCTCTCGGCCTCGGCCGACGCCATCCGGTAGGCCTCCTCGACCTGGTCAGGCCCGGCGACGATGCGCATGCCGCGGCCACCGCCCCCGGCAGACGCCTTCAGCAGCACCGGGTAGCCGACCTGGCCGGCCAGCTGGGCCGCCTCGGCGGCACCCGACAGCCGCTCCTGGCTGCCCGGCACCAGCGGCACGCCGGCGCCGGCCATGGTCTGCTTGGCGCGGCTCTTGTCGCCCATCAGTTCGATAGCCTCGGCCGGCGGGCCCACGAACACCAGGTCGTTATCCTCGCAGGCGCGCACGAAACCGGCGTTCTCGGCCAGGAACCCCCAGCCGGGATGGACGGCATCGCAGCCGGTGGTCTCGGCGGCCGCGATCAGATTCGGCACCCGCAGGTAGCTGTCGGACGCCGCGTGCGGCCCGATGCACACCGCGCGGTCGGCCAGTCCCACCCACAGCCCGTCGCTGTCGGCGGTCGAGTACACGGCCACCGCCTCAGCGCCGAGGTCGTGGCAGGCCCGCACCAGGCGCACCGCCGCCTCCCCGCGGTTCGCGATCAGGACGCGGCGTAACACAGTGTTAGACCAGTTCCAGCTCGAACAACGGCTGGCCGTACTCGACCGGCTCGGCGTTACCGACCAGCACCGCGCGGATCACGCCGGCGTGCTCGGACTTGAGCTCGTTGAACAGCTTCATGGCCTCAAGAACGCACAGCACCTGGTCGACGGCGACAGTGTCGCCCTCGCTGACGAACGGCTCGGCGGTCGGCGAGGGCGAGCGGTAGAACGTGCCCACCATCGGCGACGGCACGGTGACCGTCTGCGACACGCTGGGGGCGGCGGACTCGGCAGCGCCGTTGTCGGCTGGGACGACGGCAGGAGCGGACGCGACGGGAGCGAGTGGCCGTTCGTCCTGGCGGCGGACGGTGATCCGCACGCCCGCGTCCTCGACGGTGAGCTCGCCGACGTCGGAGGCCTCAACCATCTCGATCAGCTCGCGGATGCGCTCGGACTGGCTGCGCTCGAGGCCGTCGCGCTCCGCATCCTCGCGATCGCCGCGGCCGCGAAGCGTGGCCAGCAGCCGGCTGGCGTCGTCGCCGAACAGCGCGATCAGCAGCAGATCCTCCTCGCTGGCGGCCAGCCCCTCGGCCCGCATCTGATCGAGATCGGGTGAGGGATCAACGGCCGCGTTGGGGTCGGCGTGGGCAGCCGCCGCCGGCGCGATCGCCTGCGGTGGATTGCCGTAGATGCCTGACAGGTAGTCGCGCATGTCGGGCGACACCTCATCCCAGCGCCGGGCCGACAGCACGTGCCTCACGGCCTGGCCGGCCAGGATGCCACCCACCGGCTGCGCCAGCGGCGGCACGCCGCAGTCGAGGCGCACCTGCTTGAACTCCTCCAGCACCTCGTCCAGGCGATCCGCGGCGCCCAGCATCCGCAGCCGCGCGTCCAGCTCGGAGACCAGCCCCACGGGCAGCCGGTTGAAGGCGGTGCGCAGGGTGATGCGGGGCGGGATCGGCAGCGCCGGCATCTGCGACGTGACGTGCTCGTCGATGAATCGCGACGCCTCCCAGACGCGGTCTGCATCGACGCCGTGCTCGAGCCCGAGCCCGGTGAGCGAGTCGCACAGCACCTCCCCGGCCACCCGGTGCAGCGTGTACGCGACCGGCAGCACGGCGGTGGCGATCGGCTCGGCGCCGTGGCGGGCGGCCTCGATCGCCATCGCCAGCGCGTTTCCACCGGTGCCCTGGCAGTAGAGGCCGACCGGCAGTCCGGACGCCTCCGCCAGCTCGTTGATGACGCGGTCGCAGGTGCCGGGATCGAGCGCGCCGGCCGGGTCGTGCACCAGCACGTGATCGGCACCCAGCTCGGCCAGCCGCCGCGCCTTGTCGACCACCCGCGGCAGGTTCGGCATGAAGCCGGAGAAGGCCAGGCCGGCGTACAGGCGACCGCCCGCCTCGCGCACGGCCGCGGCGGCCGACTCGAGGTTCTCCACGTCGTTCAGGGGATCGTGCAGCCGGAAGATTTCGATGCCGCTCTCGGCCGCGCAGAGGATGAAGCGGCGCACCAGATCGTCGGACAGCGGCCGCGAGCCAACCAGGAACCGCCCGCGCAGCGCCATCTGCAACGGCGTCGTGCGGCAGCGCGTCTTGACACCGCGGATCCGCTCCCACGGGCTCTCGGTTCCCTTCTGGACGGCGGCGTCGAAGCAGCCGCCGCCGCTCACCTCGAGCGCGGCGAACCCGGCCTGGTCGAGAATCTCGGCCACCTCCAGCACGCGCGCGGTCGAGATGGTGCCGACCAGCGGCTGCTGGGAGAGCAGGCGGATCGTGGTGTCGACGATGCGGGTCACGCGCGTGAGATGTACCGCGCCTCGCGCGTGTCCACCCGGATCACGTCACCGACGTTGACGAACAGGGGTACTGCGACCACGGCGCCGGTCTCGAGCGTGGCCGGCTTGGTCACGTTGGAGACGGTGTCGCCCTTGACGCCCGGCTCGGTGTCGACCACTTTCAGCTCGACCGCCGCCGGGAGCTGGAGCGAGGTGGGCTTGCCGTCGACCGTGAGCAGCTGTACGGTGTCGTTCTCGCGCATGTACTGCAGCTCCTCGCGCATGGTGTCGGCCGGGAACGCGAGTTGGTCGAAGGTCTCGGAGTTCATCAGGTGCACGTCGCTGCCGTCGTTGTAGAGGTAGGTGACGTTGACCACCTCGGTGTGTATGCGCGGCATCTTCTCGCCGGCCCGAAAGGTCTTGTCGACGACGCCGCCCGACTCCAGCGCCTTCAGCTTGGTGCGGACGAACGCGCCGCCCTTGCCGGGCTTGACGTGCTGGAAGTCGACGATGCGGTAGATGGTGCCGTCGACCTCGACGTGCATGCCGTTCTTGAACTGGTTCGTGGAGATGGTTTCAGCCATGATGGTGAGGCCGTCAGCCGGCCGTGATCAGCTCCTTAGGGTAGCCGGTGAGGCGCTCGCAGCCGTCCCCGGTGACCACCACGAGATCCTCGATGCGCACCCCGCCGACGCCAGGCAGGTAGACCCCCGGCTCCACTGTGACGACCATCCCCTGTTCCAGGGTTGCGGGGTACGTGATGGAGAGGCGCGGATCCTCGTGGATCTGGAGACCGACGCCGTGACCGGTGCCGTGCTGGAAGTGCTCGCCATGGCCGGCCTCGGTGATGATGTCGCGCACGACCGCGTCGGCGTCCTTGCCCGTGACCCCGGGCCGCACCGCGTCGAGACCGGCCAGCTGCGCCTTCCTCACCAGCTCGTAGACCTCTCCCAGTAGATCGGTGACCGGGCCCGTGGCGAAGGTGCGAGTGCAGTCGGAGTGGTAGCCGTCGAGCACGGCGCCGATGTCGATCGTGACCAGGTTGCCGGGGGCAATCGGCTCGCGCCGGGGCTCGGCGTGCGGCAGCGCGCCGGCCGGGCCGGAGGCCACGATCGAGTCGAAGGCGATGCCGTCGCCGCCGTGTTCGCGCACCAGCTCCTGGACGCGCCAGGCCACATCGAACTCCGTGCGCCCGGCCAGACCCTCACCCACCAGCTGCGCGTAGACCGGCTCGAGGATGGCCGCGGCGCGGCGGATGGCCTCGATCTCGTCATCGTCCTTGACGATCCGAAGGCCCTCGACGGCGCCGGACACGCCCACCAGCTCGACGTCGCCGGACGCCTCCGCCAGCAGCGCGTGAGCGGCGTAGGACAGATGCGCCGACTCGAAGCCGACTCTGGCGGCACCGGGTGCGAGCTCGGCCCAGCGGGTGGAGACGAAGCGGATCAGATCCTGGTTCGCCTGTTGCACGTCGATGAACTCGCGCAGCGGCGCAACCCGCTCCAGATACCGGAAATCGGTCAGAAAGACGGAGCCGGACGGCGTTGCCACCACGGCGCCGTTGCTACCGGAGTACCCGGTCAGGTAGCGGACGTTCGTGAGATCCGTGATCAGGAGAGCGTCGATCTCGTGGCCGGCCAGGCCGGCCGCCAGCCGGTCGACGCGCGCGCGATAGTTCATGAGGCGTTCTCCGCGAGGTAGGTGAAGGCGTCCCGGTAGCCCTCGGCGCCGCGCCCGCTGATGCGGTGCGAGACCACATCCGCGATCACCGTGTGGCGCCGCCACTGCTCGCGGCGCTCGATGTCGGAGAGGTGCACCTCGACGATCGGGCCCGCGAAGATCTCGAGCGCATCGCGGATGGCGTAGCTGTAGTGGCTCCAGGCGCCCGGGTTGACGACGAGCGCGTCGGTGCCTGAACAGGCCTCGTGGATCATGTCCACGTACGCGCCCTCGTGGTTGGTCTGGGAGCAGCGGGCCGACATGTTCAGCTCCTGCGCCCACTCGTAGATCCGGGTCTCCAGCTGCTGCAGCGTCATGGCGCCGTACTGCTCGGGGTCACGGCGACCGAGCATGTTCAGGTTGACGCCGTTCAGGACCGTGACCTGCATGGCCGCGAAGGGTACTGGAAGGCCGCGGCACCGTGTCTCGCGCGCGCGACGTCCGGCCGGAGGGGGTTTGTGACGGGTCCGGCACGGCTCGTGACTGACAGCTGACGGGGACCGCGTGCAGTCTGGGCGCCAACCCGACGAAAGGACTTCGAGTGCGATTCCGCACCCTGCTGGCCGTGATGGCCGCGGCCATCGCCGTGGCGGCCGGCTCCGCCCACGCCACGGCCGCCGAGACCAGCGTGTACAAGGTCTGGTTCCAGCGCAGCGGCAAGCTGTGGCTGGTGAAGCGGCAGCAGCCGTTGACGTCCGCGCCGGCGCGCGCCGCCATGCAGGCCCTGCTGGCCGGGCCGAACCTGTCCGAGTCGGACGCGGGCGTCGGCTCGCAGGTGCCGGCATCGGCCGACCTGCTCGGCCTCTCGGTCGCGAACGGCACGGTCACCGTCGATCTCAGCAGCGAGTTCGCGGCGGCGGGCACCACCGCCCAGGTGCGGATGCGCCTTGCCCAGCTGACCTGGACGCTGGCGCAGTTCCCGACCATCGACCGGGTCGCCCTGCAGGTGAACGGACGGGCCGTGTCCAGCCCGGCCGGGGTGAGGCTGCCACGGCCGATGACGCAGGACGGCTTCGCCGGCCTGCTGCCGCCGATCACCGTCTGGAACCCGGCCATCGGCACGGCCCTCTCGGGCAGCGTGCGCGTCAGTGGCAACGCCACCGTGTTCGAGGGCAGTCTCCACATCCGCATCCTCGACCACAACGGCACCACCATCGCGCGCGCCAACACCACCGCCAGCTGCGGCACCGGCTGCCGCGGCGGATACACGATCCTGGTGCCGTTCCCGGCCGGCCGTGACCAGCTGGGAACGATCCTCGTCTCCGATGACAACACCGACGGCAACGGCAAGCCGCAGCATCAGGTGCGGGTGCCGGTGGTGCTGTTCTCGTAGACGAGGAGCGGGTTCACGGCGTTGATGATTGATTCGGCATCCGTGGCTATGGGCGCAGGACGAGTCGTTCCAGACGACGGGATCGACCGCAGGGCAGGCCGGACGAGGCCTGTTCAAGGGCAATCGTGGCGTCTGGGGCGGCTCGCACCAGATCCAGAGGCACGCAGCTCGTGGAATCAATCATCTAAGGCTGAGCCCGCCAACGCCCGCCCGATCGCGAGGTCGATCAGCTCGTCGTCAACATCCACACCCCAGACCGGCTTGCCGACCTGCTCAAGCAGCACGAACCGGACGCGGCCCTCGACCGACTTCTTGTCGCGGCGAAGCGCCTCCCGCACGGCCGCCGCATCGACGCCGGTAAACGCGGTGGGCAGCTCGTGCATCCGCAGCAGCGCTCGCACGTCGCCCTCCACCGCGGGGTCGAGTCCGGCGACCTTTCCCGACAGCCAGAGCGCCGGCAACAGCCCCACGGCCACCGCCTCGCCGTGGGCGATGCCTGTGAACCCGGCCGCCGCCTCGATGGCGTGGCCGATCGAGTGTCCCAGGTTGAGCACGGCGCGCATCCCCTGGTCGCGCGGATCGCTCGCCACCACATGCGCCTTGTAGGCGGCGCAGCGGCGGATCAGCTCCAGCCGCTGCTCGGTTGATCCCCGCCCCGGCTCCCACGCCCGCACCATCTCCCACAGCCGTCCGCCCGCCAGCAGGCCGGTCTTGATCACCTCGGCGAAGCCGCAGGCCCACTCCCGCACCGGCAGCGTCTCCAGCAGACCCGGGTCGGCCACCACCCACTCGGCCGGGTGGAACGCGCCGACGTAGTTCTTGGCACCGGGCAGGTCGATCCCGGTCTTGCCACCGATGGCAGCGTCCACCATCCCCACCAGCGAGGTCGGCGCCGCAATCCACGGCACCCCGCGCTGGTAGGTCGCGGCCACGAACCCGGCCGCGTCGGTGGCGGCGCCCCCGCCCAGGCCCACCACCACATCACCGCGCTCCAGGCCCAGATCGGCCAGCCGCGTCCAGGCCTGGCGCGCCACCGCCACCGTCTTGGCGGCCTCGCCCACGGGCAGCCGCACGGTCACCAGCGGCTCCACCGGCGCACCCACCAGGCGCAGCACCGCCCGGTCTGCGATCAGGGCGGTGCGCCGCGCGCCCACCAGCCGCGGCAGCTCGGCCAGCGCGGCCGGCCGGCTGAGCGGCACCAACAGCGGCTCGCCGCCCTCGAGCTGCTCGGCGTCGACCAGCGCATCGGCGGCGGCGTGGTAGAGCGGCCGGCGCTGCTCGTAGAGGTCGGCGAACCCACGCGCCTCCACGGCCAGCGGCCGGTCCTCGGCCTCCGCCTCGATCCGCCGCCAGGCCGTCTGCACCGACACGTCGAGCAGCACCGTGAAGCTGCCGTCGCGCAGCCGCTCGCGCGTGACCGGCGAGGTGATGGCGCCGCCGCCGAGCGCGATCACGGCGTCCATCCGCTCCGACAGGCGGGCCACGGCCCGCTCCTCGAGCTCGCGGAATGCGGCCTCGCCGTCCTCCAGGAAGATGCGCGGGATCGGCTTCCCGGCCTCGCGCTCGACCTCAGCGTCGCTGTCGGCCACATCCCACCCCAGCCGCTCCGCAAGCTGGCCGGCCAGCGTCGACTTCCCGGAGCCCATGAACCCGATCAGGGCGATGTTCCGGTAGGGGCCGGGGATCATGCCTGCGCGACGCGGGCCATGTAGGCGGCGTGAGCGGCCACGAAATCCCCGATCGAGTCGCCGCCGAATTTCTCGAGCGCGGCGCGGGCGAGCTCGAACGCCACGCCCGCCTCGGCCACGACCGCGGCCGCCGGGAGCACCGTGACATCGCTGCGCTCGACGTGCGCGGCCTGCTGCTGGTGGCTGCCCAGCTCGACGCTTGCGAGCGGTCGCATCAGGGTGGGCAGCGGCTTCCAGATCACGCGCACGATCAGATCTGCACCGTTCGAGATCCCACCCTCGAGCCCGCCGGCCCGGTCGGTCTCGCGGTAGAACCCACGACCGTCGTCGTGGTGGATCTCGTCGTGGACGCTCGATCCGCGGCGGCCGCTGGACGCTATCGCGTCGCCGATCTCGACGCCCTTGGCTGACTGGATCGAGAGCATCGCGCCGGCCAGGCGGCCGTCCAGGCGCTGGCCGGCAGACACGTGCGAGCCCAGCCCGGGCGGCACCCCGAACGCCCGCACCTCGGTGACGCCTCCCAGCGTGTCGCGGTCGTTCTTCGCAGCCTCGATCTCGGCGATCATGGCCTGCTCGGCGCTGGGGTCGAGGCAGCGCACCTCGCTGGCCTCTGCGCGGTCGAAGTCGGCGGCGGTCAGCCATGCCGGCGGCGTCGCCCGCACCGATCCGATCTGCAGCACGTGTGAGCGCACCTCGATCCCGATCGAGCGGCAGATGGCCTTGGCCACCGCGCCCGCCGCGACGCGTGCGGCCGTCTCGCGAGCACTGGCTCGCTCCAGCACGTTGCGGACGTCGGTGTGCCCGTACTTGAGCACGCCCGACAGGTCGGCGTGGCCGGGACGGGGCAGCCGGATCGGCTTGCCGCGCCAGCCGTAGGCCTCGAGCGCCTCCTCCGGCACCGGCCAGGGGTTCATCGGATCGGTCCAGTTCTTGTGGTCGCGGTTCTCGATGAAGAATGCGATCGGGCTGCCAAGCGTGCGCCCGTGGCGCAGGCCGCCGTTGGGCACGACGTCGTCGGCCTCGAGCTTCTGGCGTGGGCTGCGGCCATAGCCCGCCTGGCGCCGGGCAAGGTCACGACGGATCAGCTCGTGGTCGAGCTCGAGGCCGGCCGGCACGCCGCTGACCACGACGGTCAGGCCCGGCCCATGCGATTCGCCGGCTGTGACGTAGGAGAGCTCCATGGGCCGAGAGCCTACCCGCCCGGCGCCAGTGACTTGCGGAAGAACACGCGGTCGAACCCGTCCTCCCACCGGCGATCGATGAGGTCGTATCCGAGCGACGGATACAGCCGCAGGTTCTCGGTCATGTGCGCGTTCGTGTAGAGGTCGACGGCGCTCAGCCCGGCGTCGCGGGCGACCTGCTCTGCATGATGGATCAGCGATCGGCCGATCCCCTGCCCCTGGTGGGCCGGGTGGACGGCGACGCTCTCGAGCAGCAGCGCCGTGTCCTGCAACTCCAGCACGAGCACGCCCACCACCCGGCCATCCTCGGTCGCCACCCAGACTGCGCCGGCCCCGATCAGGGCATCGAAGTCGGCGCCCATCGGGGCCGGCTCGCGGCCGATCCGCTCGATGTACGGGCGGTAGGCCGCGCCCGTGATCTCGGCAGCCGCCGCCGCGTCGCCGGCCGCCGCCCTCCTAATCGCCGTCGGCATGCGACCGGCCGGGCGAGAACGGCGCGGGATCGGTGAACGGCTCCGTGGCGAGCACCATCTCGGCCACCAGACGCCCGGAACCGGCACCGGCAAGGATGCCGTCGCTCGAGTGCCCCGCACACACGGCCAGACCCTCCTCCAGGTGGCCGATGTAAGGCAGCTCGTCCGGCGTGAACGGGCGCAGCCCACTCCAGGTGGTCTCCACCTCGATCGACGCCATCGCAGGCAGCAGCTGGCAGACGCGGGCGGCGGTGTCGCGCAGCGCACCCGCGCTCTCGTCGCCCTCGCGCAGCGCAGGAGCGCGTGTGGCGCCGACCATGATCGAGCCGTCGGCGTTCTGGTGCGCTGTCATGGCGGTGGCCGAGCGCGTGCCGAAGACAGCCACGTCTCCGTCGGCGAGGTCGCTCATCAGCACCGGCTCGCCGGGCTGTGGCCCACGGGCCAGCGCGTAGCCGGCCTCGTAGACGATGTGGCGAAGCAGCGGCGGCACCGGCGCGGTCACCGCCAGCCAGCCCCGCACCGGCCGGATCAGCAGCTCGTGGCCGGCCGTGTGTGCTAGCCGCCGCGACCACGCGCCCGCGGCGAGCACGACCGTCCGGGCGCGCTCGAACCCCCCGTCCGTGACGGCCGCGCCCGGCGAAACGCGCTTGACGTCGACGTGGCAGCGGATCTCAGCACCGGCCCGCCTCGCCATCTCTGCGGCCGCCGCCGTCAGCGCGGCCGGATCGGTGCGGCGACCGCCCGGCAGCAGCAGCCCGCCCGACACGGTCGGAGCCAGGCCCGGCTCGGCCTCGAGCACCGCGTCTCGATCGAGCAGCCGGCCGTCGGTTGGCACGTTTTCGGCCAAGCGCTCCAGCTGGGCCTCGCTGGTGGCCAGGAACAGCGTCCCGATCGGCTCCCGGTCGAGCGCCAGGTCGAGACCGGCCCGTTCGGCCAGGTGGTCGTAGAGCCGGTTGGACTCCGCGAACAGCGGCTGCATCGGATCGACCTCGGGCTCGAGCAGCAGGCCCTGGCTGCGGCGGGTGGCGCCCGACGCCAGGTGGCCGCGCTCGAGTAGCAGCACCTCGGCCCCCCGCTCGGCCAGCTGCCACGCGGTTGTGGCGCCGATGATCCCTCCGCCGATCACGATCACGTCAGGCACTGCGCCAGCCTACAGTCCGCGCCCGGCGTGGCCGATAGCTACCGAATGGAGTTCGCAGTCCCCATGGTGGGTTTCGCGCTCGGGTGGCCGATCGAGTGGCTGATCCAGCGATTTCCCCTGGGCGAGGGTACGCCCCCGTCGGTGCGCCGCCGCTGGCTGATGGCAGGGCTCACGGCCGGCCTGTTCGCGGCGCTGACGTGGCAGATCGGGGTCGAGCCGCAGCTGGCGCCGGCGCTGCTTCTGACCGCGCTGATCGTGCCCGCGTCGGTGATCGACATCAACCACCGCATCATCCCCAACCTGATCAACTACCCGGGCGCCGTCCTGGTGTTCGTGGTGGCGTGCATCGCGCAGCCCGACCGCATCGCGGAGTTCGCGATCAGCGGCATTCTCTGTTTCGTGTTCCTGGGCACGGCCTGGCTGATCTCGCCGCGGGGTATGGGCCTGGGCGACGTCAAGATGGCGCTGATGATCGGCCTTGGCACGGGACGCTACGCGTACGTGGCGTTGCTGTTCGGCTTCATCGCGTCAACCGCCCTGTCGGCGTACCTGCTGCTGCGGCTCGGCGCCAAGGCTCGCAAGGCCACGTTCCCGTTCGGGCCGTTTCTGGCGTTCGGCACCGAGGTCGCGCTGCTCTGGGGCCCGCCTCTGTCGCGGCACCTGATCGGCTTCTAGCCTGGCGGGAGCACGCTCAGCTCGGCTCGTCGGCCTCGTGGATGCGGCGGGCGATGCCGGCTGCCAGCGATCGCGGCGCCAACCGCGCACCGGCCGCGCCGAGGCGGTTGACCTTGCCGGGGATCACCACCGCCCGGCCCGCCATCATGCCGGCGTAGCCTTCGCGGGCAACCTCGAACGGCTCCATCACGCGCGAGCTCGTGAACCGGTTGCGCGACACCTCGGCCCGGTCGACGAACGCCGTGCGGGTCGGCCCCGGGCACAGCGTCGTGACCGACACGCCGGTCTCGTCCAGCTCCGCCCGGATCGCCTCCGAGAACGAGAGCACGTAGGCCTTGCTGGCGTAGTAGACGGCCATCAGCGGGCCCGGCTGGAACGCGGCCGTGGACGCGACGTTCAGGATCCGGCCGGAGCCGCGGTCGACCATCGCCGGCAGGAACATCCGCGTCAGCTGCGTCAACGCCGCCACGTTCACCTGCAGCATCTCGCTGAGGATGGCGGGATCCTCGTCGGCGAACGACCCGCGGTGCCCGAACCCGGCGTTGTTGACCAGGAAGTCCACCTCGCCGCACTCGTCGAACAGCGACAGCGGCGCGATCGGGTTGGACAGGTCGCGCGGTATCGGCCGTACCTCCACCCGGTAGCGTTCCTCCAGCTCGCGGGCGGCCACGGCCAGCCGCTCGCCGCCTCGGGCCACCAGCACGAGGTCATGGCCATCGCCGGCGAACAGCCGCGCCAGCTCCAGCCCGATCCCCCCTGAAGCACCGGTCACGAGCGCGATCACGCGCCAAGCTTATGCGATCGTGGCGTTCCGCACTGCCGCGCGCATGATCTCGATCGGCGGCTCCGCGCCCGTGAACAGCCGGAAAGCCAGCGCCCCTTGCCTCACCAGCACATCGAGGCCGTCGACGCCACGCGCGCCGCGTTCCCGCGCGGCCGCGATCAGGCCGGTCTCGGCGCCGTCGCCGCGATAGGCCAGATCGCACACCACGCGGCCGTCCAGCAGCCCCGCCTCGAACGGCAGCCCGGCCGCCTCGCCCGCCTGCCCCAGAGGCGTCGCGTTCACGATCAGCTCCGGCGCGTCGCCGACCGGCCAGTCGGTGGCCCTCGCCCCCAGCTCCCGTGCCAGCTGCTCGGCCGCCTCCCGCCGCCGGGCCGATACCGTCACCGCCACGCCGGCATCGGCCAGCGCTGCCACCGCCGCCCGCGCCGCGCCGCCCGCGCCCAGCACCAGCGCGCCCGGCCCCGGCAGCTCCCCGATCGCGTCCAGCATGCCCTGGCCGTCGGTGGTCTCGCCGCGCAGCCGCCCGCCGTCCAGCATCAGCACCGTGTTGGCCGAGTCTGCCCGGCGAGCCTGGGGCGACAGCTCGTCGCAGATCGCCGCGGTCGCCTGCTTGTGGGGGATGGTGACGTTCAGCCCCGCGAACCCGAGCGCCGCCGCACCGCGCAGCGCCTGTTCCAGCCGCGCCGGCTCGACCGGCATCGCAACGTAGGCCCAGTCCAAGCCGAGCGTGGCGTAGGCCGCGTTGTGCATCTGCGGCGAGCGGGAGTGCTCGACCGGCCACCCGATCACGCCGGCCAGGCGCGTACCGCCACCGATCCGTCGCTCACCCGCCATGGTTCAGGAAGTCCTGGTAGTTGTTGGTGAAGTAGTGGCTGCCGTCGGGCTTCGCGACGTAGTAGAGGTAGTCGACGTGCGCTGGGTGCGCGGCCGCCTGCAGCGACTTCAGCCCCGGGTTGCAGATCGGCGTCGGCGGCAGCCCGTGCCGCACGCGCGTGTTGTACGGCGTGTTGGCCACCAGTTCGCTGTCGGTCAGCTGGTGCGTCCACGACCCGTACTCATAGAGCAGCGTGGCGTCGATGCCAAGCGTCATCCCCAGGTGCAGCCGGTTGTAGATGACCGCCGCGATCAGCGCCCGGTCCTTGTCCACCCGTGCCTCCCGCTCGATCATCGAGGCGATCGTGAGCACGTCGTAGTTGGTCAGGTTCTTCGAGCGCGCGTAGCTCATGTTCACCTGCGAGAACTCCCGCTGGAAGGCGCCCTCCTGCTGGGCGATCAGCGTGGCCGCGCGCTCGTGCGGCCGCACGGGGTACGTGGCCGGGAACAGGAACCCCTCCATGCTGCGGGGGTGCCCGAATCCGGCGGGCGGCCTCGCGCGGGCGAGCGCGTGGTTGTAGGCAGCCGTCGAGATGCCGACGGTCGGCACCCGCGCAGCGATCTCGCTGTTCCGGAATCCCTCCGGCACCACCAGCTTGGTCAGCCGCACCTGGACGGCGCCGTTGTCCAGGGCGCGGATGATCACGTCGTAGTCGGTGCCCGCCCGGAACTGGTAGCGGCCGGCCTTGAACGACGACCCCTGACCCTGCTCCTTCGCGTAGTTCCGGAAGCGGCCGCCGTCGCTGACGACGCCGTCCTGCTGCAGGATGCTGCCGATGCCCGCGGCATCGGTGCCGCTCGGGATCACGACCGTGATCATGGGGCCGTGCGGGTCCGCCGCCGGCTTCGAGGAGTCGGGCAGTACGCGGCGCACACCCTCGTAGGCGAGCAGGATGGCCGCCGCCAGGACGGCCAGTGCGATCAGCCGGCGAGCCGTGTCAGGTACCCCTCGAGCAGATGGGCGGCGGCCAGCGCATCGTCTCCGTGCTTCGAGCCGGTGGCGCGCTCCGCCAGCGTCGTGGTGAACCGCTCGTCGTAGGTCTCGACGGGAACCGGACAGCGGCCTCGCAGGCGCTCGACGAACGCCAGCGTCTCGCGGGCCTGCTCGCCCTGCTCCCCGCGCAGGGTCAGCGGCAGGCCCACCACCACCAGCTCCGGCCGTTCCTCGGCGATCCGGTCCAGCAGCGTCCGCAGGCCGGCCGCGGTGCCGGCCTTCTGCACCACCGTCAGCGGCCGCGCCAGCGTGCCGGTGGAGTCACTCACCGCCACGCCTGTGCGGGCTCGGCCGTAGTCGAGCGCGAGCACCTTCATCCGGGTGAGCTGAGCCGCTCTCGGATCGCGGTCTCTGCGGCCGCGATCGCGGTCGCCAGCTGACCCGGATCCTTGCCGCCCGCCCGGGCCATGGTGGGACGGCCGCCGCCGCCACCGCCCACGATCGGCGCGATTTCGCGGATCAGGTCGACCGCCGAGAGACCACGGTCGACGACCGGCTGGTCGAGCGCCACCACCAGATGCACCTTGCCTTCGGTCGAGCTGCCGAGCACCACCGCCGCCGGGGCGAGACGCGCCTTCACGCGGTCGGAGATGGCCAGCAGCGTGTCGGCGTCGATGTCATCGACCACCGCCGCGACGAACCGGACGCCATCATGCTCGGACGCTGACTCGACCAGGCCGGCCTCGCGGCCGTTGCCACCGCTGGAGGCCGGTGCGCCGCCGTCACGGGCCGTCTTCCTGAGCTCCGCGCGCAGCCCGGCTGCCTCATGCTCGGCCTCGTCCAGCTGGTCGGCCCGGTCACGCAGGTACTGAAACGCGGCCTGCGACGTGATCGCCTCGATTCGCCGCACCCCCTGCGATGAGCTGGCCTCGCGCAGGATCACGAACGGGCCGATCTCGGCCGTCGATCGGACGTGGGTGCCACCGCACAGCTCGCGTGACACGTCCGGCACCTCGACCACGCGCACCTGGTCGCCGTACTTCTCGCCGAACAGCATCATGGCGCCAAGCTGCTGGGCGTGCTCCTTCTCGGTCACGAAGCTATGCACGGGCCGGTTCTCGAAGACGTGGCGGTTCACGATCGCCTCCACCTGCCGCACCTGCGCCGGCGTGAGCGGGGCGTCGTGGCGGAAGTCGAAGCGCAGCTTGTCTGGCCCCACGTAGGAGCCGGCCTGGGTGACGTGGTCGCCCAGCACCTCGCGCAGCGCCGCGTGCAGCAGGTGCGTCGCCGTGTGGTTGGCCATCGTGGGGCGCCGCGCCTCGCCCAGCACGTGCGCGCGCACGCGTTCGCCGGGAGCGATCGCGCCGTGCTCGAGGCGGGCCACGACCTGCTGGTCCGAGTCCTGCCTGATCACCTGCTCGACCACAGCCCGTCCGTTGTCTGATTCGATAACGCCCTGGTCGGAGACCTGGCCGCCGCCGGCCGCATAGAACGGCGACTCGCGCAGCTTCAGCCGCAGCAGGCCGTCACCCTCGTCGACCAGCGCGCCCACCTGGGTGCGAACGTCGAGCTGCTCGTAGCCGACGAACTCGGTGGTGAAGCCGGCGTCCAGCTCGGAGGCGCCGTAGCCGACGGCGGCGGTGCTGGCGCGAGCCCGCTCGCGCTGCTCCTCCATCAGGCGCGCGAAGCCGGGCTCGTCGACCGTCACCCCATGCTCGGCTGCGATCTCGGCGGTCAGCTCAAACGGGAAGCCGTAGGTGTCGTGCAGCTTGAAGGCGTCGGCCGCCTCGATCTGGGCGCCCGATCGCTCCAGCACCTCGAGCAGCAGCTGCTGGCCGTTGTGGAGGGTCTGCGCGAACCGCCGCTCCTCGGCCGCAAGCAGCGCCGCAACCGAGCTGCGGTATTCGCCCAGCTCCGGATAGACGTCGCCGAGCAGAGCCACCACGACGCCGTGCAGGCGCTCCGTGACCGGTCCTTCGATGCCGATCCGCTGGGCATGCAGGAGCGCGCGGCGGATGATCCGGCGCAGCACGTAGCCGCGGCCCTCGTTGGACGGCTCGATGCCGTCGCTGGCCAGGAACGACATCGCGCGGGCGTGGTCGGCCAGCACGCGCAGCGACTTGGTCTGGGCCTCGTTCGCGCCGTAGCGCGCGCCCGACCACTGCTCGATCTCGCGGATCACGTCGCCGAAGGCGTCGGTCTCATAGACGGAGTGCACGCCCGCGATCAGCGCCGCCACGCGCTCCAGGCCGCAGCCGGTGTCGACGCTGGGCGCGGGCAACGGCTCCAGGGCGCCGCCCTCGAGCATGTTGTACTGCAGGAACACCAGGTTCCAGTATTCGAGGAAGCGGTCGCACTCGCAGCCGGGCGCACACTCGGGGCGGTCGCAGCCGTGCTCCGGCCCGCGGTCGAAGTACAGCTCGGAACAGGGGCCGCACGGCCCGGTCGGCCCCGCCTGCCAGAAGTTATCGCCGCCCAGGCGCACGATCCGCTCGCCGGGCACGCCGGTGTGGGCCATCCACAGCGCGATCGCCTCCTCGTCGGGGTCGACCCGCTCGTCGCCCTCGTAGACGCTGGCCCAGATCCGGCCGGGGTCGAGCGCGAAGCCGTCCTCGCGGATGGACAGGTCCCAAGCGCACTCGATCGCGTACTGCTTGAAGTACTCGCCGAACGAGAAGTTGCCCATCATCTCGAAGAAGGTGAGGTGCCGGGCGGTGTTCCCGACCTCGTCGATGTCGCCCGTTCGGAAGCACTTCTGGACGGATGTCGCGCGTGCCGCAGGCGGCTGCTCGATGCCCAGGAAGTAGCGCTTCAACGGCTGCATGCCGGCGGTCGTGATCAGCACCGAGGTGTCCCAGTCCGGTGGCACGAGCGAGCCGCTGGGCAGCTGGACGTGGCCGCGAGCCGTGAAGTAGTCCAGGTACCGCCGTCTGATCTCGTGCGTGCGCATCGGCGCATTCTACCGGCGGGACGGCCGGCGACCTGTACCACAAAGCGGTGATGGCGGCGGCTTGTGCGCTGCCGGACAATCCCGTCACGTGGACACGTCGTCCCATGCGTCCAGCTCCGATCGACCCCTCCGTGTGCTGATCGCAGACGATCATGTCGGGCTGCGCGCCATGATCGCCGAGGCGCTGAGGTCCAACGGGTACGACGTTGACGAGGTAGGAAACGGCGGCCTGGCACTCGAAGCGATCCGGCGCGGGGGCCCTTCGGTTGCGATCATGGATGTGCGCATGCCCGTGATGGATGGGCTGGCCGTCGCGGCCCGCGTGCGCAAGGAGGGGCTGGCGTGCCGGCTGATCGTGATGTCGGTGGTGGACGACCCGGAGACGCGCCGCAAGGTGGCCGAGGTGGGCGCGGCGTTTCACCGCAAGCCGTTCCGGCTGGCCGACCTGCTGGCCGACGTGCGGGACTCCGGCACGAACCCGCAGGCGCTACCCTGAGAACATGCACGAGGACGACACCCTCAGCCGGTTCGAGCACTCCGAGCCCTTCACCGGCCGCATCGAGCCGCTGGACGGCTACGTACTGGTGGAGCCGGTGGACGACGAGACTGAGACCAACACCGGCCTGATCATCCCCGCATCGGCCGAGTCGGCCTGCATCGCCGGAATCGTGGTAGCGGCCGGAGACGACGCGTCGGGCGTCGCTCCTGGCGACAAGGTGCTCTACCCACGCGGCGCAGGGTTCGAGATCCGCATAGGCGGCCAGCCGAAGCGGCTGCTCGACCGGCAAGAGCTGATCGCGCGCCTGTACGACTAGCGGTTCAGGCTGAAGCCAGACCCGTCACTACGCGCCCGCGCGCGCGTCGGCGATATCGTCGTCGATCTCCTGGGACCGTCGCTCGGCCGCGCTCCTGCCCTCCCCGGCGGCCTCGCGCAGATCGTCGGGGATCGTGCGCAGATCGGCGACCAGCTTGCCCGGCATCTCCGCCAGCACCTCGCCAAGCGGCCGGTTCTCGTCCTCGGCGATGCGCTTGGCACGGTCGTATGCGAGCAGCGCCGCCCCGGCCGCGGCCAGCACCAGCGTGCCCGCCAGCTTGTTCACACCACGCCGCCGCGCTGGCCGCGCTTGCCTCGGAGGCTCTGGAAGGCCTGGGAGATCCCGGCCGAGACGCCCGACACGGCCCTCGCCGGCGTGCCCAGCACCGAGTTGATGGTGCGGACGCTCGAGTCGAGCGAGTCGGCCGCATCGACCGCGCTATCGGTGATGTGCCCGACCTTCTCCAGCTCGTCGTTGACGTGGTCGATCGTGGTCGATGCCTTGCCCAGCATCGGCACGACCTCGCCCATCGTCTGCTTGAGGCTGGTGTCTGCGGTACTGAACAGGCCGCCCAGGCGCACGAGCGCGTACGTGATCCCGACCCCGGTCAGGATCAGGAAGATCGCAAGCGCGATGCGCCAGGCGTCAGAAGCGTCCATCGCCGCCCATATTACCCGGCTATCACGCCGCCGCCCACGATCACGTCTCCGTCATACAGGACGGCGGCCTGACCCGGCGCGACGCCGTACGCCGGCTCGTCCAGCTCGAGCTCCAGCCCGCCCTCCACCTCACGCACGGTGGCCGGCAACGCCGGTGACCGGTAGCGCAGCTTGGCCTGCACCCTGCCCATGGGCAGCACCATCGTCCCGGGCCGCACCGTGACGGTGCTCCGTGCCAGCGCCCGCCGTGGCCCTGCCACCACGCGACCGCGGGCCGGATCGACCTCCAGCACGAACAGCGCCTCGCCGCCGCCGACGCCAAGCCCCTTGCGCTGGCCGGGCGTGAACCGATGCACGCCGTCGTGGCGCCCGATCACGCGGCCGTCGGCCGTGACCACCTCTCCCGCGCGCCCGGCGCCTCCGTGGCGCTCGAGGAAGCGCCGGTGGTCGCCACCGCCCACGAAGCAGACCTCCTGGCTCTCACGCCGGCCGGCCGCCGCCAGCCCGGCGGCACGCGCCTGCTCGCGTGTCTCGGTCTTTCGCTGTTCGCCCAGCGGGAACCACGTGCGAGACAGGATCTGCTCGGGCACACGGGCCAGCATGTAGGACTGGTCCTTGTCGGGGTCGGCGCCGCGCGCCAGCACCGTGTGTCCGCCCCGCTCCACGATCCGGGCGTAGTGGCCGGTTGCCAGCCGGGGTGCGCCCACCCGGTCGGCGAAGGCGGCCAGGGCGTCGAACCGGAAGCTGCCGTTGCAGCGCGTGCACGGGTTGGGCGTCCTGCCCGCAGCGTGGCCGCGCACGAAGTCGTCCACCACCTGTGACCGGAAGCGGTCGCGCAGATCGAGCGTGACGTGAGGTACGCCGGCCGCGTGGCAGGCGCTGCGGGCCGCTCGCACCGACTGCGGCGAGCAGCAGGCCCGGTCCGAGTCCGGAGCATCGGGGTCGATCCAGAGCCGCAGCGTGATGCCCACAGGCTGCAGCCCCGCCTCGAGCGTCTTCAGCAAGGCGACGGCGCTGTCGACCCCGCCGGACATGGCGACGGCCACGCGGTCGCCGCGCACCGGCATCCGCTCGCGGTCGAGTGCCCGCGCGATCGCGGCGTGCAGCGCGTCGGCGGCCAGGGCCACGCACTCGCGGTTGTGCGGCTCCGGCCGCAGCTCGCTCTCCAGCTCGCCGGCGCCGATGGTGGCGGCTCCGAGCAGGTCGCGCCCCTCTGAGAGCCGGCAGGCCACCGACGCCGCAGCGGTCGCGTGCGGGCAGGCGAAGCTGCGGTGCCGGGCCTGCACCACCAGCCCGTCCGTCACGGCCAGCTCGATCCGCACGGCGTCGCCGCAGCTCGGGTCGCCCGCCTCGCCCCAGGCGGCGCCGGGGCCGGCCGATCCGGCCCGGGTCAGGTCCAGCGATGCAGCGATCACGGACGGGTGGTACATGGAGGCAGCCTAGATGGTTCGGCCTAGATCAGCGCGCCGGCGCGGAGCCGCTCGACGCACTCGCCGACAGTGACCGCGAACGCGTCCACCTCCGCCTCGGTGGTGTCGATCCCGATCGAGACGCGGATCACGCTGCGGGCCTGATCCGGCGTCATGCCCTGCGCCAGCAGCACGTGGCTGGGCTCGCTGTCTCCGCTCGCGCAGGCGCTGCCGGCGGCGACGGCGAAGCCCGCCCGGTCGAGCGACAGCACCAGCAGGTCGGAGCGGATGCCGTCGGCCAGCAGCAGCGAGTGGCCGGGCAGGCGGTCGACCTCCGCCGACACCGGGGTCAGGCCTCCTCCGACCCGCTGCTCCAGCCGGTCGCGGAGCGTGCGGCGGCGGTCGCTGCGGCCGCGCACCGCCGCCAGCGCGGCCGCGAACCCGACCACCCCGGCCACGTTCTCGGTGCCGCTCCGCGAGCCCGCTTCCTGACCGCCGCCCCAGATCAGCGGCCGCAGGCGCGAGGGGTCGCGCGCGATCAGCGCCCCCACGCCCTTGGGGCCGTGCATCTTGTGCGCCGCCAACGCCATCGTCTCGGCACCCGAATCCGCGAAGTCGACCGGCAGCGACGCCGCCGCCTGCACCGCGTCGGTGTGCAGCGGCACGCCCCGCTCGGCGCAGATCGCCGCCAGCTCGGCGACGGGCTGCACGACGCCGGTGACGTTGTTCGCCCACATCACCGCCGCCATCCTGTCGCCCGGTCGCACAGCCCGGTCGAACGCGTCCAGGTCGACCACACCGAGCGAATCGACTCCCACCCAGGCCACTTCGAAGCCCTGCCGCTCCAGCTCCCGGGAAGGCTCCCTGACGGCGGGATGCTCGATCGCGCTCACCACGATCCGCCCCAGCGGGCGGCCGCTGAGGCCGAACACGGCCTGGTTGTCGGCCTCGCTGCCGCCGGAGGTGAACACCACCTGCGCCGGCGTGCAGCCCAGCAGCGAGGCGATGGTGGCGCGGGCAGCCTGCAGCCCCTCACGGGCGGCGCGACCGGCCGCGTGCGGCTCGGAGGCGTTGCCGAACCGCTCGGTCAGGTACGGCTCCATCGCGGCGCGCGCCTCGTCGCAGAGCGGAGAGGTGGCCGCGTGGTCGAGATAGATCATGCCCGGCACCTTATCGGCGCGTGCCGACGCCTGAGGCTTCGCGGGCGGCCACTTTCTGGATGCTTCGACCGCTCCGACCTCTGCCCCTGCGCTTGAAGAGTCGCACGACGGTTATGTAACTGAAGTGCGCGTGACGAAATGACGCCGGCTCTCACACGGTAGCGAAGCTGGCAGAATCCGCAAATCGGGATGCGATGGCTGATCGGATGCGTGGCCGCGGTGGCACTGCTGTCGGTGCTGCAGCTGGCGCCCGGCAGCCGCCCACCGCCGCAGCACCTGGCCGAGCTGGTGCCGTGGCGACCGACGCTGGCGATGCGCTTCTCGGGTCAGATGGCGGCGATGAACGAGCCGCTGGTCAGCGCCAGAGACTGGAACGGCTACGTCACCATGACCCTGGCCGGGCTCGGCGTCAGCGACCCGGCCCGGCTTCACGCGGTCACCCGTCGCGCCGCCCGGCGGGTTGCGGAACACTGCCGCTGCCGCGTGCGCGGCTACGAGGTGCGCGCCCGCATCCCCGGACGGGGGCTGCTGGTGGTCGTGTCCAGCTCGGACTGACTAACCCGCCCCGACCTCCACCGGTGGCGTTGGCGTCCCGGCCGACTCTCGTTCGGCTGGTGGCTCGATCGTGAGGTTGGGAAGGATCCTGTCCAGCCAGGCCGGCATGTACCAGGACCGTTCGCCGAGCAGTGTCAGCAATGCCGGTACCATCGTCAACCGGATCAGCAGCGCGTCGGTCAGAATCGCGATGCCGAGCAGCAACGCGAACTCCTTCGACACCCTGTCGGGGTTCAGCAGGAACGCGAAGAACACCGTCGACATGATCAGCGATGCCGCCACGATCACGCGCCCGACGCCCGCCACGCCCTCTCGCACGGCCTCGAAAGTCGTGCGATGGTGGATGTGATCCTCGCGCACCCGGCTCATCAAGAACACCTCGTAGTCGGTCGAGAGGCCGAACAGGATGGCAAAGGCGATGGGAGGCACGAAGCTTTCGATCGGACCGGTGCGGTCGAGGCCGACGAAGCCCATGCCGTGCCCCAGCTGCACGATCAGCGTCAGCATGCCGAAGCCCACCAGCGCTGAGAGCAGGGTCGTCAGCGCGGCCTTGACCGCGATCACGATCGATCGGAAGGCCATCGTCAGCACCAGGAAGGTCACGCCGATCACGTACAGCAGGAACCAGGGCGCGTTGCTGAGGATCTTGTTGCCGATGTCGGTGAAGGCCGCATTCTGGCCTGACACGTAGGCATGCGCGGCCGACCCCTGAAGCGTCTGCGGGATCGTCGTGTCGCGCAGTGTCGAGACGATGTCGTCGGTCTTCACGTCCTGCGGCGAGTACTTGGAGTAGGCGTTCACGATCGCCACGGTGGCCAGGTCGGGTGTCTTCGCGTTGTAGATCGGCTTCTCCACCTGCGCGATCCCGGGTACCTGCTTCATGGCCTGCTGGATCTGCGCCGCCGCCTGGTGATCGGACTGCAGGTCTACCACCACCGGGATCGGCGAGGTGAAGCCGGGTCCGAAGCCGCCGGGACCTGACAACAGGTCATAGGCCGTGCGGATGGTCTCCCCCTTCGGGGCCGTGCCGGCATCGGCCAGGCCCAGCCGCACCTTCAGCACAGGGGACGCCAGGGCGAAGAGCACCACCAGCACCACCGGCAGCACGATCTTGGCGTTGCTGGTCACGAACCGGCCCCAACGGGCGACGGGGGTGCGCAGGCGACCCTCGCGGGATTCGTCAGAGGGCTTCATGCCCAGCCGCCCGCGATCAATCTTGTGGCCGAGCAGCGCCAGCACGGCCGGCAGCAACGAGTTCGCCAGAAGCACCGCCGTCAGCACGCCCAGGGCGCTGCCGATGCCGAGCTTGGTGATGAAGTCGATGCCGATCAGCGCCAGACCTGTGACCGAGATGGCCACGGTCACACCGGCGAAGATCACGGCTCGGCCGGCGGTGGCGCCGGCTGCTGCCGCTGCATCCTTCGGGGTGAGTCCGTCGTGCAGCATCTGCCTGAACCTGGTCACGATGAACAGCGTGTAGTCGATGCCGACCCCGAGGCCGATCATCGGCACCAGCAGCGTCACGATCGTGTTGAAGTTCGTGAACCGGGCCAGCAGGTAGAGCAGGAGGAAGGCCGTCATCACGGCGGCGATGGCAAACAGCAGCGGGATCAGCGTGGGCACCAGCGCCCGGAACAGCACTAGCAGGATGATGAAGCCAGCCGTCAGCCCCAGCACGATGCTGAGGAAGTCCTCGGGCGGGGGGCTCTCGGCATCGCCCGTAAACGCGACCTCCAGACCGGCGGCCTGACCCGTGGCCTTCAGCTGGTCTTCGAGGCTGACGATGTCGCTGCGCGGCAACTCGAATCCGGTGCGATCGAACTGCGCATCGAAGTAGGCGACACGACCGCTGCTGGAGAGCTGTGTCGAGTTCGGCGCCAGCGGGTCGGCGATCGCACCCACGTCCTTCTGGTTCTCGTCGAGCTTGCGCACCCCGGCGGTGGCCTGCTCGAGCATCTTGGAAACGGCGGCCTGCCGCTCCGGGGTCTGCAGCGTCTGTCCCGCAGGGGCCGCGATTACGACGCGCAGCGGCGCGCCCTTCTGCGCCCCGAACTTGGCGTCGATCAGGTCGGTCGCCTTCTGGAAGTCGGTGCCGGGCACCTTGAACTCGTTCACCAGCGTCCCATGGAACGCGATGTTGAGGACGATCAGCAGCGCGACGGCGCCCAGCCAACCTCCCACCACGCGCCATGGATGGCTTGCGCAGCTGCGGGCCCAATGGGCCAGTCCACCACTGTGTGCGATACGGATCTGCTCGTTCGCCGGACCGTCCGGCGTCGTGGAATTGTGTGTCACCGTGGCCTCCCCGGAGGTCGTCGAGGTCGCACCGTAGCAGAGGCGATCCGGGGGCTCTTCTCCAAACCTGCTCAGTCGCTCAGGCGGGCGGATTTGCCAGCCGCAGCCCCAGTTCGGCCAGAGCGGCCGGCGTCGCGGCGCCCGGTGAACCCGTCAGGGGATCGACCCCGCCCTGCGCCTTGGGGAACGCGATCACCTCGCGCAGCGAGTCGACGTCGGCCACCAGCATCGCCAGGCGGTCGAGGCCAAACGCGATGCCGCCGTGCGGCGGCGCGCCCATGGCCAGTGCCCGCAGCAGGAACGAGAAGTTCTGCTCGGCCCGCTCGGCCGAGATGCCCAGCAGCTCGAACACCTTGCTCTGCGTCTCCGGTTGGTGGTTGCGAATCGAGCCGCCGCCGATCTCGTTGCCGTTCAGCACCAGGTCGTACTGGTAGGAGCGGGCCGCGGCGGGATCCTCCCAGAACCGCTCCGAGCCGGGCGCCGGCGCCGAGAAGGGGTTGTGGGAGGCCTTCCAGCGGCCCTCGTCGGGCAGCCACTCGAACATCGGGAAACCGGTCACCCACACGAACTGCCAGCTGTCGGAGATCAGGCCCAGCCGTTCGCCCAGATGCAGGCGCAGTGGCCCCAGCACCCGCACCGCCGCCTCCGCCGCGTCGGCCACCAGGAAGATGGTGTCGCCCTCGGTCGCGCCGCAGCGCTCGCCGATCGCGGCCAGCTCGTGCGGCGAGAGGAACTTCGCGATCGGGGAGCGGATCTCGCCACCGGCCTGCAGCTGCAGCCAGGCGACGCCCTTGCCGCCCCAGCCTTTGGCGAACTCGACCAGGTCGTCGAAGTCCTTGCGCGAGAACTCCATGGCGCCGGGCACGGCCAGGCCCCGGACGACCCCACCGCCGTCCACCACCCCCCGGAACGCCTTGAACTCGGTGGCTGCCAGCAGGTCGGTCACGTCCGAGATCTCGGCACCGAACCGCAGGTCGGGCTTGTCGGTGCCGTAGCGGAGTGTGGCCTCGTCCCAGGTCATGCGGCGGAACGGCGCGGCCACCTCCGCGCCCAGCAGCTCGCTCCAGATGCGCACGAACAGGGTCTCCATCAGGCCGAACAGCTCCTCGGGGTCGAGGAACGCCATCTCGATGTCCAGCTGCGTGAACTCCTGTGTGCGATCGGCGCGTGTGGCCTCGTCCCTGAAGCAGCGGGCGATCTGGTAGTAGCGCTCGTAGCCGGCGATGGCGTACAGCTGCTTGAACGTCTGCGGCGACTGCGGCAGCGCGTAGAACTGGCCCGGCCGGCTCGAGGTCGGCACCAGGAACTCCTTGGCTCCCTCCGGCGTTGACTTGTAGAGGATCGGCGTCTCCAGCTCCCAGAACTCGTTGTCCTCCATGTGCCGGCGGATGATCTGGGTGAGCCGGAAGCGCGTCCACAGGTTGCGGCGCATCACGTCGCGGCGCAGGTCGAGGTAGCGATGGTGCAGCCGCAGCGTCTCGTCCACGTTCTCCTCGTCGAGCTGGAACGGCAGCACCGACGCCGCCGAGAGCACCTCCAGCCGGTCGACGCGGACCTCGACCTCGCCGGTCGGCAGCTTCGGGTTGACGGTCTCGGCCGATCGCGGGGTGACCACGCCTTCGGCCTGCACGACGTACTCGTTGCGGAGGTCGTGCGCAGCGGCGTGGGCCTGGCCCTGGTCGGGGTCGAGCACCAGCTGCACGATGCCGGCGCGGTCGCGCAGGTCGACGAACACCAGGCCGCCGTGGTCGCGGCGGCGGGCCACCCAGCCGGCCACCGTCACCCGCGTTCCGGCGTCGGCGGCCCGCAGCTCGCCGCCCAGTCGCGTTCTAAAACCCACCCGCAAGCTCCTTCACCAGCTCGTCCAGCGCCACGCCTCGCTGCTCGCCCGAGGTCATATCACGCACCGTCGCCTGCTCGTGCTCCCACTCGTCGTCACCGACGATCACGACCCGCGTGTCGCCGCGCTTTGAGGCCAGCTCCAGCATCCGCTTCAGCCGGCGGGAGCCGTAGGCGGCGTCCGCCGTCACCCCGGCTGCGCGGGCCTCGTCCATCAGCGCGAACAGACGCGGGCGCGCCTGCTCGGCGATCACCGCGAACAGCACGCTGCCGCCGGCCGCCGGGGGCTGGGGGCGCACCACCTCGAGCAGCCGTTCCAGGCCTGCGCCGAACCCGACGCCGGGCGTCGGCGGCCCACCGATCTGCTCGGCCAGCCCGTCGTAGCGACCACCGCCCGAGATCGACGTGGCCAGGCCGGCCGCGCTCCACTCCCAGGCGGTGCGCGTGTAGTAGTCGAGGCCACGCACCAGCGTCGGCACCAGCTCGTAGTCCACCCCGCGTGCGTCGAGGTGGCGGCGTACCTCGGCGAAGTGGGCGGCACAGTCATCGCAGAGGTGGTCGGTGATGCGCGGGGCGGCCGCCAGCACGGCCTGGCAGGACGGGTTCTTGCAGTCCAGCACGCGCAGCGCGTTGGTCTTGCGCCGCTCCAGGCACTCGTCGTCGAGCTCGTCGATGTGGGCGTCGATGAACTCCTCGAGCAGCGCCACATAGGCGGGACGGCAGGTGGCGTCGCCGATCGAGTTCAGCTCCAGACGCAGCTCCGGTACGCCGCACAGCCGGTACCAGCGGTGCTGCAGCGCGATCACCTCGGCGTCGACCGCGGCGTCGGGCGAGCCGATCACCTCGACGCCGAACTGGTAGTGCTCGCGGGCGCGGCCGCGCTGCACGGCGTTGTAGCGGAAGTGGCTCTGGCAATACCAGACCTTGACCGGTTGCGGCAGCCGGGACATGCCGTCGAGGTAGGCGCGCATGACCGGCGCGGTGCTCTCCGGGCGCAGCGTCAGCGAGCGGCCGCTGCGGTCCTCGAACGAGTACATCTCCTTGCTGACGACGTCGGAGGTTTCGCCGGAAGAGCGGGCGAACAGCTCGGTGTCCTCGAACCCTGGCGTCACCACCTCGCCGTAGCCGGCCGGCTCGAACACGGAGCGGGCCAGGTCGATCACGTTCCGCCGAACGGCGGCGTCATCACCGAACCAGTCGCGGGTGCCGCGTGGCGGCTGGAAGCGCTCGCTCACCGCAGCGGCTCGAGGAACGGGTTCGACGCGAGCTCGTGCTCGAGGGTGGTTGCCGGGCCGTGTCCGGGTGCGACGACCGTCTCCGGCGGCAGCTCCCGCATCAGCAGCGCAATGCTCTCGATCAGCGTGTCGAGGTCGCCGCCGACCAGGTCGGTACGACCGATCGAGCCGGCGAACAGCACGTCGCCGACGAAGGCAACGCCGTCGGTTGCGAAGGCGACGGAGCCGGCCGTGTGTCCGGGCACATCGAACGTGCGGAAGTCGATGCCGGCGACGCTGACGGTGTCGCCACCGCCGACCAGGTGTTCGGGATCGTACGGGGCCGGCTCGAAGCTGCGCAGGTCGTCGGCATCGCCGCGGGCCATCCACACCTCGACGCCGGTGGCAGCCGCCAGGTCCCGGACGGCTCCGATGTGGTCGAGGTGCCCATGCGTGACCAGGATGGCGACCAGCGTGAGGCCGCGCTCGGCCAGCACGTCGGTGATGCGACCGGCCTCGTCGCCGGGGTCGATGACCACGGCATCGGTCGAGCCCTGGGCGGTCACCACGAAGCAGTTGGTTTGGTAGGCGCCGAGGGGAAGGCTGACGACCTCGAGCGTCACCCCTGTTGCCGCTTCAACCAGCGGTTGTACATGAACGCGTCCATCAGGTAGCCGAACGGCACCAGGAACACGAAGAAGGATGCGGCCTGCACCGCCGAGGCGGCGAGGGTGTTCTTGGTGCCTCCCAACGGCACGACCTGGGTGACCAGGAACAGGCCGCCGGCAAACAGCGCGCCTCGCTTGAGGGACCGCATCCAGGTGGGCCGGGCCGGGACGCGGGCTCCGCGCGGAAGGTTCCGCTCCTGCTTGCGCTTGGGCGTATCGTCGCCCCCGGGCTGCGGCTCGTACCCCTCGTAGAGCCGGCCCCGGCCCTGCGCTCGCTGGTACTTGCGTCGCTGCTGCTTCTTGGTCGCCATGGTGGTGAAGTCTAGAGGGTCGCGGGCGGTGGCCGGTACCGCTACATGACCTCGAGCTGCGCGGCCAGGGCGGCGGCGTCGTCGTCGCGGCCCTCGCGCTCCGCGCGGGCGATCTCATCGAGCAGCCGCCGCGCCTCGTCACGTTTGGGCGAGTAGGCCAGCCGCTCCTGGAACACCCGCTGCGCGGTCGCGGAGGTGGTCGCCGGATTCGGATCGGCCGGGGCCCGCGGCGTCAGCGGGGCGGCGCGCGGCACCGGCGGCGGCGCGGGCCCCGGTTCGATCCCGGGCTCGGGTTCGTTCCGGTGCAGCGGCACCGGAGCAGGCGGCGTGGGCGGGGCGTCGGACAACTCGACCAGGTCGGGGTCGACCTCGCCGTCATCGTCGGTCAGGCGATCGGCGGCCCCGTCAGTCGTGGCGAGCGGCGCCCGCTCGCCCAGCCGGGTGCCGGCCAGCAGCCAGGTCACGATCAGTGCAGCGGCGGTCGAGGCCTGCAGCAGCCAGGTGAAGATGCGCTGATCACGGGTGTACACCACCTCCAGCACGCCGCCGCCGATCGAGCCGCTGATGGCCACGATCGTGGACCCGATCACGACGGCGGCGGCCAGCAGCACGAACCCGACCGCCACGCCGCCGACCACCCGCGCCAGCTCCGGCGCACGGCCCTCCAGCGTGGCGCCCCACGCCAGCGCCAGCCACAGCAGCACCAGGCCGAGCGTGAACCAGAGCGTGTGCTCGAGCCGGAAGCTCCACAGGCCCAGCAGCAACCGGTCGTTCCAGTCCATCGCCGACGAACCCGGTGTCTGCTTGGCCGCGGACACCAGCCCGTCGCCGGTCACGACCAGCCCGGCCGCCACCAGGCCCAGCGCGGCGGCGGCCAGCGCGTCGGCGAACGATGCGGTGCGGGCGCGCTCGATCACAGCCTGCGGCCGGCCTTGATCACGCCGGCCACGGCCGGGCCGCCCAGGTGGTAGGCGGCGTGCCGCCAGTCGTCGGAGTCGAGCAGCACCACGTCGCCATCGTATCCCGGGGCGATCCGGCCGAGGCGGTCGCCGCGTCTCAGCACCCAGGCCGCGTTCACGGTGCACGCCACCAGCGCCTCGGCCGGGGACATGCCCAGCTGCATGCAGGCCAGCGACATCACGAGCGGCAGCGAGTGGCAGAAGGCGCTGCCCGGGTTGAAGTCGGTGGCCAACGCCACGATCGCCCCGGCGTCGACGAGCTCGCGGGCGGGCGGGCGCGGCAGGTCGAGCATGATCACGCACGCGGGCAGCATCACGGCCGCCACGTCGCTGGCCGCCAGCGCAGCGACGCCCTCGGGGCCGGTCGCCTCGAGGTGGTCGACCGAGCGCGCGCCCAGCTCGACGGCGAGTTCGACGCCGCCCGCCTCGCTGAACTGGTCGGCGTGCAGCCGCAGGACCAGCCCATGGCCTGCGGCGGCGCGCAGGTAGCGCTCGGCCTGGTCGCGGTCGAAGGCGCCGCGCTCGAGGAACACGTCGGCGGCCTCGGCGCGGACGGCCGCCTGCGGCATCACCTGCTTGATCACGAAGGTGAGGTAGTCGTCGGCGTCGTCCCACTCGGGGCCGACGGCGTGGGCGCCGAGGAAGGTGGGCGCCACCTCGATCGGATGGCCGGCGGCGGCGGCGGCGAGCATGGCCAGCTCGGTGTCGTGGTCGAGGCCGTAGCCGGACTTGACCTCGGCGGTGGTCGTCCCCGCGGCGGCCATCCAGGCCAGATGGCGGTCGAGCAGAGGGCCCAGCGTGCCATCGGCGGCGGCGGCACGGGTGTCGCGGACGCTGGCGGCGATGCCCCCGCCGGCGGCGTGGATCTGCTCGTAGCCGGCGCCCTGCGAGCGCAGGTCGAACTCGCCGACACGGTCGCCGCCGAAGGCGGCATGCGTGTGGCAGTCGACCAGCCCCGGGATGGCGGCGCAGCCGCCGGCGTCGTGCACGGGCAGGTCGCCGTGGTCGCGCAGCACCTGTTCGCGCCGGCCGCAGGCGGCGATGCGGCCGTCCACGATCGCGATTGCGGCGCCGGTGACGACCTCCACCTCGCGCAGGGCGGAGCCGCGGGCGGGCGCCGGAGCGACGGGGCTCGCATACTGCGCGAGGTTGTCGATCAGCAGCGAGGTCACGGCCGTTGTCAGATCAGGCTCGCCCGTAGGCGGGGATCGCGCCTCCGGAGAGCGGCGCCGAGTCCTCACCGCAGAGCCATTCGATCACGCGCGCCATCTGCTCGCCGGTGGTCCAGCGGGAGACGTCGGCATCGGGGTTCTCGCGGCGGTTCTGAGGGGTGTCGACGATGCTGGCCATGACCGTGTTGACGCGCACGCCCTTGGAGCGCACCTCGGCGTCGACCGCGCCCATCAGCGCCAGCACGGCGGCCTTGGCGACGATGTAGGGGGCTGCGCCGGGGAACGGCCGCACGGCCGCGCGGGAGCCGACGTATACGATCGAGCCGGAGCCGGCGGACAGCATCGGGGTGAGCACCGCGCGGGTCATGGTGTAGGCGGTCTCGAGGTTGGCGGACAGCATCGCCCGCCAGACGTCGGGCGACGACTCGTGCAGCAGGCCATCGGTGCGAAAGCCGCCGGCCACGCAGCCGAGGGCGTCGACCGAGCCGAAGCGCTCGAGGGCGGCGGCGACCACGCCCTCGGCCGCGGACGCGTCGGTCAGATCCGCCTCGACCACCAGCACCTGGGAGGGCACGTCAACCCCGCCGCTGTGGGTGGTGGCGCAGACGTCCCAGCCCTGCGCCAGGAAGCGGTCGAGCACGGCCCGGCCCCAGCCGCCCGTGACGCCGGTCAGCACGGCGGTGCGTCCGGCCATCCGGTCAGTCCTCCATGGGCAGGTGCAGGCCCTTGGCGTGTGCGGTCTCGATGGCCTCCTCGTAGCCCGCGTCGGCGTGGCGGGCAACCCCGATGCCAGGGTCGTTGGTGAGCACGCGCGACAGCCGCTCGTCCATCTCCTCGCTGCCGTCGGCGACGATCACGAGGCCGGCGTGGATCGAGTTGCCGATGCCGACGCCGCCGCCGTGGTGGACGGACACCCAGGACGCGCCGGACGCGGTCGAGAGCAGTGCGTTCAGGATCGGCCAGTCGGCGATCGCGTCGGAGCCGTCCTTCATGGCCTCGGTCTCGCGGAACGGTGAGGCGACAGATCCGGTGTCCAGGTGGTCGCGGCCAATCACGATCGGGGCGGACACCTCGCCGCGGCGGACGAGGTTGTTGAAGATCAGGCCGGCCTTGGCGCGGTCGCCCTGCCCCAGCCAGCAGATGCGGGCGGGCAGGCCCTGGAAGGCGATCCGTTCGGGGGCGATGGCCAGCCAGCGCTGTAGCAGTGCGTCGTCGGGGAAAGCATCGATCAGAGCGCGGTCGATGCGGTGGATGTCGGCCGGGTCGCCGGAGAGCGCCGCCCAGCGGAACGGGCCGGCGCCGACGGCGAACAGCGGGCGGATGTAGGCGGGCACGAAGCCGGGGAAGGCGAAGGCTTGCTCGTAGCCGGCATCGCGTGCCTCGGTGCGAAGGTTGTTGCCGTAGTCGAAGACCTGGCTGCCGGCCTCCTGGAAGGCAACCATCCCCTTCACGTGCTCGACGGCGGTCTCGCGCGCGCACCGCTGGTAGAGGTCGGGATCGGATTCGCGCAACGCGATCGCCTGCTCCAGCGGCATCCCCATGGGGACGTAGCCGTTCAACATGTCGTGCGCTGACGTCTGGTCCGTAACGAGGTCGAAGTGAACACCGCGGCGGGCCAGCTCGGGGAACACCTCGCCGGCGTTTCCGAGCAGGCCGATCGACAGCCCGACGCCCTCGTCGGCGGCCTTGCGGACGCGGGCGACGGCGTCGTCGATGTCGGCGGCCACCTCGTCCAGGTAGCGGGTCTCGAGCCGGCGGGCGATGCGGTGCGGGTCGACCTCGACGTTGAGGCTGGCGGCGCCCGCCAGCGACGCGGCCAGCGGCTGCGCGCCGCCCATGCCGCCGAGGCCGGCGGTGAGGATGGTGCGGCCGGCCAGGTCGGGCGAGCCCCAGTGACGCTCACCGGCGGCGGCGAAGGTCTGGAAGGTGCCCTGCAGGATGCCCTGGGTGCCGATGTAGATCCAGGAGCCGGCGGTCATCTGGCCGAACATGGTCAGGCCCTCGGCCTCGAGCCGGCGAAACTCGTCCCAGGTGGCGAAGCGCGGCACCAGGAGTGAGTTGGCGATCAGCACGCGAGGGGCACCCTGGTGGGTCTTGAAGACGGCGACCGGCTTGCCGCTCTGGACGAGCATCGTCTCGTCGTTTTCGAGCTCGAGCAGCGTGCGCACGATCGCGCGCAGGGCGTCGTGGCTACGGGCGGCGCGGCCGGAGCCGCCGTAGACGATCAGGCGGGTGGGATCCTCCGCCACCTCGGGATCGAGGTTGTTGCAGAGCATCCGCAACGCGGCCTCCTGGTGCCAGCCTTTGCACCGCCGCTCGGTGCCACGCGGCGCGTGCACGCTGGAGAGGTCGCCGACGAGCGCCTCGACTTCGCCGGTCAGTTCCTTCGTCGCCACAGGCGCAGGCTATACGACCGGCGAGCGCGCTCGCCACGGCCCGATCCGGCCCGAGCTTGGCTCAGAGCCCGACTCGGCCTCCGTCGGCATTTCGAGACACCGCCGGCACAGGTGTCACAGCCGGCGTGACAGGCGAATCGCATGGTTGAGCGAGATCGCCTCGCGCAGGGCCGAGTGCCCGACCCGGCCCTGGGCACAGATTCATGCGACCCGCGTGACCGTCCGGGACGAAATCCGCACAGCCGTAAATCACTGCAAGGGTGAGAGCGCGGCTTCGACCGCCGCCACCAGCGCGCCGTCGCGCACCTGGCCGGCCACCGTCTCGATGTCGGCCGACAGCGAGCGGTCATCTCCGAGGTGCGGGGACATCGCCCGCACCGCCGCGTGCAGCGCCGCGATCCCCGGCCCCGGTCGCAGCGGCGCCAGGAAGTCGAGGCCCTGCGCGCCGCACAGTAGTTCCACGGCCAGTACCCGCTCCACGTTCGCGCACACCTGCCACGCGTGCACCGCCGCCGTCGCCCCCATCGACACGTGATCCTCCTGGCCGGCGCTGGTCGGGATCGAGTCGACCGACGCCGGGTGGCACAGCACCTTGTTCTCGGCCACCAGGCTGGCCGCCACGTAGTGCGGGATCATGAACCCCGAGTTGAGCCCGCCCTGCTCTGCCAGGAACGGCGGCAGGCCTTCGCTCATCGTCGGGTTCACCATCCGCTCGATCCGCCGCTCGCTGATCCCGGCCAGCTCGGCCAGGGCGATCTTGAGCGTGTCCAGTGCGATCGCCACCGGCTCACCGTGGAAATTCCCGTTCGAGAGCACCTCGTCGCGGTCCGCGAACACCAGCGGGTTGTCCGTGGCCGCGTTCAGCTCGATCGCCACCACCGACCGCGCGTAGGCGATCGCGTCGCGGCACGCGCCGTGCACTTGCGGCGAGCAGCGCAGCGAGTACGCATCCTGCACCCGTCCACACCAGCGGTGCGACTCGTTGATCTCGGAGCTGTCCAGCAGGGCGTACAGGTTCGCGGCCGACGCCAGCTGGCCGGGGTGCGGTCGCAGCGCCTGGATCTCGGGCGCGAACGGCGTCCGTGAGGCGCGCACCGCTTCCACCGACTGCGCGGCCGCGATGTCGGCGATCCGCACCAGCCGCGCCGCCCGAGACAGCACCAGCGCCCCGATCGCCGCCATGAACTGGGTGCCGTTGATCAGCGCCAGCCCCTCCTTGGCCGACAGCTGCACCGGCACCAGGCCGGCGCGCCCGAGCGCCGCGCCGCCGTCCAGCAGCTCGCCGCCGTACTCGGCGCGGCCCTCACCCACCAGCGGCAGCGCCAGGTGCGCCAGCGGTGCCAGGTCACCGCTCGCCCCCAGCGACCCGCGCGACGGCACCACCGGGTGCACGCCCGCATTCACCATGGCCAGCAGCAGCTCCACCGTCTCCCGCCGCACGCCGGACGCCCCCGTCGCGAGCGCGTTTGCCCGCAGCAGCATCGCGCCCCGCACGACCTCCGTCGGAAACGGCTCGCCCACCGCGCAGGCGTGGCTTCGCAGCAGGTTCAGCTGCAGCCGGCCCACGTCCTCACGCGAGATGGCGACGTCGACGAACCTGCCGAAGCCCGTGTTCACCCCGTAGGTCGGCGTGCCCGACTCCACGGCTCGCTCGATCAGCGCCCGCGACGCCTCGATCTGGTCGGCGGCCGAAGCGCCCAGCACGACCCGCACTTCGCCCAGCGCGACGCGCTCGACGTCCTCCACCGCCAGGGAGCGGCCTGTCAGCTCGAGGGTGTCCACGGCTGCGCAGTCTAGGCCCGCGGCCCCAGCACCGCTCACTCCTCGCCGAACTCGCCCCCGGACGCCACCTCCAGCAACCGGTCGGCACCGAAACCGGACAGCCGCAGCGCCGTGCCCGCCGCGGCCGCCGCCACCCGCGCCGGCATCAGCCCGACCAGCTCCGAGCCCTTCACGCCCACGCCGCGCGCAGCCGCCAGCCGCTCGACCTCGTCGACGACCGCCGCCAGCGGCGTCGCGTCGATGTCGATCAGGTTCGTGGACACCTGTGCCCCGCCCCGCGCCGCCAGGCCCAGCGCCTGCACCCCCGCCAGCCCGCCGTCGCGCTCACGCACCGCTGCGGCGATCTCGCGCGCGACGCCGACGTCGTGGCTGTCCAGATCGACGTTGAACGCGACCAGCGGCGCCCGCACGCCCAGCAGCACCACGCCCGCCGTGGGATGCGGACGGTCGGGCCCGGCCAGCGCCACCACCTCGCCCGCCGCCATCCGCTCCGCCAGCCGATCCAGGCCGCCGCTGCGGAACGCGGCCGGCCGCAGCCCACCGCTCAGGTCGCCGTAGCCGATCGCCGGCACGCCGAGCATCGCGATCCGCCGCGCCAGCGCCCGCGCCGCCAGCTCCGGTCGCGCGTCGTCCGCCCGGAAGCGCACGAACGGCACCACGTCGGCCGACCCCACCCGCGGGTGCACACCCTCGTGCCGCGTCAGGTCGATCCGCGACGCCGCCACCGCGATCGCGGATGCCAGCCCTTCCACCAGCGTGTCCGGGTCGGCCACCACCGTGAACACCGACCGGTTGTGATCGGAATCGGCATGCACGTCCAGCACCCGAACCCCGGCAGCGCCGAACGCCTCGCTCAGCGCGTCCAGCACCGCCTGGTCGCGGCCGACCGAGAAGTTCGGCACGGATTCCAGCAGATCGCTCACGGCACACTCATATACCGGATCCGGACGAGGCCATGGCGATGGCGCCGCCGCCTTGCCGCTCCTGCGCCCCCCGCCGCGTCGGCGCCGGCCCACGCAGCACCAGTCCGGTGCCGTCGGTTCTGCACACCCGCTGAGTCATCCTGAGGGGGTTGAGGTCGACGAAAAGCCGACGGAGTGGCTTCCCGAAGAAGGCCAGAACACATCGTCCGCAATGGGACGTGCTTCATGACCCGTCCGGGGGGTTTGACGGCGCAGAGCGCGCTCGTATACCTCGATATGGGGAGAGCATGCCACCCTTCGGGCGACGAGATCCGCCTACTGTTTGTCGATGATGCGTACACGGATCGAAAATGGCAAACCCGCCGCGAGGCGGGGGCGCAAAGCAAGAGGTCTCATGAGTGAGACGGCTCGGCTACCGAACCCGGAACCCGCACGCTCAACAGCGGTCGCACGCCCACCAGGGCATGCGAAAGCTGGCGCGGTGTTCACTGGAGCGGTGGTGATTCTCACCATCGCGCTCGCCCTGCCGGGGCTAGGCACCTCGGAAGCGCGGCTCGATCCGAATTGATACGGGTAGGCGGACGGTGAGCGCTGCGGGGGGCAGTGCCGCTACGGTGGCAGTGAGGCTCACCGTCCGCGCCCGTACACGTCCCGCGAACCGAGCCCTGATCGCAGCCGCTACAGTCGCGGCATGCTCGACCGCCTGTTCTCGCCGCTGGCAATCGGCAGCGTCACGATCCCCAACCGGATCGTGTCGACCTCGCACCAGACCAGCCTCGTCCACCACCACCTGCCCACCGACGAGCTGATCGCCTACCACCGGGCGCGCGCCCGCGGCGGCGCCGGGCTGATCGTGGTCGAGGCAACCGCGATCCACCACACCGGCCTGCTGACCGCACACACGCTGGGTGGATATCTGCCGGAGATCGTGCCCGCGTACCGGCGCCTGGCGGAGGCCGTTCACGAGCACGACACGCGCCTGTTCGTACAGCTCTTTCACGGTGGCCGCGAGGTCATCTCCTCTCCCCCGCGCCCAGCCGCCGTGGCGCCGTCCAGCATCCCCAGCGCCCGCTTCAAGACCGAGCCGCGCGAGCTGACCCGGCGCGAGATCGGCGAGATGGTCGACGGCTACCGCCAGGCGGCCGCCCACGCGGCGGCCGGCGGCATCGACGGCGTCGAGGTCTGCGCCGGCTTCAACTACCTGCCCACCCAGTTCCTCTCCCCGCACGCGAACACCCGCACCGACTCCTACGGCGGCTCGTTCGAGAACCGGCTGCGGTTCCTGCGCGAGGTCTGCGAGGCCATGCGCGAGGGCATCGACGGCGGCGCCGTCGGCTGCCGGCTGACCGACGAGAGCGGTTCCTGGGATGGCAACAGCCACGAGGAGCTGGCTCGAGCGGCCGCCATCCTGGCCGACGAGGGCCTGATCGACTACCTCTCGGTCGCGCTTGGGGGCTCCAACACGTACCGCGGATCGAGCTGGATCGTGCCGCCGGTGCCGGTCGAGCACAACGCCGTGGCCGGCTTCGCCCGCACCATGAAGGCAGCCGTGAGCGTCCCGGTGATCGCGACCGGCCGCATCGTCGACCCGGCCGACGCCGACGCGATGATCGCGCGCGGCGACTGCGACGCCTGCGGCATGACCCGGGCGCTGATCACCGACCCCTCGATGCCGGGCCGTGCGGCAGCCGGCCAGACGTTCACGACCTGCATCGGCTGCAACCAGGGGTGCATCGGCCACTACCACGCCGGCATCCCGATCGCCTGCACGATCAACCCGTGGACCGGGTACGAGTCGACCCTGCCGCGCCCCACGCCGGATCCCAGCCCGGGAACGGTGGTCGTCGTGGGCGCCGGACCGGGTGGCGCATCCGCGGCCGCCTGCGCGGCCGCGCGCGGGCATCGGGTGGTCGTGCTGGAGCGCGGCGAGGCGGTGGGCGGTCAGATGCGGCTGGCGCTGAACGCGTCCGGCCACGCCGAGATCGCGCGGGGCATGGTGCGCACGGTCGAGGCCTGGTTGGCGGATGCGGAGGTGCGGCTGGGGGTGGACGCCGGCGTCGAGGAGGTGCTGGCCGAGTCGCCCGACCGCGTGATCCTGGCCACCGGTGCGGAGCGCTACGACGCCGGCATCGCCGGCACCGTCCACGCCTGGGACGTGCTGGCGGGCGCGGAGGCCGGCCGGCGCGTCACGATCTGCGACTGGGGCGGCGACTGGACGGGCCTGGTGCTGGCCGAGCAGCTGGCGCAGGCCGGCCACGATGTGCGGCTGGTGACAAGCGCCATCGCCTTCGGCGAGGCCGTGCACCAGTACCAGCGCAACATGTACCTGGGGCGGATGGACGAGGCCGGGATCGACCTCGTGCACCACCTGCGGCTGACGGGCTGGGACGGCGCGACCGCCACGTTCCGCAACGTGTTCTCCGAGCGCGAGCACGTTCTGGACGGGATCGACACGCTGGTCGTGAACGACGGGCGCAGCGCCTGCGGCGTCGGGCTGTTCGCCGCGCTGCAGGACGCCGGCGCGGACGTGGTGCGAGCCGGCGACGCGCTCGGCCCGCGGTCGTTCGAAGAGGCGATCCGTGAGGGCACCGAGGCCGGGCTGGCCGACCTGCGCGCGCCCGTTGTCTCCTGACGCGGCGGTTTGCCACACGCCCGTGACGCCGCGTCACCCACCCGCCACACCATGATCCGTAGGTTGGCGGCGTGGGCGAGCGAGCGCAGGCAACCGTCGAGTACGCCGGCGTCGGCCTGCTGGTGCTGGCGCTGCTGCTGGTCGCCACCGCCGCCACGCGCGCACGCCTGACCCGTGCCGCCGGCGGCGACGCCGCCTACCTGGAGCTGGCCGCGCGCGAGGCGCCCCGGTTCGTGGCGGAACGCGGCGACGGCGAGCACCCGGTCGACTTCCGCCGCTGCCGCAACCCGGCCTGCGCGCGGTCGGGCCGGCCGGTGCTCTATGTCCACGGCGTGCGGCGCGACGGCTTCACCTACCTCGAGTACTGGGAGTACCTGCCCGACTCGCGCACCGCCCACAGCCACATCCCGGCGTTCGACGGCTACCACCGCGACGACTGGGAGGGTGTCATCGTCAAGCTGCGCGACGACGGCACGGTGGTCGGCGCGCGAGCCTCGGCGCACCTCGGCTGGAATGGCCGCCACCCGTGGTGGGAGCTGCGTAGCGGTGACTGGGCCGGGTACCCGGCGACCGTCTACCGGGCGTCGGGCAGCCACGCCGGCTCGCTGCGACCGGCGGCCATCGACCTGGCCGGCGACCGTTGGGACGGGTCGCTGCCACAGCAGCCGCCACAGCTGCTTCCGGCCGACCAGGCCCGGCGGGGAGCGCCCGCCTTCGATCCCGACGCCACGCCGCCTTGGAGCAAGCAGGTCTGGTCGGACCCCGAGGCGGTCACCACCGGCCCGCCCGGCTCACGGGCCACCTACGCCCATTACGCGCGCTGGTGGTCGGACCTGTGCCTGCTGTGCTGACGCGCCGCTGCGAATTCAAAGATTTCGCTAAGCAGCCGATACCAGAGACGATGTATCCCGCACAGCCCAGCGAACTTCTGCGCTCCGCCCTCAGCCTGCTCCCGCCGCTGCCCTGCTCGGTCGAGGTGCTGTCGCCCGAGGGCGGGTCGTTCGCCCTGACCCTGGCCGCCGTCGAGGGCAACCTCGTCTATGCCTACGGCGCCCGCAACCTGGTGCGCGACGACCTCGTGCTCGAGGCGCGGCTGCGAGACGACCGCGGCGAGGGCTGGGACATCCACTTCTCGATCCTGCGCTCCTACTTCCAGTCGGGCGACGATCTGATGCTGCACCTGAACGTGGTCTCGGTGGAGCCGCGCAGCGCCACCCGCCTGGCGGCCCGCGCCCACCTCGCCGAGCTGGCCACCGCCCGCGTGCTCTACGCCCACTCCTATGAGCGGGGCGAGCTGTTCGACGTCCGCCTGGCCGACGCGTCACCCACCGGCGCCGCCTTCGTCACCGAGCGGCGGCTGGCCGCCGGCGACCTGCTTGAGCTGGAGACCTACATCGAGGACCAGCCGGTGCGGTTCGAGGTGCGCGTCGTGCACACCGGCCCCGCGGTCTACGGCCGCAACCGCGTCGGCAGCGAGATCACGACCATCCTCGAGGCCGACCGGCACCTGCTGCTGCGCTTGGCCGAGCGCTACCAGCGCGACGACTCCGCCGAGCAGCGCGACCCCGACCTGGCCGTGCTGCGCTCCGCCGCCCGCAGCCAGCAGTCGCTCAACCGCCGCCGCGCGCCCCGCCAAGACTCCCGCTAGTTCAGGTCGGGCCGAAGCGGCTCGAGCGCGAGCGCGGCACCGTCGGGGAGCGCCTCGATCGGGGCCCACACCGTGTGCTCGCCGCAGCCCGGGCAGCGAGTCGGCTCCACCGGGTAACGGTCGGGCAGCGAGAGCTCCTCGCGCACCAGGCGCGTCTCCACGTCGAACGCCGCCTGCCCCGTGCGGGCGGCGATCCCGGCGGCCCGCTGGTGCACCCTGCCGGCGTCATAGCCGATGGTGATGCGAGTGCCGCAGTAGCCGCACAGCGCCATTCGCGAAACCGGCGCGCTCCCCCGCTCCGCGTGCGCCTGATCGCCCAGCTTGGCGGCCTTCCAGATCACGTAGAACAGGCCGATCAACGGCAGCTTCAGGCCCACGGCAAGAAACATCACCACCCAGAAGTCTGCGTGATTCACGGTCGGGTGTAGCGTACTGCACGGGCCCCGTGTGTGAAAGCGCCTACAGGTGTCACCCCTCCCCGCCGATTATGGGTGCGAACATGTCAGAACCCACTCGGGAAGAGCTCCTCACCCTGGCCCTCGGCGTCCTGCCGGAGCTGCCAGAGACCGTCGACGTCCTGTCGGAGGACGGCGGCTGCTTTCCCCTCAGGATCTCCGAGCGCGAGGACGACCTGCTGCTGGGCTACGCGCCACGCGGAGCCATCCGCGACGACCTGCACCTGCTGGCCCGCCTCTACCACCCCGGCCGCGGCCGCTACGAGGTCGAGTTCGAGGTGGTCGAGCACTTCTTCCACAGCATCCCCGAGGCGCAGGTGCACATGGCCGTGAGCGGCGTTCGCCACCGAAAGGCCCGCCGCGCATCGCCACGCGTGGCCGTCTCGACGCCGGCAACCGCCCGGATCAAGTACTGCCGCACGCTCCCGCGCGACACCGAGCTCGAGGTGCGCCTTGTCGACATCTCGGCCACGGGCTGCGCGTTCGTCACCCAGAAGGAGCTGGCCACCGGTGACCTGGTGCGGGTGCAGGCCGTCCTCTCCGGCCGCGCCATCGACCTGGAGGCGCGCGTCGTGCGCATCGATCCGGCGCCCTACGAGCGCTACCGGGCCGGCTGTGAGATCACCGAGATCTCCGACCTGTCGCGCAAGACGATCTCCGCGCTGGCCGCGCAGAGCGCCGAGAGCGGTTCGGAGGATCAGCGCAACCCGGAGGAGGCGGCGGCCCGCGCCGAGAGCCGCGCCGCGAGCACGGCGCTGTCGGCCCGCCTCGGACCGGCCGTCATCGAGGACGAATAGCGCTCACGATTTCGGGTGATAGCGGAACCTTCCGCACAGGTCGATAACTGAAATAACGCACGAGGGGTCGTGCGCCGGAATCGTCTTGGAAGGGGTCCTTGGTGTACCGGAACTTCAACAGCGAGCGTGGCAGCGTCGCCACCGAGATCTCTCAGGGACTCGTGTACGTCGCGGTCCTGGCGATCGTCGGTCTCTGGGTGATCGCGCACCTCGAGGGCGTCTCATTCGGGGTGCTGCTCGACCAGTTGCGCAACGGCACGCAGAGCCACTGACCAACGCGTAAGCCCACAGGCGGGCGGCAGTGCTAGGTCTCGGGGCTTCTGTGATGAGACGACGAGCGAAAACCGAGGCTCGCAAGGACAGAGGGAGACTTGATATCGGGAATATCGGGTCGACCGATGACGCCGCGAGCCGACGGTTTGCAGCCGTCGTATCGCACTAGATTCCCGAGCCGGGGCACTAGGCTGGTTCGATGAGGACCTTCCGCCGCCTGCTCGGCTTTCTGGCCCCCTACCGGGGTGAGGTGATCATCACCGCGGTACTCGCCGCGGGCACCCAGGCGGCCGGGCTGCTGATCCCCTACCTGACGGGCAAGGTGATCGACGCGGCGCAGGCGGGCGACAGCCGCTCGCAGATCTACACCTACTCGCTGCTGATCATCGCGTCGGGCTCGCTGAAGGGCGTGATGATGCTGTTCCGGCGGTGGCTGGCGGGCAGGCTGTCACTGGCCGTGGAGTACGACCTGCGAAACCGCATGTACGGCCACATGCAGCGGCTCTCCTACCGCTTCTTCGACCGGCACCAGACGGGACAGCTGATGTCGCGGGCCACGGTCGACGTGCAGGCGGTGCGGGTGTTCCTCGGCTACGGCCTGATCTTCTTCTCCCAGCACGTGTTCACCCTGGTCAGCGTGCTGGTGGTGATGACGCTGATCAGCGCGCCGCTGACGCTGATCGCGCTCGCGATCACGCCGGTGCTGGTCTACATGGCCTACCGGTACTCGCGGGTCAGCCACCCCGTGCTGAAGGAGGTGCAGCAGCGAGTCGCCGACGTCACCACCCGCGCCGAGGAGAACGTCGTGGGGGTGCGCGTGGTGAAGGCGTTCGCGCAGGAACAGAACGAGTCGGATCGGTTCCGGGCTGGGTCGGAGCGGATCTTCCGCCAGGCGCTGCGCGCGGCCCGACTGCAGGCCGCCTACGTGCCGGGCATGACGGCACTGCCCAGCGTCGCGATCGCCGGGGTGATGCTCGTCGGCGGCTACCAGGTCGTGCACGGCCAGCTGACGCTGGGCCAGTTCTTCGCCGTGAACGCGTACCTGGCGCTGCTGGTGCTGCCGCTGCGGGCGATCGGGATGTGGGTCGGTCAGTACCAGCGCGCGATGGCGTCCGGCGAGCGCGTGTTCGAGGTGCTCGACGAGGAGCGCGACATCGTCGAGCGGCCGGACGCGCGCCTGTTGCCGGACGGTCCCGGCGTGCTGCGGTTCGAGCAGGTCGGGTTCGGCTACGACCGCGAACGGCCGGTGCTGTCGGAGATCGACCTCGAGATCCCAGCCGGCGAGACGATCGCGCTGATCGGGCCCACCGGCTGCGGCAAGACCACCCTCACAACCCTAATCCCGCGCTTCTACGACGTCGACCGGGGCCGCGTGCTGCTGGACGGCGCCGACGTGCGCGAGCTGACGCTCGACTCGCTGCGCGCGCAGATCGGCATCGTCAGCCAGGACACGTTCCTGTTCTCGACCACCGTGGCCGAGAACATCGCCTACGGCGCGCCTGCGGCCACGCCCGAGCAGATCGTGACGGCGGCGATCCGGGCTCAGGCTCACGAGTTCATCAGCGACCTGCCCGACGGCTACGACACGCGCGTCGGCGAGCGCGGCCTGTCGCTCTCGGGCGGCCAGCGCCAGCGGATCGCGATCGCCCGCGCGCTGCTGATGGACCCGCGGGTGCTGATTCTGGACGACGCCACCGCCTCTGTCGACGCGAACACCGAGGCCCGCATCAAGCTCGCGCTGCGCGAGGTGATGCAGGGCCGCACCACGCTGATCATCGCCCATCGGCTGTCCACCATCTCGCTGGCCACGCACGTGGTGGTGCTCGACCACGGCCGCATCGTCGCCCAGGGCGAACACGCGGCGCTGCTCGAGCGGAGCCCGGTCTACCAGGAGATCTACAACCACGGCCTGGTCGAGCGGACGTTCGTGCAGCTCGACCCGGACGGCGCGCCGATCGAGAAGGAGGACGTGGCGTGAGGCCGGTCTCGTTCGGCAGCCACATCAGCGCACGCGGCGCCACGTCGAGTGGCCTGGGGCTGCGGCGCACCTCCCGGCGGGTGAGGCAGCTGGTGCGCTACACGTGGCCGCACAAGCTGCGCGCGCTGATCGCCATCGGGGCGCTGCTGGGGGTCACCGCCACCACCATCGGCGGGCCGCTGATGGCCCAGCAGGCGATCGACCGCGGCATCACCCCCGGCGACTTCGGCCAGGTGGAGCTGTGGGTGGCGGCGTACCTGCTGGTGGCGCTGCTGGGCTGGGTGTTCGCGGTGGTGCAGAGCTACCTGACCACGTGGGTCGGCGAGCGGGTGCTCTCCGACCTGCGAAGCGACCTGTTCACGCACGTGCAGACGCTCGACCTGGGGTACTTCGAGCGCACCCGCGCGGGCGTGGTGATCTCGCGGCTGACCAACGACATCGAGGCGCTGAACACACTGGTCACGGACGGCCCCACCACGCTCGTCCAGAACTCGATCACGCTGGCCGGCTCGGCCGTCGTGCTGCTGATCCTGGACTGGAAGCTGGCGCTGGCGACGCTGGTCGTGTTCCCCGGGATGGCGATCGCGACCGCGATCTACCGGCACTACTCGGCGATCGCCTACCGGCAGACGCGCGAGCGGCTGGGCGAGGTCACGGCCAACCTGCAGGAGGACATCTCGGGCGTGCGGGTGGTGCAGGCGTTCCGGCGCGAAGCGTCCAACTACCGCAGCTTCATCGGGGTGAACGACTCCTACCGCGAGGCCAACCAGCGGACGGTCACGGTCAGCGCCATCTACTTCCCGTTCGTCGACCTGCTGTCGGCGACGGCGATGGCGATCGTGCTCGGCTACGGCGGCGTGCGGGTGCTGGAGGGCGATCTCAGCGCCGGCGCGCTGTTCGTGTTCATCGGCCTGCT
>Ga0075434_100000093_pt1 | contig 49393 bp, 49 predicted proteins | sample RhiMethybrSRZTD3_FD_75298 | JGI IMG/M metagenome (GOLD analysis project Ga0075434, IMG submission 75298) | Populus rhizosphere microbial communities from Tennessee, USA - Rhizosphere MetaG P. TD hybrid SRZTD3 | ecosystem: Host-associated > Plants > Roots > Rhizosphere > Soil | place: USA...
GGTGATTCATGAGCGCCGGCCGTATCTCGGCCCGACGCCGGCGGACGTCAAGGCGGTGTTCTACGACTGGGAGCTGATCAGCTCGCTCGGCTGCGGCTCGGTGCTGAACCTGCCGGTGACAAGCGGTGCGCGCCTGCTCGGAACGCTCAACCTGCTCCACGAAGCGCACTGGTACGAGGAGGCGGACATCCCAACGGGAGAAGCCTTCGCCGCGCTCGCGGTCTCCGGCTTCCCAACCTCACGCACGTGACGGGTTCTTCCGAGCGCGACCTGGTGGGCCAGTCGAGGCCCTCGGACACGCAAAGCAGTTTCGGGGGCGCCCCGGCTGAGCCGGGACGCCCCCGAGCGGTGGGGGAGCTTGGGGGCCGTCGAGGCCCCAAAGCGGTAACCCTAATTCTCGATGAAAGCGCGGAGGTTGCGACCGCGCAGCGGGTGACGCAGCTTCCGGAGCGCCTTGGCCTCGATCTGCCGGATGCGCTCGCGCGTTACCTCGAAGCGCTTGCCGACTTCCTCGAGCGTGTGCTCGCCCTCTTCGCCGATCCCGAACCGCAGCCGGAGAATCTCCTTCTCCTTCGGCGAAAGCATCGACAGGGCGCGCTCGACCTGAGTGGTCAGGTCCTGGTTCAACAGCGACTCGTTCGGCGAGCCCGCCGACTTGTCCTCGAGAAAATCACCGAGCTCCGAATCCTCGCCGATCGGCGTCTCCAGCGAGAGCGGCTTGCGCGACGACTCGAGGATGAGCCGAACCTTCTTGGCCGGCACCCCCGTGCGCTGAGCCAGCTCTTCCGGCGTGGGCTCACGGCCGATCTCGTTGACGAGGTTCCGGTTCACACGTGAAATCCGGTTCAGGGTCTCGACCATGTGAACGGGAATCCGGATCGTCCGCGAGTGATCGGCGATCGCCCGCGTGATGGCCTGACGGATCCACCACGTCGCGTACGTCGAGAACTTGAAGCCGCGCCGGTACTGGAACCGGTCGACGGCCTTCATGAGCCCGATGTTGCCTTCCTGGACCAGGTCGAGCAGCGACAAATCGCTCCCGAGGTAGCGCTTGGCCACCGACACCACCAGGCGCAGGTTGGCTTCCATCAGCTCGCGCTTGGCCTGCCTGACCGTCCGGTCGCTTCGATCGATCTGCTCGAGCAGCGGACCGAGCTGCTTCCTCGAGAGCCCCGTGCGCTTCTCCAGCTGACGCAGCTCCCGCGTGGCGGCCGGGTTGTGTCCCCGGCGAGTCGCACGGTCGAGCTCGCTGATCTGCTCCCAGCGGCGCCGCACCTGCGCGACGAGGTCGTCGATCAAGGCCGGCTTCAACGTCATACCCGCGATCGCGTCCTGCATCGACTCACGCGCGTTGGCGATGGCGGTCGCGGTGCTCTTTCGATAGGCAGCCGACCGCCGTCGCGCGGTCAGCGACTCCTCGAGGCGCGCGATCTTCCGCTCGAGCCGCCGAATGCGCTCGAAGGCCAGCACGACCGGCCGGATGGCCTTGGCCTCGAGTTCGCCGCCCTCGGGAAGAACGATCACGTCGTCGGCCGGCATCTCCCCTCGGCGCAACTTATCCCCAACCTCGAGGAACGCCTCGACGGCCATCGGGATGCCGACGAGCGTGCGACGAAGAGCGATCTGGCCGACCTCGATCCGCCGCCCGATCTGAACCTCCTGGGCGGCGGTCAGCAACGGGACCTTGCCGATCTCTTTCAGGTACAGCCGGACGGGATCCTCACCCTTGGTCGCACCGGGAGCGTACGTCTCCTCGGCGGCCGCGCGCGGAGTTTCCTCCGCGTCGTCATCCACCACCGCCTGTGCTTCGCGCTCTCCGGCCGAGTTCATCGTTGCGGTAGCCACGGAGCTGCCTTCCACGTGGTCCGAAGTCTCGCGAAATGTCATCGTGTCACCCGGCTTTCTCGTATGGACATTCCTGTTGCTTCTGATGCGAGATGTGGGTTCAAAGTTTCACCAAACTAGACTTTTTCTCCCAACGACCTCACTTCGGGTGATCCCTGCGCGGCCCTTCCGGGGTTTACCCGAGCACATCGGGCGGCCGCGCCACCCCGAGCAGGTTTCTGACCCAGACGATGGCCCGTCTATTCATCGAACGAGCGCATTTGTCATGAACGCCCGAGCCCACCCCGCCGTTCCTACGGTCCGTCGCGCCTCCTGGGATTCCCAGACGAGGTCCCGGACGCCCGCAGGGGTAGAATCGACGCAGTGATTGCCCCGAGCGCCAGCTACGGTTTCACCGTCCGCCTCCAGATCGCCAACCGACCGGGCATGCTCGGCAAGGTTGCGTCCGCGATCGGAGACGCCGGCGGTGACATCGGCGCGGTCGACCTGGTCGAGACCTCGCGCGACCGGACCGAGCGCGACATCACCGTGAAGGCGCGCGACAGCGTCCACGCTCAGCAGATCGTCGCCCGGCTTCGACGGGTGGCGGGTGTGCGGATCGGCGCCATCTCCGACCGCACGTTCTTGATGCACCTCGGCGGCAAGATCGAGGTCGCCAACAAGGTGCCGATCCGGACGCGCGACGACCTCTCGATGGCCTACACGCCCGGCGTGGCCCGGGTGTGCCTGGCGATCAAGGAAGACCGGCAGCGCGCGTTCTCACTGACGATCAAGCACAACACGGTCGCGGTGGTCACGGACGGCACGGCCGTTCTCGGCCTGGGCGACATCGGTCCTGAGGCGGCGCTGCCGGTGATGGAAGGCAAGGCGATGCTCTTCAAGGAGTTCGCCGGAGTCGATGCCTTCCCGATCTGCCTGGCGACCAAGGACGTCGACCGCATCGTCGAGACCGTGAAGGTGATTGCCCCGGCGTTCGGCGGCGTCAACCTCGAGGACATCGCGGCTCCGCGATGCTTCGAGGTCGAGGAGCGCCTGCGCAAGGAGCTCGACATCCCGGTCTTCCACGACGACCAGCACGGCACCGCGGTCGTGGTGCTCGCCGCGCTGCTCAACGCGCTGAAGATCGTCCGCAAAGACCCTCGACGGATCCGCGTGGTGGTGACGGGCGTCGGCGCGGCCGGGACCGCCACGATCAAGATCCTTCAATCGCTCGGCGTGCGCGACATCATCGGCGTCGACGAGCACGGCACGATCTATCGCGGCCGGACGCGCGGCATGGATTTCATGAAGCGCTGGGTCGGCGCCGCCACGAATCCGCGACAGGTCAAAGGCACTCTGGCGGCCGCGCTCGAGCGCGCGGACGTCTTCATCGGGCTGTCGGTCCCCGGAATCCTCACGGTCCGTGATCTGAAACGGATGGCCCGTGATCCCGTCGTATTCGCCATGGCCAATCCCGAGCCGGAGATCCGGCCCGAAGAGGCCGAGAAGCATGTGCGGGTGATGGCGACGGGGCGCTCGGACTTCCCGAACCAGATCAACAACGTGCTGTGCTTCCCCGGATTCTTCCGCGGCCTGCTCGACGCGCGCGCCCGCGTGGTCAACGACGAGATGAAGCTCGCCGCGGCGCGCGCGCTGGCCGCGTGCGTGAGCAAGAGCGAGCTCTCCGCGGAGTACATCATCCCCAGCGTCTTCAACAAGAGCGTGGCGCCGGCCGTGGCCGAGGGCGTGGCGCGTGCCGCGCACGACACCGCCACGGCGCGCCGCCGCCGGCGCCAGAGCCTCACCGGGGTCCGGTGACGCCGCGCTGGTCCGTTGTCATTCCGGCGTTCAACGAGTCCCAGCGCCTCCCGCCCTACCTGGAGCAGGTCGTCGCCTACTTCGAGGGGCGCGACGAACCCTACGAGGTCATCGTGGTCGACGACGGATCGACCGACGGTACTGCCGATCTCGTCGAGGGCCAGGGGCTTCCCGCGGTCAAGGTTCTGCGCCGGCAACCGAACCAGGGCAAGGGCGCGGCGGTGCGCGCGGGAATGCTGGCAGCGAGGGGAGCCTATCGTCTCTTCGCCGACGCCGACGGGGCCACACCGATCGAGGAGCTCAAGCGGCTCGAGCCGATGCTGATCGGGGGCGCCGACGTCGTGATCGGCTCGCGCGTTCTGGTCGACTCCGGCGTGTCGGTGACGACACGGCCGCACCGCGTGGCGGCCGGCCGCGTGTTCAACTGGCTCGTGGCGCGGACGGGGCTTCGCGGCGTCGCCGATTCGCAGTGCGGCTTCAAGGCGTTCACCGCGCCCGCCGCCGGCCGGCTGTTCGAAGCGCTCGCCACCGATGGCTTCGGCTTCGACGTCGAGCTCCTGCTGCTCGCGCGTGCGGTCGGCTGTCGCATCGTCGAGGTTCCGGTGAACTGGGCCGATCAGGCCGGGAGCAAGGTCGGAGTACTACGGCACGGACCGGGCATGCTGTGGCAGATCCTGCGGGCGCGAAGCCGCGTCAGCCGGGCGCGTCCGTGACCTTCGCCCGGCGCATCCAGGAGATCGAGCCGTTCCTGGCCGTCGAGGTGGCCGAGCGGGCCCAAGAGCTCGAGCGGGCCGGGATCGACGTCGTGCACCTCGAGTTCGGTGAGCCCGATTTCGAGGCGCCGCCGGTGGTCCGCGACGCGCTGGCGCGCGCGATCACGGACGGCCGCACGCGCTACGCCCACAGCCTCGGAATCCTGCCGCTGCGCGAAGCGATCGCCGAGCACTACGTGCGCACGTACGGCGTGACGGTCTCGCCCGACCAGATTCTGGTGACGGCGGGTACGTCGCCCGCGATGCTGCTGCTCTTCGGCCACCTGCTCGATCCGGGCGACGAGGTCGTGCTGAGCGACCCGTACTACGCGTGCTACCCGAACTTCATCCGCTACGCCGAGGGACAGCCGGTCTACGTCGGCGTCACGGAGGAAGATGGCTTCCAGTATCGCCCCGAAGCGATCCAGAGCCGGGTCGGCCCGCGCACGCGCGCGATCGTGATCAACTCGCCCGCGAATCCCACCGGAACCGTGCTGTCGCCCGAGCGGATGGCCGCGATCGGCGCCTTGAGCCGCGACGGCGGCCCGCTGATCGTCTCCGACGAGATCTATCACGGGCTCAGCTATGCGGGCCGCGATCGCACGATCCTCGAGTTCACGGATCGCGCGTTCGTGCTCAACGGGTTCTCGAAGGCGTACGCGATGACCGGCTGGCGCCTGGGGTGGGTGATCGCGCCCCGCGACCACATCCGTGCGCTGCAGACGCTCTACGGCAACTTCTTCATCTCCACCAACGAGTTCGTGCAGTGGGCCGGCCTCGCGGCCCTGCGCGAGGCGGGCGAGGACAGCCGGCGGTTTCGCGCGATCTTCGACGATCGCCGGCGGGCGATGATCGACGGGCTGCGCGCGCTCGGCTTCGGCGTCGGTACCGAGCCGACCGGCGCGTTCTACGTGCTCGCCAACGCGCGCCATCTCTCGACCGACTCGGTGAGCCTCGCGCGCGACATCCTCGAGTCGAGCCACGTGGCAGTCACGCCGGGCGCCGCCTTCGGGGCGAACGCCGAGGGCTACCTCCGGTTCTCGTACGCCTCGTCGCTCGAGCGTATCGGCGAGGGGCTCGACCGGCTCCGCCGCTTCCTCGGGCGGCCCCGATCCCGCGCTCGCCCGTGACGCGTCCGGCGTCTCCCCGCCGAGGGTGATGGATCCCGCGTACGTCGCGGTCCACATGGAAGAGGACCGGTCGCACTGGTGGTTCCGCGGCCGGTTGGCCGTCCTGCTCGCAAGCCTCCGGCGGGCGCTGCCGCCGCGACGGCTGCGCCTGCTGGAGCTCGGCTGCGGCAGCGGCAACGTGCTCGCCGCGCTCGCGGAGTTCGGCGACGTGGTCGGCATGGACGCGCATAGCGATCTCACCGCCGCCGCGCGCGCCGCCGGCCTGGACGTCCGCATCGGCCATCTGCCGGACGATCTCGGCGTCGCCCCGGGCTGGGCCGATGTCGTGCTGCTGCTCGACGTGATCGAGCACGTGGACGATGACGTCGCGACGCTCCGCGCGGCGCGCGCCGGAGTCGGCGAGGGCGGAGTCCTCGTGGTGACCGTGCCCGCGTATCGATGGCTCTGGAGCGGACACGATGAAGTCCTGGGCCATCGCCGCCGGTATACCGCGGGCGAGCTGCGCGCGGCCGTCGAGCGCGCGGGCTTCCGGGTGGTGCGCGTGAGCTACTTCAACACGCTCCTGTTTCCGTTTCTGATTGCCGTGCGCGGCTGGAAGCGTCTGCGCGGAGATCGCGGCCATGACCTGCACCGCCCGTCAACGCCGCTCAACTGGCTCCTCGAGCGCGTCTTCGCGCTCGAGCGCCATCTCGTACCCCGCGTCCGGTTGCCGTTTGGCGCATCGCTCCTCCTGATCGGCCGGCGATGAACGAGGAGCGCGCCGCCGCGGCTCGTGAGTGGGGAATCGTCGCCGGGGTCTATCTGACCCTGGTGCTCATCGCGGGGATATGGCTCGCGATCGATCGACGCCCGCCGGAGTGGGACCACGCCAACCACCTCGAGCGCGTCGTCCATTGCGCCGACGATCTGGCGCGGCGCGACTGGCGCACGCTCATCGAGCGCTCGTCGTTCTATCCACCGATCGTCCCATGCGGCGCCGCGCTCGTGTACCGCCTGGCGCCGTCCGACGCGGCCGCGGCGCAGAGCGTGATCCTCGCGTTCCTGGGTCTCGGCATGGCCGCCGTCTACCTCCTCGGCCGGCGCCTGGCCGGCGGTACCGAAGGCGTCGTCGCCGCGGTCGCCTTCGGCTGCGCGCCGTTCGTGGTGTTCTCCGCGCTCAGGTTCCAGCTCGACCTGCCGCTCGCCGCGATGGTCGCCCTCGCGCTCGTGATGATCTTTCAGACCGACGGCTTCACGCGGCTGGGATGGTCCCTCGCCGCCGGCGTCGTCTTCGGCATCGGCATGCTGACGAAGCCGCCGTTTGCCGCGTACGTCATCGTCCCGGTGCTGCTGGTCGCGGCGTCGAGCCGCCACCGGCGGCGCGGCGCCGCCTATGCGGCCCTGGCGATTCTGGTCGGCGCCGCGCTGAGCCTGCCGTGGTACGGACCGCGCCTCTTCGGCTTGGTGCCCCAGATCGCCAATCGCTCGTTCAAGCAGGCCGCGGAGTCGGGGCATCCCGATCCGTTCACGGCCACGGCACTCCTTCTGTATCCGACGTGGCTCACGACGCAGCTCGGGATTCTCGCGGTCCTGTTGCTCCTGATCGGGCTCGGTGTCGCCGTCGCCAGACGCCGGTGGATCGCGCTCGCCGCGTTGCTGGCGCCGTTCCTCCTGTTCGAGCTGCTCCAGAACAAGAATCTCCGATACACGCTGCCGCTCCTGCCGATGGCCGCGGTCTTTGCCGGCATCGCGTTCGGCGTCTTGCCCCGGCGGCTGCGCGGCGTCGGAGCCGCGGTGCTGGCGGTGGCGTGCGCGATCCAGGTGGGGGCGACCGCGCTGGGCGTCCCGAGGAGTTTCACCTTGCCGGGGCTCGGCGTGCCGTTCGTCCTGGAGTCACCCCCGCGAACCGCCGACTGGCACCATCGCGAGATCCTCGCGCTGATCAGCAAGGACAGCGCTGGCGCGGCGGTCACCGTGAGCGTGGTGCCCAACGACAACTTCTTCTCCGTGAGCAACTTCAGGTACTACGGCACGCGCGACCGCCTGCCGCTTCAGTTCACGCGCGCGTGGGACGGGGAGCCGATCGGCGTCGAGTACATGATCCTCAAGACCGGTGACGTCGGGCCCTCGTGGACGGCCGAGAAGCCCAAGCGCATCGACGAGCGGCTGCGAACCGACGCCGCGCTCGCGCGCGTCTTTCCCGTGATCGGCGAGTTCCAGCTGCCGGACACCTCGACCGCCACCGTCCGCGCCAGGCGACTGACCGAAGCCGTCGCCGCCGAGCCGGCGGTCTTCGCCCGCGAGGTCCAGGCGGCGGTGCGCCGCGCGCTCGCCGACGTCGCCACGGATGTCCAGGGACTGGACATCGCGCTGAGCTCCGACGAGACTCTGCTGCGCGGCCACATCGGCAAGGTCGACATCCGGGCGGCGGGCGCGCGCCTGGGCGACCTGAAGCGGCCGGGATCGCCGCTCTTGAGGGTCGCCGACATCAAGATCGTGTTCGAGGACGTCCTGGTGAACCCGTTCGCCGTGCACGCGACCGGCCGCCTGTCGCCGCTCGACGCCCGGCGCGCCGCACTGGAGCAGGGGACGATTCGTGAAGGCGATCTCCAGGCGTTTCTGAAGGAGCAGAAGGGATTCAAGACCGCATCGGTGAAGCTCGAGCCCGGAGCGCTCGCCTTCGTGATCGGTCTGCCCGGACCCAACGTCGGCGCCCGCGTCCGGGTGCTGCCCGCCGACGACCGGCCTTTTGCGCTCGCCGCCGAGCATGTCACGCTCGGCGGAGTGCCGGTGCCGGCGATGCTGGTCGACTGGGTCGTGCGCACATGGGACCCGACACCGAGGATCGCGAGCCGTCTGCCTCTCCCGGTAACGGTCGGCCGCATCGACGTGACGCCCGAGGCCATCCGAATCTCAGCCAAGCCGTAAGGGGAGCACGTCATGCGAGAGACGCGGGACGCCAAGCGCGCCCGGGCCAAGAAGATCGTGAGCGCGCTCAAGAAAGCCTATCCCGACGCGAAGATCGCCCTGAACTTCACGAATCCGCTCGAGCTGATCGTCGCCACGATTCTCTCGGCGCAGTGCACGGACGAGCGGGTGAACCTGGTGACTCCTGCGCTCTTCAAGAAGTACGGCTCGGCCGCCGACTACGCGCGCGCCGATCCCGCCGCGCTCGAGGAAGAGGTTCGCACCACCGGCTTCTTTCGCGCCAAGACACGCTCGATCATCGGCATGGCCAGAGCGCTGGTCGAAAAGCACGGCGGCGAGGTTCCGCGCTCATCAGACTTACTGGTGGCGCTTCCGGGAGTCGGGCTCAAGACGGCCAACGTGATCCTGGGCAACGCGTTCGGGGAGCAAGCCGTCGCGGTCGATACTCACGTCTTCCGCGTGACGCAACGACTGGGCTTGGCGCGCTCGGACGACCCCGACAAGATCCACGATCAGCTCGTCCAGGTGCTTCCCGCTCGCGAGCTGACGCAGACGACGCATCTCATCCAGGCTCACGGACGCCGCTGCTGCTTCGCCAGGAAACCGCTTTGCCCGGGTTGTCCCGTTCGAACGCTGTGCCCGTGGCCCGGAAAGACCAAGATTCGTTGACAGCCCCATTCTTCTCCCTTAGAGTATGGCGTTGCGTTTTTTCAGTTTGGACGCCTACTTAGAGCGGTCAAGGGGAAGCTGATGCCGACGCTGATACCGAAAGAAAGCGAAATCGAACGGAAGTGGTTCATCGTGGACGCCGACGGGCAGGTGCTCGGGCGTCTCGCGAGCCGCGTCGCGTCGATCCTCAGGGGTAAGCACAAGCCGACCTTCGTTACGCACCTCGACGTCGGCGATCACGTGGTAGTCGTCAACGCCGCGAAGGTGCATCTGACCGGACGCAAGATGAGCGACAAGCAGTACCGCTGGCACTCCGGCTACATCGGAGGGCTCCGCGAGGTCAACGCGGAGACGATGCTGCGAACCCATCCCGAGCGCGTGATCGAGTGGGCGGTGCAGGGGATGCTCCCCAAGAACCGGCTCGGCAAGGCGATGGCCAAGAAGCTGAAGGTGTATCGCGGCTCGGCGCATCCGCATCAGGCTCAGCGCCCCGAAACTCTCACCACGAAGCCGGAGGTTCGCTAGATGGCTGCGGTTGTCGACCGGTTTTACGCGACGGGGCGGCGCAAGACGTCCGTCGCGCGGGTGTGGATCAGGCCTGGCGCCGGGCGCATCGTGGTCAACCGGCGCGCCTTCGAGGATTACTTCCCGCGCGAGACCCTGCGCATGATCATCGCACAGCCGCTCGAGGTCACGAGCACGGTCGGCCAGTTCGACATCTTCGTGACGGTCGGGGGCGGCGGGCCCACGGGTCAGGCCGGCGCCGTTCGCCACGGGCTGTCGCGCGCGCTGGCGCGCTTCGACGAGAAGTTCCGGCTGCCGCTCAAGAAGGCCGGCCTCCTCACGCGCGACCCGCGGATGCGCGAGCGCAAGAAGTACGGTCAGCCGGGCGCCCGTCAGAAGTTCCAGTACTCCAAGCGGTAGCGGCGCGACGACCATGAAGGTCCGTGTCGCTGTCGCCGGCGCCAGCGGGTACATGGGGGCGGAGGTCCTTCGCCTGCTGTCCGTGCATCCGAACGTCACGCTGACCGGTGTCACCTCGGACCGGCTCGCCGGAGAGGCGCTGAGCAAGGCGTATCCGCATCTGCGCGGGTTGAGCGAGCTCAGGTTCCACGACCTCGACGCCGAGTGGCTCGCAGGCGTCGCCGACGTCGTCATCCTCGCGCTGCCGCACATGGAGTCTCAGAAGGCGGTCCCGGTTCTCCGGCGTCACGGGCGCCGGGCGATCGATCTCTCGGCGGACTATCGACTGCGCGACCCGAACGACTACGTGACGTGGTACAAGGCGCCGCACATCGACCTGTCCGGACTGGGCGAGGCGGTGTACGGCCTGGCCGAGCTTCATCGCAAGGCCATCGCTCAGGCGGCGCTCGTGGCCACACCCGGCTGCTACCCGGCCGGCGCGATCCTGGCGACCGCTCCGCTGTTCCGGGCCGGTCTGGCGCGCCTGGACGGCATCGTGATCGATGGAAAGTCGGGCGTCACCGGTGCCGGCGCGCAGGGACGCAAGATCGACCCGATGTACCTCTACACCGAGGCCAACGAGAATGTGCAGGCCTACGGGATGGCCTCGCACCGTCACACGCCCGAGATGGAGCAGGAGCTCGGCGCGCTGGCCGGGTCGCCGCTGCGCGTCGCCTTCACACCGCATCTGGTGCCGCTCAATCGCGGACTGTTCACGACGGCGTCGGTGCCGCTCACGTCGAGCGTGCCGACCTCGCGGCTGCTGGATGTCTACCGGGAGTTCTACGCCGGCGAGCCCTTCGTGCGCGTCCTCGACGAGGGCGAGCGCCCGACCACGCGCGCGGTCGTCGGCTCCAACTACTGCGACGTGACGGTCGTCGCCGATCCGCGGACCAATCGCGCCGTGTGCCTCTCGGCCCTCGACAACCTCGGCAAAGGTGGCGCGGCTAACGGCGTTCAGAATCTCAACATCATGTTCGGCTGGGGCGAGCGGAGCGGGCTCGAAGCGCCGCCCGTCTATCCATAGCGATGGCGCCGACGGAGCTGCAGTGGCTCGACGGCGGCATCACCGCGGTGCCGGGCATCCTCGCCGGCGGCGTCGTGGCAGGCATCAAGCCGAGCGGCAAGAAGGATCTTGGGCTGATCTACTCCTCGACGCCCGCGCGCGCGGCCGCCGTGTTCACGTCGAACCAGGTCAAGGGCGCCCCGGTGATGGTGTCCTCCGAGCACGTGCGTGGCGGCCAGGCGCAGGCGATCGTGGCCTCGAGCGGCTGCTCCAACGTCTGCACCGGTGAGCAAGGTGTGGCCGACGCCCGGGAGATGACGCGGATCGTCGGCGATCTGCTGCGCATCCCCGCCAACCAGGTGCTGGTCGCCGCGACCGGTGTCATCGGCGTCCCGCTGCCGATGGACAAGATCCGCGCCGCGCTGCCGAAGCTCGCGCAGTCGCTGTCGCCGCAAGGCGGCCGGGCGGCGGCCGAAGCCATCATGACCACCGACACGCATCCCAAAGAGGCCGCCGTGAGGGTCGAGATCGGCGGTCGGCCGGTCACCATCGGCGGGATTGCGAAGGGCGTGGCGATGCTCGAGCCCCACCTGGCGACGATGCTGTGCTTCGTCGCCTCGGACGCCGCCATCGCGCGCGAGGCCCTGGCGCCGGTGCTGAAGCGCGCGGTCGACCGCTCCTTCAACCGGGTGACTGTCGACTCCGACACGTCGACCAGCGACACGGTGGCGATCATCGCCAACGGTCTGGCCGAGAACACCCCTCTCGAGGCGGGCTCGCGCGGCATCCGGCAGTTCGCCGCCGGCGTCGACGCGGTGATGACGAAGCTGGCCCGGATGCTGGTCAAGGACGGCGAGGGGGCCACCAAGCTCGTGGCCGTTACCGTCCGGGGCGCGGCCAACGCCAAGGACGCGCTGACCGCGGCTCGGGCTGTCGCCAACTCACCACTGGTCAAGGCCGCGATCAACGGCCAGGACCCCAACTGGGGCCGGATCATGGTGGCCATCGGCAAGTCCCCGGCCAGGGTGGACCAGGCCAAGGTCGCCATCGCCTTCGAGGACGAGCCGCTGGTCGAGCGGGGGATGCAGAAGGAAGGCGTGCGTCTGGAGCGCATTCGGGAGATCATGGGATTGTCGGAATATCAGATCACGATCGATCTGGGGCTGGGCCGCGGCGAAGACCGCGTCTGGACGTGTGACCTCAGCGAGGAGTACGTGCGGCTCAACAGCAAGTACACGACGTAGCTCACCATCACACACGCCGCGCGCTTTCGGTGGCAGTGCGCGCCACTCGGGCGAGCCTGTTGAGCGCGGCGGAGGCAAACCGAAGGAGGATCCATGGCCGCCCTGACAATGAAGGAATTGCTCGAGGCCGGAGTGCACTTCGGCCACCAAACCAAGCGCTGGAATCCAAAGATGCAGAAGTACATCTTCGGCGAGCGCAACGGCATTTACATCATCGACCTTCAGAAAACCCTCAAGAAGTTCCGCGAGGCCTACGGCTTCGTGCGTGACCTGGCCGCCGGCGGCGGCACGGTGCTGTTCATCGGCACCAAGAAGCAGGCGCAGGAGACCGTGTTCGAGGAGGCCAGCCGCTGCGGGATGTTCTATGTGAACCAGCGCTGGCTCGGCGGGACCCTGACGAACTTCGCGACGATTCGTAAATCGATCACCCGTCTGAAGAAGCTCGAGGAGATGAAGGAGACCGGCGAGTACGAGCGCGTGCCGAAGAAGGAAGCGCTCGAGCTCGATCGCGAGCGAGAGAAGCTCGAGAAGGCGCTGGTCGGCATCAAGAGCATGGACCAGCTGCCGGCCGCGGTCTTCATCATCGATCCTCGCAAGGAGAAGATCGCGGTGGCCGAGGCCCAGCGCCTGGGCATCTCGATCGTGGCCATCGTCGACACCAACTGCGATCCGACCGGCATCGACTATCCAGTCCCCGGTAACGACGACGCGATCCGCGCCGTGCGCCTGATCACCTCGCGCATCGCGGACGCGGTCAACGAGGGCCGGGGCACCCTCGGCAAGGACGAGGGCGAGCCGGCCGCGGTTGACGCGCCGGCCGAGGGCGCGGAGATGGCCGCCGCCGAGGCGGAGGACTAGCGCATGGTCGCGAGCGCGCAACAGGTCAAGGAGCTCCGCGACCGGACCGGCGCGGGCGTGATGGACTGCAAAGAGGCGCTCAACTCGACCGGAGACGACGTCGAGGCCGCTGTCGAGTACCTTCGAAAGAAGGGGCTGGCCCAGGCCGGCAAGCGCGCGCATCGCGAGGCGCGCGAGGGCGCCATCGGGACGTACGTCCACCACGGCGCCAAGCTCGGCGTCCTGATCGAGGTCAACTGCGAGTCCGACTTCGTCGCGCGCACCGACGCCTTCCAGGAGCTCGTGAAGGATCTCGGGATGCAGGTGGCCGCCGCGAATCCGTCCTTTGTCGCCCGGGAAGACGTCCCGGGCGACGTGATCGAGAAGGAGCGTGAGATCTACCGCGGCCAGCTCGCCGACCAGAAGAAGCCGGCTCAAGTGCTCGACAAAATCATCGAGGGCAAGCTAGAGAAATTCTTCACCGATCAGTGCCTGCTCGAGCAGCCTTTCATCAAGGACGCCTCGGGCAAGACGAAGGTCCGCGAGCTCGTGGACACGGTGAACGCCAAGACCGGCGAGCGGATCGTTGTCAAACGCTTCGCCCGCTTCCAGGTGGGCGAGGGGGGGTAGCATGACGGCGGCTGCCGGCTCCGGCCGCCCGGCCTACCGCCGTATCGTCCTCAAGCTTTCGGGGGAGGCGCTCGCCGGGAGCCAGGGCTACGGCATCGATCCGCTCGTGCTCGACCGGGTGGCCGCGGAGCTCCGCGACGTGGTGACGCTCGGCGTGCAGATCGCGATCGTCATCGGCGGCGGCAACATCTTTCGCGGGATCGCGGCGAGCGCCGGCGGGATGGAACGCGCCACCGCCGACTACATGGGGATGCTGGCGACGGTCATCAACGCGCTGGCTCTCCAGGACGCGCTCGAGAAGGTCGGCCTGCAAACGCGCGTGCTGTCGGCGATCGAGATGCGGGCGGTCGCCGAGCCCTACATTCGCCGCCGGGCGATGCGTCATCTCGAGAAGGGGCGCGTCGTGATCTTCGCCGCCGGCACCGGCAACCCGTTCTTCACGACCGATACCGCCGGCGCGCTCCGCGCGGTCGAGATCGGCGCCGACGCGATCATGAAGGCCACCAAGGTCGACGGCATCTACTCGGCCGATCCCAAGCGCGACGCCAACGCCGAACGCCTGGAACGGATCACCTATATCGAAATGCTCAATCGCGGATTGCAAGTCATGGACGCGGCCGCGATCTCGCTCTGCATGGACAACAAGCTCCCAATCATCGTCTTCGACCTGACTCGATCCGGCAACATCAAACGCATCGTCCTCGGCGAGGCCGTAGGCTCGATCGTTTCGTCGGGAGGGTGAATCCATGGCGGACATGCAGAACGTAATGAAGGAAGTAGAGACCAAGATGAACGGCGCCCTGGACGCACTCGGGCGTGAGTTCGCGGCGGTCCGCACCGGACGCGCCTCGGCCGGGCTCCTGGACGGCATCCGCGTGGACTATTACGGGACGCCGACGCCGGTCAATCAGATGGCGTCGATCTCGGTCCCGGACGCCCGCACGATCGTCATCCAGCCGTGGGAAGCGAGCCAGCTCAAGGCGATCGAGAAGGCGATCATGGCCTCGGATCTCGGGCTGACGCCAGTGAACGACGGCAAGATCGTGCGCCTGGCGATGCCGTCGCCAACCGAGGAGCGGCGCAAGCAGCTCGCGAAGTCGGTGCACAAGATCGCCGAGGAGTCGCGCGTCGTGGTCCGCAATCTCCGGCGCGAGGCGAACGACAAGCTCAAGGCGATGGCCAAGGACAAGAAGGTCTCCGAGGACGAGGAGCGGCGCAGCCACGACCAGATCCAGAAGACGACCGACCGATTCATCGCGAAGGTCGACGAGCTGCTGAAAAAGAAGGAGCAGGAGATTCTCTCATTCTGAGCGAAGTCGAGCTGTTCGACGCCGTTCGCGCCCAGCCCGTCCCGGAGCACGTCGCGATCATCATGGACGGCAACGGCCGCTGGGCGACGCGGCGCGGCCTGCCGCGCGTGGCCGGGCATCACGAGGGCGTCAAAACGGCGCGGTCGATCGTGCGCGCCGCGTCGGAGCTCGGGCTCAAGTACCTCACGCTCTACGCGTTCTCGACCGAGAACTGGAGCCGTCCGATCGACGAGGTCTCGATGCTGATGAGCCTCCTCGAGCGGTCGGTCAATGCCGAGCTTCCCGAGCTGATGGCGCGCAACGCGAGGCTCCGCGTGCTCGGCCGGCCCCACGGACTGCCGGCCGGCGTCCGGCGCGGGATCGATCACGTCATGCACGAGACGCGCAACAACACCGGGCTGACCGTGCTGATGGCGTTCAACTACGGCTCGCGCGATGAGCTGATCGACGCGTTTCGCTCGCTGGCGCGCCAGGTGCTGGCCGGCGAGCTCAAGCCCGAGGACATCTCGGAGAAGAAGATCAGCGAGTCGCTCTATACCGCCGACATCCCCGATCCCGATCTCCTGATCCGGACCAGCGGGGAGATGCGGATCTCGAACTTCCTCCTGTGGCAGATCGCCTACACGGAGCTCTGGGTGACCCCGACGTTGTGGCCGGACTTCGGCCCCGTCGATCTCTATCGTGCCGTGGCCGAATTCCAGGGTCGGACGCGCCGATTCGGAAAGGTGTGACGTGGCCGAGGCCGAGGTGGCGCGCGTGAGTGTCCGCGAGGCGGGAGCCGTCTCGCCGGCGGTGAAGCGCGTCGGCAGCGCGGTCGTGCTGATCCCACTCTTCGTGTGGGTCACGATGGGCGCGCCGGGGTGGGTCTTCCAGCTGCTCGTGATCGCGGCGAGCGCCGTCGCTTGCATCGAGCTCGCGCGGATGTTCGAGCGCACCGAGCGGCCGATCAACGCGTGGCTCACCGTCGGCGTCGGCGTCGCCCTGACGGCCAGCTTCGCGACGAGCCTCTATGCCGGCCTCGGCGACGACGGCAGGCCCCTGCGTTGGGTGCCCACGCCCGAGCTTGCGCTGGTCCTCGGCATCGGGCTGATCTGCAGCGCGCCGCTCTGGACCTCGGGGCGCCCGCTCGTGGAGTCGACCGCGAACACGGTGTTCGGGGCGATCTATGTCGGCTGGCTCCTCGGCTACGCGATCTGGCTGCAGGGCCGGGTCGACGGCCCGCAGCTCGTGTTGTTCATGGTCGGCGTGACGTGGGCGGGCGAATCGGCCGCGTATCTCGTCGGCTCATCGGTCGGTCGTCACCATCTGGCGCCGATCCTGAGCCCGCGCAAGACGCTCGAGGGCGCCGTCGCCCAGCTCATCGTGTCGGTCGCCGTCGCGCTGGCACTGGGGGCGTGGCTCCTGCCCGGGTGCGGCCTCATCGGCGCCGCGGGCGGCGGAGCGTTGCTCGGTGTGGTCGGGCAAATCGGCGACCTCGCCGAGTCGGCGATCAAACGGAGCATCGGGACCAAGGACACGGGCGGCCTCATTCCCGGTCACGGCGGCATGCTCGATCGAATCGACAGCTTACTTTTCAACGCTCCGGCGCTTTACCTCTATTCGCTGTACGCTTGGTGCCGCGCATGAAAAGCATCACGCTGCTCGGTGCAACTGGATCGGTCGGTCTCAGAACCCTCGACATGGTGTCGAGCTTCCCCGAGGAATTCTCGGTGGCGGGGCTCGCCGCGCGGGGCTCGAACGTCGAGCGCGTCGCGGACATGTGCAAGAAGTATTCGCCGCGCGCGGTCGCGCTCCTGGAGACCGACGCGCGCGATCAGCTGGCGCGCCTGCTGCCCGCGCCGCGACCCGAGCTGCTCGCGGGCCCCGAAGGGCTCGTGGCGCTCTCCCGCGACGTGAAGGCCGACATCGTCGTATCGGCGCTCGTCGGCGGCGCCGGACTGCTGCCGACCATGGCGGCGATCCAGGCCGGCCGGACCGTGGCGCTCGCCAACAAGGAAACGCTGGTGATGGCGGGCCGTCTGATGACCACGGAGGCGCGGGCGCGCGGCGTGAAGCTCCTGCCGGTCGACTCGGAGCACAGCGCCGTCTTCCAGTGCTTGCAAGGCCACAGCCGCGCGGACGTGCACCGCATCCTCCTGACGGCGTCGGGTGGCCCGTTCCGCGAGACGCCCAAGGCGCGCCTGGCGACGGCCACCGTCGAGGACGCGCTCCAGCACCCGACGTGGAAGATGGGCGCCAAGATCACGATCGACTCCGCCACGCTCATGAACAAGGGACTCGAAGTGATCGAGGCGCGCTGGCTCTTCGACGTCGCGTCCGACCAGGTGCAGGTCGTTGTTCACCCGCAGTCGATCGTGCACTCGATGGTCGAGTACATCGACGGCTCCGTGATCGCGCAGCTCGGCGTGGCCGACATGGCCGTGCCGATCCTCTACGCGCTCACGTATCCCGAGCGCCGGCCGATGCCGACCGCCCGGCTCGATCTGGTGCGTGCCGGCCAGCTCACGTTCTTCGAGCCCGACATCGACAAGTTCCCGTGCCTCCGGCTCGCGCGCACCGCGCTCGAGTCGACCAGCTCGGCGCCGGTGGTCCTCAACGCGGCCAACGAGGTCGCCGTGGCCGCCTTCCTCGAGCGGCGCATCGGCTTCAACGCGATCGCCGAGCTCATCGAGCAGGCGCTCGACGCCTCCCGTGCGGGGGATCTCGGCTCGATCGAGGCGTGCGTGGCCGTCGACGCCGATACCCGGCGCTTCGTGCAGACGGCCATCGACGCCGGCCGCGGAGCGCGCTCCTCGTGACCACCGTCCTCTCGTTCGTCATCGTCATCGGCATCCTGATCCTCGTCCACGAGCTGGGCCACTTCCTGGTGGCCCGCTGGACCGGTGTCGGCGTCGAGCGCTTCTCGATCGGCTTCGGTCCGGTACTGGCGCGCTGGCGAGGCAAGGAGACCGAGTACTGCCTGTCGGCGATTCCGATGGGCGGCTACGTGAAGATGGTCGGCGAGGAAAATCCGCTCGAGGGCGGCGGCGCTCCGGTCTACGACCCGCAGAAGGCGTTCGCGCTCAAGCCGCTGTGGGCGCGCTTTCTGATCGTCTTCGCCGGCCCCGGCATGAACTTCGTCATGGCCGCGGTGATCTTCAGCATCGTGCTGGCGACGCTGGGGCGCCCGGTCTCGCCCGCGATCGTGGGGCGCGTGAACGACGACAGCCCAGCCTCCGGGGCGCAGCTGCAGTCGGGCGACACGGTGACCGCCATCGACGGACGGTCGATCTCGTACTGGGAAGATCTCTATCGAGCGATCGGCTCCTCGCAGGGTCGACCGCTCCGGCTCACGGTCGTTCGAGACGGCTCGACGCGCGATGTCGAGATCGCGCCGCGCAAGACCACGGTGCGCGATCCCATCTTCAAGGAGCAGCGCGAGGAGTGGGATCTCGGCATCGGCCCGCAGCTCACGCCCCAGATCGGCGCGGTGTCCGCGGGCTCGCCCGCCGAGCGGGCCGGCCTCCGCCCGGGCGACACCGTGATCGGCGTCGCCGGGCAGACGGTCTATACGCCCGACGAGCTCACGCAGGCGATCCAGAAGCGCGGCGGACAAACCTTCGAGATCGTCGTGCAGCGCGACGGCAAGCCGCTGCCCGTGCAGGTGACCGCGACGACCGTGAAGGAAAAGGGCCCGACCGGACAGGAGACGGAGATCGGGCGCATCGGCGTCGGCATCGTCATGAAGGCCGTGCGATACGAACGCTACAACCCGGTCGCGGCGCTGGGCTACGGCACCGCCAGGACTTGGGAGATGACGGTCCTGACCGCCAAGGGACTCTGGAAGCTCGTGACGATGGAGCTACCGCTGTCGAACCTCGGCGGGCCGATCCAGATCGCCGCGGAGGGCGAGCGCCAGCGGCGGGAGGGCCTGCCCTCGCTCGCGCTCTTCACGGCCGTCATCAGCGTGAATCTCGCGGTGCTGAACCTCCTGCCGGTCCCGATGCTGGACGGCGGACACCTCTTGTTCTTCGTCATCGAGGGGATCCTCGGACGTCCGGTCTCGCTCAGGAAGCGCGAGGCGGCGCAGCAGCTCGGGCTCGTTCTTCTGCTGCTCCTGATGGTCTTTGCGATTTACAATGACCTCGTCCGGATCGACGCTTTCAGAATTTTCAGATAGGACGGCGTGATGATCACACGGCGAAAGACGCGGCAGATCAAGCTGGGCAACCTCGCGGTCGGCGGCGGTGCCCCGATCACCGTGCAGTCGATGACGAAGACCGACACCCGCGACGTGCAGGCGACCCTCCTCGAGATCTGGTCGCTCGAGGCGGCCGGCTGCGACATCGTCCGGTGCGCGGTGCCCGTGAAGGAAGCGGCCGAGAAGCTCGGTGAGATCAAGAAGCAGATCCGCATCCCGCTGGTCGCCGACATCCATTTCAACTACAAGCTCGCGTTGATCGCGCTCGAGCAGGGCGTCGACGGCCTCCGGCTGAATCCCGGCAACATCGGCGGCAAGCAGTTCGTCCAGGAGGTCGTCAACGTCGCCAAGGAGAAGAAGATCCCGATCCGCATCGGGGTCAACGGCGGCTCGCTCGAGAAGGACCTCCTGGCGAAGTACAACGGCCCGACGGCCGAGGGCATGGTCGAGTCGGCGCTGCGCCACATCCAGATCCTCGAGGACTTGAACTACCCCGAGATGAAGATCTCGCTGAAGGCCTCCGATCCGTTGATGATGATCGAGGCCTATCGCATGCTGGCCGACAAGGTCGACTACGCGTTCCATCTCGGCGTCACCGAGGCCGGCACGCCGGGAGTCGGCACGATCAAGTCGGCGATCGGCCTCGGGGCGCTCCTGTCCGAGGGCATCGGCGATACGATCCGCGTCTCGCTTTCGGCGGATCCCGCCGAAGAGGTGCGCGTCGGCATCCAGATCCTCAAGTCGCTCGGCCTGCGCAAGGGCGGCCTCACGTTCGTCTCCTGCCCGTCGTGCGGCCGCGCCGACGTCGATCTGGTCAAGCTCGCGAAGGAAGTCGAGGACGAATTCAAGGGGCTGAACGAGGAGATCCACATCGCCGTGATGGGCTGCGAAGTCAACGGCCCGGGCGAGGCGCGCGCCGCCGACATCGGCGTCGCGGGCGGCCGCGGAATCGGCTTGATCTTCAAGAACGGAGACGTGATTCGCAAGGTGCCGGAGAAGGACATCGTCCAGGCGATGCGCGAAGAAGTCGACAAGTTCATCGCCGAGCGTAAGGCCGCGAAGCCGGCGGCCGTGGAGGCCTAGGGATGGGACAGTACAAGACTCACGTCTTCGTGTGCACGACCGGCGACTCGTGTCCGACTCAGGGCAACGTCGAGCAGTACGTGAAGTTCCTCCGCGACGAATCGGTGAAGGCCGGGCTCAAAGCCGACATCCGGATCAACAAGGCCGGCTGCTTCTCGCAGTGCGGTCACGGCCCGATGATGGTCTTCTACCCCGAGAACGTCTGGTATGGCGGCGTGCAGGAGTCGGACTTGAAGGAGATCTTCGAGTCCCACATCCGCGACGGCAAGCCGGTCGCGCGTCTCGTTTACGACCCCGGCGTCAAGGGCGCCAACAAGAAGCCGGGTTACAAGTAGCAAGGCCCGTCAAGGTTCCCCGGTACCCGCGCGGAGAGCAGCAGGCGTATGCCTCCGCCTTGCCTCCGGTCGCAACACGTGCTAAATTCTTGAAAAAGTGGGCCTAGCCCGCTTTTTTTAGTTTTTGCGTATTGGCGTGGAGGCGTCGAGCGGTCAAGGCCGTCGCGGGGCAGAGGGTCCGGCGGCCCGATGGACTGTAAATTATGGACGACATCGAGAGGACGGCGCTGATCGAGGAAGCGGTGGCGCCGGTGGTGGGCGACCACGGGCTGGAGCTGGTCGACCTCGAGTGGCGTGGGCTCCGGCCCCGGGGGGTGCTGCGGCTCTACGTCGACAAGGCCGGCGGCGTCGGGATCGCCGAGTGCGAGCGGCTCAGCCGGGAGCTCGGCGACGTGCTCGACGCGGCGGCCGTGATCGACGGGGGCTACGACCTCGAGGTCTCGTCCCCCGGGCTCGACCGGCAGCTGAAGAAGGAGCGGGAGTACCGCTGGGCGATCGGCAAGCAGGTTCGCTGCTGGCTCGCCGGCGGCGCGGAGGTCCGAGGGCGGCTGGCGGAGGTGACATCGGACCGATTGGTGCTCGAGCGGGACGGCGAGCGCACCGAGGTCGGCCGGGCGGCCGTCGCGAAGGCGCGATTGGAGGCGGAGGTCCCCTGGCCCCGCAAGGCGTAGAATCACAGCGAGTGAAGGACGGGATGAATCGAGAGCTGATCACCGTCATCGAGCAGATCGGGCGAGAGAAGGGGATCGACAAGGAGATCCTCTTCGAGGCGCTCGAGTCTGCTCTGCTCTCGGCCTCGCGCAAGACGCTCGGCGCCTCGGACAACTGGCGCATGCACATCGACCGGAAGAGCGGCGACCTCAGGGTGTACTGCCGCAAGAAGGTCGTGACGGACGTCGCCGACGACAAGCAGGAGATCAGCCTCACCGACGCCAAGGCGCTCAACGCCGACGCCGAGCTCGACGACGAGCTCGAGCTCGAGCAGGAACGCCCGCCTCAGGACTTCGGGCGGATCGCCGCGCAGACCGCCAAGCAGGTGATCTTACAAAAGGTGCGGGACGCCGAGCGTGAAGGCATCTACTCGGAGTTCGCCGGCAAGGAAGGTCAGATTCTGAGAGGCATCGTGCACCGGATCGAGAAGCGCAACGTGATCCTCGAGATCGGCAAGGCCGAGGCGATCCTGCCCGAGCGGGAGCAGATCCTGGGCGAGCGCTACAACCCGGGCGACCGGATCCGGGCCTTCGTGCTCGAGGTGCGCCGCACGGCCAAAGGCCCGCAGATCTCGCTCTCGCGTACGCACCCGGGCTACCTGGCGCGGCTCTTCCAGACCGAGATCCCGGAGATCCAGGAAGGGATCGTGCTGGTCAAGGCCACCGCACGCGAGGCCGGCGAGCGGGCGAAGGTCGCGGTCGCCTCGACCAAGCGCGACGTCGATCCGATCGGCGCCTGCGTGGGGCTTCGCGGCACGCGGATCCAGGTGATCAGCCGCGAGCTGCGCGGCGAGAAGATCGACATCATCGAGTGGTCGCACGATCCCGCGACATTCGTGGCGCGTGCGCTCTCGCCGGCGAAGGTCTCGTCGGTGACGATCCACGAGGCCGACGCCGAGGGCCAGTCCTCGGCGACGGTGATCGTGCCGGACAACCAGCTCTCGCTGGCCATCGGCAAGAAGGGACAAAACGCGCGCCTGGCGGCGAAGCTGACGGGCATGCGGATCGACATCAAGAGCGAGTCCGAGGTCGAAGCGGAGCGCTCGCCCGGCGAGGCGGTCTCGGTCGAGGATCGCGGGGCCCTCGAGTTGCTGCCCGGCGTCGATGCGACGCTCGCCGAGGTGCTGGTGGCCGCGGGGCTGGGCTCGCCCGGCGCGATCGTCAGGGCCGGGCGCGAAAAGCTCGGGCTGGTCCTCGAGGTGGGCGATCGTGCCGATGCGATCTATGCCGCCGCCGAGAAGCTCGTGTCGGCGCATCGCGCGGCACACGAGGCGAAGGCCGCTCCCGCGGCCGGTCAGGCCGACGAGACACCGGGGGACCAGACGCCGGCGTGAAGAGGCTACCGACGCGTACGTGTCTGGGATGCCGGCGGGCGCGGCCGCGGGCGATGCTCGTGCGCCTGGTGCGGCTCCCGGACGGAACGGTCGCCGCCGATTCGGCGGGTCGAGCGGCGGGGCGCGGCGCGTACGTGTGCCCCGAGCCTGCGTGCATCGAGCGCGCGCTGAGCCGCGGCCGCCTCGGCCACGCCTTCCGCAAGCCGAGCGAAGCGTGCCCGGCGCTGGCCGCGGCGGTCATGCGCGCGGCGGGTCGCGACGCAGAGGCGGTGGTTCACGCGAGCGCCGACGAGGTGATGCTGTGCGAGGTGAGCGCCGATTCGGTCGGTGAAGTGGATGTCATCCCGGTGAGAGCGTAGGGAGGTGAGGGGACAGTGGCAGCGGCCAAGATAAAAGTGATCGAGCTCGCCAAGGAGCTCGGCGTGACCAGCAAGGACCTGATGGTCGCGGCCGAGGAAATGGGCCACAAGGGCATTCGGGCCATGAGTCCCCTCGACAGCACGCTCGCCAACGCGCTCCGTGTGAAGCTCGGCAAGGGCCGCGATCTTCCAGAGGCGCCCAAGCCCAAGCGTGTGCCGAAGCCGAAAGTGGCTGAAGAGGGCGCAGACGCCGCGGCGGTCGGCGACGCGGCCGCGAAGAAGGCTGCGTCCCGCCCGAAGAAGGCCAAGACCGAGGACGAGACGCCGGCGGACATCAAGCCGGCCGCGACGATCGTCAAGCCCAAGCCCGCCGACATCGCCGCCGAGCCGCCGCTCATCTCGACGCCGGAGCCCGAGATCGTTCCGGAGCCGACGGTCGTGGCTCCGCCGCCCGAGCCGATCGCACCCAAGCCACCGGTAGCTCCCGCAGCGCCTGTCGCGCCGCCACCCGCACCGGCGGGGCCGAGGCGCCCCGAGCCCAAGATCGTTCCGTTCCGGCCGCTCGAGCGCGGGACACCGCCGCCACCGCGTCCGTCGCGTCACCCAGCGGGCCCGTTCGCGCCGCCGCGAGTCACGGTGTCGCCGGCACGGCCTGCCGCGCCACTACCTCCGCCGCGACCCGCGACGCAGCCGGCCGCGCCGATCGTGAACCGTCCGATCGTCCCGGCGGCGCCGGCTGCGCCCGCGGCGACCGTCGCGCCGCCGCCCATGTCACCGCCTCCCGCGCCGGCTCCGGTTCCGATCGCCCCCGCGGCGGTGGCCCCGGTCGCCGTCGAAGAGCCCCCGGCGGCGCCCGCCGAGGTACGACGCGAGCTCATCCGCGTGCCCGAATCGGTCACGGTGGGAGAGCTGGCCGAGAAGATGCGGCGCAAGTCGGGTGAGGTGATCAAGGCGCTGCTCGAGCTCGGCGTGATGGCCACGGTCAACGAGCTGCTCGATCCGACCGCCGCCAAGCTGGTTGCCGACAAGTTCAACGTCGACGTCGAGATCCGGTCGGTCGAAGGCGACGTGGTCGACGAGGAAGATCTCGATCCAAGTCAGCTCGCGCTGCGTCCGCCCGTCGTCACGGTCATGGGTCACGTCGACCACGGCAAGACGTCCTTGCTCGACGCGATTCGCAAGTCGAAGGTGGCCGAGAAGGAGTTCGGCGGGATCACTCAGCACATCGGCGCCTATCAGGTGCAGACCTCGCACGGCAAGGTCACGTTCCTCGATACCCCGGGTCACGAGGCATTCACCGCGATGCGCGCACGCGGCGCCCAGGCGACCGACATCGTCATTCTCGTGGTGGCCGCCGACGACGGCGTGATGCCGCAGACTCAGGAAGCCATCAACCACGCGCGCGCCGCCAACGTGCCGATCATCGTCGCGGTCAATAAGATCGACCGGCCCGAGGCCGACCCCGACCGCGTGAAGCGCGAGCTGTCGAACCTGAACCTCGTGCCCGAAGAATGGGGCGGCCAGACGATCTTCGTCCCGACCTCCGCGAAGATGGGAACGGGCATCGATCAGCTGCTCGAGATGACCGCGCTGCAGTCGGAGATCCTGGAGCTCAAGGCCAACGCAGGCCGGGCCGCCAAGGGGGTCATCATCGAGGGCCGGCTCGACCGGGGCCGCGGACCGGTGGCCACCGCGCTGATCCAGAACGGCACCCTGCGAGAAGGCGATGCCGTGGTCGTAGGCTCGTACTCCGGGCGCGTGCGCTCGCTGCTCGATCCCGCGGGCAAGAAGGTCAAGCTGGCCGGGCCCTCGGATCCGGTCGAGATCCAGGGACTCTCCGGCGTGCCGGCGGCCGGCGACGTGTTGGTCGCGGTGTCCGACGAGCGCAAGGCGCGGCAGATCGCCACGATGCGCCTCGAGCGCGAAAAGGCCAAGGGCAAGACCGCGACGCGGATCACGCTCGAGGGCCTGCAGAAGCAGATCCAGACCGGCGAGGTCAAGGAGCTCCGGCTCATCCTCAAGGCCGACGTGCAGGGCTCAGTCGAGGCGCTGGCCGAATCGCTCGAGCGGCTCTCGACCGACGAGGTGAAGCTGAAGGTCATCCACAGCTCGGTCGGCATGATCACCGAGAGCGACGTCATGCTGGCCTCGGCCTCCAACGCGCTCGTGCTCGGATTCAACGTGAAGGCCGAGCCCAAGGCGTCGAGCCAGGCGCAGGCCAACGGCGTCGACATCCGCAGCTACAACGTCATCTACGAAGCGATCAACGACCTCAAGGCCGCGCTCGCCGGCATGCTCGCGCCGGAGATCCGTGAAACGGCCCTCGGCAAGGCGCAGGTCCGCCAGATCTTCGTCATCTCCAAGCTCGGGCCCATCTGCGGCTCGTACGTCTCGGAGGGCAAGATCGTGCGGAACGCGCGGGTGCGGGTGCGCCGCGCTGACGAAGTCGTCGGCCAGGGCACCGTGGGCTCGCTGAAGCGTTTCAAGGACGACGTCCGCGAGGTCCTCGCCGGGCTCGAGTGCGGCATCGGCGTGGACGGGGTGAACGGCGTCCAGCCCGGCGACATCCTCGAGGTCTACACGAGCGAGGAAGTGGCGCGCACGCTCTAGAAGGCGCGTCTGAGGGCACCGTGTCGGCAGCGCGCGTCGCGCTCGGGCTGGTCGAGCTGCACCTGCCGGACGTGGCGTCCCTCAAGGAAAAACGACACGCTCTGAAGGGTCTCAAGGAAAAGGTACGGGCGCGCTTCGAAGTCTCCGTGGCCGAGGTCGACCATCAAGATCTCTGGCAGCGCGCGACGCTCGCGGTCGCCTATGTGTCCGCGGACGCGCGACACGCCAACGAGGTGATCGCAAAGGCGTTGGACTTCATCGAAGACCACGTGGAGGGGCAGGTACTCGACACATCCGTGGAGATTCTCTGATGCAAGGCAAGCGACTGGACCGCGTGAATCAGCTCGTGAAAGAGGAGATCTCGACGCTCTTGCAGCGCGAGCTCAAAGACCCTCGACTCGGATTCGTGTCGGTGACCGAGGTCGAGACCTCGAAAGACCTGCGAACCGCCAAGGTGTTCGTGTCGGTGCTCGGCGACGAAGCGCAGTGGACGGGCTCGATGGCGGCCCTCGCCAGCGCGCGCGGCTTCATCCGCAACTGGCTCCGCCAGCACCTCGATCTGCGCGTCACCCCGGAGCTCGACTTCCGGCCCGACCGGTCGATGGAGCACGCGGCGCGCATCCAGGCGCTGCTCAAGCAAGTAGGCGGCGAACCCGGACGGTGAGCGCCTCGATCGATCACACGAGCCCGGTTCCCTCGGCCGCGGTGCTGGAACCGTTCGGCGCCCGGGGGCGGGCGCTCATGCTCGGGCACGTGCATCCGGACGCCGACGTCCTGGGCACCTTGCTGGCGCTCGGCCTGGCGCTCGAAGCTCGCGGGTGGAGCGTCGTCTACGGCGGCCCGCACGCCGCGCCGGCGCTGCTCTCGTTCCTGCCCGCCATCGATCGCTACCGGCGCCTCGACGCCCTCGAGGGACGGTTCGACGTCGCCGTGCTGACGGACTGTCCGAACCCGCAGCGTACCGAGGGGCTGATCGACCAGGCGCGGCGCGCCGGCAAGGTCGTCGTCAACATCGACCACCATCCGGACAACCGGCGATACGGGCACGTGAACTGGATCGACACCACGGCCGCGGCCACCGGCGAGATGGTCTACGAGCTACTCACCGCGCTCGGGGCGAAGCTGACGCCCGCGATCGCGACGAACCTGTTCACGGCGATTCACACCGATACTGGCTCGTTCCGCTACTCGAACGTGACCACGCGGACGTTCACGATCGCGGCCGCGCTCGTCGCCGCCGGGGCGCGCCCCGAGCTCGTCTCGCAGTCGCTCTACGAGCAGCGCGCGCCCGACGCGCTGCACTGGCTTGGCGAGGCGCTCGCCCGCGTCGAGGTGAGCGAGGACGGCCGCATGGGCTGGCTGGCGCTGCCGGCCGACACGGTGCCCGAACGGATCGTCGAGTCCGAGGAGCTTGTGAACTATCCGCGCTCGGTCGCGTCGGTGCGCGTCGCCTGCCTGCTCCGGGAGCTCAATGGGACCGTCAAGGTGAGCCTGCGGGGCAAAGGGGATGTGGACGTGCAGCAGATCGCCGCGCAGTTCGGCGGCGGCGGCCACGTGAATGCCGCCGGCTGCACCTTGCCCGGCCCGCTGCCCGAGGCCACGCGCCTCGTGCTGGCGGCGATGCGCCGCGCCGTCGACGGGGCACCGCGTCCGTGAGCCAGGAGTCGACCCGCTCGGGCATCCTCGTGATCGACAAGGGCCGCGGCGCCACCTCGTTCGACGTGGTGGCGATCGCGCGCCGGCGGCTCGGTGTGCGCCGGATCGGCCACGCCGGCACGCTCGATCCCGATGCGACCGGCGTGCTCCCGATCCTGATCGGTGAGGCGACCAAGCTCACGCCCTATCTGGTGGACCAGGACAAGGAATACCTGGCGACCGTGCGCTTCGGCGTCACCACCGATACGCACGACGTCAGCGGCCGCGTGCTGTCCGAGGCGCCGGTCGACGACCTGACCGAGGCCCGGCTCGAGGAAGTCTGCCGCGCGTTCGTCGGACGGATCAAGCAGGTGCCCCCGATGTACTCGGCGGTGCACCACCAGGGACGGCGACTCTACGAGCTCGCGCGAGCCGGCATCGAGATCGAGCGCATGCCGCGCGAGGTCGTCGTCCGCTCGATCGCCATCGAGAAGATCGACGGCCCACGCGCCAGCTTCCGCATCGTCTGCGGCAAGGGTACGTACGTGCGCGTGCTCGCCTCGGACGTCGGTGCGGCGCTCGGCTGCGGCGGCGCGGTCGAGAGTCTGGTCCGATGCCGCGTCGGTCTCTTCGACCTGAGCGACGCGGTGTCGTGGCGGGAGCTGACCGAGCGCCCGGAAACGCCGGGCATCGCCTCCGATCTCTGGTCACGAGTGCGGCCGGTCGAGGCAGCGCTGGGCGGATGGCCGGTCGTGCGCCTCGACGGGCAGGGCTCCACGGCGTTCGCGAACGGGCAGGCGGCCGACGTGATCCCGGCCGCGGCGTCGACCGAAGGCTTCGTGCGAGTCCACGACGCGGCCGGCCCGATGATCGGGGTCGGCGAGCTGATGGCGGGCGGCAGCAAGGTCAGACCCGTGCGCATCCTGCATGCAGATCGTCCGCGGACTCGAAGCCTTCCCGCCTGACGCGTCGGCGAGCGCCGTCGCGCTCGGCGCCTTCGACGGCATTCATCTCGGCCACCGCGCCATTCTGGGCACGGCCGTGACCCTGGCGCGTCAGGCCCACCTGCGAGCGGTCGTGTGCACGTTCGACCGGCATCCGATGGAAGTGCTCCAGCCCGAGCGCGCGCCGCTGCCGATCACGACGCTCGAGGAGCGGCTCGAGCTGATCGCCGAGACCGGGATCGACACCACGGTGGTCATCCCGTTCACCCGGGCCATCGCGGGGATCGAGGCCAAGGCCTTCGTGCAGGACGTCCTCGTCGGCACGCTCAAGGCGAAGGAGATCGTGGTCGGCTTCAATCACCGCTTCGGTCGCGGCGCGCGGGGCGACGCTGAGCTGCTCGAGACGCTGGCCGGACCGCTCGGTTTTCGCGCTCACGTGGTCCAGGCGCTCCTGGTCGACGGAGTCGCGGTCTCGTCCTCCGAGATCCGCGCCGCCCTCCAGCGGGGAGACCTTCCGACGGCGGCGCGGCTCCTCGGCCGGTCCTATTCGATCCACGGCCAGGTCGTCCACGGAGACGGCCGCGGCCGCACCCTCGGCTTTCCGACGGCTAACGTCAAGACCGACCGGCCGCTGGGACTTCCCGTTGGCGTATACGCCTGCCGGCTCACGGTGGGCAAGGACGAGCACCAGGCGGTCGTCAACGTGGGGTTCAGGCCGACCTTCGGGGTCAACGAACTGGCGGTCGAAGCCCATGTCCTCGATTTCACGGGCGATCTCTACGACGCCCGGGTGACCCTGACCTTCCTTCTGCGCTTGCGTGAGGAGCGAAAGTTCCCCAGCGTCGACGCATTGCGGCAACAGATCGCGCTCGACGTCGCCGCGGCGCGCGCCGCCTCCTGACCCGTTAGCTTTACTTCGATAGGGCCGCGTGGTACTCTCCGGGCGTATCTCCTGACAAAAAAAGGACTTTTGGAACCCGCCCCGGCGTGGGAGCACGGCTCCCTGGGGCGTGGCGATTGGGGGACCTTCGATGCCGCTTGCCGTCGACCGGAAGAAAAGTCTGATCGAGCAGTTCCGCACCCATGAGGGCGATACAGGCTCGCCCGAGGTGCAGATCGCGCTCCTGACCGAGCGCATCAACAGCCTGACGGATCATTTCAAGCAGCACAGCAAGGACCATCATTCGCGTCGCGGACTGCTGATGTTGATCGGCAAGCGGCGTGGCCTTCTCGAATATCTCCGGGCCCGGGCGCCGGAGAGATATCGCGCCATCATCGACAAGCTCGGCATCCGCCGTTGACGGCGGAGCTACTTTTCACTGATCGGTCCTCGGACGGAACGAATCCGGGGGCCCTGAGCGGGCCGTCTCAACGCCCGCTCCACACGGCGATCGCCGGATTCCGGCCGATACGCGAGGACAATTCTTCGTATGACCCACACTGTAGAAGTCGAAAGCAATGGATTGCGAATGAGCATCGAGACCGGCAAGGTCGCCAAGCAGGCCGACGGCGCCGTCGTCGTACGGTACGGCGGCTCGATGGTGCTGGCGACCTGCGTCGCGGCGAAGGGCGCCAAGGAAGCCCAGGACTTCTTTCCGCTGACCGTGGAGTATCGCGAGCGCGCGTACGCCGGCGGGCGGATTCCCGGCGGCTATTTTAAGCGCGAAGGCGCGCCGGTGAAGAAAGAAACCCTGACGTCGCGGCTGATCGATCGGCCGATCCGGCCGCTCTTTCCCGACGGCTTCCGCAATGAAGTGCAGGTGATCTGTCTCACGATCTCCGGTGACCAGGAAAACGATCCGGACATCCTCGCGATGAATGGCGCCTCGGCAGCCCTCTGCCTATCGGGGATCCCCTTCGACGGCCCGGTCGGCGCGGTGCGAGTCGCCTTGGTCGACGGCAAGCTCGTCGCGAATCCGACGACCACGCAGAAGAAGACGTCGACCCTCGAGCTCGTCATCGCGGCCACCGAGGACGCGGTGCTGATGGTCGAAGCCGGCGCGGCCGAGATGCCCGAAGAGGCGATGCTCGAGGCGATCGCCTTCGGTCACGTCGAATGCAAGAAGCTGGCGCGCGCCCAGCGCGATCTGGTCCAGCGCGCGGGCAAGCCGCGGTGGACTATCGAGACCGCGGCGCACGATGCGGAGCTCAAAACGCGCGTCCAGAGCCTGGCCGCGGGCAAGCTCGCCACCGCGCTCGCCACGCACGAAAAGCAGGGGCGTGCCGAAGCGGTCGGCCGCGTCTTCGACGAGGTCGTCCAGAGCCTCGGCGTCGACGACACCAAGAAGGCCGCGGTGCGCGAGGCCTTCGAGTCAGTCGAGAAGGCCGAGGTCCGGCGCCTCATCGTCGAGCGCAACCTGCGGGTGGACGGACGCAAGGCCAACGACATCCGGCCGATCTCCATCGACATGGCCTATCTTCCACGGGCGCACGGATCTTCGGTGTTTACGCGCGGCGAGACCCAGGCGCTCGTCTCGGCGACGCTCGGCACGAAGTCTGACGAGCAGAAGATCGAGTCGATCGAGGGCGACTACTACCGTAACTTCATGCTGCACTACAACTTCCCGTCGTTCTCGGTCGGCGAGGTCCGGCGCTTCGGCTCGCCCTCGCGGCGCGACATCGGGCACGGCGCGCTCGCCGAGCGGGCGGTGGAGGCGATCCTGCCGCCAAAGGAAGAGTTCCCGTACACGATCCGCGTCGTCTCCGACATCCTCGAGTCCAACGGCTCCTCGTCGATGGCGTCGGTCTGCGGGGCCTCGCTGGCCTTGATGGACGCCGGCGTGCCGCTGAAGGCGCACGTGGCCGGCGTGGCCATGGGCCTGGTCAAGGAAGGCGACAAGGTCGGCATCCTGACCGACATCAACGGCGCCGAGGATCATTACGGCGACATGGACTTCAAGGTCGCCGGCACGGAGAAGGGCGTCACCGCGCTGCAGATGGACATCAAGATCGCGGGCGTGTCGGTCGACATCATGCGGGCGGCCCTGCAGCAGGCACGCGAGGCCCGTCTGATCGTGCTCGGCAAGATGCGCGAAGCGATCGAGAAGCCGCGCCCGGAGCTCTCGCCCTACGCGCCGCGCTTCGTCACGATCAAGATCCGGCCCGAGAAGATCCGCGAGATCATCGGCCCAGGCGGCAAGATCATCCGCGGCATCCAGGAACAAACCGGGACCAAGATCGACGTCGAGGACGACGGCCGGGTCACCGTGTTTTCACCGGACAGCGCCTCGGTGCAGAAGGCGCTCGGGATCATTCAGGATATTTGCCGCGAGGTCGAGCTCGACCGCATTTATCTCGGCAAGGTCAAGAAGATCGTCGAATTCGGCGCGTTCGTGGAGGTCATCCCGAATACGGAGGGCCTCCTGCACATCTCACAGATCGCCGAGTCGCGGATCCGGTCGGTGCAGGACGTCCTGACCGAAGGCGACGAGGTGCTGGTGAAGGTCATCGAGATCGACGGTAATGGCAAAATGAGGCTCAGCCGGAAGATGGCTCTCCGGGAGCAGCCGGCCCTCGGCGACAAGGAAAAACTGAAGAACCCGCAAGCGGCCAACCCGCCGCGGGCCGAAAGGTGAGCGCGTGAGCGAAGGCTACCGCAAAGGCTTCCTGCCCAACGGCATCCGCGTCGTGACGGAGCGCATGGAGCACGTGCGCTCGGTCGCGGTTGGCGTATGGGTCGAGACCGGCTCGCGCCACGAGTCCGAGAACCGCGGCGGGATGTCCCATCTGATCGAGCACCTGGTGTTCAAGGGCACCGCCACGCGCAGTGCCGAGCAGATCGCCCGCACCATGGACTCGGTCGGCGGCCAGATGGACGCGTTCACCACCAAGGAGCACACCTGCTTCTACGTGCAGGTGCTGGACGAGCACCTGCCGCTCGCCGTCGATCTCTTGACCGACATCCTCCTGCATCCGCTCTTCAACGCCGACGAGCTCGAGCGCGAGAAATCGGTGGTCTTGCAAGAGATCAAGATGGTCGAGGACACGCCCGACGACATCATCCACGATCTGTTCGCGAGCCAGATCTGGGCCGACCACCCGCTGGGCCGGCCGATCCTGGGCAGCCGCGAGGCGGTGACCGGCTACGACCGGGAGGCCGCGCTCGGCTACTTCACCGAGGAGTACGTGCCGCGGCGGGTCATCATCGCGGTGGCGGGCAACGTCACCCACGATCGCGTCATGGAGCTCTTCAGCGCGGGCTTCCGCGGCTTCGATCGCGGCGCGGCGGAGCGCACGCCCACGCCGCCGGTGCTCAAGGCGGGCGTCAACATCGTCAACAAGACGCTCGAGCAGGTCCACGTCATCATGGGCTTTCCCGGCCTGCACCACTCGGCGCCAGAGCGCTACGCGCTGTTCCTGCTCAACGACATCGTCGGCGGCAGCATGTCCTCACGGCTCTTCCAGGAAGTGCGCGAGCGCGAGGGATTGGTCTACGCCATCCACTCGGGCGTGCAAGCCTACGTCGACACCGGCACGCTCTATGTGTACGCCGCGACCGACGAGAAGAACTTCTCGAAGGTCCTGAAGTCGACCCTCAAGGTGCTCCGCGAGCTGAAGAAGACCGGCGTCACCGAGGACGAGCTCCGGCGTGCGAAGGATCATCTGAAGGGCAGCCTGATGCTCTCGCTCGAGTCGACGTCGAGCCGGATGAATCGGCTGGCCAAGCATGAGATGCACCACGGCACGTTCCTCTCGATGGACGCCATGCTGGCCGCGATCGACACGGTCCGTCACGAAGAGGTCCAGGCCCTCATCACCGATCTCATCGACGAGGACCGCCTCGCGCTGACCACCCTCGGCCCGCTGGACCGCCGCAACCTGCCTCGCGAGCTTCTGCACCACTGAGCCCGTAGCGCCCGCCGGGGCTGGGGTCGCCCATCGTGGTACGCTCCGACCATGACGACACCACGCCAGCCCCAGAGCCGCACGCTCGACGTCAACGGTCTGACCCTTCACTACCTGGACTGGGGCAACGTCGGCGCGCCGCCGGTCGTGTGCGTCCACGGCTATACCTCGAGCGCCCAGGCCTTCAATGCGCTAGCGCGCCGCTTCCTCGACCGCCGTCACTTCATCGCACTCGACGTGCGCGGCCACGGCGAGAGCGCATGGTCGCGGGCGGGTGCCTATCAGTACGGCGACCAGGTCGCTGATCTCGCCGCCGCCGTCGACAAGCTCGGCTTGTCGCGCTTCGCGCTCGTCGGCACGTCGATGGGCGGCATCATCGCGATGGCGTATGCGGGAGCTCACGCCGAGCGGTTGACGCATCTCGTGATCAACGACATCGGGCCGGACGTCGAGACGGGAAGCCAGCGGATCACGCAAATGGTTGGAAGCCGGCCGGACGAGTTCGCGACCCTGGACGACGCGATGGCCTATCGTCGTCAGATGTCGCCGATCGTGGCCGGTCGTAGCGTCGAGGACCAGCGCGAGCTCGCCCTCGGTGTGCTCAAGCAACGAGCTGACGGCCGCTGGATCTGGAAGATGGACCCCGCATACATCCAGCAACGGGTCCGGAGCGGAGCGCCCGCGCGGCCCGCGCTCTGGCCGGCGCTGCAGCGCGTGACCTGCCCCACCTTGGTCGTGTGGGGAACCGACAGCGACGTCATCTCCGAAGCCCAGGCCCAACGCATGGTCGCGACGTTGCCGAAGGGCGAGCTGGTCGTGGTGCCCGGCGTCGGCCATGCGCCGACGCTCGTCGAGCCCCCGGTCGTCGCGGCTCTCGAGCACTATTTCTGATCGCGCAGCTCATTCGCCTGTAAAAACGCCTGGTCCGGCGGCCCCGGCCGCTACCGGTAGTAGGCCACCCGAACTCCCACTTCCATCGTTAGCGTTTTTGCACTATGGTGGGGGCGTGATCGACCGCTACACCCGCCCGGAGATGGGTCGGATCTGGAGCGAGGAGTCCAAGTACCAGGCGTGGCTCAAGGTGGAGCTGGCGGTGTGCGAGGCCTACGCGCGCCGAGGCCGGATCCCGGCCGACGCGATGACCCGCATCCGGGACAAGGCGCGGGTCGACATCGCCCGCATCCTGGCGATCCAGGAGCGCGTCAAGCACGAGATGATCGCGCTCCTGACGAGTCTCGAGGAGCAGGTGGGTGAAGACTCGCGGTTCATCCACATCGGGCTGACGACCAGCGACGTCTGGGATACCGCGACCGCGCTGCAGCTGCGCGACGCGATCGATCTCCTCATCGCCGGCCAGGAGCGCCTGCACAGGTCGCTCGGCGTCCTGGCCGTGCGACACAAGGACACGCTCACGATCGGCCGGACGCACGGCGTCCATGCCGAGCCCACGAGCTTCGGCCTGAAGGTCGCGGTCTGGTACACGGAAGCGGCGCGCAACCTCGAGCGCCTGCGCCGCGCACGCGCGACGATCTCGGTCGGCAAGCTCTCGGGGGCCGTCGGCAACTTCGCCCACGTCGAGCCCGAGATCGAAGCCGAGGTCTGCCGCGAGCTTGGGCTCGAGGCCGCGCCCGTCTCGACGCAGATCGTGCAGCGTGACCGCCACGCCGAGTTCTGCGCGATGCTCGCGGTGGCCGCGGCCTCGCTCGAGAAGATCGCGCTCGAGGTGCGGGGACTGCAGCGCACCGAGATCCTGGAGGCGCAGGAGCCCTTCGGCGAGGGCCAGAAGGGCTCGAGCTCGATGCCGCACAAGCGCAATCCGGAGCTGGCCGAGCGCATCTGCGGCCTGGCGCGGCTGGTGCGGACCAACGCGCTGGCCGCGCTCGAGAACGTCGCGCTGTGGCACGAGCGCGACATCAGCCATTCGTCGGTGGAGCGCGTGATCCTGCCAGACTCGACGATCGTGCTCGACTACCTACTGCACCTGGCCACGTTCATCGTGGAAGGCCTCGATGTCGACACGGTCCGGATGGCCGAGAACCTCGAGCAGAGCCACGGCGTGATCTACTCGCAGCGCGTGCTCCACAAGCTCACCGACGCGGGCTTGCCGCGCCAGACCGCCTACGAGATCGTGCAGAAGAACGCGATGCGGGCCTGGAAGGAGCGCCGCTCGTTCTTCGAGCTCCTGGCCGCGGATCCGAAGGTGACGGATCATCTGTCGGCCGACGAGCTCAAGACCTGCTTCGACCCCGCGTTCTATCTGAAGAACGTCGACGCCATCTTCAAACGTCTGGGGCTCGCCCGGTGACGGCGAGCGGGAAGGTGCCCATGAACGTCGAGACGCGAGAGAAGCTCTACGAGGGCAAGGCCAAGATCGTCTACGAAACCAACAAGCCCGGCGTGATCATCCAGTATTTCAAGGACGACGCCACCGCCTTCAACGCTCTCAAGAAGGGCACCATCGTCGGTAAGGGCGTGGTCAACAACCGGATGTCGGCGGCGCTGTTCGAGCGGCTGGGAAAGAGCGGAATCCCCACGCACTACATCGAGACGCTCTCGGATCGCGAGATGCTGTGCCATCGGCTCGACATCATCAAGATCGAGACGATCGTACGCAACGTCGTGGCGGGCAGCCTCGCCAAGCGGACCGGTCTCGAGGAGGGCACGCCGATCAAGCAGCCAATCGTCGAGCTCTACTACAAGTCCGATCCCCTCGGCGACCCGATGCTCAACGAAGACCACGTGCGGATGCTGAAGCTCGCGACGCCCACGGAAGTCGCGTGGATGAAGCGCACGGCGCTCAAGATCAACTCGATCCTGAGACCGTACCTGCTCAAGCAGCGCCTGCTCCTGGTCGACTTCAAGCTCGAGTTCGGACGCCACGGCAAGAAGCTGATGCTGGGCGACGAGATCTCGCCCGACACCTGCCGCCTCTGGGACAGCGGCAGCAAGGAGAAGCTCGACAAGGATCGCTTCCGTCGCGACATGGGCGGCGTCGAGGAGGCGTACCAGGAAGTCTACCGGCGCCTCGTCGCCAAGGACGCATGAGAGCGCGGGTCCTCGTCCGGCTCAAGCCCGGCATCATGGACGTGCAGGGCGCCGCGGTGAAGCGTGCGCTGGCCGGTCTGGGATTTTCCGAGCTCAACGATCTGCGCGTCGGTAAGGTCATCGACATCGACCTCGACGACCCGACGCCCGAAGGCGCGCGGGCGCGCGTCGGTGAGATGTGCCGGCAGTTGCTGGCCAACCCGATTCTGGAGGACTACACGATCGAAACCGTCGACGACCTTGCCCCGCGCGGAGCCGCACGCTAAGATGAGTGCCTCATGAGATTCGGCGTCGTCGTCTTCCCCGGCACGTGGAGCGACTGCGATTTTCACTATGTGATCTCGGAAGTGCTCCATCAGCCCGTGCGCTACGTGTGGCATCGCGAGCGAACGCTGAACGAGCTCGACTGCGTGATCCTGCCCGGCGGCTTCTCGTATGGCGATTATCTGCGCGCGGGCGCGGTGGCCGGCCGCTCGCCGGTGGTCGAGGCGCTCCGTGAGTTCGTCGCCGGTGGCGGGCACGTGCTCGGCTCCTGCAACGGATTCCAGATCCTGTGCGAGGCGGGGCTGCTGCCCGGCGTGCTCACGCGCAACGAGTGCCTGCAGTATCGCTGTCAGTCCAGCCATCTCGTCGTCGAGAATGTCGACACGCCGTTCACGCGCGGGCTGCGCGCCGGTCAGGTACTGACGATGCCGATCTCGCACGGCGAGGGCAAGTACTACGCCGACGCGGAGACCCTGGCGCGCCTCAAGCAGCAGAACCTGGTCGTCTTCCGTTACGCGGACGCGAACGGCCGCATCACGAAGGCCAGCAATCCTAACGGCTCGCTCGACAACATCGCGGGGGTCGTCAATCCCGAGGGCACGGTGCTCGGCATGATGCCGCATCCGGAGCGCGCCTCCGAAGCGGCGATGGGCGGCACCGATGGGCTCCTGATGTTCCAGTCCCTCCTCGGAAGCCTCGTCGAGGATGGCAGCTTCCTCAAGCGGTAACCTGGGTTGAGGGGGGCCGAGCCGAAGGTCACGCTCGACCTGGCCCTGGACGCGGGCCTCACGACCGAAGAGTACGATCGCATCCTCCGACACCTCGGGCGTGAGCCCACCTACGCGGAGCTCGGGCTCTTCTCCGCGCTCTGGTCCGAGCACTGCGCCTACAAGCACTCGCGCGTGTTCCTCTCGCGCCTGCCGCAGAGCGGGCGGCACGTCCTGCAGGGGCCCGGCGAGAACGCGGGCGCCCTCGACATCGGCGACGGCTGGGCGGTCGTCTTCAAGATCGAAAGCCACAATCACCCTTCGTACATCGAGCCGTTCCAGGGCGCCGCGACCGGTGTCGGTGGCATCCTGCGCGACATCTTCACGATGGGCGCGAGACCGATCGCGATCCTCGATTCGCTGCGCTTCGGCGAGCTCGACGATCCCAAGACGCGCGCGCTGGTCAACGGCGTCGTGTCGGGCATCAGCTGGTACGGCAACTGTTTCGGCTGTCCAACCGTAGGCGGCGAGATCGCGTTCGCGCCGGATTACGCGGGCAACCCGCTCGTCAACGTGATGTGCGTCGGGCTGGTGCGCGCCGATCAGATCTTCCGCGCGCGCGCCGAGGGGCCGGGCAATCCCGTCTTCTACGTCGGCAACAAGACCGGCCGCGATGGCATCCACGGCGCGACGATGGCCTCGGCCACGTTCGACGAGCACGCTGAGGAGCGCCGCCCGATGGTGCAGGTGGGCGATCCCTTCACGGAGAAGCTCCTGCTCGAGGCGTGTCTCGAGGCCATGCGCACCGGCGCGGTCGTCGGCATCCAGGACATGGGCGCCGCGGGCCTGGCGTGCTGCACCTCGGAGATGCCCGCGCGCAGCGGCACGGGTATGGACGTCGAGCTCTCGCGCGTACCGCAACGTGAGACCGGGATGACCCCCTACGAGATCCTGCTATCGGAGTCGCAGGAGCGGATGCTGCTCGTCGCCGCGCGAGGCCGCGAAGAAGAAGTGCGGCGCGTGTTCGCGAAATGGGAGCTGGACGCGGTCGAGATCGGGCGCGTGACCGAGGGCGGCCATCTCACGGCGCGCCTCAACGGCGACGTCGTGGCGCACGTGCCGGTCGAGCTCCTCGCGGAAGCGCCGAAATATCGCAAGCCGACCGCCGAGCCCGCCTGGCTCGCCGAGCGCCGCGCCTTCGACCCGCTGACGCTTCCCGAGCCCGCCGACTATACGACCACGCTCGCGGAGCTGCTCGCGGCACCGACGATCGCTTCGAAGGAGTGGGCATTCCGCCAGTACGACCAGCAGGTCGGGATCAACACCCTGGTCCTGCCGGGCTCCGATGCCGCGGTGCTCCGGGTCAAGGGCACGCGCCGCGCGCTCGCGGTGTCCACGGACGGAAACGGGCGGCAGGTCTTCCTCGACCCGCGGCATGGCGCCGCCATGGCGGTCTGCGAGGCGGCGCGCAACGTGTCCTGCTCGGGTGGCCAGCCCCGCGGCGTGACCGATTGCCTCAACTTCGGCTCGCCGGAGCGCCCGGAGATCCTCTGGCAGTTCGCCGAGGCGATCGAGGGGATCGCGATGGCATGTCGTGCGCTGGACCTGCCCGTGGTCGGTGGTAACGTTTCCTTCTACAATGAGACCAGCGGCCGGGCCGTGCTGCCGACGCCGGTCATCGGCGTCGTGGGCGTGCTCGACGAGAGCGGACGCCGCGCCACTCAGTGGTTCAAGGGCGGCGGTCACCGCGTGGCGCTGCTCGGCCCCGACAGCGTGAGCCTCGGTGCGAGCGAGTACCTGTGGAGCAGGGCACGAAAGCTCGCGGGAGCGCTGGCCCCGCTCGACCTCGAGACCGAGCGGCGCGTGCAAGGGGCGGTAAGGGCCGCGGTGAGCGCGGGGCTGGTCACGGCCGCGCACGACTGCTCCGAGGGCGGCCTGGCGGTCGCGCTCGCCGAGGGCTGCGTGACCGGTCGCGAGCTGATCGGCTGCGAGGTGACCCTGACGCGTGACGCTCGCGCCGACCTGGTCTTGTTCGGCGAGGGCCCCTCGCGCGTGATCGTCACGGTCGAGGCCGCGCACGCGCGCGAGTTCGAGGCGCTGATGGCCGAATCGGCCATCCCTTGGCGATGGATCGGCACGACCGGCGGCGAGCGTGTGGTGATCCGGGTCGGCACCGACAGGGTCGTCGACGCCGACACGTCGCAACTCGAAACGGCATGGAGGACTGGATTTGAACGTCACGTGGCGTGACGACAGATTCCACGACGAGTGCGGGCTCTTCGGCATCTGGAACCACCCGGAAGCCGGGAACGTCACGTATCTCGGTCTCTATGCCCTGCAGCATCGCGGGCAGGAGTCCGCGGGGATCGCGGCGACCGACGGCAGCTCGTTCCACACCGAGAAGCACATGGGCTGGGTGGCCGACGTGTTCAGCCCGGAGCGGCTGCGGCGCCTGCCGGGCCATCGGGCCATTGGCCACGTGCGTTACTCGACCGCCGGCAGCTCGAATCTACGCAACGCGCAACCGATCACGGCGACCACCGCGCGCGGCCCGATCGCGATCGCGCACAACGGCAACCTGACCAACGCGGACGTGCTCCGTCGCGAGATGGAGCGCGACGGTGCGATCTTCCAGTCGAACTCGGACACCGAGGTCATCCTGCATCTCCTGGCGCGCGCGCCGGCCGGGCCGCTCGAGGAGCAGATCGCCTTCGCCCTCGGCCAGGTCCAGGGCGCCTACTCGCTCCTGATCATGACGCTCGACGCGCTGTACGCGATCCGCGACCCGTACGGCTTTCGGCCGCTGACCCTCGGCCGGCTCGGTGACGCCCACGTGGTGGCCTCCGAGACGTGCGCACTCGATCTCATGGAAGCCAAGTGCGAGCGCGACGTCGAGCCGGGCGAGATCCTGATCATCTCGGACTCGGGTACCCGCTCGGTGCGGCCATTCCCGCCCGCCGAGCGGCTGCACTGCGTGTTCGAGTACGTCTACTTCGCGCGGCCTGACTCGATCCTGTGGGGCAAGAACGTCCACACCGTGCGCAAGGCGATGGGCCGGCAGCTCGCGCGCGAGTATCCCGTCGAATCGGACATCGTGATCCCGGTGCCCGACTCGGGCACGAGCGCGGCGCTCGGCTACTCCGAGGAGTCCGGCACGCCGTACGAGATGGGGCTCATCCGCAATCACTACGTGGGGCGGACGTTCATCGAGCCCAAGCAGGGCATTCGCCACTTCGGGGTAAAGGTCAAGCTCAACCCCATGCGCGAGATGCTCGAGGGCCGGCGCGTGGTGGTCGTCGACGACTCGATCGTGCGCGGCACGACGAGCCGCAAGATCGTGCGGATGGTGCGGAGCACGGGCGCCAAGGAGGTGCACGTGCGGATCTCGTCGCCGCCGATCCAGTGGCCCTGCTACTACGGGATCGACACGCCGACCCGCAAGGAGCTGATCGGCTCGAGCCACAGCCCCGAGGAGATCCGTCGCTACCTCGGCGCCGATTCGCTCGGTTACCTGTCGCTCGACGGCATGCTCAAGGCGACCGGCACCGATCCCGGCCAGTTCTGCCACGCCTGCTTCACCGGCAACTATCGCGTGGGGATCGAGCCCGAGCCGACGCCGCAGCTCAGCCTCTTCGAGAGCTGACGTGAAACCGCTCACCTATCGCCAGACCGGCGTCGACATCGACGCGGGCGACGATGCGGTCCGCCGCATCACGCCGCTCGCGCGCGCGACGAATCGGGCTGAAGTCATCGGCGGGGTGGGTGGCTTCGCCAGCCTGGTGCGCGTGCCCTCGAAGTACCGCGAGCCGGTCCTGGTCTCGTCGACCGACGGCGTCGGGACCAAGCTGAAGGTCGCGACCCTCGCGGGCCGTCACGACACCGTCGGGATCGATCTGGTCGCGATGGGTGTGAACGACATCCTCGTGCCGGGCGCCGAGCCGCTCTACTTCCTGGACTACATCGCCACCGGCCGCGTCGATCCGGGCCAGGTCGAGGCGATCGTGGGCGGCGTCGCCGAGGGCTGCCGGCAGGCGGGCTGCGCCCTGGTCGGCGGCGAGATGGCCGAGCACCCGGATGCGCACCCGGCCGGCGAATACGACCTGGCCGGCTTCGCCGTCGGCGTCGCAGAGCGCGAGCGCTTGATCGACGGCGCGACCATCCGCCCGGGTGACGTGCTGCTGGGTCTGGCCTCGTCGGGTCTACACTCCAATGGCTTCAGCCTGGTCCGCCGCATCGTCTTCGATGTCATGAAGCTCCGCGTGTCGGACGAGCTGCCGGGCACCGGACGTCTGGTCGCCGACGAGCTCCTCGAGCCCACGCGGATTTACGTCCGCTCGATTCAGACCTTACTGGAAAAGGTCGAGGTGAGGGGCATGGCCCACATCACGGGCGGCGGCCTCACCGGCAACATCCCCCGCGTGCTCCCGCAGGGCTGCCGAGCGAGGCTCTCCCGACGCTCGTGGTCGCCACCTCCGGTGTTCGAGACCCTGCGACAGGCCGGCCAAGTGGAGGACGCCGAGATGTTCAGGACCTTCAACATGGGGATCGGCTACGTGGTGATCGTTCCGGCGCCGGCCGCGGAGCCGGCGGCCCGGATCCTTCGCGGCGCGGGCGAGCGCGTCACGCGGATCGGCGAGATCGTCGCGGGCGAGCGCGGCGTGGAGCTCGTTCAGTGACGCGGCCCGGTGGTCGCCTGCGCGTCGGCGTCCTGGTCTCCGGCCGCGGCTCGAATCTGCAGGCGCTGCTCGATGCCTCGTCGCGACCCGGCTACCCGGCCGAGGTCGTCGTCGTGATCTCCGACCGCGAGAGAGCCGCCGCGCTCGATCGCGCGCGGACGGCCGGCGTCGAGGCGCTCTTCGTGAACGCCAAGGACTTCGGCGATCGCGAGTCGTTCGATCTGGCGCTCGTGAGCGAGCTCAACGCGCGTCGGGTCGGCCTGGTGTGCACCGCCGGCTTCATGCGCATTCTCTCGTCGGCGTTCACCCGCGCGTTCGCGGGCCGCGCGATCAACATCCATCCCTCGGTCCTGCCGGCGTTCCCCGGCCTGCACGCCCAGCGCCAGGCGCTCGATCATGGCGTAAAGGTCAGCGGCGCGACCGTGCACTTCCTGAGCGACGGCGCGGTGGACACCGGCCCGATCATCCTCCAGGCGACCGTGCCGGTCGAGCCCGGCGACACCGAAGAGACACTCGCGGCACGCATCCTGGTCGAGGAGCATCGGCTCTACCCCGAGGCCGTGCGCCTGTTCGCCGAGGGTCGGCTCACCATCGCGGGCAGGAGGGTGATCGTTCGATGAAGATCCGGCGGGCGCTCATCAGCGTTCACGACAAGACCGGCATCGTCGAGTTCGCCCGGGCCCTGGCCGGCATGGGCGTCGAGATCCTGTCGACCGGAGGGACCGCGAAGCTGATTCGGGAGTCGGGCGTGCGCGTGATCGATGTGTCGGAGGCCACGGGGTTCCCGGAGATGCTCGACGGGCGGGTCAAGACGCTGCACCCGAAGATCCACGGCGGCATCCTCGCCCGCCGCGATGTGCCCGAGCATCTGGCCGCGCTCGACAAGCACGGGATCACGCCGATCGACCTGGTGGTCGTGGCCCTCTACCCGTTCGAAGAGACCGTGGCGCGGCCGGGCGTGACGCGGGCCGAGGCCATCGAGCAGATCGACGTCGGCGGCCCGACGATGATTCGCGCCGCGGCCAAGAATCACTCGAGCGTCGCCGTGCTCACCGCCCAGTCGCAGTACGCCGCGGTCCTGGACGAGCTCCGGGCGAGCGGCGGTGCCCTGAGCGATGCGATACGTTTTGGGCTGGCGCAGGAGGCGTTCCGGCGCACGGCCCAGTACGACGCCGCGATCGCGAGCTATCTCTCGGGGTTGGGGTCCGAGGCGCCGGCCGCCCGGAGCGAGCTCTTCCCGCCCGCGCTCAGGTTCGAGGCCGAGCGCGCGCTCGCGTTGCGCTACGGCGAGAACCCGCACCAGGAGGCCGCGTTCTACCGGCAGATCGGCGCGCCCGCGGTCGGCCTGGCCACCATGAAGCCGCTTCACGGGCCGGAGCTCGGCTACAACAACCTGCTCGACTTCTCCGCGGCGCTCTCGCTGCTGCTCGAATTCGACGAGCCAGCGGCGGTCGTCATCAAGCACACCAACCCCTGCGGTGCGGCGCGCGCCGCGACGGTCGGCGCGGCGATGGCGCTGGCGAAGGCGTCGGACCCGGTCTCGATCTACGGCGGGATCGTCGGCGTCAACCGCACCCTCGACGCCGCCGTCGTGCAGGCGCTCGCGGGCATCTTCGTGGAGATCCTGTTCGCGCCGTCCTTCGCGCCGGACGCGCTGGACGAGATCAAGCGCACCAAGAAGAAATGCCGCGTGTTCGAGATCTCGTGCGAGCGGCCGTTGCCGGCGCGCCTGCCCGAGTACCGGGGCGTGCTCGGCGGGCTCCTGGTCCAGTCCGCCGATCTCGCCGATCTCGAGCCCGCAAATCTCAAGACCGTGTCTAAGCGCGCGCCGACGGCGGCCGAGCTCGAGGCCCTCAGATTCGCCTGGCGCGTCGGCAAGCACGCCAAGTCGAACGCGATCGTGCTCACGACACGCGATCAGGTCATGGGCGTCGGCGCGGGCCAGATGAACCGCGTCGACTCGGCGCGCCTGGCGGTGATGCGCGCGCGCGAGGTCGGCCTCGAGACCGCCGGCACCGTGTGCGCCTCCGACGCGTTCTTTCCGTTCCGGGACGGGCTCGACGTCGTCGCTCGGGCCGGAGCGACCGCGGTGATCCAGCCCGGCGGCTCGCTGCGCGACGAGGAAGTCATCGCCGCGGCCGACGAGCAGGGGCTCGCGATGGTATTCACGGGCATGCGTCATTTCCGTCACTAATCGAGGGTCGCTGATGAGTCCGCCCCAGCCCGAGCGCATCTACGGCGTCCGGGAGCTCACCCGGATCCTGACGCTCACCCCCAAACGCGCCGGCCAGCTGCGTCGCCTGGATCTGCTGCGCGGCGATTCCGGCTATACGTTCCGCGACTTGCTGGCGCTGCGCGCCGCCAGCGCGCTCCTCGACGCGGGCGCGTCGGTGCGGCAGATCCGCGCCGCACTCACCGCGCTGCGCCGCCAGGACCCGGAGCTCAAGCAGCCGCTGACCGAGGTGCGGCTCGTGCTCGAGGGCGACCGGATCGTGGCGCAGTCCGACCGCGTCCGGTTCGACCCGCGCACCGGTCAAATGGTGCTGGCGCTCGACTCAGGCGGCCTGCAGGCGGCGGCCGCGGCGACTCTGGTCACGGGCATGGTGCGACCGCTCGCGCCGCCGGTTGATCAAGCCGAGACGTGGTTCGAGCGCGCCAGCGAGCTCGACGGCGATCCATCACAGTGGGAGGAGGCGATCGACGCCTATCGCCGGGTCGTGTCGATCGATCCCAGCTACGCGGCGGCCTGGAACAATCTGGGGTTGCTGCTGCACCGCATGGGCCGCTACGAGGAGGCCGGCAAGGCGTATCTCTCGGCGCTCGACCAGGATCCGCAGTGCTGCGAGGCCGCCTACAATCTCGGCTCGCTGCACGAGGACCGCGGCGAGGTCGAGGACGCGATCGGCGACTATCGAAAGGCGCTCGAGCTCTCGCCCGACTACGCCGACGCCCACTTCAATCTCGCGGGCGCGCTCGCGCGCCACGGCCGCGACGGCGAGGCCATCAAGCACTGGCAGCGCTACCTCGAGCTCGACTCCGGCAGCCCCTGGGCGCGTATCGCCCGCGCCCACCTAGAAATCGTCGAGCCCCCCGACCCAAAACCGTGAAGCCCGACCGACGAACGGGCGTGTCGGGACCAACGCAGGCAAGCGCGCAAGATCGGGCGTGTCGGAGCCACGCCGCATCTATTCCAGCCCACCCTCGGTCCACGCCGGCCTCGAGGACCCCGTTACAACCTAGCCACGCCGCGCCTATCTCAGGCCACCCCCGGTCCACGCCGGGCTCAAGGGCCCCGCTCCAATGAAAATCCTGATCGTCGGCGGTGGGGGACGGGAGCACGCGCTCGCGTGGAAGATCGCGCAGAGTCCGCTCGTCGAGACCTTGCTCGCGGCGCCCGGCAATCCCGGGATCGCGCGCCACGCGCGGTGCGTCGACGTCGGCGTCGATGCCCATCGCGAGCTCGTCGAGCTCGCACGTCGCGAGCGCGTCGACCTGGTGGTCGTCGGCCCGGAAGCGCCGCTCGTCGCCGGACTCGCGGACCGATTCGCCGAAGCCGGCCTGACCGTCTTCGGGCCGAGCGCGCGGGCGGCGGCGATCGAGGGCTCGAAGGCGTTCTCCAAGGACCTGATGCGCCGCTACGCGATCCCGACCGCGCGGTTCTCGACCTTCGACGACGCCGCCGCCGCGCGTCGATTCTGCCGCGAGCTCGGTGCACCGCTCGTGGTGAAGGCCGACGGGCTCGCCGCGGGCAAGGGCGCGATCGTGTGCCCCACCCTCGACGAGGCCGACGCCGCGATCGCCGAATGCATGGAGCGCAAAGCGTTCGGGGCCGCCGGCGCGCGGGTCGTGATCGAAGAGTTCATGGTCGGCCAGGAGGTCTCGTTCTTCACCTTGTCGAACGGCGGCGACGCGATGGCGCTCGCGGCCGCCGAGGATCACAAGGCAGTCTTTGACGCCGACCGCGGCCCGAACACCGGCGGCATGGGCTGCTATTCGCCCGTGCCCGCATTCGACGAGGCGCTCGAGAAGCGGGTGATGGAGACGATTGTGCGCCCCACACTCGCGGCGCTTGCCCGCGAGGGCGCGCCGTATCGAGGCGTCCTCTACACCGGCCTCATGCTGACGGCCGAGGGCCCGAGGGTCGTCGAGTTCAACTGCCGCTTCGGCGACCCGGAGTGCCAGGCGCTGATGGTGCGCACGCCGGGAGATCCGGTACCGCTGCTCCTGGCCGCAGCGCGCGGTGAGGCGTGGCCGCCCGCACGCTCGTGGTCGAGCTCGGCGTCGGTCTGTGTGAACGTCGCGTCCGGCGGCTATCCCGGCAAGTACCAGACCGGGATCCCAATTCGCGGTGTCGAGGCGGCCGAGGCGCGAGACGGCGTGCAAGTGTTTCACGCCGGGACCGCCATGCGTGACGGGCGGCTCGTGACGGCCGGCGGCCGCGTGCTCGGCGTGACCGCGGTCGCCCAGGATATCGAAGCGGCTATCACGGTCGCGTATGCGGCGGTGCGCGACATCTCGTTCGAAGGCATGCACTATCGAACCGACATCGGGAGGCGACGAGCGTGACAGGACCGGTACGCGTAGGCATCGTGCTCGGCAGCGACAGCGATCTCGAGGTGATGCTCGAAGCGGTCAAAGTCCTCGACGCGCTCGAGGTGGGCAGCGAGGTCGTCGTCACGTCGGCCCATCGAACGCCGGAGCGAACCCACGAGTACGCCACGACGGCGCACGCCCGCGGGATCGGCGTGCTGATCGCGGGCGCCGGCGGCGCGGCCGCGCTGCCCGGCGTGCTCGCGGCCTCGACGCCGGTGCCGGTGATCGGCGTGCCGGTGGCCGCGACGCCGCTCGGCGGCATCGACGCGTTGCTCTCGATCGTGCAGATGCCCAAAGGCGTGCCGGTGGCCACGGTCGCGATCGGCAAGTGGGGCGCCGCCAACGCGGGACTCCTGGCCGCGCAGATCCTGGCGGTGGGCGATCCGGCGCTGGCCTCGCGGATCGCCGCCTACCGCAGGCGGCTGGCCGACGAGGTCGACGAGCGCGCGCGCAAGGTCGCCGCGCAGATGAAGTCGGGCGGGCCGCCGAAGTCGGGGACGTGACGGACGAGTCCTCGCGCGTCGTCGCGGTCGATCCTGTCGCGCCGACCCGAGCTGCCCTGCGCGCCGCCGTCGATGCCCTCAGGGCCGGCGGCGTCGTTGCGTTACCGACGGAGACCTTCTACGGACTCGCTGTGCCCGCGCTCGACGCGAGCGCGGTCAGGCGGATCTTCGAGCTGAAGGGGCGCCCCGACTCCAAGCCACTCCTGGCCCTCATCGATTCGGTGGCGATGGCCGAGACCGTCGCCCGGGTGACGCCCGCCGCGCGCGATCTGATGCAGCGCTACTGGCCGGGCGCGCTGACCCTGGTGCTGCCGGCCCGCCCGAACGTTCCGGCGGCCGTAACGGCCGGGACGGGCACGCTCGGGCTCCGCCTCTCGCCGCACCCGATCGCGCGAGGGCTGGTCGCGCTGCTGGGCGAGCCGGTGACGGCGCCGAGCGCGAATCCAAACGGCCTCGCTCCGCCCACGACGGCGGCCGGCGTGCTCGGCTACTTTCGCCACGGCATCGACCTCGTGCTCGACGGTGGCTCGACCCCGGGCGGCGAGCCTTCGACCGTGCTCGATCTCACGGTCGAGCCTCCGCGCGTACTGCGTCCGGGCGCGGTCGTCGTGCGCGATGTACTTCAGAGCGGGCACGAGATCGGGCCGCGGACGTCACGATGAAGGTCACGGGCGTGATCCAGGCGGGGGGACGCAGCACGCGGATGGGCGGGCGGCCCAAGGCGTTGCTCGAGCTCGGCGGGCGATCCATCGTCGAGCGAGTAGTTGCGGCGCTGGCGCCGTCGGTCGACGATGTGCTCGTCGTGACCAATACGCCCGAGCTCTACGCGTTTCTCGGTCTGCCGATGGTGGGCGACGTTTATCCCGATCACGGCTCGCTGGGCGGCGTCTATTCCGGGCTGAAGGCGGCCGCGAGCGGGTCGGCGCTCGCCGTCGCGTGCGACATGCCGTTCCTGCACCCCGAGGTCGTCCGGCTCGTCGCCGCACGCGCGGCGGAGGGCGACGTCGTCATCCCGCGCGTGGGCAGCCAGCTGCAGCCGCTGCACGCGGCGTACGCCAAGGCGTGCCTGCCGCGTATCGAGACGCAGCTGGCCGCTGGGCGGCTGAAGATCCTCGAGCTGCTCGATCACGTGCGGGTGATCGAGATCGCCGAAGCCGAGGTGGCGCGGTTTCGCGATCCGCGAATCGTCTTCATGAACGTCAACACGCCCGACGAGCTCGAGCGCGCCCGCGCGCTCGCCGCGGAGCTCGGCTGACATGGCGCGCCTGCGGCCGGTGGTGCTCGTGCACTACCACGAGCTCGGGCTCAAGCGTGGGAACCGGCCGCTCTTCCTGCGTCACCTCGCGCGCAATCTCCGCCGCGCGACGGCGGACCTCGCTCCGGCGAACCTGCGCCAGGTGTCCGGGCGCATTCTCATCGAGCTCGACGAGCACCCCGACCCGGTGGCGGTGCGCGCCCGGATCCGCAGAGTGTGCGGGGTGTCCAGCGCTGCGCTGGCCTATCGCGTCGCCTCGACCCTCGAGGCGATGAAGGCCGCGGTCGCGGCGCTGGTCGAGGGACGCCGCTTCGCGTCCTTCCGGATCTCGGCACGGCGGGCGTTCAAGACCTACCCGATGACGAGCGTCGAGATCAACCGCGAGCTCGGCGCCTTCGTTCTCGAGCGCGTCGCCTCGAAGGTCGATCTCCGGCAGCCCGAGCTCGAGATCCACGTCGAGGTCATGCCCGCCGAAACGTTCGTCTACGTCGACCCGGAGCCCGGCCCCGGCGGCCTGCCGGTGGGCGTGAGCGGCACCGTCGCGGCGCTGATGTCGGGCGGCATCGACTCCCCGGTGGCGGCCTGGCGCATGATGAAGCGCGGCTGCCGCGTGGTCTTCGTGCACTTTCACAGCGTGCCGTACCTGCCGCCCACATCGCAGGCCAAGGCGCGCGCGCTGGTCACCCAGCTCACGGAGTGGCAATACGATTCGACGCTCTTGCTGGTGCCCTTCGGCGAGATCCAGCGCGAGGTGGTGTTGAGCGTGCCGCCGCCCGCGCGCGTCGTGATCTACCGGCGGCTGATGGTGCGGATCGCCGAGGCGCTGGCGCGCAAGCACGGCGCCCTCGCGCTGACAACGGGCGAGAGCCTGGGCCAGGTGGCCTCGCAGACCCTCTCGAACATTTCGCGGATCGACGAGGCGGCGACGATGCCAATCTTGCGGCCCCTGATCGGCATGGACAAGCTCGAGATCACCGAGGAAGCGCGCCGTCTGGGGACGTTCGACATCTCGATCGAGCCGGACGCGGATTGCTGCACCCTGTTCGTTCCCAAGCACCCGGCCACGCGCATGTCCGAGCACGAGGTCGCCGCGATCGAGGCGCGCCTGGAGATCCCGCGGCTGGTCAGCGCCGGCTGCGATGGGGCCTCGGCCGAGGCCTTCGAGTTCCGGGCGCCGGCCGCCGAGCTGCCCGACCAGCAGACTGGCGCCGGCTAAAGGCGGCGC